>Ga0209087_1000549_pt1 | contig 23577 bp, 33 predicted proteins | sample S_130805_EF_Meta_FD_187321 | JGI IMG/M metagenome (GOLD analysis project Ga0209087, IMG submission 187321) | Freshwater microbial communities from Lake Simoncouche, Canada to study carbon cycling - S_130805_EF_MetaG (SPAdes) (version 2) | ecosystem: Environmental > Aquatic > Freshwater > Lake ... | reverse complement strand
GTAGTAGTCAGGGATGACCGAACCGTTGTCCGTGTACGTCGTGGTCACGCCGTCGATGTCGGCAAGGTACTGGAAGATGCTTCCAGCCTCGATGGTCGGATGCGACGGGCTAGCACCGGTCACGCTACGGCGACGGTAGATGCGCTTGTAGATTCCGCTTCGGCTGTAGCGCAGCGAGGCGCTGTCTCCGAAGTTCAACTGCCAGTCGATCTCTGGAAGCGTCAGCACCACAGACGGGCCAGGGTACGTTCCGACCGTAGCCACGCTGCTCACAGGCGACGGTGCGCTCTCCCACATCGGAAGCGGCGTACCGTTGTTGCTGCTGAACTCTGCGTCGCGCTTGCCCCAGCAGTAGGTGAAGACGTACTCAAACGACCCGATGGGTTCAGGGCCGACCCACGTTCCCTGCTCGCCAAGCGCAGTCAGTGCAGACTTGACCGGAGCGTCGATCTGGAAGTGCTTGCCACGAGCGCAGTACTGCGGACGCCCGATGACGTTGCCTCGGATGTTGTCGTGCTCCATGTAGGAGGCGAACGACTGCGGAAGGCAGATGATCTGCGAGACGTTCGGGTCGTGGATGCCACCATCCACAAGTTCCATCACGTCGTCAGCAAAGAAGAAGTCGGGCTGGTACAGCCGGAAGGTCACGTTCGTGATCGGAAGGATCGTGCTTTGCAGCGGACGATCAAGGCTCACGAGGTACTGGTTCAGGTGCGTCAATTTCACCGTCTCAAGCCAGAACTCACGGCACTGGCGACGATGCCACACGCCCTTCGCGTCCTGAAACTCGATGTGGTAGATGCCGTTCCACGTTCCGTCAGTCTCCGGAACCATGTTGAGGCCAACACCAAGACCGAACGACATGACGTACGAGTCAGTCGTAGACGACACTCCGCGACCGAAGTCTGCCTGCGTGAAGTCCTTGTTGACCACCACATGGTCAACGTCAGGGATGACAGCAGCAGGCACGTCCGACGCGATGCGCTGGAGTGCGAGGTTCAACACGTCGTCAAGCTCGGACGAGAAGCCCTTGGTCGTGTCGGCGTTCCACGCCCGCACGGTAAGCAGCCTGTCGCGCCAGTCTTTCTTGTTCATGTTGACCTCCTAGCACGAAGCCGGTGACAGGAGCATATACCCCTGCCACCGGCCTGTGTCGCCCTAGTTAGGACTAGGGAACGCTGACGTACGCCGTGGTGGTCGAGCCAGCCGCGCCATCGTCCGCGAGAGCGATGGCAATCGCGCCAGCCACTTCATCGGCGTTGGTCAGGGTCGCATTCTTGGTGCGGCCAGACGTGGCGTCGGTGATGAGCGTGGAGTCAGCCGTGACCGACCCGTCGCACAGAACGGTGCCAACACCCTCACAGAGGATGAAGCCGTAGGAGCCAGCGGCGATAGCGTTCTGCGAAACACCCAGCACCTTGTAGCGCGGGGTCTTGGCAGTAACGCACACGATACCCGTACCAGAGGACACCGTGGTCGCCTTGCGCTGCACGACGGTGCCAGCCGCAAACGCGGTGGAAGCCTCGCTGTTCAGGACGTAGCGCCAGAACTTCGTGCCGTACACGGCGTCACGGGTGACGACCTTGTAGCCGAGCTTGTAGAGAGCGGTGGTGCTGGTCGCAGTCACCGCATCAGCGGTAAATTCGGGAAGCATGTTTCAGTCCTCCTTTATTAAGCCGCGCCGCCGGCAATGCAGCCGTGGGCGGGGAACTTGGTGAGCACCATCTGATGGTGCAGCTCGACCTTCGCGGTAACCGCGTCCTGCTGAGCGATCTGGTCGGTGAAGTCGGAGATCGTCATCTTCTGGACGTGGATCAGCTCAAGGAAGTCGGTGTTGATCATGTAGACAACACCGGTACGCGGGTCGAACTCGCTGCCGCCCGGAGCAGAGAAGTCCGTGGTCAGGTCGATCAGGTTGGAGGCGTAGACGCCGCCGACACCGATCACGTCCTGAATGAGGTTGGACGACTTGTCCGTGTTCTCCGGCAGAGCGGTGAGACGAACGAGGTCGAGCTTTGCATTCTGGTAGTTACCGAACGTGTCGTCGTCCATCACGATGATGTCCGGGCCACCGTTCGGCTTGCCAGCGTACTGCGCGCACTGACGGTACAGCTTGCGGATCTTGCTGATGCCGTCCGTCGCGAAGGACGTGATCTGCTGCGCCTGGTTGAAGTGGTAGTTCGCCTGGCTCTTGGCGACGTTCTGGACAGTCTGCGTCTGGTTCGCGGGAGCCGCGAAGTCGAGCAGGCCGTTCGTCACGCCAGTGCCGATGCCAGCCGTGAACTGACCGTTGAAGGTCGTGAAGCCAGCAAGCTCCGCGCTGTCGATGGCGATGCCAGACGACGCACCCGTGAGCAGGTACTTCTCGTAGTCGACCGTGAAGCCGTCCATCGTCACCTTGGGGTAGGTGTCGATGAGCTTGATCGCGCCGAGACGCCCCTTGTTCTGGAGCAGCTCCTTCTTCGGGATGTTGATCGGCAGCACCACGCGGTGGAACTCGACCTGGTACTTCTGGCTCTTCTTGTACCGAGTCATGTCCAGCGTCTCGTCGCCGTTGAAGATGCCGGTGCCGCGAGCGGGCGAACCGGACATGATCGAACGCTCGATCTGAGTACCGCCGTCAGCGGTGATGCGGCCCTTCTTCTCAAGGGCACGGAAGGTGGGGACGTTCTGGTAGAACGCGCTGACCATCGGCCCCTTGAGGTCGGCCAGCGTAGTATTGAGAAGTTCGACGGAAACCGACATAGTCGTGGCTCCTGAATAAAGGAAGATGAGGAAGAGTGCTTGCTCGCCTTCCCATCATAGGAGCCAGACCGTGCCGAAGCCTACGGATGCTCTAGGTGGGGGCTATCGTCACCGTAAGCATGTGCATGACAGTCTGTCAAGCGCGACAGAATGTCACTCGTCGTCAGGCTCACCCATGGCCTGCTGACGCAGCGCACGGATGGCGTCGTCGTAGGAGTTGAACTCCTTGGACGTGCGTGTGCTGGTCGGGTTCGGCCCATCACCAGGCGCCTTGCTGGCTCGCACACTCGGAGGCGGCTCGACCTTACGAGGGCCAAGAGGCTGCGGCTTCTGCGGCATGATGGCTCGCGTCATCTTCGCTGCGGTGTCGCTATCGAAGCCAGACTCCAGCAGACGGAGGAAGTGAGCGAACGCGCCGCTCTCGTTGCCACCTTCATCCACGCTGTAGTCTTCGTAGATGTCGGGGAAGTCGGCCTTGAACTTTGCGTCGAAAGCCTCGGCCTCCTTCGCAACGACCTGCTCCTCGTAGGAGAGGAACTTGTTCTGCCACTCATCACGCTCGCGCTGAAGAGAGGACAGCGAACCATCCTTCTCTTCAAGCGCCTTGGTGAGCGACGAGATCTTCTCGTTCAGTTCAGCCATGGAATCGTCAGAACCAAGGAGGCGCTGGAGCCACTCTCCGTTGTCCTTCGCAGACTCAAGAGACTTCTGAAGTTCAGTCTTCTCCTGCTGCCAAGACTGCTGTCCCTTCTTGAACTCATCGAACTTCGACTGGTAGCCGCGCTGCCAGTTGCCGTACTTTGACTTCAAGCCGTTCTCGACGGTAGCGCGTGCCTGTTCGGGCAGCGTGCTCCACCACGGTTGGGTCTTGAGACTGTCAAGCTCGCCGTTCCATTCAGAGGATACGCCCTCGCCACCGCTACTCACGGTAGCAGAGGGAGAAGTGTCTCCACCAACGGGCGACGATGGCGAGGACGCAGCCTCCGCGCCTGTATCCTGCACAACCTCGGTAGTGCTCGTTTCCATGGCTTCTCCTAGTAGTTCTACTTTACTGGCCCACCAACGACCCAAGCATCGCATGTACGAGACGACGCGCACTTGAAGTCGAAGAACTCACAGAATCCAAGGTCACCGGCTTCTACGACGTCATTCGCGTCGCGACCGATGCCTTCCTTGATGCACGCTAGAATCGCAGGCTTCTGGTTGAACGCAGCACAGTTACCGCAAAGCATCGTCTTCGCCTCTTCAACAGAGGTGCGCATACGCTTTGCCTTTCCAGCCCAGTAATCCTCGTTGGGTTCACCAGGGTTAGCCGGCCCATAGGCCGCAGTGTCGATTGCCTTCTGCCTGTTCTTCAGGTTCGTCTTGATGTCTTCAGTCGCAAGCGGACAAGATGCATTGTCTTCAGACTCTGCACCTTGCCGCATGGTACGGATGGTGTCTCCGTAAGAAGCCATCACATGCCCATACGCATGCGGTACGCCTTAGCCTTGCCGTCGTCTTCCATGCCATCCTCGGCCATGTCAGACATCTCGGCCTCCTTCTTCATCTTGTCCATCTTGGACGAGACAGAAGGCATGGCCTCCTCGGAGGTAGACTCCTCCTCCATGCCCATCTCCGCGCCAGGCTTCTCGACCTTCGCGAGGACGATCTTGACCATGGCCGGCTCGGACTTGTACATCGATGCAAGCTCCTCAGGCGACTTGCCCTTGGTCTTGTCATCGAGCTGGCTCGCCATGAACAGCGCCTTGGCGTCCGTGGTGAGGTTGAGTTCCTTGATCATGGCGGCGAGCGGCTCAAGCTTGCCCTCGGACTCGGCCTTGTCCACGATCTTCATCAGCGTCTCACGAAGGCGGTTCGCCATCATGGAGTCGTCCTTGCTCATCATGTCGTCCATCACTGCCTCCTGAAGTGTCGACCACTAAGCGGGTCGTACCCGTTATTGCGCTCACGGATGACCTCGGCCCACTGCTGTGAGTCAAGACCACGGGCACGGCGCGCTTCCCATGCTCGATGCTTGTGGAAGTCTGCACGCTCGGCACGATCCGAGTTGCTGACCTCAACGATCTTCTGACCGGTGTTGCGCTCAACAACAGCCTTGTAGGCGTTCCAGTCTTCGCGAGACTCGTAGGTGATGCCGTCGTGCGTGAGCGGCTTCCACATCTGGGACGTGGACGCGACCTTTGCACCCTGCGGATACCACCCGTTCTTGCGAGGCTTGCCACAGTCAGGGCACGGAGGCGGGCCTTCAGAGCGACGGTACAGGACGCCAATCTCCCAGTGCCCGTCTTCGCAGTTCAGGTCGAACGTGATGAAACTCATGTGGTAGCGATCTCCTCTTCACTAATCGGTGCAGCCGCCTCGTTGGCGACAGCCTGCTGCTGAGGAGGCATCTGCGCTGCGGGAGGAGCAACGCCTTGAGCCTCAAGCACGGCTGCTTGATCAACAGGTGGCTGTGCAGCCATAGCCTGTGCAGGCTGCGGCGGCACACCGGGAGCGCCCTGCGGAGCCTGCTCTGGCTTCAGCAGACGAGGCGAAAGCTGGAAGACCTCAAGGAACTGCTTGGTGACCTCAAGAGCATCGACGTACGGGTTGTTGAGCAGAAACTGCATCGCAGCCTTGAACTGCTCCTGAAGCACCGCACGGTTCGACTCCATCGGGGAGTACGGCACGACCTTGAACTTCGCACGCACGTTCTCAAGCGAGGACGGGTGGATCGGCTCGGCGTCGGAGTAGCCAGTGAACTCTACGATCTTCTCCTCACGCATGAACTTCATGGCGAGGAAGGCCATCTTCTCTGCGACCTGCACAGTGACCGTGTCGATCTTGCGCTGACGAGCAGACAGACGGTTGCGGAGCTGGCCCTCGACAAGCGCCAACTCGGTCGCGGTACGAGCGCCAGTGACCTGACCACGCTGAGCATCAGCGAGCGCAGACACCGTGGCGATGCTCTTCTCCAGCGAGGACGCCATCTCAAACAGCGCACCAGGAGGCTGCGGCATCGGCCACGCGTAGAACGAGTCGGCCATGCTCTTGCCGCTGGTGGTGCGGATACCCACCATGCTGCCGACAGGAGCCTCCTGCGCCACCGCAACATCTTCGCTCTGAAGCGCCGTGCTGTCGTACCCAGTCTTCGGGATGGACAGACGAGCGATGTTCAGCAGGTAGGTGCGGATGTGGTTCAACTCCTCCTGATTGTCGCTGATGAGTGCGATGTCCGAGAGGCCACGGCAGTCCTCGCCGTTGTTGTTCAGCGTGAGGACAGAGTACGGGCAGTAGAGGAGCGCGTCCTCAAGGAGCGGCTCATCATGGTCGAGGTGCATGTGGACGACACGGTTGCTCTCGATGTCGTAGACCTCGTAGACCGTGATCCAGTTCTGCCAGTCCTTGAGCTGCTGACGAGAGACAGCCGTACCAAGGTCGTAGCCGAGCCACTTCGGATAGGTGTCGCCGTGGATGCTGTTGGCCCACGGCTTGTACAGCCCGTTCTTGATGCGGGACTTGAACTCGTCCTCGCTGATGACCGTGGCCTCGACCCAGTAGCGGATGTCGGACGGACGACGCGCCGTGAGGTCGAAGAACACAGCCCGCATGTCACAGGCCCGCACCAAGGGCAGGTCGTTCTTCTCGTCCCACACGGTCTTGAGGATGCCGCGACCGTAGAGCACTGCGTCCTGCACGGCCAGCACAAGCTCACTGTAGTAGTCGCTGTGGTCGAGCGAGAGATTGACTACGCCCTCCATTCCCTTGAGCGCATCACCAGGCGCCGGCCCACGCGACAGCGCAGTGACCTGCGGGTTGCGAGGCACGAGCGTAGAGAGCGCAGTCTCGGTGATGGCGAACGTGAGGTTGATGCTGGTGACCAGCAGCTCGCTCTCGGTCGGGCCAGCAGACTCACGGTCGGTGTAGAACTTGCCCTGATAGAAGCGCAGCAGCCGGTCGAAGGCCAGCTTCTCCGTGCTCTTGAACGACTGTACATGACGGTCGATTGTCGGACGGTACTCGGAGAGCTTCATGGGTGGATCCCTAGGGTCTTGTTGCGACGCGGCTTGAAGAGTTTGTCGAGGGTTTCTACAGAGATTGATGCAGTCTGCCCCGGCTTCATGACGACGTTACGCGTGGAGGATGCTGGCCGCAAGCCGTATCCCCGCTTGCGGAACACCGCAGCAGCAATCATCACCGTGATGGCTCGGTCGAAGTGATGGCGTCCATGCTCACCCTTGCCGCGCTTACGGCTTTCGCCATCCCACTGAAGCAGCTGATGGATGGTCGCCTTGGTGTGGAGCTTCATCTCACCGGCTCGCAGCATCTCTACGAGGACGACGATGGCGGCGCTCTTGCCGACGCTGGTCATGTACCAACCGGGATGACTCGGCCCCGTGTGGTAGAGCTTCGGGCAGCGCATACCTACGAGCGCCTGCACGCACGCAGGAGCGTTCGACTCTACGACAACCTCGCAGTCCCATGCCTGCTGGATGCGGAGGATGCGAGCAGCGAGGCGACCTGGGTCTTCACGACCCGACCACGACATGACCTCGCTGTGATCCCACGCGTTCCACAGCGTGATGGCGCTAGGGTCACCGTCGCTACCGTAGCCGGCAGGGTCGCAGGTCAGGACGTACGGGCATCCTTCCTCGCGCTCCTCGTAGTAGTGCTCGTTGTTGTCGATAGTAGTGGTCGCATCCGTAAGCATGTGAAGGAGCGAGTCAGACGGAAGCACGTTGCCGCTCTCCGTCGTCCATCCGTCGTACGGGCCGTACGGGTACTTGTGCCGGAACTTGGAGTCCTCACCGACGAACTCCGTGTCGAGACGCTGACGACGGAAGGCGAGGTGAGCGTAGGTGATGCCCTCTAGTTCCTCCATGATCCGCAGCTCGCTCTGGTCAGGAACGAACGTCGGGTCAATCACGGTGCAGGAGTCATCCAGCCACCACTTGAGGAACACCGGATGGAACTGACTGGAGCCTTCTAGAGCCTTCAGCCACATGGTGTGGGACGTCGTGCCCTGCCGGCCTGGCGTAGACTCCATCACCACGCGTGCGTTCTGCCGCTTGGCGACAGACGGGAAGAAGTGCGCGTTGAAGTTGTCTTGGTCGCTGAACTCGTCGTACTCGGTCACGACCACACGGTCAGGGCTGTTGCCGATGGCCGGCGTACCCGTGGCTGCGGTGATGGTCTTGATGCGTCCACCGTGGACGAACTCCATCTCGCGCTTCGCAGGGTCACGACCTGACCGAGTCGGGATGCGGATGGCATCCGGCAGGTAGTCGTAGGCGTAGCGAGCACGGCCCCACGCAGTCTCTGCCGTGTCGTACTTCTCTGCGATGAGGACGCCCTGAACGCCAGGTGTGTACATGCACTGGCCGAGCAGGTCGAGGATCATCAGCGTCGTGATCTTCGCCTGACGATACTTCTTGATCATCACCCAGCGATGGTTGATGCAGGCGTCGAGCACCTGTCGCTGGGTCGGCGTGATGTTGAGCGAGCCGATGCTCTCGTCTTCACGGACGATGCGGCAGATGCTGATGAACTTGTCGCGCTCCATCGCAGCGCGGACAGCAGCAGCATCGAGCGGCACACCTGTGGTAGTTCGGGCCATGCTCGCTCTTATCTACTTCTTCGGCAACTTTCCATGGCCTGCCTTCTTTGCCACAGAAAGCGCGATGGCGATGCGCTGAGCACGAGACATCTTTGGCTTCTCGTGCTTCATCTTGCTGATGTTTTCACCGATGGCCTTACGGCTAAACTCTTCAGATAGCGGCATCTTTCACCTCGACCGTGGTCTAGCGCAGCATGAGTGATGGTGGTAGTTTAGCGCATCCCGCGTAGCACATCCCGTGCTGGAGGGCGGGAGGCCGCAAGGCTCCGGAGGACTCAACAATGCCCTACATCCGTCGCGACTTCATCAAGAACGGCGAAGTCACCGCTCCCAAGCTTTCTAGCAACGCCTTCAGCGGCACCATCCTCGCGAACGCTACGACGTTCAGCGCCGACAACACCGCTCCTACGCTGGTGTCTCCGCTCGTCGTCCCGTTCGCCTTCGCTGACGGTACTGGCACCGTCTCCGTGACGATGCCTTACAAGGTGCGCGTCATCAACGTGAGCCATCTCAAGGTCGCGGCGAACGCTGGCGGCAACAACACCGTGCAGGTCTTCAACGGTGCTAGCGCCATCACCGGAGCCATCGTGGCTTCTGGTAACGACCAGGTGCTTCAGACCACGGGCTTCTCCATTGACGACGCGCAGATGGACGTCGCTGCCGCTGGCCTGCTGAAGGTCACGAGCACGAAGGTTGGCACCAACAGCGCCTGCATCGTCTACGTAACCGTCCTGCGCGTGGCCTAATGAGCGCCATCGCCCCGCAGCCCGTCTCGCGGTTGACGGGCACGACGGCTGCTTCCAGTGCGACGACGCAGACCGCGCTCGTCATCTCGGATAGCCGCGTGAAGGTGATCATCCGTCGCGTCAAGATCAAGCGTACTGCTGGTACGGCTGCGAACTTCACGCCGCGCATCTACAAGGTGAGCGGTGCGACGTCTGGTAGCATCAACCAAGAGTTCCTTGGTAGCGCAACGGCTGTCGCCAGCCTCTTCGACACGGTCGCAGAGGTGTACGTCTTCACCGATACGAACGGTCAGCTCTACCTTGAGCCTGGCCCTGACGCTGGTGCGGACAACACCTTTCAGTACGAAGTCTACTTTGAGATCGTGAGGTAGGCATGTCTGACCAAGTGCTTCCGACTCCTTTGGACGGTGGCGGTGGCGGTGGCGGCGCACCTACGTCAGCGCAGTACGTCACGCTGGCGACGGACGCCACGCTCACGAACGAGCGTGTGCTAACGGCGGGAGCGAACATCACGCTCACGGACGGAGGGGCCGGAAGCACGGTCACTGTTGCGGCCTTGTCTGGTGCTGTGCGGTTCAACACCGTGACGACGGCGGCGACGCCGTATGCGGTGACCAGCACCGACAACATCGTCTTCGTCAACTCCGGTGTCGCGCAGACGATCAACCTTCCCGCAGCCGCTGCTGGGTTGACGGGCCGCACCATCACGGTCAAGCGCATCGGGATCTCTGCCCCAACCGTCACCATAGCCTCTCTAGGCGGGCTTATTGACGGTGCTCTTAACCGCACGCTCAACAACCTTGAGTCGATCACCGTCGTCTGCGACGGCTCGAACTGGTGGACGGTATGAGTAACCTCGCAAACGTCGTGGGCCTCTTTGGGGATGGTGCTGACGGAGACTTCACGCTCGTTGGTGACTACACGCAGACCACCGAGAAGCGTTGGAACAACCTAGACGTTGGCCCATACAACTACAAGCCCGCCGGCTACCGCATCCTCGTCAAGGGTACCTTGAGCATCGGGATCTTGGGTTCGATCAACGACGATGGGAACCCCGGCGTCGGCGCCACGGGTGGTGCGGCACTAGGTGCTCGCGGCCAGCTTGACGCTCAGGCTGGCGCTGGTGGCGCTGGGTTTACGTCGTCCATCGTCACCAACGCGAACGGCAACGCCGGAAGCAGTACGACGGGTGCGACGGGCGCGGGCAGCGTCTACAACCCCGTGGATGTGCTCCCCACGGGCGGCGCGGGTGGCAACTCCACGACGCGCTCCGGTGGTGCTGGTGGTGCCGCCGGTCATGTGGGTGGCGGGCTGGCGAAGATCAACCAAGCAAGCCCGTGGGCGGGCCGTCACCCGAACGGCTACCTCAAAGGTGGAGGCGGTGGCGGTAGCGGTGCGCTTACGAACACTGCTGCAACGACATCCGTGTCGGGAGGCGGCGGGAGCGGCGGCGGCGGCGTGTGCCTCATTGCCAATCAGATCTCCAACGGAGGTCGCATCTCCGCGAACGGTGGCGCGGGCAGCAACGGCAGCGTGACCACCCCTGCGTCGAACAACGTGGGTGGCGGTGGTGGAGGCGGTGGAGGCTATGTGCTCATCACCACGAACACGCCCGTAAACCAGTTGGGCAACGTCCTTGCTAACGCTGGTGCCTTTGGTATTGGCGCAGGAACCGGTGGCCTCAACGGCAACCTAGGAGCGGCTGGATCTGTCCTTATCTTGAGCTTCGGAGGCCAGTGATGACCCAGAACATCCTCATCATTCCCGCTGATGCTGTTGTCGCTGACTACATCGCCATGGCGCAGCAGAACAACTGCGTCGGCATCCTCCGTGGAATCCCGGCTAGCCTTCAGACTCTTGCGGATGAGGAAGGCTGGATCCTTCCGCACATCTATGCGGAGTCTATCCCCGAACCGGTAACGCCCGACAACGTCTAGGAGGCATCATGCCCATCACTTCCGTGGAAGCCGTCGACATCGGCACCGACGCCTACGAGGTTGTCCTCTTCCTCCAGAAGGCGCTCAAGGTTGACGAGGACGGCAAGAAGAAGCTCGACAAGGCCGAGATGGTCGTGCTGCTCAAGATGCTGGCTCCGCTGGCCGCGAAGATCACCCGCGACATCTTGGACTAAACCATGAGCCAGATCTTCCCGTCTAGGTTTGTTGAGTTTGTCGGTGCTGCATCGGCAAAGCTCGGCAATGCCGTCGTGGTCGATCAGGTCAACGGCGACGACACGACTGGTGCAATCAACGGGCTTCCGTTCAAGACGGTGAACGCTGCGGTCGCCTACGTCGCTGGACTCACGCTTCCTGCTGGTGGTGTGACCATCTGGGTCATGCCTGGAACCTACGCGCTGACGTCTGGCATCACGATGCGGGACACCTGTTCGATGCGTGGACTGTCGCTTCAGACGACGCGCATCACATGGGCCGCGTCGGCTCCAGGATCGACCGCTACTCTTCTCACGATGGGCGAGAACACTCGCGTCGAGGACTTGAGCCTTACGCTTACCTCGACTGATGCCACGACGAACCTCGTGGGCATCGCGCTCCCCGGCACGACTAGCGTAAACAGCAAGCTGCGGGTGTCTGTCCTCACCGTAGACAACTCCACTCTCGCGGTCGGGACGACGACGAACGTGTACGGCGTCATGTGCAGCGGAGCTGGAGCGCTTGGCCCCGCCACGTTCAGCTTCAACATGCTGAAGGGTTCGACCATCAACGTGAAGTCTAACGGCGGTGGCAACAAGTTCGGCATCTTCATGCCCAGCACATCGGCGTCGGAGATCAGCACCCGCGACATGAACATCTACGTTGCGGCCCCCACGACGGCGACGAGCACGGGATTGTACGTCGGGTGCTACACCGACAACATCAACTCGCAGGTTCAGTTGCGGACGACGAGTGTGGCGGGTTCGCCTTACCCCGCCGTTGCGCTGAAACTGCCCGTCGTGCTCCGAACGGATGCCAACATTGCGGTGTTGACCGGAACCCCCGTGATCCAAGGCGTCACTCTCGTCGCAGGCGACCGTGTCCTTGTTGCGGCGCAGACCGTGGGTACGCAGAACGGAATCTACGTCGTCGCGGCTGGAGTGTGGACACGCGCCCTTGACTACGCTGCCGGCGTTGCTGCTCTCGGAGCCTATGTCTTTTCGGACGGCGGGACGTACGTTCACACGGGATGGGAGTGTACGACGGTAGGTAACGTAGGAGCGGTCGCGCTCACGTTCGTCCAGCGGTACGCGGGCGGCGACATTCTTCAGAACGCCCCGCAGGCTGGCTTCGGGACGAACGGTATTCAGATCGGCCCCGGAACCGACCTAGTCACGCGGACGGCATGCAACCATGCCTTCACCACCTACGTCACGCCGTCCACGTTGATCTATGGCCTCAACGCAGGCATCGCATCGAGCGCAGTTGGAACCGTGCGATACGCATGGCCGGGAACGTTGACCAGCGGTGGCGACACGACGCAGGTCTTCTACAGGATCCAACAGAAGAGCGTCATGCAAGGGTTGTTCATCAACTTGCGTACCGCTCCTGGTGTCGGGCAGTCTGTGGTCGTGACCATTTTGAAGTCGAGCACGGGTGTGGCAGGAAGCGGCGTACCCACAGCAATGACGGCGACCATCACAGGCGCTGCGACCTCGGCCACGAACTACCTCACCAGCGTGGACTTTGCGCAGTTCGACTTCCTCGCAGTTCAAGTCACGGGCATCGGGAACGCAAACGCTGCCGCTGACCTCGTTGTTGAAGTCGACCTATTCTAAAGGAAAAACAGATGGATCCCGCCATTGAACCTACACCAATCGAGGCAGCGCCGGCTCCGTCAGTACCGGTGGAGGAAGTTCCGCTTCCTGTTCCTGCTGGAGTGGACGCGCTTGTGGCTGATGTACAAGAGCTGGCTTCTGTCGCCGCCCCCGTAGCCGTGGAGCCGACCGCACCGTTCTCTTCGCTCTACCATTCTGCGTGGGGAACCATTTGCGCCATCGTTGCTGGCGTTCTCATCATCATCGCCATCCAGGTGAAGGTCGCCCGCATCTTCGGCAGCGCGAAGAACGTCATCGAAGCGTTGACCTACTTCGCGACGAGCATAATCGCCGTCCTCGTCGGCATCTACGTCTGCGACCTGCTCATCGCTGGCCCCGACGTGCTCCTCCTGCGCGAAGGCGAGCGGTCGGCCATCGTCGGATTTATTAAAGACACATGTTTATTGGTATTTGCGTATTTTTTTGGGACGAAGACGGCCTCTTCTCCCGCTGCACCTCCTACCTCGGAGTGACTATGAGCATCACCCCCGCGCAGAAGCACGTCGTTGACTGCATCATCGCCATCTTTGAGACTGGCAAGGTGCCTAGCCCTAGCGCCTACAGCGCCTGCACCGTGCTCGCTGACGGGGCCGGAATCTCCTACGGCAAGCACCAATGCACCGACAAGGCCGGCTCGCTCGACTTGGTCGTGAAGAAGTACATCGCCAAGGGTGGGCAGCACGCCTACGAGATCGCGGAGTTCCTTCCGCAGCTCGCGACGAACGAGAGCACGAAGGTTCCTCCTGCTGGCCCGCACCCGCACTGGCTCCAGAGCCTCATGAACCTTCTCCGCATCGCTGGTGCTGACCCGAAGATGCGAGAGGCGCAGGACGAGGTCTTTGACGAGCACTACTTCGCGCCTGCCGCGAACATGTGCAATGACATGGGCCTGAAGCATGCTCTGTCGTGGGCTGTTATCTACGACACATGCATCCACTCTGGCCCTGGAATGGTAGCGAACATGCGGAAGAGGTTCGCAGCGTCGCCCCCGAGCCGTGGTGGAGACGAGGTGCTGTTCATCAAGCAGTATCTCCAGGCCCGCGAGGACTGGCTGAAGAGCAACGCCAACCCGCTGGTTCAGAAGACGGTCTACCGGATGGACGCGTTCCAGATCCTCGTAGACAACAACTTCTGGAACCTCCAAACGCCGTTGACCGTTCGCGGCGTGAAGATCGCGTAGGGGGCACCATGAGCAACGACACGACGACTACGTCTGCTCCGTGGATGTCTGCTCCGGTCAAGGTTCCCGTGTGGGCCTTGCTCGCTATCGGTGCAGCCATTGCAGGAACCGGTGGAGCCGCCATGTTCGGCAACCCCACCGGCCAGCATGAGAGCGACGATGCGATCATCCAGCGTGTCGACTCTATCGAGCGTCGGCTTGAGAGGATCGAGAGCCTGCTGATGCAGATGCAGAACCAGCGGTAGGCATCGGCAGGTTGTTCCTCTCGCAGTACCGGCGCAGCGTCATCGCGGCGTTGTGCTTGGCCTGCTTGCCAGACCATGCACCGACGATGTCCGCGCACTGCTGGTAGGTCTTGCCATCACGCCGCAGCTGCCAGATCTTGCGGCCCAGACTGTCGCGGCTACGCCTCGTTCGGAAGGCCGCACGCGTGTGCAGACCGAAACGACGGAACGCAGCGTACAGACTCTGGTAGGACACGCCGTAGTCGCTAGCCACCTTGTCTAGGTCTTCACCAGTAGAGATGCGCTTGTGCGCCTCGATGACCTCGGTGCGCTTCCACATCTTGATGTCCATCCTCAAGCGAAGACCGCGCTTGTGGAAGAGCTGCTTGATCGCACAAGGCGTGACTCCATGCTCTTTGGCGAGAGCATCAACAGACTCTCCACCGATGTAGTACCGGTGGTAGATGGACTTCACCAAAGGGTTCGTCCACTTCTTGCGAGTGTTGATGCTCTGCCTCTGCTTGCTACCTGACCTGAAGATCACCTTGTAGACAGCACTCGCAGAGATGCCGTAGCTCTCACCGATGCTGTCGTATCGCTCGCCAGCATCGACCCTACGGCACATCTCTGCGACGAGGTCAGTTGTCCATCTCAGCGGCCTCGCCATGGTTCAACTCGCTGCAAGTGTCGATGTAGGTGAACCATCCCTGAAGACGCTCGATGTCCCAGCGATAGCGGTTACCGAACCGCAGCCACGGGCAATGCTCCGTGTCTCCGTAGTCTCGCATGAGCTTACGCAGAGTCGGCAGCGACACCCGCAGTAGCGTGGCGACCTCCTTGGAGGTCAGGTAGCGTGGGTTCACAGTGAATCCTTTGCCATGAGTTTGGCTAGCTGTGCCGCATCGATGCTGTCTGCTTCGATGCTAGCGCTTCGTTCGTCATCGTCATGCTCTCTGTCTAGCAGGTCATCCATGTAGTCGAGGATGTCGCGAGCGACCTTGGCACGCATGGCGTACCTGTCTCGCTCGTGCATCTCCATGACCACGACAATGAATGCTCGCAGACGCCTGGCGTTCTCGTTGGTCAACGGAACCTCACGCCGCGCTTACGCGAGATGCAGAAGCCTGGCTTGGAGGTGCCTGCCTTGAGCGCAGCAAGAGCAGCACGCTTGTCAGGCTCGACCTTGGTACGCGTCCATTCCGCAGGCCAGTCGGTGATGTCTTCAGGAGCGAGGATGCTTTCAGTCTCCTGAAGCCACGCGGTGTACTGCGGCGTCTTGACCTTCGGCTCCTCACCGAGCTTCTCACGGGCCTCAAGCAGAGCAGCCGCGAGGTCACGGATGCGCTCGCCTGCAACCTCGTAGCCCTTGCGGCGTTCAGCCAGGCGCTTCTCATCTGCACGGATGAACTCCGCTTCAGCGTCGAGGCGACGGATTACTGTCATACAGGCGTATAGCTTGTCCTCACTCTTCGCGAGGAAGTCGATGAGCGTCTGCTCGGCATCGACCGTGAGCACGCCGTTGTCCATCTCGACCATGTCGAGTAGGTCGCGGCTCATCGTCAGCAGTTCGTAGGTAGAGGTAGACATTAGAACGGGATCTCCTCGTCAGGGCCGGGAGCGTTGCGGGATGGGGCGGGCCGGCTGTTCGACGGACGGCTGTCGTCGCTCTTGCCGCCGCCCATGAAGCGCATCTGGTCAACGATGATCTCGGTGCTGTTGACCTCGACGCCGTCCTTGTTGGTGTACTTGCGGTACGAGATCTTGCCCTCGACGTAGACCTTGCTGCCCTTGGTCAGGTACTGCTTCGCCAGGTCAGCGAGCTTGCCGAAGAAGACGAGTCGATGCCACTCCGTCTTCTCTTCGCCGTTGCGCTTCTCGCTGGTAGCGAGGCTGGTGTTGGCGACTATGCCGTTGCTGACGTCGCGGGTGGTGACGTCCTGTCCGACGTTTCCGATGAGGATGACTTTGTTGACCATGACTGCTTCTCCTTACTGGTTGGTGTAGGCAGAGAGGGACGCCTTGCCCTTCTCGCTCTTGATGAAGGCGAGGAGCTTCTCGCGCTGCTCGTTGTCCATGGCAGACGGACGCGCACGACCGAGCGACTCGCACCAGTTCGCGACGATGGCGTAGTCCGTACCAAGGTCGCCAAGCACAGCGCAGAAGAGCTGACGCGCTGCCGGCCACGACTCGTGGTGAACGTCAGCGACGACATTCTGACCCGTGACCTGCTTGCCGATGCGCTCGGCCTCCTGCTTGAACTTGCGACCGTCGTCACGCATCTGAAGATTGCGGTGCATGGCCTGCTCGCCATCGTCGTCGTCCGCGCCGAGTCCGGTGATGGACATCAGGCAGTACCTGCGGAGGTAAGACAGGGCGCTGCCCATGCCTTGAGGATCGTCCTTGGCGATGCGGGTGGACGCAGTGCTGCCGATCCACTGGCCGCTCTCATGGATGAGCATTGTGGTCAGCTCGACCAGACCTTCGGTGCTGCGGGACGGAAGCTGCACAATAGCCAGCCCGTTCTTGGACAGCGGCTCACGCACAGCCTCAAGGCACGAGGTGAGGTCGGCGTACTTGCTCTTGAAGTGAGGGTTGTTGCTGTCCTTGATGGCGTGCCTCATCACACCCTGCGCCTTCGACAGCGCCAGGGCAAGCGCCCCGATCTCGTTGCTCTGCGTGATCATGCCTTCTCCTTGGTGGCACTCTCCATCTACTCGCACGCTCACGCAGCGGCAACATCTTTCTTTCGCTTTCTCTATCTTGCGCTCCATGATGCACGCTGCTACATCAGACGACGGAGGCTCAATGGTCTACGGTTCTGTCTGTTCAGGCATCGAGGCGGCATCCGTCGCATGGCACACCTTGGGGTGGACGCCTGCGTGGTTCTGCGAGATCGAGCCTTTTCCCTCTGCTGTCATCAAGGAGCGATACCCACATGTCCAAAACTACGGAGACTTCACTCGTCTCTCCGAACCAGATCACCCTGTTCGATCTACTCCAATCGACGTCCTCGTCGGTGGAACCCCATGCCAAGCATTCTCCGTCGCAGGACTCCGCAAAGGACTCGCCGACCCTCGCGGTGGCCTTACGCTGGAGTTTGTCCGACTGGCGCAAGCACTTCGCCCAAGGTGGATCGTCTGGGAAAACGTCCCCGGCGTCCTGTCACAAGACGACGGACGGGCGTTTGGCTCCTTCCTCGGGGCGTTGGGCGACCTCGGGTATGGGTTCGCCTACCGAGTGCTGGACGCGCAGTATGCCAGAGTGGACGGCTACCCTCACGCCGTCCCACAGCGACGACGCCGTGTGTTCGTTGTCGGACATTCTGGAGGAGACGCAGCTCGTGCTGCCTCGGTACTTTTTGAGCCGGAAGGCGTGCGAGGGGATTCTGCGCCGCGCCGAACGTCGAGGAAAGGAGCTGCCTCCGATGTTGCTCGCGGCTCTGCGGAGCGTCAGTGGCCCAGCGACGTAGCATGCACGCTCGCCGCATGTTTCGGCGAGAAGCTCGGACTAGAAGACCAGCATGCGCTCGGAGGCGCCTCGCTGTTTGTGCCTGAAGCACGCTTTTGGAACGGCGCAGACGTAGCAGAGTCGCTGACCTGCACGAGCGATGACCAGCGCATGCCCGACAAGAACAGAATGCAGATGGTCGTGCACGCTGCGGTGGTGCAGCCCGCTGTTCACTTCGACGTCTACAACCACAAGACCACTGGAGATGTATGCGGCGTCGTCCGCGAGCAGCACGGAACGAACATGAACGCCGTGCTCCAGCCTTCCATGGCCGTCCGTCGCCTCACGCCGACCGAGTGCGAACGCCTGCAAGGTTTCCCTGACGGATGGACGGCCATCCCGTGGAAGGGCAAGTCGGCCAGCGAGTGTCCCGATGGGCCTCGGTACAAGGCGCTCGGCAACAGTATGGCAGTCAACTGCATGCGCTGGATCGGCGCACGCATTCAAGCGGTGGAGGAAGCATGATCACCTTCGGAATCGACCCAGGCATGAGCGGGGCAATCGTCGGCATCTCCGATGGCGGCAACGTCATCTTCGCGTGTGCAGCTGACGACAAGAACGGAGGCTACTGCCGCGCAGGTCAGATTGACGCAAAGGCCATCCGTGGCTTCATCGACTTTGCAGCGAAGGCCGGCCCCGTACGCATCGTCATCGAGCAGCAGCAGTGCCGCCCTATGGAAGGCCGCACCAGCATCCTCAAGATCGGCAAGAACTGGGGCACCATCATCGGTGCGTGCCACGGCTACCCCGTGCTTGAACCCATCGCTTCGGTGTGGACGAGGGCCATCCTCGGCAGCAAGACATGGAACACACAAGCAGAGAAGAAGGACTGCACCATCGCGTTTGTGCAGCGTCGCCTGCCTTCCCTTGACCTCGTGCTTCAAGGTAGGCGTACTCCGCATGACGGGCTTGCCGATGCTGCGTGCCTTGCTATGTGGGGCATGTCGCAGCCATGAAGGTGGTAGCTCGTGGTTGCGCCTTGGGACGTTCCCTCGTCGCTGTGCTGGTGGTGTGGCAGGCGGGGGAACGTCCCTCCTTATTGGAGGTGAGTGATGTCGTGGCTTGATGAAGCACGCGCCATCCCTGCTGCTGCCGTGGTGCAGGCGCTCGGACTCACCGTGTCACGCCGTGCGCTCGGCCCATGCCCTACGTGTGGAGCGCAGCGCCGCTCGCGTAGCGACAAGCGTCTGCCCATGATGTTCGACCACAATGGCGCATCCGTGAAGTGTCTCGCCTGCGGCGTTCACTCTGGCGGGCTGTGGCTTGCAGCTGCTGCCGTCTTCGGTCGTGCTCCGCAGTCAGGTGATGACTGGTCGCGTGTGCGCTCGTGGCTTCAGGGCGTCAACCTGCTTGCTGGTCATGGCGAGCACGTCGAGGTCAACCGTGCTGACCTTGCGCCTGTCGTCATCGAGCAGACGCCACCTCCACCTGTTGACCAGGTCGCCGCGCTCCTGCGCTGCTGCCGGCCTGCCTCTACCGATGCAGAGGTAGCCGCCTACCTTGAGCGACGCGGCATCCCTGTCGACGCTCCATGCGGTGCGCTGCCCGTGCTCGACGTCTACCCTGACTGGTGGCCGTGGGGTCGCAACTACCCGCTCATGGTCGGGGCGTACGATGGTATGGGGAGTCTCCGCTCTTGCCATGCTCGCGCCATCACCGACAACGTGATGGGCAAGACCCGCTGGCCGCGAGGCTACGCTGCTGGCTGGCTCTTCCTCGACCCGTGGCGTGCTCGACCGATGATGCAGGGCAAGCCCAACGAGGTGAGTCAGGTCATCATCGTTGAGGGACTGACGGACTACCTCGCTGCTGCATGCGCTGCCCGCAGTGATGACGCTACCGCAGTCATCGGTGGTGGTGCTGGCTCATGGAAGCACCTTGCCTCCGGACGCGTGCCGGGACACGCTACCGTCTACATCGCCACCGACCAAGACGCTGTAGGGGAGAGATACGCCAGCGAGATAGCAGATGCCCTCGCGGGATACAGCCTCCGACGAATCAACCTCGCACTCTTCGCTACCACGAAGGAACACCACCATGTCGCATGACCTGCCTAGTCTCCTCGCCGGAGGACTGACTCTTCCCGACCTGCTCAACGCTGCGGAGGTCAAGCCGTCTGACCTCAAGGACGACAAGACCCGCGCCAAGCTCGCAGCCTGGGCCATGAAGTCTTTCGTCGCCTTCTGTCGCAACGCTGCCGGCAAGCCCAAGGCAGAAGGCATGGTCGATTGGGCATCGCTCTGCACGCCGCGATTCATGCTTGCGCTCGGAGCGCAGTGGAGTTTGGAGCAGGAGCCGCTCATGCGCGAGGTCTTCCTGCTTGGGCAGACGCCAGGCTGGAGCAAGTGGAGTGCGCAACTCCTGACCATGGTGCGGTCAGAGGCTCGCCGTCTGTCGCATGGCCGAGCCGGCAAGGGCGGCACGCGTCGCATCACCACGCTGACCGAGAAGATCCGCGCATCGCTTGGCGACATCGTTGACGAGATCGATATCTCTGACGACGTGACCTGCCCCGTGGGCTTCCGCGTGGATGCCGGCGGCGTGTGGAAGATCGTCACCGACGAGGACGGAAGCGAGCGGTCGGAGAACCTGTGCCGCACACCCATCCTCATCACCGGCATCATGCGTGACGTGGACAGCGAAGGCTCCTACGTCATGCTGCGCTGGCGTTCCAAGGGTCGCTGGCACCAGCACGTCTGCGGACGCAAGAGCGTGCTCGTCGCGACCGAACTATCGCAGCTCTCTGCGTTCAACGTCCCGGTCAGCAGCAACAGCGCACGCGGATTGGTCGACTGGTTCGAAGCCTACCTGCACCAGAACGAGGCGGCTATCAACGAGGCCGTGACGGTCGGCCACCTCGGCTGGAACCAGAGCGGCTACATGTGGGGCCGTAACCTCATCACGCCTGACGGTATCGTCATGGCTGACCTCGACACGGGTTCGTGGGAAGCGGCGCCTATCCACCTCGACATCAATAAGCCTGGCTTGTCCAGCATGGCGAAAGGTTATTTCCAGCGTGGAACGTGGGACGAATGGTGCAGCATGGTCAGCCGGCTGCGCCAGCACCCGCGCTTCGGGCTAGCCATCCTCGCGTCCATCTGCCCGCCCATCCTCAAGCATCTCCCTGAAGCTCCGAACTTCTGCCTCGACTTCGGTGGAGAGACGAGCAAGGGCAAGACCACGGCGCTGCGCTTGGCGGCGAGCGTGTGGGGTTCACCGAGCGAGCGAGACAACGGGCTGGTGTGGTCGTGGGACGCGACGCAGACCTGGATCGAGCGCGCTGCTGCGTTCGTGTGCGACATGCCGCTCATCCTCGATGACAGCAAGCGAGCGAAGCCAGACCGCGTGAGCTCTATCGTCTACGCTGTGGCGCAGGGCATGGGTCGAGGCCGCGCCACGATCCAAGGACTGCAAGAGCAGACTCACTGGCGCACGGTGCTGCTGTCCACGGGCGAGGCTCCGCTCACCCACTACGCTACGGAGGGTGGAGCTGCTGCACGCATCCTGTCGCTGTGGGGTTCGCCGTTCTCCAAGCACGAGCCGCTATCGCACGGTGAGATTGCACGCCTGACCAGTCGCGACGCGCACCGGTACCACGGTCACCTCGGCCCTCGCATCGTGCAGATGTTGAACGACCCTGCGATGGTGTCTGCCCTGCGTGACCAGTACGACCGCAGCGTGGATGGCTTCAGCGACATGCTGAAGTTCAATCCCATCGGTGGACGCATCGCGCAGTACCTCGCCGTGCTTGCGTGTGCGGAGTTCCTGTACCAGCGCACGGGCGCACCGCAGTTCATCCGTAGCCCCATCACGGAAGCCTACGGTGGCGTGGCTGCGTCGATGGTGAATGCTGACCGTGCAACCTCGGCCATGCACGACATGCTGTCGTACCTTGCATCAATGCAAGCGAGTCTTGAGAAGGCTCCTGGTGTGAGCAAGGATGCTCCCCCGCAGGGCTGGTCTGGTCGCTGGCAGGGCGGCGACATGTGGGAGTTCATCGGCGTACGTCCCGACATCTGCAAGGATCGTCTGCGCTTCTGGGGCTACGACGCAGCAGCCATCCTCGCGACGTGGAAGGAGCGCGGGTGGACGCGATGCGATGCGAACCACATCACCTCGACCATGACCATGTCGGGTGCGGTGGTGCGGCTCATCGTCGTCAAGGCGCAGGCCAAGTACGACGTGAACAACCAGGCGAAGTTCAACGTGCTTGAGACGATGGACGAGGCCATTGATGAGCGCCGCGAGGAGATCGCAAGCGAGAGCACAGAGCAGCAGCCGCTCTGGTAAAGCAAGAGGCCCACTCGGAGATCCGGGTGGGCCTACTTACTGGCGTATCGATGGAAGGCTTGCTGAGCAGAGGCTGATACGCGCATCAACGTGTAAGTAACTCTTACAGGTTGAAGTCGTCGCAGTAACGGACTCTGACCTTTCGCTTTCCCCAGGTACGCGCCTCCTCGACTGTGGGCGCGAGGATGTCCAGCCTGTTGCGCTTGCGTACCTTTGAGCCTCTGTCCTGCACGGTCACTCGCTGCCAGCGTCGGTCGATGTACAACTCAAGGCATGTACCGAACGCCCACGCTGGCGAGGCTGCGACGTAGCCGTACTCGTGCTCCGCTCGCAGACCTGAAGCCATCGTTCCCGTGCAGCCATCACAGTTCGCGACGTAGGCTGTCGCAACCATGAGCCAGCTCATGCGCTGAACCGTGGGTCAGCAGGGCCATCGACGTAGATGACCTCGACATGGTTGCTGGTGAGGAACGCAGGCCCAGCGTCGCCACCAGCGTAGCCGTTCTTCACGCAGTAGACGCGACCGATGCCGGCGTGGAAGATGAGTTTCGCGCACATCAAGCACGGCTGGCCAGTGACGATGAGCCATGCGCCGTTGGTGGCGACGCCTCGCCTGGCTGCGTTCGCGAGGGCGTTGCTCTCGGCGTGATGGCATCCCAGCTCTAGCCGCGTGCCCGACTCCACATGCTCACGCTCGCAGGTCAGGCCACCGCACAGCGGGTTCGGACTGCCACGACTGGTGCCGTTGTAGCCGTCCGAGATGACGCTGTTGGTGTGCGGGTCGATGAGCACCGCACCGAACGAACGACGCGGACATGGCGACAGGCTGGCGAGGAATAGGCACTGCTCGATGCGGACGCGGATGTGCTTCTCCTTCATGTCCCCTCCTCGCGGCGGTGCTCGCCGCGTTCGATGGCGTCTGCCAGTAGGTAGGTCGAGGCAACCGGCCGCAACAAGCGAAGCCACTCCACCACGGCGGCGCGCTCCCGCTTCTCCCCCGCTGCAAGGCCCATGTCGAACGCACGCGAGAAGTCCTCGTTGCTCAACACGCGCTGCGCTCGGAGCCACTCAACCTCTGCGACGAGCGCGTTGAAGTCCTCGGCGCGCACAGCGAGGTAGTGTCCTCCTGACATTGGTACTGCGCGTTCAACGATCTCCTCAAGGTTGATGCTCACGCTGCCTCCTCGGATGCCTTGGTGGTGACGACAAGCTCGCGCAGTATGGAGCGCAGACGCATCCTGTCTACGAAGCGCCGGCACCGGTAGGTCACGCCTGGGAACTTGGCATCACGGATAGCGACGGCATCACCAAGGCGACCCGTGTATGCGCGGCGTACGACCTGCGCGATGTCAGGCCGGTCACCGATGACGAGCAGCTCGCGCCCCTCCACCGAGGGCAACCGCTCGCGGGCAGCGAGTAGTCCCTGCATCGTCGCGTATACCCACGCCTCCACCTCGGTGGTGACCCAGTCTTCCACG
>Ga0209087_1000548_pt1 | contig 23610 bp, 13 predicted proteins | sample S_130805_EF_Meta_FD_187321 | JGI IMG/M metagenome (GOLD analysis project Ga0209087, IMG submission 187321) | Freshwater microbial communities from Lake Simoncouche, Canada to study carbon cycling - S_130805_EF_MetaG (SPAdes) (version 2) | ecosystem: Environmental > Aquatic > Freshwater > Lake ... | reverse complement strand
CGCTAACGATACTTTTTCCGTGGGAGAAAACTGAACCGGGGCAGGGGTTTTTTGTACCCTGCCTCGACTTCACGCACATACAAGAGATGGGTGTGCGTGCGGCCATCCCCTACCGCATCCGCGTCACAAGTGTCCCGGGCATTCGAGATGGCCTGACCGGGGTTTGGTTCAGTCGACTTTCTTAGCCGCGTCTGTTGCTTGGCGCACCGTCTCCGCAAGGCGGATCTTTAGCTGGCGCATCTCGGCCAGCTTGGCCTGCTTCTCATCACCGGTCAGGTTCGATGCCCGGATAGCGTTCTCGTACTTGGTGATCTGCTGCATGTTCGATGTGAAGTAGTCCGCCACACCAGACTGCGCAAACTCTTCGCTACGTTGGCTAACCAATTCCTTGGCTTCCGCAACCCGCCCCTCAGACAGCATGCGGTCAACGGTGGTCTTGACTTTCTTAACATCGTTCATGCGCTCATACACAGCGTTGATGATGCCGCCCGCATCGTTGGGCTGAAACGAACTGCCGATCACCGGCATATCCGACAGGCGCTTCGTGGTCTTCTCTGGCGACTCCCCGGTAGGCACACCCATACTGAGCACCTGCATGAGCGCCAGACCCATCGTGCCGGTGTAGCCGCTTACCAGCGCCTCGATCTTGATCGGCGACAGCCCAAGCCCGGAGCCCAGCATCTTGCTGATCTCACTGCTGCTCTCGCGGAACTGCTGTTCAGGAAGCACCGCCTGCTCACGCCTAGAAAGAATGTCTCGCCCGGTGTAGAACGACTTGCCCATCCCGTACTCGATAGCCGGTTTGATTGCCTGTGGGATGAAGTAAGACGAACCACCCGGGATTGTCTGCAGGATGATTGTCCTGAATGCCTTAAACGCCTCTTCCGATCCGTTCTCGTTCGCCATCGAGTTGTACAGCGCTTCAGGCAACGCCTTGAACAAGTAGCCCACCTCAAACGGAACTGGGAACTTGATGGGCTCGTCAATACCGGGAATGCGTATAAACCAGTTCCCGTACTTCTGTTCGGGGGTTGCGTTCTTGTAAGCTTCGTCGTCCTGCATCATGGCAGCGTACGCCAAGGACGCACCAAACATAAGCGCCCCGCGAGTGATCAGCTTCTCCTGAATCTTCAGCCGCTTGTCGAATGGCAGCTTGCCTGTCAGCGCCTTGTACAACACGTTCAAACCCTGAATCTGCGAGTTGAAGAACGGGATCAGCGAATTCGCCATATGGGCGCTGGGTGACGCACCGCGCTTGTTGAAGTTCATTGACTCCAACGCCATCAGCGTAGCCTCCATCTCCGACAGCCCCTGCTTGATGTAGCTGTTGTACTGTGCGCGGCGGGTTGCGGCATCGGCCTCCATGTTAAGCGCTTCGGCCTTTGCAATAAGCGCTCCAATATTGCCTTTGCCTGTCAGCATGTCGTTCAGAATTTTGGTCATGGCCTCGCTGCTGCTGCCGCCTGCAAAGACCTGTCCGCCTGTGACACCGCGCTTCTCCAGCGTTGATTTGGTGGCAGACTTGCCAAGTTCTTTCAACGCCCCAAGGACGGGGACAAAGTCCGCGCCAGACAAGAGCGGTGCAGCCAATGAGTCGCGGAATATTTGGCGTGCCGCATACGTGGGGCTCAGTGTCACAGCCCTGCGCAGCCACGTAGCAGGAACCCCCAACGCCCGGACAAGCGCGGGGAGTTGTGTCGGAATGCCTTGCATGCCCTTGACCAAAAGATCCGCAGGAACGCCAGCCTCGTCGGTATCCACGATGGCGTGATAGTCGTCACCATCTACCTTGAACCGCACAGTTTTTGTATCCGCAGTACCGGGCCCGGGTCGAATCTGCGCCAACTTTATGTCCTCAAGCTCGTTCATGGAGTTCTTGGTTGCCAGATTGCGCAAGCCCATGTCCGTAATCAAGGCTGTGTTCTGAACGGAGCTTGTTAGGAAATCCAAAATCGGACGGTCGCCGCCAACCAACTCGTGCAAGTAGGGCTGCTCAGCAATGCTGCCAATCCGAATGGGTGTCTCACCACCGATGGTGAGCAGCGCAACGCCGTTCTGTTCCCGGTAGAAGGGAACGTAGTCATTCTCTTTGGTTAGCCGCGCCGCGTGCGCTTTCGATATGGCCCCCGACTGCTCGAGAAAGCCGACCATGTTGCGGTTGTACTCGTTGTACACATCGCGGGCTTGCTTGAAGTTCTCTTCTAACCCGGGCGTAGCGCGGATGCTCACCATAGCGCTGTCGAGTTGAGCCTCTGTCAGTTCTTTGCCGAAGTGCAGTGTTTGAAACCCCTTGTTCTTGGCACGGATGCCAGCCAGATACATCGTAAACAAGCGGTTGGCCGCATCAGGGCTACCCGCCGGGGCTTTCTTCAAGATGTCCACAACTTGCTGGATGTTGGCCCCGTCGACGCTCTCGACAACGTACTCGGTGCGCCCGTCTGGACGCTTCTTGGCGACCCGCTGAATCGCCCCGTTGGCAACCGACTGCGCGGTGAAGTTCATCCGCTGGTCGTACATCCGCAGGTAGTACATCATCTGCGAACCCTTGAGCGCTTCCATCCCCTTAGACAGGCGCTCCAGTGGTGCGAACCGATCTACAAGCATCGTTTCCGAACCCAGCCAACCACCCGATGCTGCGCGAACCCTGTCGATGACACCGCGCTCCTTGGCAATAAATGTGTCGCCGATGACTCCTGCTGCGGCCAACCCGGGGTTGGCGTACTTTACGTCTTTGGGGGACAGCAGGGAGCCGACTGAACGGAACCGTGCAATCTGCGCAGGGTTCAGCACCGTGCGAGGCGCTGTGTTGGGATTAGCCCCCGTAGCACGTTTGATTGTGAGGGCCTTGATGTCTTTCAAAAGACCCATTCCCAAAGCCTCTGTACGCAACGTGCGAAACGCAGCGCGTATGTCAGTATTACTAAACGAACCCTCGTCAAACTTTATATACGGGTCTCTGTCAAAGCCGGGAACGTCAACGGATCGTAAAGCCTTTTTATACTTACTGATAACCGCTGATGCGTTGGTAGGAACGCCGTCCGTATGCACTTCCGCTGTTGTCCAATCTCCGGGTTTATTAGGCGACAGCCAAAAACGCTCTACAACAGAGCGCGATGGTTTATTTCCGGCCTTCACCAAATCCATATCAAGGATATCCAGCGTAAGGCCGTCCAACGCATAATTTTTTACAACAAAGGCGGCATTTTCCACGGGGCCAAAGCTACCAATCGGGTACGTGTAAAACCCGTTTAGATCAAACGCTTTCCCTGCCCGAGAATAAAGACCGACTTCATCCCCAAAATTTCGCAGACGCCCGCTATCCGAAGCCGCCATAAGATTCGTTTGGGCAACGCTGTCTGCATCGCGTGCTTGAATAAAGGTTTCGGCCAAGTCCAGAAAACGGTCTAGCATGGGGCCTCTGGCGGGGGTTCTGACGCCCACAAAGCGAAGTACGGCATCAATAAACCAACGCCACATGCTACGCCCGTCCCACGTATCTTCGCGCATGTGCGCTTGCACAGCCCGACTGCCCAAACCTTCAGCTATAAACTCGTGAAGGTCACCGTCTTTTATCACTACGTTATCAAAATTTTCATCCGACTTTACCCGTTCCATCATGCGAGTTAATTCAGCTTTTGCCTTGCGCTGATCCGGGGTGAGTTCGCTGTCAGGTTTCTCAAGCTCAAACATGGTGGCTGCGTGCGCTGCCTCATGCACCACGGTCTCTTCAGACAAGCCGGTGTTCTCATTTATGACCACCCGCATACCATCGGCAGTTGTCATACCCGGCGCGTTGGGCGCATCACGGGTCGTCACTTCCACCAGCTTGACGTTGACACCATTGACTTCAACAACAGCGGCTAATTTACCCGCTATGCGGCGTGCAACATGGTTGCTGCTTTTCTCTGATATGTTGGTGAGTACCGCTGCCAGCTTATTGCCGCCCAGCAGATCTACATTCTTTGCAGACAGAGGTGTGTCATTTGGCCCGGAAGTACCGCGCATCTTTCCTTCAAATTCACCGCCGTATATCTCACCCTCAGATTTCTGACTAATTGTCCCGGTCTTGGGTGCAGCCTGCGCGGCATCGGTTTTGGCTGCAGATAATTCGGCTGTGATACGCGTCTGCTCCACATTCAGACTATCAACAAGCGTTTGTTTTCGAGTTCTGGGGTCTAACCTTCCAACTGCAGCGACACGTTCTTTGATATTTGTCAGCTTGGCGCTCAAGTCCTCAACTTTCTTTTGAGCAATTTCAAAAAGCTGCTGTTCTTGTGCACGTGCGTCAAATGCTTCTTTCTTTTGTTGCTGTAACTTATTAGAAGATTCCATCTCAGCTTTGCTGATCTGTACATCCCGTTGTTTGACCCCGCGCTTTTCACCCAACCGCATATCCGGTCTTGTGTACGTGCGCTTCTCAGTTTCTTTAACGCTACCCTCTTCGCCTGAGTAAAACACTTTGGCGGGAAAAACTTCTTTGCGCGTTACGGGCCCCAACGCCCGACCTTCAGTTTTATCTAATTCGATTTGTTGCTCTTCAGAAACTGCCTGTCCGTAAGTCTCGCGGAATAAGGTATCAAGCGTTTGCGACCGCTGCTCGGGTGTTTCAATGGTGTCTATAGCAACGCCGCGCAAACGGGCAAGCTGCTCGTCGCGTTTGTTGAGTTGGTCTTGCGCTTTCTTAAAACGCGCTTGAAGGCCCTTGCGCTTGGCGTCCGTAAGCCCGGGGGCTTCCGCCTGCTTTTTTAGGTCTTGGGTTTTTTGAGACTCTTCACCACGCAGTCTGTATGCAGTTGCATAGCTTTTGTCTTTGTCTGCGGCTTTTTTGCGCAGTTTTGCAAGGTACGCGGTAAGCTGCGTCTGTGCAGCATCCCGTTGTTCCTGTGGTAGGTTGGCATTATTGATTGCGTCTTCAAATGCTTGGCGTTTGACCGGAGCATCGTCAATAGCATCTAGCATGGCGCGGCGGCGCTCAAAAGAAATTTGTTTTCCGGGTAGCGCACTCAGGTCGCCAGTCAGTTTGCGTTCTTTACTGGACTCTTTTTGTTTCTCAGCGCGGGTTTCGGCCACAGTGGGTTTCTGCTCGCTAAACAAGTCCTCGTACATGGCCCGTGTGTTTTCGCGTTCAGTTTCCTGCTTACGCTCAGCAGGAAACATGTCCTCTTGCATCTCAGATGTTTTAGCTTCTGTTGGCGCTTCTGTTTTGGTTTCAGCCTGCACATTTAACGGCCTTGCCTTGTCAAGCGCTTTCTGCACTTCCCCTCGGTCACGAGTGCGCTCGCTATCCAGCAGCGTGTCCTGCAAGCCCTTCAACTTAGCAGCCTCGCGGAGGTCGGCTTTTGCAGTGGCTATCTTTTCCGCTGTGCCCGGGGCCGTTTGCAAGGCGGTCAAGTCCGTACGGTACTTTGCTTCGGCAGCACTAATTTGTTTTTCTAGCGATGCGTATGCGTCCTGCGCAGTCGTCAGTTTTGTTTGTTCCGTGCGTTTTGCTGCGCCTTTAGCCTGTGCAACAGCCGCCGTAGCGGTCTCAACCCGTTCGTTGGCTTTTGACAGTTGCCCTTTCATTCGTGCAATGTTGTTTGCAAGCGGCTGCAAAGGAACGCTGGCGTCAGCGTAAGCACCATCTAGCGCACTGACAGCGCGGGCGTATTCGGATGCTATGTCTTTAGCGCGTGCAGATGTAGCTTTTCCAACAGGGCTTTCGTAGTTTTGTTCTTCTTCAACAACGCCAAAATACTTCCGCAAGTCCTGCGTAGCATCTCCAATGCCCTGCCCAACATCTGACGACAGCCACCGAGCTACGGCTATCCGCGCTGCTGGGTCTTCCATAATCGTTGATTGATTTTCTCCGACAAGCCTGACAAGACCTTTTTCTTTGTTGCTCAACTCAAGCTTTGCGGCTTTTGCCAGCATGCCTTGTAGTTCACGCGGGGAAACTTCTTGCTGTGCTTGGCGTTCGATCTGAGTAAGCTGCTGCTGCAGGTTACGCGCTTCTGTCTCAGCGGGTAGGCCCTGTCTTAGGCTGTCAAGAAAGTCAACGATCCTCACCCTCGTATTGCCCGCGCCACGTGCAGCTTCTGGTACGGCTATAGTGGTTTCTAAGCCGGGGGTTTGCCCCGTTGTAGGCGCTTTGTATCGAAGCAGCGCGGGCAAGTTCTGCTGTAGTTTGTCCAGTAGTTCGGCGTTGGTATCCGACAGATTTGGTAGCGCTTGTGCACGCGCAATATCTTGCTGCAATGCCCGGGGGGATGTCCGATCTGCGGGTTTTGTTTCTATCGTTTCACTCTGGCCTGTGTTTGCTGCGCCTTTTAAAACAGGCCCAACTTCGACTGCTTTACCTTGTTCTTTCAGGTAACGCATACGGTCAATAATTGCCAACGCATCGGGCCTGCGCCCTTCTTGACGAGCCGCGATGTAGGCTTTGCTAAGCTGCGTCAGTTCCGTTCGAATTTCTTGCGTTAGCTCTTGCGTCTGCACTGCCCTCGTTCGTTTAAGAGGCGCTGCACCGGGAATCATGAACTGGCTTTTATCGGTGCGTACCCGCAGTTCTGCAATTAGCTCCCGCGCATCATCACGGCGACCTTCCTTACGTGCTTTACCAATTTCGGTTTTGAGCGCACTGATGGTTAATGGGCTTGGCTTGGCGGCTATCGGCTGCATCGCAGCAAACGATTGCTCAAGCGTCTTGGGTTCCGTTGGCTCAACCGTGGTGTCTTCGACAACTGGTACTACCGGAGCTTCAGCTTTAGCTACCGGAGCTTCTGCAACGGCTTTCTTGGCACGTGGCTTCTTAACCGGCGCAACTCCCGTCTCGGCAATTCCCGGGGCAACTGCGGGAACTGGGGGAACTGGGGAAGTGCTCTGTGCGTTTAGCTTGGCGATGGTGGAGGCCACCTCATCCACTGGCGCAGATACCGTGCCTTCAGCGGCTTGTGTTTTGGTCAGGGGAGCCGTTGCCTCGGGTATCGGCGTAACAGTCGTAAGCGGCGGGGCGACCGCAGACTCAACAACATCAGGCGCAACGGCAGTCGGTATGGCTGGTACAGCGGCTATTGCCGCAGGTGCAGTAGGTGTCGCGGTGGGGAATAAATCCGGGTATAAAGCCCGGACGCGTTGCGCTTCTTTTACCAGTGGCTGGAGCACGGTGTCTGTGTGCGTCTTCAACGCGGCCTTGGCATCTTTGGCATCTTGCGCTGCCAAGGGATCATCTCCCACCGGGGTTTGCGCTGCCTGCTGTAGCTCCCGCAGTTTCCCCACGGCAGCCGTGTAATCTTGCTGCACCTGCAGTGCATACGGCAGTGACTGCCGGTTATCTTCAGCCGTCTGCGCCAGAGCCGCCTGCTGACTCTGCTGAACTTCAGCGGCTTGGGCGGCTGCTTCCTGTTGCTTTGCCGCAACGTCCATCCGGGCTCCGCCACGTTCTGACAGTCGGCCAACCGCACCTAACGGAGCAAGCAGACCTACCTGATACGCAGTCTCGCCGTACTCTTTGAGCGCATCAGGACTTGAGAGCGACAGCCCCGCCTGCGCACGCTCCAGCATCTGCTGGGCAACTTCCGTGGGAATCTCGGCCAGCGCACCAACGCCCACGCCTTTGGCAAGCACCGTCAGCAACCGCTCATCAGCCAGCTTAGCTGCTCCCTCGGCACTGCGACTCAGCAACGCCCCCATAGGGATGCCGGTCAGTTTCTGAACAATCCTGCCGCCAAACGGAATTAGCGAACCCGCTACATCTAAACCAGCTTGAGGAATGGCTGCTGCCGCAGAAAGCCCAACATTAGCGGGTAGTCCTTCGCTTTTGCGGCGCTCAATATTTCCCCCAAGCTGCTGTATCAGAGACGGTAACAACGCACCGCCAATGCCGCCAACGGTCGCCCCAACAGGGCCAAGAACACTACCCGCTGTCGCCCCGAGTCGCGCACTACCTGCCATTGCAGCTAGGTTGGGCGCTTGTTCAGCAATTGCCGCCGGGATTTGGCTTAACGCTTCGCCTGCCGCAGATAGCACGCCGTCTTTGTTGTATGCGTCTTTGACTTTCTGCAGGCTGACTTGATCCGCATATTTTTTGTTTAGCGCTTCGCCGCGCTCGAGCCCTGCGCGTGCGGCCTCTTCGGCATCCCCGGTGAGGGCCCCATACGCAGTCCGTCCGCTAGAGATAATGGACTCAACGCCTTTGCCTACAGCAGCGCCAATCCCAGTTTTTGGTTTGGGCGCTGCCGCTTCCTCGGGGGGTTGTGCAGCCATTAGCTGCTGTGCAATTCTGGCTAACTGTCTCGCATCCTCTACATTACCCGCTGCATCTGCATTGCGCAACGCTGTGAGGACTTGCTCAAGTTCCATAAACTGCACCTATTGTAAATATTTATCCACCAGTGGATTGCCAGTTTTGCCACCAGCACCGCCCATTGTACCTGCAAGCTCTGCATACCGCGCTCCAATTTCCGCATCCGCTTGCCGTTTGGCCGCAGCCATTTTAATAGGGTCAAGCTTCATAAACGGGTCTGCGTCAATTTTTGCATACGCCGCAGCAAGTTCTTTGCGCATTTGTGCGGCAGGTTTATCTTCCAATGTGTACCGATCCGCCGCCGCCTTGTGATACCCCGCCGTTGCCTCAAGACCTTTAATTTCAGCGTCCGTTTTACGCCGGTCATACTCCACTTTTTCCCGAGCTTGTTTAGCCGTCAGTGCTGCAACACCTGCTTCACCGACATTCTGCAACGCATACTGCGACTTGCCTGCCATCAGTTGTAGACCAAACATCAGCAAGTCTTCGTAACCAAATCCACTTTGCTCTTTCTTAGGTATTTCAGTTTTAGCAAGTGCCACAGCTTCTTTTTTAATTTCAGGTGTAATTGCTGGAAATGTTGGATAGCCCCTTGTGTCATCTCCAGATGTTCTATCAAAAGTTGCAGGAGCTTCTAATGCGCTACTAGCCCCAGAACCTGCACCCGCTGCAAGAACTGCTGGTAGAAGTGCAGAAATTCCCGACCCTCGGCCTTCGCCCGTTGCTGCGCGAACAGCAGCCATTCTTGACCCTGCTCCTGTTGCTGCGCCTTCTTCTGCTGCTACAACTGCGGCTGCTGGTGGACGGTTTGCTGCGGCTGCGCCTTCTTCTGCTGCTACGACTGCCGGTTTAGGTGCTCCTGCCGCTTCTGCTTCTGCTGCTACGACTGCCGGTTTAGGTGCTCCTGCCGCTTCTGCTTCTGCTGCTACGACTGCGGGCCTGCCTGTTGGTTTAGGTGCGGCTCCTGCTCCTGCTCCTGCTCCTGCTGGTTTAGGTGCTCCTGCTGCAAGTGCTCCTAATCCTGCTCCCTGTTGTGCAGCCACTTGCGCTGGATTAGGTCTGGGTGGGCCTACAAAAGAGTCTGCGGCAGCTTGTTGTGCGGCCACTTGCGCAGGAGTAGGTTTAGGAGGGCCAACAGGAACAGGTTTAGGTGGGCCTATAAGCGCTGCTGCCGCTTCTTTTTGATTTGCAATTGCTTGCAATCCTGCTGCTTGTTTTTGCTGTGCAGCCAATTGCGCAGGAGTAGGTCTAGGTGGGCCAACAAGAGGAGGCGCACCCGCTGCCGCGTTTATTTGCCCTTGCGTTAAACCGCTTCGCCCTGTTTGTGCTGCTTCCGCCGCTGGCACAGGCACTGCCGTTGATGCTGCGTTTTTTTGCGCTTGCGTCAAACCGGTTTGTTGTACTGCCCGTACTGGCACTCCTGTTGCGGCAGGTGCTGCTCCGGGTGCTGCTCCGGGTGCTGCTCCGGGTGCTGCTTTTGTTGTTGCCGCTGGTGCTGCACTTGCTTTTGCGCCGCGCCCCAACAAACCAAGTGCGGCAAATCCTGCTTCGGGCACACCTTGTGCAATAGCCCCTGCCGCAGGCAGACCCTGTTCCGCCAAAAAGTCCCCCACAGGCACTCCTACATATTTATTTGCTAACTCTAAGGGGTAACCTAAAGCGCCTAGGATTTTTTTACTGTCCTCCTTGAGTACCTCGGGGTGGTACGCTGCCCATTCTTGAAACCTTTTTACATAGTCTGCGCCCTGCCCCTCTGGCCCCGGCGATACAGAACCCGCAAGCCCAGCAAATCCGCTTCCAACGCGTGCTAAAGCGTTTTGTCCCAGAGACCGCGCTACTTGCCCCACTGTATCTAATTTATCGCCAAAATTTTCTTTTGACTGCCGCAAAGCTTGTAGGTCTGCTGTTGTTGCAGACTTCGTAGAGGGGGCTGCTGCTGCCGTTGTTGGCGGCGTCTCGGCTTGAGCAGTTCCAACAGGCATTAGTTCTGTCAGATAGTTTGCCGTTTCTTTAGGCAACCCAATTTTCCAGTCTTTCTGGTCTTTCTGGTTTTTAACCAAATGCTTTTCTAAATTTCCCGGCCCCCAGTTGTAAGCAGCGGCGGCTTTTTCAGGATCTCCACCAAAAGCAGCTAACTGTTTCTTAAAATAACCTACTGAAGCGGGAATATTTTTATTAGGATCAAACCGTTCTTTAAGGGTGAGCCCCATTTCTTTTGCAGCATCTGGCATTAGTTGCCCCACCCCCGTAGCCCCTTTGGGTGAAACAGCATTGGGGTTGCCGCTAGATTCGGTTGAAAACATTCGAACCATTAAGTCTGGATTTACTTTCTGCCTTAAAGCTTCTGCACGTATTTGGGCCTCATAAGGGCCAACATTAGTTTTTCTAGGTTCAACTAGCCCTCTTTCCGCATACCCAATGATCCCACCATCAGCCATGTTAGACAGGCTGCGTTCGGGTAGAGCGCCTATGCCCATCTCTTCGGGCAGGCGGGAGTCCATGTAGCCACCATCTGCTGCCATTCGGGGTTGGCCCTGTGGCGGTGGCATACCTTGTGGCGGTGGGCCTTGCTGTGGCATACCTTGGGGTGGGCCTCCTTGTGGTGGGCCACCTTGGGGCATACCTTGTGGTGGCCTTTGCTGCGGCCCTTGTGGCATACCTTGGGGTGGGCCTCCTTGTGGTGGCCCTTGCTGTGGCATCTGCGGCTGATTCATTGACTGAATAGCCTGCTGCACTACCGGGGGTGGCATATTAGGCTCACCCCGTTTACCCTCTTTAATCTCCTTGGCAATATTGTTTACAAACAATGCCATCGATACAGCAATAGGATCATCTGCATGGTCAGTAGCATATTTCTGCCTGCCTTCTGGCCCCATCCTAGCCAGCATCTTTTGCAGATTGCCAATTCGATCATCAAACATTTTGATTCCTTATGTCATGCTGTGGATAGCCAACGCAACAAGACCTTGTGGGCGTGATCTTACCAGACCCCCTTTGGCGTAACGTCCAATCATGCCGCCACCAGCACTGCTTTTAGTGCCAAACCCACCGCCAAACGCTCCCAACGCAGCCGCACCCAAGCCGCCTACTTGACTAAGTGTGCTAGGAGCAGCTTGGTACATGGTGCTGCCCACATTGGCTGTTGGTGCTGAACTAGCTTGGTTCATCATAAAACCAAGTTTCTTGTATGGGTCGTTTTGTTCGTTTAAGAAGTCTTGGTACTGTGTGTTTAAACGCTGTTGCTCTGCACCTTGTTGTTGATTGCCATAAGCAGACAACATTTGGTTTGTTTGCATACCTTGGTTGTAACCCTGCCCTGCAATGTTAGACAACCCGGTAGCGCCTTGCATGGCTGCTTGCTGTGCTTGTAGATCGTAGTTAGCGCCGAACTGACCGGATTGTTCGTTCAGTTGATTGGCTGCTTGTCCGTACTGTGCGCCTGTTCCTGCTGAAGTTAATTTTTGTCCTAGTCCAAATTCACTGGCTCTGTTCCCTGCTGCTTGGTTGGCTAGTTCTGCTTGCTGCTGGTTGCTGGTGTTGAACTGCGCTCTTTCGTTTTGTGCTTGTGCGCCATACATTTCTGCTTGTTGCCTATTTGCCGCTGTTTGCATAGCCGCTTGCTGATCCATCGTGCCCTGCTGCATCCCATATTGGCCTGCCAAAGCTTGATCTGCCATACCCGTTTGTTGGGCATAACCAGTATTTGCCATGCTGGTTTGCTGTCTATTGGCAAGATTGGAAAGCCCGTATTGACTGTTAATGGCTTGATTTTGCCTCTGTGCTTCTTGCCGATTTGCAAGGTTTGCCATACCGGTTTGTTGAGCATAGCCAGCGTCTGCCATATTGGTCTGCTGCTGATTACTTGTGTCAGACAAGCCGTATTGCCCAGCCATTGCTTGATTCTGCCTTGCCGCTTCTTGTGCTTGTGCAGATGTCTGCATGTTGGCAGCTTGGTTAAACTGTCCTTGCTGCATCCCATACTGTCCCCGCTGCCCTTGATTAGCTAACTCAGTCTGCTGACGCAACTGTGCGTTCTGTGCGCCAGTGTTGTACTCCATGCCTTGGTTGGCTTGTTGCGCTGCAAGATCAGCTTGTTGATTAGCAAGTTTTCCTTGCATGTTGTACTGCTGATTGGACTGCTGCGCTTGTAACCCGGTTTGAGCACCAAGACCCTGCGTCTGAAGACCCGCACTGAGATTCTGTACATTGGCTTGTTGCTGCACGCCCTGATTAGCCAACGCAGCTTGCATGGCTTGGCCTGCTGTTAACCCCTGCGCTTGAAGTCTGTTGGACTCGTTTTGAACAGCCGCTTGCTGCTCATTGTTTAAATTGGCTAGTTTGGTTTGAAGGTTGATCTGACCTTCGCCTAGTTGTTGTACCCCTAAGTTGGCAGCAAGGTTTTCTTTCCCAACTGTTAATCCAGCTTGTTGGTTGGCAGTCTGTGCCTGCACCCCTTGAGCTTGCTCTGTATTGAACTGCTGTTGCGCCTGCTGGTATGCAGCTTGCAAACCTTGTGCTTGAATGTCACCCTGTTGAGTGGCAAGGTTACGGGCAGCTTCAGCGTCCATGATGGCTGCTCTGGAGCCACCAAAAGCACCCGCTCTGGTTTGCTCACCTCTACGCCCAGTTGTAGCTACATCTGCGGCTCGTTGCGCTTCCCGTTGTTGAGCGCCAACCACACTCTGCATGTAAGGCGACATGTACGCATCTGCTGAACCGGGTTGGGCAAAACTCTTTGTCTCTACCCGTTCCGCTGGCCCCATCTGGTAGTTTTTAAGACTTGCCAATCCGGTGTCTTTGGCGGCTTTTATATCTCTGGATTCAACTGTGGAACCGCTGATATCCTTTGCCGCATCCATCCGCAAGTCTTTTAAATTAGGTGCGTTTATACGCTCCTCTCCAACTTGCTGTGCCTTTACATCCTTTGGCCCTGCAAACTGTTGTTGCGCGGCTTCCGGTGCTGCGCTTAATGTGGCGGCATTGGCTGCTTGCGCTTTCATCTCAGGTGCTGCTTTGTTAAGAGCCGCTATGCCAGTTGCTGCCGTCCCGGTTTGCGCCGTCATTTGAGGCGCGTTTGTATCTTGTTGTGCTGTTCCAATTGCAGCTATGCCTGTTGGAGCTTTTGCCATTGTGGCTGCTGTGGCAGCTTGGGCTGTAGGCAGAGAAGCAATCCCTGCTTCTTTAGCAGATGCCTCTTTTGCGGTGTAGTCTAGTTTTTCAGGAGCAGTGTATTGATTGCCAAACGCACTTGGATCGTATGAAGACCCCGCAGCAGTATCTGCCGCAGTTTTCATAATGTCTTGAGCACTCTGGTTGGCAACTTCGGCTTTGCCGCCAACCATGTCCCTAGCGCCCTGCATGGCTTCCTTCTGCAAGTCTGAAAACTCAGCTTGCCTTTCGTACCCTTTAAACTCTGTTACCGGCTTCCCTTCGGCATCCATTTTTGGAGCCATGACGGGTGTACCGTCTGCATTCTTTTTTGCGTATTTTGGATCGCTTGGGTTCTTACCTAGTGCTACGGCATCTGCTATTGTGTAGTTATTGGGATTTGGTCGTTTGCCAGCGACCATCTCCATAACTTCTGTTTGCGTAGCAAAAGAAGGAGCCATCACCGGAACTTGACCACCATACTTTTCTGGTGCTCTAAAGCTCTCAATTTCGGGCATCCCATTTGCACCGATGATGGGCTTCCCGTCTGGCCCCATCTTGTAGTTGTAGGTCATCCCCCGCAACTGACCCATACCCTCCCTTAAATAAGGGGCAACTTCTGGGTTATACCCAATCTGATTTACAACGGTTTGTGTTGGCTCTGCCATGATGCGTCCTTATGCGGGAAGGTATTTGTGTGACTTGGAATTTACAGCCACACTGTTTTTGCCAGTAGTTTTACGGCGGTTGGCTTGTATACGATCCATCATTTTATATAGTGCCCGTGCGCCTGCTTCGGTTGAGCCGTTGCCCAGTTCAGACACTATCCGGGCAGGCACAACGAACTCACCATCTGCAAGTCGAGCAGGTTGACGACCACCTACAGTGGCGGGAATTGAATCTGACACGCCATCACCGGGGCCGCGCAGGAGCCTGCCACCGTCTGAGTAGCCCCCGAGGGAGCCTAGACCGCCTTGGGCGTAGCTGCTTATCATGCCGCCATTAGCCCGAGCACCACTACCGCCGGGGTCGCCGCCGTCATAACCGCCATAACTGCCACCACCACCAATATCTCCAGCTTCGGCGGGAGAACCTCCCGTTGTGCCGGTACTCATTCCTGTTGTGCCGGTGTTTGTGTTAGTGCCCGTATTTCCAGTATTTGGGCCTGTACCCGAATCAGAAGCACCACGGCCTGCTCGTCCCTCATGGCTAAAGTTAGGGTCTATATTTCTAGCAAGATGGTCAGATATTGCTCCCAAGAAACCTTTGCCACCACTCATATTTCCTAGGGTTGCAGCCAAAGAGTTTGCTCCAGATGCAAGCCCTGTGGTCGGGCCGCTAATACCGCCGCTCATAGTAGCGCCGGGGATACCGTATCCACCACCGGGGCCGGGGCCGGGAGCATTATCTTGACCCCCGCCGGGGCCACCAGTATCCATCAATGTTTCAACACCGGGGTTTGTTTTTGCTTCGGCTTCTTTGATAACATACCAGCTTCTTTTTATGGGGTCATAGCGGTATGTTTTGCCGTCTGCTGCAAGGAAATCTGGTTTGGGCACATCTGGCATTGGGGTTACAGGTCGCACGACATCTGTTTTCTTCCTGCCGTATCCTGAGTAGTCATAGTCGGGATCAATATACCCGCCGGGAGCTAGAGCCATCAACCCGCCTCTTGCAGCAGAGTCTCGTCCACCTTCTAGCCTTGGAACAATCACAGGGTTCTCAACCACTTGTCTAGGAACCATTCCAGTTTCGTCAATTCGACGTTGAGTAGGTTGGGTGGGTTCCATAGGTTGTTGTGGCCTAGGCGGTTCAATAGGCTGTTGCGCTACAGGCCGAGTAGGCTCCATAGGTTGTTGTGTTATAGGCTGAATTGGCTGCTGTGGTGCAGGCTGTTGTGGTGCAGGAACTATCACCCTTTCATTAACAGGCCGTTGAGTAGGTTGGGTAGGTTGCGTAGGTTCTATGGGCCGCTGTGGAGTAGGCTCAACGGGTCGAGTGGGTTGAGTAGGTGCAATAGGTTCTGTAGGCCGCTGTGTTATAGGCTGAATTGGCTGTTGTGGTGCAGGTTGAATTGGTTGCTGTACTACGGGTTTTTCTACAAATGTGCTGCTTCGTTGAGCACTATTTGCTGGGTTTGCGTAACCAGAAGGGTTTACGTTTGGTTTACCGGGGGGTAAACTATCTTTGCCAATTTCAGAAGGATAGTAAAACTCTGGAGGTTTTACAGGTGTAAATCTTCTTGAACCTCTGTTTCCAAGATTTACTAAATCTGCGGGGGTTAGATTTTGTCCGGGTCTAATTATTGGCATGTTTTCAACAGGGTCTCTTCTGGTGCGACCACCCGCACCAAATTGCTCTATGCCGCCATCTGAAACAGCCTCGCCACCATCGGCATATGAAGTTACATAAGTAGGCCCAAAATAACCTCGTTGACCAGAACTGCCTGTGTCTCTCTGGTATGGAAGCTGCTCTCTGCGAATGTTTATATTGGCAGGACGGGGGTCAAACTTTATCTGATCAAAAGTTGGGACTGATGTTTGGTCTTGGCTTAATAATGCTGACAACAACGGAGCGCCAAGCATTGCCGCACCTTGAAGTTTGCTGCCGCCACCGATTGCGCTGAACGCACCCATTGGGTTTTTAAACCCTTCTGTTACGCCTCTTGATAATCTATCAAAGTTTGATGCACCAGCGCGTGCTGTTTTTGCTGCTGCTGCCTGTTTCATTTCGTAGGCTCCTGCGTCTGCTCCTACTGGGTCTATTCCAGACGGCAAAGCTCCGCTTGCAGCTTCTGCACCAATTGCGGCTTCACCAAAATTCATCAGTCCCCCAGCAATACCTGCACCACCATAAGCACCCAGACCTGCCATCAACCCTTTGCCTAGGTCTTTGCTGGTCAAAGCTGTCAGACCGCCAACACCCGCAGCTAACAGCATGGGGTTAATTGCACCCCCAGTAAAGTAGGTGGCTGCACCGCCAATAAGAGTTGGTAGCAAGCTGTCTAGGAACCCTGCTTCTGGTAACCCTGTTTCCGGGTTAATGGTCAGGGTTCCTCCGTTTGCCATAGCCAGACTTTGCAGACCGGATACCTCACGGGGGGACATGTGTACAAGGGTCGAGTCTGGGCCTCTGCCTTGAGCAGACATGTGGTTAGCTAGTTGATGTAGGCTCATAGTGCAGTCTTTATTTTAAGCGTTTGGTTGTTGCTCATCACACCGTTTTGGGTGTCTCTGTAAACGTCCCCAATCCGCAAATTGGCAAAGTCAGCGTCTGTTGGCAAGCTGGGGTCTGTGCCAGACGTAGGGAAGAAACTCAAGCCCGATACTACAGCGGTTCCGTTGGTTTGGGTAGAACCTGCCATTGGCCCAGCGTTGTCCAGTTGGTTGAAGTACAGACGCAGCAAGCTCAACAGTTGGTTCATGTAAACAGGGTCATACTCCTGTGGGGGGCTAGGTAGCCGGGGGGCTACTACGTTCTTTTGTGCCATCAACCACCCCTTCGACCATCAGGGCGCAAATCGATTCTTGGAGCGCCCATCTGCCACTGTGTGCCAAGGGTGTTTGAACTGATCTTCATCGACATCTGCCTTGCCCTGACCCGTATGTTCAACTGCCCGTTGTAGGTGTCTAGGTCAATGGGGTATGTTTGTGTAGCTGTTACAACCCCTTCTGCGCTGCTGCTGTCTCCACCGACTGACTTGGGGCTGTTGTAGCCAGAACCGGAGTTCTGTAGCGGCAGGAGTTGCATAGTCAGGCTGGGTGTTGTCCCGGCGGTGGAGCCGTTGAAGGTCAGGTCAGGCAGCATCCTCCAGACAAAAGCAAAGTTGTGCCCATCGCCAATGTCAAATTGAGATGAGGTTATGAATGCAGTGATTGGAAGCGCGGTGGCTGCTGTGCCGTCATCCACACCCAGTTCATGGTTCACAAGGTTGCTGCTGTAGGTGGCTGCAACTGGATAGTCTTGAAGGCCGCTGTCCAGCCATGCGGTACGGGCCATAGAGCCGTAGTACCAGATGTTTTCTAGGTAGTTGTAGACCACATAGCTGTCGTTGGTTGTCGAGCCATCACTGGGGTAAAACCACCATACCTCGTTGAACCCCTCGTTGGTGGCGGCATAAACCTGTTCAAACTGCACTCGGTCAATGTCGTTGTAAACATACCTGAGTAGGTCACAGTTGAGGGTTTGTAGCCGTCCATCGTACTTGTAGAACTTGTCTACGCCCATCCAGTAGATGGTTCCTGCTGCCAAAGCCACTGCATTAGGGCCGCAAATAGAGGTGTTGTCCGCAAGAAGCTGTGACCCCCAAACATAGGGTGGGCCAAGGTACTGGAGTGAATACAGCGCAGAATCTGTGAATATCACAATCTCTTGCTTGCTCTGTATTGCAGTGACAATGGTGGAGCCGTGGGACAGGGTGATGCTGCCCGACTGATTGGTGATGGCTGGCGTCCACATGGTGGGGTCTTCTTGATCTGCCCAGCGAACCAGCATCGGATTGACTGTGGAAGAACCGTAGTCATTGGTTCCAAAGCAAATGACAAACCGGCTGGCGTCAGAGATAAGGAAAAAGATTTGACTCAGCGGAACGCTGCTTGCTGTTGCCAACGCAGATAACAAAACACCACGTTGGGATATTTTGTGTGTACCGGACTGACTGACTGAGGAGATAATGAGCGCCCCTGTGGGGGTTAGCGACAGGTTAAAGGTATAAGCCGATACATACCGGGTGTAGTAGATTGTGCCTACCAGCAGACCTGTGGGTAATGCCCCAGAGGTCTCAAAAACAATTGGGGTCAGATCAGGCAGATTCAGTGTGGTGGTGACAACGCAAGGGCTGGCAATCGTCATGGTGACCGTGGGTGCTACGTAACCGATAGTGGCGTCCCAGTAGTACAGAGGCCCACCCCTTGGGCCATACAGCAGGTCTTCACCAAAGTTAAATTGGTTCCAAATCCTCAGTGACTCAGCAGAACTCGCACTGTTACCCCAAGACCCAGAACTCCATGCACCAGAACCCCATCCAGCCAAGGGCGCAGCGTAACTTGGGCCGGGATTGACTTGGTACACAGCATAGACTGTTCCACCGCCTGTGGTTGTGGACGTTGCAGCAGATGTAAACGTGATGGTGTAGCTTGTACCGGCAGAATACGTTATTTGAAACTCTCCCAGTATGGTTAGGCCACCCACCGCCGTGCTGCCTGTAAACGTCACATAGCCGTTGTTGATGTAGCCCCCAGTGGCGTCCGTGACTGTGACTGTGGCAGAGCCGTTAACTGTGGCAAACGGATTGGTTAGTGTGTGGACGGTCTGCGTGGGCGTGATGTCGTAGTAATAGCCGCCATTGGATATGTAGAACTTGAGGTTTGTGCCGACCCCAATAAGGTTTTGGTAACCCAGCGTGACCCAGTTCCACAGGGAGCGACAGACGCCTACAAATATGTTGGCAGAGATGCGTAGCCAGCCGCCTATCTTTTCAGGCGTGCCTTGCCGAAACCGGACGTTATCCGACTCGTAATAGCCGCCTTCATTGGTCAGCCTCGTATTTTCACGATTTACACCCGGCTTTAATGTGATGCGCTGCAAAGGCATGGTATAATCTTTACGAAGGAGACTAGTATGTCACACTATGTATACGTATGGTACAAACCAGATGGAACACCATTTTACGTTGGTATTGGAAAAACGGCAATTCGTTGGAACCCCAACAGACCTTGGAGCCAACGCAATCGGTTTTGTAGGGCGGTACTCAACAAGTACGGGCGCAAAAACATTTTGTTTAGCGTCTTCGGGGTAGCATCGCTGTACTCTGCGTACAGGTACGAACGGGCTTTGATAAATCGACTAGGACGCGCTGACCTTGGGCTGGGGCCACTAACCAATATTACGGCTGGGGGCGAAGGGTCTACCGAACTTGGTGACTCCGCAAGAAAAGTTCTGCGTGATAAATGGGCTAATAACACCGCAAGGAAAGAACGGCTATCCACGCAAAGCCGTTCTAAGGAAAATAAAGAACGTGCAGTCCGTCGAGCCGCTGACCCAAACGATGCCTTTGCAAAGCGCGGTGCGCTTACTTGTCGGTTAATAAATTCTGACGCTGTACTCACTAAGCGGCGGGTAGATGCTTTGCGCTTATCTAGTGTAGCCATAAGTAAAGGTGTTATAGCTTCTATGGAAGCTAGGTTAAAAACAATGCAGACGCCAGCAGTACAGGCAAAACTCAGAGCGCCCAAGACCAAAGAACATAAAGAAAAACTTTCTGCTGCTAAGAAAGAATACTGGGCAAAGAAGAAAGTTGACATTTCATCCTAAGATAGGAATAGGGCACGTTCGTCATTGCGGCGCTTGACCAACCCCGGCAGAATTTTACCCCCGCCCCTCGTAAATTTCAAGAACTCGTCGGCTGCTTCTTGCGTCTCGCCCCGAAGAACCTTCTGACGGAGGGTGCTTCGCTGTACGCCCCCCAGACCCAAATTAAAAGCAAAGCTGACAAGAGCATCATTTTGACCTTGGGTAAGCACCAGAGGAAAAAGTCGGGCGACCCCAACCTCAAATCGCTGGAGATCAGTACTAAGGAGTCCATCTACTTCGTCTTTTGAAAAAGTACGGTTGTCATGCGGCTCCAGCGGGTAAGCGTCTCTTTGATCCAAAGGTAAACGACCTTGAATTGCATATAAAACCCTTCCAACGCCAACAGTCCAGAGCCGCGCTGGACAACGGTACGGCTTGTATCGCACGCCTTCGTGGTGTTTTATCATCTCCTTGCAGCGGTCGGAGACTTTCAATCCTTGCCACCTTTAAACGCTCTGCCGCCGAAATGGAAGCTGATGATGCTGGCAAAGATGATCTGGGTGTCGGCGTCCCACAGCTTTAGGATTAGCACATCAAAATCCACGCCGTGCTGCCATGCGTACACAAAACCGCCAACTTCAACAAACGCAAACAACAGGAAGAACCCATAGGTCAGTATCGGGCGCACACCAGAGCGCAGGTTGACCATCCACTGTGATGCACCCTGTCCTATGGCTATGTCGTGCGCGTACAGTGCTGCACGTTCTGATGCCTCGGCTTCAATGGCCTGACCCTCAACCTTTATCTCTTCAACTCGTTGCTGGGCCTCAAAGCCTGCTTTGCGTAGCTCAAGCTCACGCTCCGTCTGGAGCCTTGCCATCGTGAGTTCGTGGGTCTTGTCGGCACGGTCTTGGAAAAAACCAAGCAGCTTGGGCAGGCCACCAGCGAGGAAGGAGATCAGGGTTGAGAGTAGGGTTAGCATTTCTTTTCTTCCTCATGTGATAGTTTGACGCCAGCCAACAGGCCAATAAAGCCCCCAACAATGGTTTGAAACGCAGGCCCGACCAACTCAAAAATCTTGTTGTTGTCCACCTTTTCGTCAAACAGTCCAAACAACATGACACCGGACATTGACAGGACAACGATACACAAGGTCATGCTAACCATGAGCGTAACGAAGAAGGTGAGCTTGGCTTTCATTTGTCTTTCCTGTTGAAAATCTCAAACAGACTCTTGACCTTTTCTTCCAGCACAGCTATTTTTATGTCCATCTTCGCCAGCACAATGATGAGCGTAATCAGCGCCAGCAGCATGGGCCAACCCTTTGCCAATGCTTCGAAGAACTCCATGATTACCTGTGTAGAGTGAGGCTGGCATAGACGATGGCAGACATGGAAAAGATAAGCACCCCAGCGGTCTTGATAAGAATGCCCTCAAGCCGCTTGAGCCGTGCGTTGATTTGCGCGTACCGTTCGGCGCAGACCTGTTCATGGGCAGAGAATTGTGCTTCAAGGCTCATCTTTGGCTTTCGGTACTTGCGCTTCGGCTTGCTCTTTGATCTTGACGATCAAGGGCCAGCATCCGCTGCTTGATGGCAACTGCCCCAAAGTTTGCAGGACAAAGTTGATTTCGTTTACGTCGAGTTCTAGGTTCATAATAGTTTTTTGCAAGTGTGGTTAAATTTTAAAAGTCGTCCCAGCCAGCCAATGTGTTCTCCACACTTTTGGCAGCAGTAACTGGGGTATTTCACGCTTGGCTCCACGGAGTTCCTTGGGCGGTTATGGGGTTCTTTTGCAACTCAATCTGCTGGGCCAGTGCTGCCTCGGTAGCGTCCTTGTCCACGCCTGATGCGTAGCACCATGCCAGCACCTCGTCCATCGTCACATTGGCGTAGGGGATAGTGGGTGTGCCTGCCTGCCATGAGCAGGTTGACCAGATAGAGGCGGTGTAGCCCTCGTCTACTGCTGTGGCAGTCCAGTGGGCGGTGGTGATGAAACCGTTGGCGGTTTGGTAGTCGGTTTGAGTAATTGTCCAAGTGGTTGTCATGATTTGCTTTCAAGTTGAGCGACACGGGCGCGGAGGGATTGGATTTCCTTGACCAGCATGGGTACAAGTTTGGAGTAGTCCACTGCCATCATTGCTTCTGGGTCAGCGGGTTGATGCACAGCTTCAGGAGCAACAGTTACAAGTTCTTGGGCAATAAAACCAGCACGTTGATGGCTATGGTCTATTTTCCAGTCATAACTGCGAACCTTGATAGAATCAATGACGCTACCAAATTCAGGCGCATCAACAATGTTTTCCTTTAACCGCTGGTCGGAAGTGCTGTTGTAAGCAACCGCAGAAGTTGCGCCGACCCGAGTGATTGAACCGATTGTTGTTCCACCAACTTGGAAATAAATATATCCCGTACCAGAAACCGATGCTGTGTCATTGAGTAAAATTGCGTTAAAACCATTTCCATCAAAAGCAACACAAACTTTTCCAGACCCGAATTGACTCGTAGTCCCCACCAGCAAGTTACCGCTGGAGTCGATACGGGCGCGTTCTGATCCGTTGGTATATAAACGCATGGCCCCGTTGACATCATTGGTTATAAAAAGGTCAGTGCCATCGGTGTAAAACTCAGCCTTGAGTGCATTTCCAACTTTCAAAGCGGCAACGGCGCTTGATGAGCCGTTTATTTCTACTACACCTCTACCACTTGAAGTAAGAGCAGATGTTGTAGTCCCCACCAGCAAGTTACCGCTGGAGTCTATACGGGCGCGTTCTGTGCCGCCTGTGTAAAAGATTGTCTGTGTTCTGGTTAAATCTAAAACTGTGGTTGTTGTAGACAAACCGCCACCATCAGATGCTTTGAATCGGAATCCACTACTAGTGCCGGTAGAAGAAACCGATGTTTGGATAGGATTGTGTTCGTTAGCGTTGCCAGAATAAACGCCAACAAAAGCGTTGGCAAAAGCGCCATCAACGCCGCCGTTCTGAGCCGATACCGAACCGTATGAAGTAATTTTTGCTGATTGAAGTACGCTTGTTCCACCCACCAGCAAGTTACCGCTGGAGTCGAGGCGCATACGTTCTGTGCCGCCTGTCCCCATTGTCAAAGCACCAACATCATTCTTAACTTCAAAAAATGCCTTGCCAGTTCCGCTATTTAAAAAATAAATGCCTGTGTAGCCAGTTGCATTTTGATTATCTAGACGAATATTTGGGTAAGCAATACCGCTTCCACTAGATGAATTTCTAACAATTTCAACTGAACCCAAGGGCGAACTCGTCCCGATACCCAAGTTACCGTTGGAGTCGATGGTGGCTTTTAAACTGTCAAATACATAAAACTGCAATGGGTTATTTCCCGATGAATAGATAAATCTAGCATACGCCGTTCCCGTTGTACTGCCCGTAGAATTATCTACACCAACATATAAAGAACCCCCGCTATTGTTTAGCTGTAAATCGACACCATTAGTTGTTCCAGTGCCCCTTAGCAAATTACCAACAGTTGATGTTGTTGAGTAAACTTGTAATTTTGCTCCCGGCGTAGTCGTCCCAATACCCAAGTTACCGCTGGAGTCGAGGCGCATACGTTCTGCGTAAGCAGAGCCGTTATATCCTTGAAACACAAACGCGCCAGCGCCAGCAGCTTCTTGAACCTGCCCAAAAAACATTTCGGAAGCGCCGCCTTGACTGAATTCAATACCGTTTGCCGCGCCAGAAGCGCCACCGCCAAAAATAAGAATTCGTGCGCCAGTTCCGTTGTAGGCGGTTGCGGAGTAGGCGGTAGTGGCGGTTGATGTAAAGCCTACAGTGTTTGCCGTTGCTCCAGATCGCACGTCCAGTTTATAAATGTTCGTTGCAGTCCCAATACCCAAGTTACCGCTTGCATC
>Ga0209087_1000540_pt1 | contig 23752 bp, 15 predicted proteins | sample S_130805_EF_Meta_FD_187321 | JGI IMG/M metagenome (GOLD analysis project Ga0209087, IMG submission 187321) | Freshwater microbial communities from Lake Simoncouche, Canada to study carbon cycling - S_130805_EF_MetaG (SPAdes) (version 2) | ecosystem: Environmental > Aquatic > Freshwater > Lake ... | reverse complement strand
CTGCGTACTTAACTCGTTATCCATTTGTTCCCATAGGTAAGAAAGCACATCGCCATCCACGTCCATTGCATGCGCAGTAAGAATAAAAGGTGTGGAAATTGGAACCACAATGTTTCCACTGGTTGAGTTTATTACCGGAGGTGTATTGTTTAAAGCGGTAATCACCTCACATTGATGGCCATTGCTGAGTATTTCTGCACTTATTTCACCTAGGTTATACCCATGAAAGTAGTCATCGCTGTTGTTTTGAACATTTGGGGCGCATATACCCGCGTAACCCATAATGGTACTTGCGCTTCCCGGCTCTCTACGTGCAGCCGCAACGCTGTTACAATTGTTGTTTTGTGTATGATTCCCTCCAAACTGATGTCCCATTTCGTGGGCTACATAGTCAATGTCGAACGGGTCTCCAATGGGGGCGGCGCTACCGGTTACCCCACGCGCTTTTTGTCCACCAGCACATACCACCCCTAATCCTGCAAGGCCGCCACTGTTTGTGCCAAATACATGTCCAATGTCATAATTAGCGCTTCCTATGATGTTATCCGTGTTGGTTTGATTTTGATTGATCATGGTGCCTGGGGTACCGTTTGTGTATGGGTCAGAAGCCGCAGTCGTATAGATCAGTGAATTGTTGTTGGGTATGATTACCATGGTAATGGCAATGTCCTTTTCATACACACCATTCACCCTGTTCATGGTGACAACTTGAGCCGCCGCTGCTTGGGCAACACTTCCCCCATGGAAGATGGTGTATTCAGCGGTTGCGGACAAGGCCAAACGATAGGTTCTAAGTTCGCAGGTGCCAAACATGGATTTGCTGTTGACAGCCGGTTTTGTTTCCTCTAAATTTTCAACGGCGCAAGACACCGACTTGCTTGTAATAAAATCACGTTTACGATACACAATGTAATATTCGTCATTGCCTTCAAACATTGGGTCTATAAACAATGTCGATTGACCAGGAATAAAAATCATGGCATGCAGGCCACTGGGGGTAACATCCCACTTACCAAAGGCTCCTGAGCCATCAGCCGCATACGCATCCAAGGTAATTAATTCAGGGAATTTCGCATTGTATTCCGGATGCATGGTTTGGTTTCTTTTCGCCGTGAAACGATGCATTGTGCCATCAGAAAAAGGAAAATTCAAGGAAGCAATAAAACCATTTATCGCGCCCTCTCTATAGGTTACCCCTTCAAGCGCAGCGCGCATAGCATCAATGTTTAAGCGAAAAACTTGAAAAGAAGTTGCTTGAATGCGTGGCTCGCCAAAAGCAGATAAATCTTGGCTTGAAACATCAATCCAAGTGGGTTTAATTTCCTTTGGTTGTTGAGCCCAAAAAGGTAAAATCAAAACTAAAAAAAGTGTGCTAAAAATGGCTTTCGCGAAATGGGTTTTCATCATTACATATTTTAGGTAAAAATACAAAATGACAGTAAACTAATTCGAAGTTTATACCTTTGAAAAAAACGACCACATGAGAATTATTCTTTTTTTATTTTTTACAGCTTTAACCGCATTGCAAATTGGGCACACCCAGACACTTCGCGATTTCAAAAAGAAAACCGAGACGAATGCCAAAGAACGCACTGCCATGTTGGATTTACTGCGCATGGACATTAAGAACAGCTTAGAACAAGATGTTGTTTTTGTGGTCAATCATTTTAAGGTTTATGGGAGTTATGCTTGGATGGAAGGAACCGTTCAACGAAAAGATGGTAAAGCCTTGGTTTTCCCTGATGAAGGATATGATTGTTGTCATGTGGAAGCATTGTTTAAGAAAGTTAATGGTGCCTGGATTTTGAAACAAAACGGTGCGTTTTCGACCGATGTCTCCTACACATGTATTCTTTCTACCTACCCTAGCGCCAATCGACAGATCTTTTCAGCGTACGTACTCCAGGCTCAGGAAAATTGTGGTAATTAATGCTGCAGATTGTCATTTTTATTTCCATCCTTTTAAACTTCGGTGACCTACCTTGGGGCACTTCTTACAAGGATTGTATTAAGGAGGTTAAAGACAATAAGGTCATGTTTCATTCTGGTAAAACCATGGTTTACGATGACCATAAAGAAAAAACCACGCAGGAATTGCTGGATAATCCAGACATTGAAGACCAACTTCATTACACCTATAACCAAGGTGCACCTGAAAACAATACCGATGCGGGAAGAATACGAAACGATGCCTTTTTCAAAGAGATTTATGGTAAAACAGCCCAGGACGTAAAAGCGAACCTGACCACGGTGACCTGGTGCCCCTCCTTCGTGAATCAAAAAATTCAATTCTCTAAAGTTAATGGCGCGAACCTAGCCTTAACGAAGGTTTCAAATGAACTCGATCAACATCCAGAATGGAAAAAACACCTCACGAACATTGGGGGGACCTTTAATTGGCGTGTAATCAGCGGGACCACTCGATTGAGTGCGCATTCGTTTGGCATTACCATCGATATAAATACAGCGCATTCCAATTACTGGCAGTGGGATTGCGGATGTAAGAATGAAAATGTGAAACTCGGATATAAAAACAGCATACCCATGGGAATCGTAGAGATTTTTGAAAAACACGGATTCATTTGGGGTGGACGTTGGAAACATTACGACACCATGCATTTCGAATACAGACCAGAATTCTTCGAAAAATGAAACAGTACGGATTGATTGGCAAATCGCTAACCCACACCTTTTCCCCATCGTTTTTCACGCGTTATTTTTCTGAAAACAACATTGATGCGAGCTATGAAAGCATCGAGCTTTCGGACATCAGTGAGGTAAGCGTGCTTCTAAAGGGAGTTTATTCAGGATTGAATGTTACGATTCCCTACAAAGAATCAATCATTCCTTATCTCGATGCGTTAAGCCCCGAGGCACAAGTCATTGGGGCGGTAAACACCGTCGTTTTTAAAGACGGAAAAAACATAGGGTATAACACCGATGCATTTGGGTTTCAACAATCGATCAAACCTTTTTTAACCTTTCAACATGAGCGAGCCATCCTACTGGGTACAGGTGGAAGTTCAAAAGCGGTCGCTTATGTTTTAAAATCCCTAGGAATTCAAGTAAATTTCTTGAGTAGAAATGGGAAAGGACAAGATGTTTATGCTTATGATCAAGTGAATGAAGCCATGCTAAATGCATGTAAACTGATTGTGAACTGTACGCCCGTGGGCATGTTCCCACATACCGAGGATTGTCCTTTGCCCCTTTTGGAGGGGATTGGTCCCCGTCATTTGGTGGTGGATTTAATCTATAACCCCGATGAAACCCTCTTGTTAAAAGGCGCAAAAAACAAAGGGGCTGCCATTTTAAACGGGTTACCCATGCTTAAGGCGCAAGCAATGAAGAGTTGGGAGTTGTGGCATCAATTGGTTTGATCCAACTTTCTCACCATCGTCAGAATCGTCGCCAAAGCCACAGTTTCTCCGGTTTCGTCGTAAACGTCCACTAAAAATTTAACAATGCCTTTGGCGATGTCGTCCTCAGAGCGCTTTTCTTGATCCATTTTCTCTTTTACTGTAAAGCGAACCCCAAGCGTTGCACCAGGATATACCGGTTTCGTAAAACGGGCGTCCTCCAATCCGTAATTTAACAATACGGGACCTTTTTTAGGGTCAACGAATAAACCCGCGGCTTTAGAAAGTACAAAATACCCATGCGCGACGCGACGCTCAAAAATGGTTCCCTCCAAGGAAGTGGCATCCATGTGGGCATAAAAATTATCCCCTGAAACATTGGCAAAATTGACAATATCCGCATCCGTAACAGTGTGCTTGTGTGTAAATACCGTTTCGCCAATTACCAATTCTTCAAAGTGTTTTCTGAACACATGTGGATTGGCTTCCGGCATGTCTGCTCCAACTTGAAACTGTTGGGTAATTTTCGTTAGGGTCGAGGGATGCCCTTGAATGGCTGTCCGCTGCAAATAATGCAACACACCGCGTTTTCCACCCATTTCTTCACCTCCCCCGGCACGTCCCGGACCTCCATGGGTTAACAAAGGCATTGGAGACCCGTGCCCGGTACTTTCTTTTGCACACCTTTCATTCAACACCAAAACCCGTCCGTGCATGCTGCCAGCGCCAATGACATAATCCATCGCTTCTTGATCATCGGGTGTAACTATTGACGAAACCAAGGAACCTTTCCCCATCCGTGCCAAGGCAATGGCATCTTCCAATGATTTATAAGGCATTAAGGTAGAAACAGGACCAAAACATTCAATGTCGTGCACCGCGGTATGCTCGAAAGGCCGATTGTTACGAAAAAGAATGGGGGAAAAGAACGCTCCCAATTTGGGGTCTGCGCCTTGTACTTGAACATCATCGATTGAACCGAAAACAATGTCTTGGTTTTTTGCCAACAACTGTGCATTTTCACGTACACGTTCTACTTGAAGTCTTGTTGCCAAGGCTCCCATTCGGATGCCTTCCAAAGATGGGTCGCCAATGCTCGTCGATGCCAATCGTTTTGTTAAGGCCTCTTGAACATGATCAATCAAAGCTTCGGGAACAAAGATTCTACGGACAGCGGTACATTTTTGTCCCGCTTTGATGGTGATCTCTTTGGTTACTTCTTTGATAAACAAATCAAATTCAGGTGTCCCCGGAATGGCTTTTTCGCCAAGGATGCAAGCATTCAAGGAATCTGCTTCTAAATTAAATGAAACACTTCGCTCCGTAATGTGGGGCAATCCCTTCAATGTTTTTCCGGTTTTCGCTGACCCGGTAAAGGTTACGGTATCCTCCGTTTGTACATGGTCAATAATTCCTCGACCTAATCCAACGACGAGTTGTAAGGATCCTTCCGGTAAAATGTTTGACGCAATGATGTCACGCACAACTACTTCCGTTAAAAAACTTGTGTATTCAGAAGGTTTTACCACTGCAGGAACACCTGCCATAAGGTTCACCGCAATTTTTTCAAGCATTCCCCAAATTGGAAAATTAAATGCGTTGATGTGCACGGCAACGCCTTGTTTAGGTAACATGATGTGGTGTCCGATAAAGGTGCCATTTTTCGACAGGGGCACGGCGCTTCCATCGACATAATAGGGTAAGTCTGGAAATTGTTTACGTAGGGAAGCATTTGCAAAAAGGTTTCCAATTCCCCCCTCTATGTCTATCCAAGAATCAACTTTTGTTGCCCCCGTATATGCACTGATTTGGTAATATTGGTTTTTTCTTTCCAATAAGAACAAAGCCAAGGCCTTGAGCATTCTTCCTCGTTCTTGGAAAGTCATTTTCCGCAGGGGAATGCCACCCACTTTACGTCCATAATCCAAAACGGCTTCAAAATCAATTCCTGCACTGGAAACCTCTCCTATTTTTTCACCGGTTATGGCATGAAATTGCTCAACCTCGACGCCTTCGCCATTGGTCCATTTTCCACAGATGTAATTTTGGTATGTTTTCATGTTCAAGGTGTATTTTTTCGTGCTAAAGATACTTAAGATTCACCAAGTTGACACCGCATGGCAGGGATGCATCGAGAGAAGCATACCTTTCAGTTTTAGTTATGTTTCCTTGGGGTATAGGCCTTCGGGGTTTCAATAAATAGTTGAAAATCAAATTCAATATCGAAAAGTTCCCGTAATTGAATGCCTAGCGTTGCTGAAATGCGGGCATACGTTAAGAGTTGTGCGTTTGATTTCCCATTTTCAATGACAGACAAATTAGAAGGTTCCATACCAATTTTGTAAGCTAAATCACGCAAAGAAAGTTTTCTGTCCTTACGAAATGACCTTATTCTGCCACCTACCAGTTTAAGCAAGGCCTCATCCGTATTTTGCACCATGCAAGCAAGTTGTCTTATTTTTTACGCTTAGAATTTATGTATATACATAACATATGGTATATTTGATAAAAAATCGACACAAACATGAAAAAACCAGTAATCAGCGCTTTACTCTCACTGTTTTCACTCGGTATCTTCGCGCAAATTCCTACCTATGTGCCTGCCAACGGATTGGTGGGTTGGTGGCCCTTCAACGGAAATGCGAATGATGAAAGCGGCAATGGGAACCATGGAACAGTGAATGGAGCGACATTGACAAATGACCGTTTTGGGAATGCGAATATGGCGTATGGGTTTGATGTCAATCAAAAGATTGGGACATTTATCACCAATTTTCCTGTATACTCAGTAAGCATTTGGGCCAGGATAAACACATGGAATTTAGGTATAGGTACTGGTGATGGTGGGACCTTAGTTAGTCATAAAACAGATGGTTTGTATGGAAATGGATGGGCTATAGAACATAATCAAAATCAGTATTGTTGGTTGGAATATAATGCAAATAATAGTATTCAGCAATTTGTTGGGACCCCGCAACTTAATACTTGGTTTCATGTAGTATTGACTTCAGATTCTCAAGGGTCGAGAAAATTGTACATTGATGGTATATTAACAGATACTTTCACTGGTGCTGCTATAATTTCTGGAGGATATAATTATGAGTTCAAAATAGGTGCGCATATAGATGGTCCTACCATATGGTGGTTTAAAGGTGACCTTGATGATGTTGGATATTGGAACAGAGCCCTCACTGTATGCGAAATCCAAGACCTCTACCATGCGCAGCTGGGGTCTCAATCCATCTCCGCCGGTGCAGACCAAAGCATTTGTGATGGTGATAATGTAACCCTAAACGGTGCCGGAGGCAGCAACTATCAATGGAATAACAATGTAGTTGACGGTCAGGCCTTTACGCCAAGCCAAAGTGCCAACTATGTGGTTAATGGTACTGATTCCTTAGGATGTCAAGGTACCGATACCGTGGTGGTTACTGTGTTGGAAAACGCTGTGAGCACCTTAACCCAAACGGCCTTGGATTCTTATACACTCAACGGTCAAACCTATACGCAAAGCGGCACCTACACCCAAACCGTTCCTGCAGCCAACGGCTGCGACAGTACCATTACATTAAACCTTACCTTGAACTTCACCGGAATTAATGAGCTTGGTACGGGCGCTAAAAAGCTCGTGAAAATCACCGACCTCAACGGAAAAATCATCCCCCGTCGCAAAAACACGCTCATGCTCTTCATTTATGAAGATGGCACCGTGGAGCGTGTGTTGGAAATGGATTAATAAACTCGTCGCTGGCCTCGTCCACCGCGGCAGATATTCAGCCAATCGAGTGTTAGACGTAGGTGGATGCATCGATCCACCTTGGCGTATAAAAGATGCATACCTATTTCAACGCCAACAGTTTTTCAAAGGCGTCCTTTATGTGCCTGACGGGTTCTACGACCAATCGGAGGCGGTCGTTGTTTTGTACCAAGCGATAACCTGTGCCTTTTGCGAGGATGGTATTTAGCAGGTTTGTAAATGTTTCGGTTTCATAAAAAGGTGATTGTGGATTCGCCAAAAAATAGGCTACCATTTTTTCAGACTTTATAACCAATCGTTCGATTCCTAAAGCTTGTGCCAACCATCTTAATTGAAAAGAAAACAACAATTCCTTTGCCGCCGTAGGAAGTGGCCCAAAGCGGTCCACGAGTTCCTTTCTAAACAATTCAAGTTCGGCCTCATTTTTCAAACCATCCATGCTTTGGTAGAGACTTAATCGCTCGGCCACATTGTTCACGTAGGTGTCGGGAAATCTCACCTCAAAATCGGTTTCAAAGACACAATCTTGTACAAACTCCAAAAAGGTATCACTTTGTCGATCGTCGAAAAGGTCTTTGAATTCATTTTCTTTTAATTCTTGTAGGGCTTCGTTGAGAATTTTTTGATACATCTCAAACCCAATTTCTGAAATAAACCCGCTTTGTTCACCCCCCAACATGTTTCCAGCGCCTCGGATGTCTAGGTCTTTCATCGCGATGTTGAACCCAGAACCCAAATCTGAAAACTGAACCAAGGCCTCTAATCGCTTTCTTGCTTCTGAATTTAACACACTGAATCTTGGCGCTATCAAATAACAGAAACCTTTTTTATTGCTTCTTCCAACCCGACCCCTCAATTGGTGTAAATCACTCAATCCAAATTGGTGTGCTTCGTTGATGATGATGGTGTTTGCATTTGAGATGTCAATTCCTGATTCGATAATGGTAGTTGCCAGCAAGACGTCATAATTTCCTTCCATGAAATCCATCATCACTTTTTCAAGCTTTTGTCCATCCATCTGTCCATGGCCAATGCCTACACGTACCCCAGGGCAAAGTCTTTGAATCATTCCCGAGATGTCCATTAAATTGGAGATGCGGTTGTTTACAAAGAATACTTGCCCCCCACGACTCACTTCATAGGCAATGGCATCTCGAAGGGTCTCTTCTTGGAACGAAATCACTTCTGTAAGTACGGGCTGTCTATTTGGAGGAGGGGTGTTGATAATGCTTAAATCCCTTGCCCCCATCAATGAAAACTGTAACGTTCTGGGTATCGGTGTGGCGGTTAGGGTTAATGTATCTACGGTGGTGCGAATCGTTTTTAACTTGTCTTTGACCGAGACGCCGAACTTTTGTTCTTCATCAATGATCATTAGGCCGAGGTCTTTAAATTTAATTTTATTTGAAACCAGGGCATGCGTCCCGATGAGAATATCGACATTTCCATTGGCAAGTTTTTGCAGGGTTTCTGTTGTTGCCTTAGCAGATTTAAACCGATTTACGTAGTCGATGGTGCAAGGAAAATCTTTCAAACGTTCTTTGAAACTTCGAAAATGCTGCATGGATAAAATGGTTGTAGGCACCAGTACCGCAACTTGTTTATTGTCAACAACGGCCTTAAAGGCTGCACGAATGGCGATTTCTGTCTTTCCAAAACCCACATCCCCACAAATAAGTCGATCCATTGGCAACTCAGACTCCATGTCTTTTTTCACATCTAACGTCGCCTTAAATTGATCCGGGGTATCCTCGTACATAAAAGAGGCTTCCAATTCATTTTGAAGATAGGTGTCTGGGGAAAAGGCAAATCCTGGCTGTGCTTTTCTTTTAGCATACAACTGAATGAGGTCAAAGGCCAATTCCTTTATTTTCTTTTTTGTTTTGTTTTTGAGGGTTGCCCAAGCTTGTGTTCCGAGTTTATTTACCTTGGGAATGGAACCTTCTTTTCCGGTAAACTTCGAAATTCGATGCAGCGAGTGAATGCCCACATACAAAACATCGCCGTCTTTGTAGACCAATCGTACCGCTTCTTGGGGTTTTCCATTGACATCGATGGTTTCAAGCCCTGAGAACATTCCCACACCGTGGTCGATGTGTGTTACATAGTCTCCTTTATGAAGGTTATACAATTCTTTTAGGGTAAGGGCTTGCTTGGATTGATTAAATCCTTCCTTCAACTTAAACCGGTGGTATCTTTCAAAAACTTGGTGGTCGGTATAACACAAAACCTTCCAATCGGGGCAGACAAAACCTTCGTGCAGGGCAAATGAAATGTTTTCATAGGTTACCCCCCCCCCGATGTCTTCAAAAATTTGGTGCAATCTTTCGATTTGTTTGGGTTGATTTGAAAACAAAAAGCACTGATAGTTTTCCTTGTTTTTTTCAAGGAGGTCCGTCCGCAGCATTTCAAAATTCTTATTGAAACTCGTTTGCGGTAAAAAATTAAATGCGATGATTTCTGAGTTCTTCCACTTAGAATGTAAGCCCCATTCAATGGTAGCGGAAGCATCCAAAGCTTTTTCCAATTGTAAAGCATCAACATACAATTGATTCGGTGGCGTTGGTGTCAAAACGAATTTCTTTTCGGAAAAAATCTTACTCGCTTTTTCAAATTCGGCATCTACAACGGATCGAAGTCTTTCATAATCATTGAGCCAAATACAGGTGTCCTTCCCAAGAAAGCTGAAGATTTCTGTCAAACCTTCTGAAAGCAATTCATTTTGTACGTTGGGAAGAATATTAAAGAACTTAAATTCTTTGAGGGATAGCTGAGAGGCCGGGTCGAAGGTCCGAATGGACTCAACCTCATCTCCAAAAAATTCAATCCGATAAGGGACCTCATTGGCATAGGAATACACATCAATGATTCCCCCTCTGATGGCAAATTGTCCGGGTTCATAGACAAAATCGACACTGTCAAAATGAAATTCCAGAAGTAGTTCATTTATAAATTGAATGGCATAGGTCTGTCCCACCTCAATTTTCATGGTTAAGGAATCCATGTTTTTCCTGGTTGGCACTTTTTCAAACACCGCTTCAGGGTACGTAACGATGCACGTTTTCTTATGAGAAGCTATTTTATCCAAGACTTCAGCCCGTGCAACCACATTGGCATTGTCAATTTCTTCAAATTGATAGGGAACTTTATAAGATGCGGGAAAAAAAACAACAGAAATGGGCTCTGAAACCAAGTTCTCCAGGTCGTTGAAAAAATAGGCGGCTTCTTCTTTATCTGAAAGAATAAAAAGATTGGTCTGGGGATTGGTCTGAACGAAAGTTGCAGCGGAAAATGCAATGGAGGAACCTACATGACCTTTCCATAAGACATGCGCGTTCCCCTTGCCCAAAAAATTTTGGGTTTGTTGGTATTGAACGGACTCCTTAACAATCGAGGCAAACGATTGGTTTTTCATACAGACCGCGAAGGTACATTAATGTGCTTTAAGCCCCTAGGATTTTATGATAAAAAGGACATTGCTTTTTCAACCATGTCTTTAGACCCTACATAATAGGGAACACGTTGATGTAATTTTTGGGGTATTAAATCCAAGATTCTTTCCCGACCAGTGGTCGCTAACCCCCCAGCTTGTTCAGCAATGAAGGCCAAAGGATTGCATTCATAAAGCAACCTCAATTTACCCTCCGGAGCAGTTAATACATCTGGGTAGATGTAAATACCCCCTTTAATGAGGTTTCTATGAAAATCCGCAACCAAGGATCCAATGTACCTTCCAGAGTAAGGTTTTCCCGTTTGGTTTTCCCTGCTTTGACAGTATTTAATGTATTTTGTGAGGCCAACTTCGCACTCGTTTATGTTGCCCTCGTTCATGGCATACAACCTTCCAATTACCGGCATTTGCATGTTGGGGTGGGAAAGACAAAATTCATCGGAAACTGGGTCCAATGTAAATCCATTTACACCTTTTCCGGTGGTAAACACGAGCATGGTAGAAGAACCATAAAGCACATAACCTGCACAAAGCTGATCCTTTCCAGGTTGCAACATGTCTTCCAGTGTTGCGGGCGTACCCACGGGAGATTTTCTTTCATAAATTGAAAAGATGGTCCCGATGGAGACATTCACATCGATGTTGCTTGACCCGTCCAAGGGATCAAACAGGGCGATGTATTTTCCTTGTAAGGAGGTTGGGTGATCAAAAGACAGGAAATCCTCATTTTCTTCAGAAGCGATCCCACAAATTTGGTTTCCTGATTTAAACGCTTGGATAAAGGCAACATCCGCGACAACGTCCAATTTCTGTTGCTCCTCACCTTGTATGTTGGTTTCTCCTTGCGCACCGAGGATGTTGTCCACTAAACCTGCTCTGCGAATGTCGATGCTAACCGTTTTGGCTGCCTGGGTGATGTCCGAGAAAAGTTGAACTAAATCAGAAGGTTTTATGGCAAAATCTTGCTGATGGTGAAGAATAAAATCGTTTAACGTAATGTGTTTCGACATGGCATTAATCGAACCAATGGCCATAAATTTCTTGAACCTCAATCGGATTTAAGATTAAAGTCGGTATTAAGGCATCATTGGTAATAATGTATTGCTCGTATTTCGCATTGAATACCCCAAAAATGTTGTTGCGATTTAAATTCATGATTGAAATTAGGTCTGCGTTGATAAGGCTTGCATATTTAACCACCTCTTTTTCAAAATCTTTATTGGACAAAACGGTAGAATCCATTTGGATTTTACGTTCCTTAAGGTAAATCTCACAAACTGTTTTGTGATCTTCTAATTGTGCTCTCAACTCTGGGTTGGTTTCATCCGGAAGAACGATGTGAACCTTTGAATCAAAATACAATGCCAATTTAGCTACGGTAGACAGTTTTTGACGTGTCTGAATGTGTAAATCTAAAGGAACTACAATGGATTTGTACCCTCCTGGTCGAACGGGTTTATCTTGTACAATAACAAATGGAACTTGAGAGCTCGTCACTACGCGAAGGGCGTAGCTTCCTGTTATGTTTTGCCATCCCTGTGCACCGTGCGTTCCCATAAAAATCAATTCTGCCTGGTGTTCCGCTGCAAATTCTGAAATGCTATTAAAAATATTTCCAATTCGGATGTTATTTGTGATCGTTATCCCGTCAGAAACATTTGCTGATATAATTTCATCAATTTTATCCGTTGCAGAAGAAATTTCCTTTTCATCGTTTACAACATGTAAAATATGAATGGTGGTTTTTTGATTTTTTGCGGTTTCAATTGCATGATTTAGGGCAACATCCGCTACGGAGGTAAAATCGTGGGGAACTACAAAGGATTTATGTTTCATGACATTAATTTTTGACAAAAATAAAGGAAAGATACTATAATTTATAAATTTGAGGCAATATATTTACATGACTTTGCTCATGAAAAAAACGCACCCTTAACAAGATTGATTTGAAAATTATTGGAAGCCTGTTAAAAAAAACATCTGAGATTGGTTACAAACGAATCAATCGGAAACAATTAAGCTATCAAAATCAGTTGATGGTGCTCAATGGTTTGTTAAAAAAGGCACAAAACACCGAGTTTGGTTTTTTTCATGATTTCAAAGGTTTGTTAAGTAAAAAAGATGCCGTAAGTCAGTTTCAGAATCAAGTCCCCATAATGGATTACGAAGAAGCGTACGAAAAGTGGTTACACAAAACCATTAATGGGCATCCAGATTGCACTTGGCCCGGTAAGATTAAATATTTTGCCCTTTCCTCGGGTACGACAGGAAGCCCAAGTAAAAGAATCCCTGTTAGCATGGAAATGATTCGTTCCTTCCAACGGAGCAGCATACGCCAATATTCAATTTTACATGCATTGGATTTGGACGAAGCTTTTTTCAATGCCTCTGGCCTGGCCGTTGGAGGCTCCTCCCAAATCAAAAAAATCAACGGACATTACGAAGGTGATTTGAGTGGCATATTGAAGAAACATACCTCTTTGCTGGTCAAACCGATCACCCGGCCTGGCAATAAAATTTCTGCCATATCAGATTGGAACGACAAATTGGATGCAATGGTAGAGCGCGCGCCGAAATGGGACATTGGCATCATTGCGGGAATACCAAGTTGGTGTTTGATGTTAATGGAAAGAATCATTGAAAAATACGATTTAAACACCATTCATGACATTTGGCCAAACCTACGGGTGTATGTACACGGTGGTGTTTACGTTGAACCCTACCTCGATCGATTAAGTAAAATATGTTCCAAGGAAGTATTCTTGCTCGATACCTATTTAGCAAGTGAAGGGTATTTTGCTTTTCAGGCAAGTCCGAACCAAAAAGGCATGAAAATCATGATGAACAATGGAATATTTTTTGAATTTATTCCTTTTGATTCGAGGTATTTCAGTGAGGATGGTGAATTGAAATCGAATTATGATGCCTTAACGATTAGCGAAGTAAAAGAAGGGGTGGATTATGCCTTGGTAATTTCTACAAATGCGGGACTTTGGCGTTATTTAATTGGGGATTTGGTGCGTTTTGTTGACGTTAGAGATTCTCGATTGATTATTTCAGGAAGAATTAAACAATTCCTAAGTCTTTGTGGAGAGCATTTGTCCTTGGATAACATCAACCAAGCATTAAAAAAAGTCAGTGACGTCAATCCCTCCTTTGAGCCAGAATTTACCATTTTCGTTGACAAAGAGGCTCAATTGCATCATTGGTATTTTGAACAATCCAACGACCAAATCGACCCAGAACGACTGCTGTCAAAAATTGACCAAGAGCTTTGTAAATTAAACGACGATTACAAATCCGCAAGAAAATACAGTTTGGCAAATCCAAAAATCACCCTATTACCGAAAGGCATAATTTATGAATACATGAATTCATTGGCGAAATTAGGTGCCCAGAATAAAATGCCCAGGGTATTAAATGAATCTCAAGCGGAAAATTGGCATGCTTTTTTAAAAAAAGCAGGATTGATTTAACGAATCTTACGCGTTGAAAACATTCCATTTTTGGTGAATGCATACGCCAAAGAAAACTCAATGGAACTCCTGTAAGCCTTTGCGCGTTTTGACAACTCTTGGTCGTAAGAAAATCCGAATTGGAATCCCCCTAAATCCAAATAAACAGTGGGTGAAATGGCTCCTGAAGTTCGTGCATAGAGGCCCGCGCAGAGCCATGCATCGTTTTTCAATCGTGTAAGTTGAGCGGTGCGTTTAAACATAAATTTAAGGAGCGCGCCAAAATTACCTTCGTAGTGCTTTCCTTGTAGGGTTTGCGCTGTTTTTAACTCCAGAAGGATGGTTGAATTCAAAGAAAGTTCGGTTTCTGCATGAATGCCCCATTTTCGCTTCAACCGATCGTTAGAAATCGCATTGTACCTTAATTTTGGAGATGTAATGTGTTGGGAAAAGACACCGATGCAAAAGGATTTTGCATTGGATTGGGATATGTTCGCGTTTCGCTTGTCAAAGGAATAAGCCAAACCTAAGCCTGCATCGACAAATCCGAAGGTGGTAAAGTCCACCGTTTCATTCGCAGGTGCAGAGGGATCGAAAATGCTTCCATTCCACTGAGAGTAATAGGTCAAGCGAGAAAAATCTGCCGTTCGATTGGTAAAACTCGTTTGCAATCCGGCAGAAAACTTACTGTTTTTTGAAACCTTTACGTTCCCGCTTAGGCTTGCGCCAACAGAGGTGTTTCCAAACCGAGCGTCGCCACCAACGTCTCTTAAAAAATGGGCACCAAAACCCACAAAAGACTTTGTGTCCAGTTTATTCTTACCATAGGTGCATTCTACCGCTGCCAAGGAGGTTGTGAATTGGGTTCCAGCAGTTATCCACTGGTTACGGTTTTGGACCGTAAACCTCTCAAACCCATCAAAATTGCCTACCAAAGACGGGTTTAATAACATCAACGACCTGTCAAATTGGGTGAAATGAAAGTCTTGTGCCCATGGAGAAAAGCACAATACAAACAATCCTAAGGTAAACGATAATTTCATTAGCGAATAAGGGTTATGTTCCCCGAATAAACCTTTTTCTTCCCTGTTTTAAAACGAACGTCCGCCATGTAGGCATACACGCCGCTGTTACAATCCATGCCTTTGTAGCTTCCATCCCACCTTAGGTTTTTATCGTCTGATTGAAAGAGGGTGTTTCCCCAACGATCATACACATAAAAGACAAAATCTTGAACGTCATCTCCAACAATGATTCCATATTGTTCATTTTGAAGGTCCCCAACACCATTAGGTGAAAAGGCTGTTGGAAAATGAATCCCCGTCACCCCAGTTGGATTTACTGTGGTGTCCAAAGGTAAAAAAACCGCAACCAGGTTTTCTGGGGCATTAATGATTACAGAATTGGTATCGCTATCAAAGGGAAGCAACAATGGGCCGGTGGCATATACCCAATGACTGAAAACAAAGCCGGTTTTTGCTTTGGCGACAAGATTTGTTTCTATCCCACCAAAATAAGTGGTCGCCCATGGGTATGTGGGGGCCCAAACAGAATTCACTTTAATTTCTCCCGAATTGGGTGGAGAAACATTAAAGGTAACGGCATGAGGTCCGGTTAACGAATAACAATCTACCAAACCTTGGGTAAGGGCTGTACATCTCGCGTTCATGAAATCCCTCAAAACCTGGACATTGGTGTTCCATTCAGCGAGGGTTCCTCCCCATTTACCCACCTGTCCTGGCATTTCGGGTGCAATTTCGGCAATCATGCTATCGAGTAGCCCAATGGCATAGCTACAACTTAATTTTGTATTTAAGAGATCTATGTAACGTGTAATGTAATACTGATGTACTTCGGGATTTTCATTGATAAGTTTAGATAACAAGGTCGTATGCCCTTGTCCTCCGGGATCGGGAAGGTTTTCTGCGTTACATGGATCGGCGTCAGGAGCGGTGGATGGCACGCCGGTATAGTTGATGTAATGACCAAAGGTTGCATCAAGATCCCAAAGGGTGTAACGCCATTTTTTTTCATTTCCAGCGGTATCGATGCCTCTCCACCAGGCTGTATTCCAATTAAGCCAATCGGTAGTTACACAATAAGAATTTAACATAAAATAATCCGCCAAGGAGCGCCAATTCAAAAGGCTGTCCACATGTTGAAAATTGGACGCAACCCCCATATTGTTTGATTGAATGTAGCCTTTCAAATTATTCCAGTTGTTAAGGGCATTGGGCGCACCATATTCTTCCCATGTTCCACCCCACGTTTTTAGGTATTCAATGTGATAACGGTCTTGGTTGGAATAGTATTCCGTAAAATCATGGTCATCAGCCTTCTCTCGAATGTCGTATACGCCCCAATACTGACCATTCAAATACAACACACAAGGCCTCCAGGTTCGTTCATCTAAGCGAAGGTCAGCGCGGGCAGAAAGTTCATGCACAAAAGCATCGCGGATGTGGGCACCCCCAGAGAAGGGATAATTGTCGTTGGCAGCTGCTTTTAGGATAAGGCGTTGAAATTTTGTCCTGGTTTTATAGGGGAAAATGGGGTGTTCAATGTCGCCATTGTATCCATATTGATCGCGATTTATGTAATCAAACCCTCGTTGGGCATAGGCCCAGGAATCGTTCCCATGTTTGTTAAAATCCCCTTGTCCCTCATCGATGAAAACACCATTGTCTTCGAAGAACTCAAAAGCCCCGATGTTACTGGTAGGACCTTGGTTTCCATTGGCAATTAAATCATAAATTCCGACATCACAAATGGAAATAACCGGAATTGTGTGTGTGACATTGATGAAATACGTATTGGTTTCAACAAAGGATGGCAAATTTGCGGAAAGACAGATGGCTCTTAGCACCGTTGTAGTGGAAATTGATAGGGGTCCAACGTACAGATTTGAAGCCGCCGTGGGCGTTGAACCATCTAAGGTATACCTTATGGTAGCGCTTGGATTGCTGCACGAGATAGAAACGGTTTGTCCAGATGGATAAAATCCAGGAGCGAGGCTAAATGTGGGCTTAGGGGTGTAAAAAGGAATTGCACCGACATTGGGGGCATTGGGGGTTGGGGTTGTGAAAAGCGAAAAAGTATTTGCGCCATTGGTGGTTCTTCCAACCGAATGGTTTTGTTGCGTAAGGTGGACGATTTTAAATGAATCCACAACCGCCAACGCGGGATTGCTAAGAATGATCCATTCTCCATCGGTTTGAGAAAGGTTAAAATTGGGGTGCAATTCATTCCCGTTGACCAAGTTTCGTTTGGAGCAAAAAACCATTGCATAGCCATTTGGCGCAATGGTTCCCGAGGGGATGGCCCACTTCGTTAGGTTGGTGGGGCGGTCAGACAAATACCAACCTGAAAGATTAACATTGGAACCTGAGACATTAATCAATTCAATCCAATCTTCATTTTGACCAAAGGCATCGACGGGTCCGGTAATGTTGGAACAAGAATACTCATTGATCTTGATTTGACCCCAAGAAGACGAAAGAAAAAACAGGAACATAAAGGACACTAAAAACATTCTCATAACAGTACCTTAATAATACGCAAGATACGTTAATTTAATTTGAATCGCGAAGAGCCAAAATTTTTTGCTTAGTTTTGAATGAATCTCAATATATGAAATGTATGAAAAAATTTCGATTAATAACAGTATCTATCGCATTGGGATTCCTGTTTTTAGGTTGTTCAAAAACCGAAGGGGTTGGTGGGAAGGCGAAAATTCAAGGCGTATTCATGGCCAATTATTATTCGGACGCAATGTTAACGCAATTCACAGGCAAGGGACCGGTTTCAAATGACAATGTGTTTATTGTTTACGGCACGAAAGATTCTTTCTATGATGACAATGTGAAAACAAGTTTTGACGGGAGTTTTGTTTTCAGTTATTTGAAACCAGGAAAATATACCCTGTTTACCTATGAGAATTGCTATCCTTGTGCAAGTTTAACCAAGGAGAAACTCATCGAAGTAGAAATCACGAAAAAGGATGAAGTCATTGACATTGGTGAAATTTTACTTAAAAAACACCAATAAAGTGTGGCGTTGGGTTTTACTTTCCTTGATGTTCACGCAAGTGAGCGCACAATCGTACACTTCAGAGGTATGGGTCTTAAGTGGAATAAAAACAGAACTTTCAAAAAAAATCGATTTAGGGCTATCGGTGAATCAGCGCTATGGCACCCAAGGATTGGAGACTTTCTTTCCGGAAGGCATGCTGCGTTTTAAGGCGAGTAAGTGGTTTCGCCCTTCTGTTGAATATCGATTTATAGCAAAAAAGCGCTTGGATGGTTCTTATGGAACGAGCCAAAGAATTAACTTGAATGCGTTGTTTACCCATACCAAAAAAAGGTTAGACGTAGGGTTGAGGTTACGTTATCAGTTTGGGTTCAATCGCTTCTCGTATGCTTATGACTCGGAATTTGACGTTGCTTTTCGCGTTAAGCCTTATTTTACTTACGATGTTAAAGATTTCATACTTTCGCCCACTGTGAGCACGGAGTTTTTTTATGACCCTACCCATTCTGCTTCAGGTCAACAGATAAAAAAGATACGTTCATACTTGGGAACCACATTGGATTTAAATTCACCTCATGAGTTTTCATTTGGATATTATTACGATTGGAATGTAAACCAGTGGAATCCGACCAACAAGCACATTTTCATGTTATCCTACCAATATAAATGGAAGCGTTCGACTTCGAAGAAGGACATTCATTAAACGATCAATAAGCATTTTCACTTAATCTCGTAATTACCTTCTCGAGGTTTTGAAGTTTGCGCTCTTGCCTGCTTGATATAGATGTTTCTGTAAAGTATTTATGTTGTTGAAGAAACTTCACTTGAATTTCATCCCATTCTTTTGCGGAACCGATTTTTCCTTTCCCGAGTAGTTCTTTTTTTAGGTTGTCAGAAATGACATCAAAATGGGTCGTTCCCAGATAATCTAAGTCTGCGTCGCAAATAATTTCTTGCAGTTTGTTCACAGGTTTATGGGGTATTTGGGTGGCAAATATCAATTCTGAAATGGTTTTGATGTGTTGCTCAGTAAACCCATATTTTGGCAACATTTCTTCTGCCATTTTCGCCCCAATAGGCTCATTATGTTCATATTGATGAATAAAGCCTGCATCGTGAAAAAGTGCGGCCGTTTTCAGTAGAAACAAACCTTCATCTGTAACGCCTTCCAAAAGAGCGATGCGTTCAACGGCCTTGACGACTTCCTTGGTGTGTTCGAGGGTGTGGTAAAACAAATCGTTAGGCAAAGCGGTCTCGAGTAAATGCACAAGTTCATTTTCAGCTTTGTAGTATTTTATGGAGCTAAAATAATGCAACGATACGATTTCATAGAAGCGGTCATTTGGCACCAACCCCTCACCCTTTATTGAAAGTTCCGGTTTAATCCTTTTGATTTCATACATATCAATGATGGCTTTTGATTTCATTTGGGCTTTCCCCATGCTTTCAAATTCAAAATAAGGCTCAACGATTTTAAAAGTATGCTCAGAAATCGCAACAGATCCTGGTTTAGCGAGCATTTCCATGCGCTGCGCTTTGTTTACGGCAGAACCCCAAACATCGTATGCTATTTTCAGTTTTCCAATAATGCCAGCGGTTACAGGCCCCGTGTTAATGCCAATTCTGATTTCCCAATAGTCTTTGTGGTTGGCAATGGCTTCATACTTTCTTGCCTTCATGTAGTCTTGAATTTGCAAGGAAGCGATGCAACTGTCGATGGCATGTGTGGAGTTTTTTTCTGGGATTCCGCCCACCGCCATGTATGCATCCCCAATGGTTTTGATTTTTTCGAGGTTATTTGCGAGGATAATCTGATCAAATCTACGGAACAACACGTCAAGTTTATTCACCAAACGGGAAGGGGTCATCGACTCTGCAATTTTCGTAAATCCCACCACATCGGTAAAAATAATTGATGCAGATTCATATGCTTTTGCTTGTACTTTTCCCCTAACCTTCAATTCCTTCACTACCTGTGCAGGAAGCGCATTTCCCAACCATCGTTCTGCATTTTCTTTCTCGATAAACAGTAATTTTTGTTGTAGGATCACCTTTTCTTTCTCTTCTTTAATGACTTCGTTCTGAAGTTCTATTTTGTATTTCTGTTCTCTGATTTCCTTGGTTCGTTGGACAATTTTCATTTCCAATTTTACATTTTCTCGCCGTGTTTTTTCGATTCTCTTACGGATGTAAATCACCACGGCAATGAATAATAAAATGGCCATAAAAATCCAAAATTCAACGGTTGCCCACAACGGAGGATTGATTATAACCGTTAACAAGGCAGGCGTCTCTGTCCAATCCCCGCCCCCAAAACGAGAATAAATTCTTACATAATACGTCCCGGATGCCAAAGAGTTGAATGAAATGCGATTTGATTTTCCCAGAAGAATGGTATCTGTTTCTTCCCCGATGATTACGTATTTGTAATCAACATTTTTAGACAATTGGAGGGAATTCGGTTGAAAAAAGATTTCAAAATTGCGAAAGTTGTAATCCAATTCCACCAAGTTGGCTTGGTCGGCTAATTCGGTTCCAAGGATGAAACCTTTTGGCCAACGGCTGTTTTTTCTTTCAAATTTTATTCTTGAAATGATCGGATATTGCTGCAGGGATTCCTGGGAGAAATCTTTGGGGTTGAAATAGTTAAAACCAAAAATCCCACCGAAAAAAATCCGCCCTTTTGCATCGCGATAATATGCATTGGAGTTAAACTCGTTTACTTCTCCGCCAAATTTTTCATTGTAGGCATCTAACTTTCCATGAATGTCCAAACAAACAATGCCTCGGTTGGTACTTACCCATAACTTGCCAAATTGATCTTTCACAATGCCATTGATCACATTGTTTGGCAGGCCATCTTTCTTGGTTATGGAGGTACATTTTCCAGTGGTGAAATCAACGGTAATTAGGCCTGAACCATACGTTCCAATGACCATGACATTGGGAGAGAATACGGAAAGACACATTAAAGGATCGTTGGTTAAGGCTTTGATTTTTCGATTCAGCGGGTGGGGAATCAGTACGAAAGTTTCATTTTTAAATTCAAGTTGGCACAGGCCGATGTTCTCCATTAATACCCAATATTTCCCTTTGATTTTCACCAAATCTCGGGCGCTTCCATATGGGGCTTTTTTTCCGACTACCCGTATTTCGCTGAACGATTTGGATTTAAAATTAAAGAACAAAACACCCGCATTGGTCGCAACTATATAATGCTCTTTGAGTGCCGCTACTTTGTAAAAATGTTTGTGCTTTGCTTTTATTTTGGGGTCTTTGATGGGAATGGGTGTAAATGGATTCCTCGCATTTGGGTTAAACAGAAAGATTCCATCATAGCATGTTAAGAGATAGGAATTGTTTTTTATTCTCAAGATGTCTAACACAGATGCATCGCCGCCATACGACATGGTTTTAGCACCTGCACGGTTATGATGGGTAAGTTTCGAAGTTGAAAAATCCAAAATAGAAACCCCAAGGTCTGTACCAATGAGCACTTGATTTGAGGAGGTACCTGACTGAAAGCTCCAAACATTTTCGCAGGGCAGTCCTTTGTCAAGTATCCCAGAGGGCCCTATCTTAGTCAGGCCAATTTGTTGATCGATGAAACTTGAAACACCTCGGTCAGAGCCCACCCAAAACACATTGCTTTTGTCCTTGTAGAGAACGCTAAGAAGATTGGAAGAAAGACTTTGGGATTGAAAAATGTCTGAGGTATAATTCTGAACCTTTCCTTTACTGTTTATGGTAAACAGTCCATTTTGCGCAGTTGCAATGAGCCACAACCCATTGATTTCTTGCAATCCCACAACGCTTATTTTTTCAAGGTCTTTGAACTGTGTGAACACTTTGATTTTTTGTCGTGTCTTCGGGTTTACGCTATAGGTTCCTTGGGCAGAAAAAACATAAAGCGTTCCTTTTACATAAAAGATTCCGTTCACTGGAACTTCACTTGCAGAAACGATTTCGGTAGAACTGGAAGGAGAGGTTAGCCATAATACTTGGTTGTTTTCTCCCAAAAGCATTAACCCCTTTGTGCCAGGCGTAATGGTTTTTACCACAAAGTTCGGATGGTTCCAAACGGAAAATTTCTTTGTGTAAACGTTAAACACATAGGTTTCATGGTCATCGGTTAAGAGAAGCAATTCTTTATCATTGAGCACCTCTGTTTGGATAAAAGTCCAACGTCTATTCTTGTTGGGAAAATAGGTGTGAAAAATTTCGTTTTTCGCATGGAAGGAGAGCAGTCCACTCTTGGTTCCAAACCAAAGGTTTCCAGCAACATCTTTACAGGCAGAAAAGACATAGGCATCCTCGATTCCTTTTTCTTGGTATTTTTGAAAGACGGTAAAGTTAACCCCATCGAAACGATTCAGTCCTTCTTGGGTTCCAAACCAAATTTGATGTTGGTTGTCTTCAATGATTGCTGTAACCGAAGACTGGGAAAGACCATCGGTAATGCGAAAATTCGTAAAAGAGATTTCCGATTGCGCAAAATCCAAAAAAGAAAGGAAACAAAGTGTAAAAAGGAGATTCCCTTTCAATTGCTTAAAAGGGAACATACCTCATGTATTTTATTTGGATTTCTTCTCGTGTGATTTCAAGTAAACGAGCTGTGCAAGTGTCAACGATGGCATACTTTGGATTCACGGCACACATATTTAATTCTAAGGTAGCCAAATATTGTTGAAACCTTCTATAAAGTTAAAAAAACATGTTTTATCTTGTCGAATTTATGTTCTTTTTACTCTTTTGCACATTGAATCCAATGTTTAATCCCACATAGCCCCCTCCTTTTTGGGAAGAGTAGAAAGCATTCACGGGAACGTTCAATGCGCCGCGACGGAAGGTCCTTCCAAAGGCAAAAACAAAGGTTGTATTGATGGATTTCTGTCCTCTAACATCAAAATGCTTAGCGAAATGGTAATTTGAATTAAATTGCTCCGGAGTTGGTGGCGTAAAAACACCGTTAACATTGTACTCCGGGTAGGCTGCATTGTTATAAAAATTTTCATTGCAATACTGATTCCAATCTGTTTCGCTAAAATAACCACGGTTTGTTTGGTGGTCGGTATCGAAAAAGCCCTGACTGGTTGATTTAACGCTAAAACCAGGGCCAAAAGCAAATTCCCAACCCGCTTTTCCAAACCTGAAACCATTCATAATTGTCAAGGATGGAATGAACCGGCCTTGTTCAAGTCCACTTGCGTTAATGACGCATTCAACCAACGCAGAGAAATTCTCCGTTCCGACGTACTGTCCTTCCACTTGATAACCAATCATACTTACCCCTGGAAAAATGTCCAATCCACCTTCCTCATCGCTTCGTTTCGCAAACTCACTGAGTGAGCCTACCATAAAGGCGTAACCGATGCGAGGCCCGCTGTTGTTTATTTTTCCTACATTATTTGATGAAATGGGCTCGTTTTTAAAAGTCAATCTTTCAGCCGTTACTTTGTCAATTTCAATTTGATTCATTTCTTTGACCATTTGTTCAATCATTCGCTGAATTTCTGGTTCTTGATTGTCAAATTCTTTGACCAAAGATTGATAAATCGTTCTGTTTTTAACATCAACCATTTTTAACGTAATGGCAATTTTATTTCCCAAGCCATCAAAACTTCCACACAAAACATAATCTACCTTCAATCCTTCACCGATTTCAGACAAACAATTCAAACCATAGCATCCACTTGAAAAT
>Ga0209087_1000539_pt1 | contig 23771 bp, 36 predicted proteins | sample S_130805_EF_Meta_FD_187321 | JGI IMG/M metagenome (GOLD analysis project Ga0209087, IMG submission 187321) | Freshwater microbial communities from Lake Simoncouche, Canada to study carbon cycling - S_130805_EF_MetaG (SPAdes) (version 2) | ecosystem: Environmental > Aquatic > Freshwater > Lake ... | reverse complement strand
TTTTTCTCAACTAACATTGGTTTTAGTTTTTGGAGCATTTCACTATCTAAATAGTTTAGATAATTTCCATATGACCTACGAACTCTAAATCCAGTTTTATCAATTTTTACTTCAATGATATCCTCGGAGTTATATTTAGTTGGGGTATTTGAATACGTAACTCTATCTAAGTCTCCTCCAATATTTATGTAATCTTCACATATTTCAATTGATAAGTGGCTTTTTAGTTTAATTAGATTACAAACAAAATTGAAAAATTTATCAGACACTTCTTGGTCATATTCACAATATGTATGTGTGTATGATTCTGTTACCGGCATAAGTTCCGATTTCAATCTTTGTTTTCTATTATTCTCTTCTACTTCATCGAAGATGAGTTTTGCTAATTTTTTAAATTTTTTTGTTTTCATATCAATAATTTATACTCAAAACCTGTTGTTTGTTTATTAGTGATGAGTGAAAAATTTATATATAAGTCAAACTATAATTAAATCTAAGTGGCTAAGCAGAATAAATATAAAATTCAACAGGTTGTTCCTGAATTGTTCCCAAGAATAGTTCAATACAAAGATGGTGTATTTTATGATGGTAATGGTAATGTTTTAACAGTTGGTAGTTCTAATGGCCCACAAGGTCCTCAAGGACCATCTGGTTCCGGTGGTGGGGGTGGAACCGGTTCTGGTACTCAAGGTTATCAAGGACCAACTGGACCACAAGGATTCCAAGGTGAGCAAGGACCGACCGGTCCACAAGGGCTTCAAGGAAACCAAGGACTAACTGGACCTCAGGGATTTCAGGGTCCTCCTGGTTCATCTGGTGCCCAAGGTAATCAAGGCCCGCAAGGATTTCAAGGTCCTGCTGGTGGTGGTACTGGATCTGGTACACAAGGACCAACTGGAACACAAGGCTTTCAAGGTGATCAAGGACCACAAGGATTCCAAGGTGACCAAGGCTTTCAAGGCGACCAAGGCCCGGGATTTAATACTATTAATAATCCGGGTAGCTATAAGATTTTAACATCGGATGGATCATCAAATTCTGCAAATGCTGAAGAAAACTTGGCCTTTGATGGTTCTACTCTTAATGTTACTGGTAGTGTTTATATCAGTAATAGTTTAACTTTAGCTTCACAAGTTTTTTATACACATGGTAATAATGGATTTTCAGTTAATGAAGACTTTGATATAAGTAACAATGCAAACCAAACAGCTTACCATTTTACATCTGGTGATTCCGCTAGAGATAGTGTAGTATTTTCAATAGCTAGAACTGGTAATTTTACAAATATGTTTGGTGTTTATGGTGTCCCTGGTGATAATTATTTTGTAATTGGATCCGAAACATCTAATACAACTTTCCAAATTAGAAGTGGACTTGGTGTACAACCTGTTAATTTAGCAGGTGGTAATTTATTATTTGAAGTAACGAATAGCAGTTTATCAGCTCCAACTATTCAATCTGGAAGTACGGAGACTGACATTTTAGTTAGAGATAGTTCTGGTAATATTTATTATAGAAATGATTTAAGTTTGTCTGGTCCACAAGGTGATCAAGGATCTCAAGGTTATCAAGGTGACCAAGGTCCACAAGGTGACCAAGGTCCTCAGGGATTGGGATTAACTGGTTCACAAGGTGACAAAGGTGGATTTATATACAATTATCAAGGAATTGGTACTTCGACAACTTCTGGTAATTTTACTTATAATTATGGAGAATTCATGTATAATCTTAAATTTAATCCTACTACATATGATGGTGCTAATATTTCTGATTACTTCTCAAGTATTTTGGGTAAAAGTGGATATTTAACAATAACTTACAATACAAACGGATCTCCGAAGGTTGATGTTTATCAGTTCACGAATATTACTTATTCTAGTGGTGATTACCTATTTACTGGATTAGTCTTGACAAATGGTGGAATTACTTTTTTTGTTACTAATGATATATGTTCTGTAATTATTATAATAAATGGAGATACAGGTCCACAAGGAGTTACTGGTCCTCAAGGACCAGATGGTGCCTCAACCAATCTATTTAACTATTTGGCGAATACGGCATCAACATCTGGGTATCCAGGTGATGGATCTATTATTTGGAATAATATCACACAAAGAAGTGCAACACAAATAAGTATTTCACATTATGATGAGGGTGGAAATGATGTGGATATAATTTTGTCATTATTGGCTCAAAATCAACAATTTTATGTTCAAGATAGAAATGTGTCTAGTAATTATCAACGATGGACTATTAGTGGAACTCCTAGTAATATAAATGCTGGATCTACAACTTCATATTGGAATGTACCGGTTACTTTGATAACAGCAACTGGTGTTGGGTATAGTAACTTTACAGATAATCATCAATTATTCTTGGGTGTCTATTCACAGGGATCTCAAGGTGTACAGGGCCCGCAGGGTTATCAAGGTCGTCAAGGACCAACTGGATCATCTGGACCAATTGGTGCAACTGGTTCATCTGCTCCATATCCGTCAGTGAACCTATTTAATTACTATAATTTTATATAAAGAAAGACAAAAAAATAAATAAATATATTATGAAATATCCGTGTATAGATGGTACAATTTTAGAGTCGATTCCTGATAACTCAGTTACTTATACTTGTCCTGCTTTAGGACTTAGCAATGGTACTCTCACTAGTTATGAGACGTCTAGTAGAACAGATAACACTCTTCAACAGATTAAAATAATTAGAGTTATAGAAAATGAACAAATGACTGTAACTATAACCGAACAAACTGAAAGTGAAATACAACAATATTTTATGAGTTTATAAAAAATTAAAATTAAAAAATGCCAGCAAATACATCACCAATTTTCATTCTAACCGGTAATATGGTACCAACATCAACTAATAGATTAGTTGCTGCTAACACTGCTTCAGATGGTTCTGGAACTTTATATACATTAGTTACAGGAGCTACAAATGGAACACGTGTTGATGCGGTTCGTTTTCGTAACTCACAAGCAACGGCAGCAGCATCATCTGCTATGGTTCATCGTGTTTTTGTAACAGATGCTTCTGGTACAAATCCAACATTAGTTGGTGAGGTCGCAACTGCTACTGCTACTCGTTCTGTTTCAGCAATTGGCGCAACATCAATAATTACTTTTGACCAACCTTTAATTCTTAGAAGTGGTCAACTTTTAAGAGTATGTCAATCGGTTTATGCTGGTGTTCAAGACCAATTTGATGCAATAGCATACTCTTCAGACTATTAAAAAATATGGCAACTTATTATTTTAGAAATTCAGGTACAGATTGGAATACAGCCGCAAACTGGAGTTTAACCGACGGTGGAACGGCTAGTGGAACCGTTCCTTTAGCAACCGACAATGCTTATTTCACATCCAATAGTGCAACTTGTTCTACTTCAGCTAATGCGAATGCTGTTATGCTACTATTTAGTGGAGTAGGTGCTGGTAATTATAATAATACATTTACTCTAAATAATACATTAACTTTAAGTGGAACATTTTCTTTATCATCCACTATGATTGCTACTGGTAGTGGAACTGTTAGTTTAAATGGTACACAAACACTTACTAGTAATGGGTGCGTTTGGAATCCTAATGTTCAAATAACAGGTAATGTAACTAAAACATTTGGTGATAGTTGGACCATTAACGGGACATTAATGGGTGGTGGTGGAGGGGCTACCACTCACACATTATCTGGTCTTACTTCTAGCTTGATTATAAATTTAAAAGGTAATTTGGTAGTTAATACAACTTCAACTGCGTTTAATGGTGGTGTGAATCCACCAACTATAATTATGAATGGTACTGGTACACAAACTTGGTCTGCTCTATTAAATGGTATTGTGAGAACACCACTAACTATAAGTAATTCGAATGCTGTAGTTTCTGGTACTGTAAATTTTGACTCATCTACACTAACTACAACAACCAATGTTATAACTACCAGTAGTACACTAGCTTGTCCATCAAGTGTATCCACCACATTAAATATTGGAAGTTGTACTTGGAGTAATGTTACTTTACCAGGTGCTACTACTTACACTATTGGTAATAGTCTAAATATAAGTGGAACTTTTTCACTTGGTTCAACCACCGTGACTACAACCTTGGCATTAGGTTCAAATAATATTAATCTTAAAGGAAATCTTTATTTAAACCCTACATCCGGTGCCGTAATTCAAGGTGGTACAGGTTCTATTATTATGAATGGCACCGCATCACAAATTTGGTCACAACCCGGTCAAACCTCATTGGGTAGTCTTAGAATTAATTTAACAATAAATAATCCAAATACAATAATTTCCGGAACTGTTGGATATTCAGTTGGTACACTTACTGCTTTAACAACAGCTACCGCTAGTGGTAGTACACTTTTGTGCGTAGGTGCGTGTACACTAAACGCCAGTTTAATAAACTGGAATAACGTAACAATGAATTCTGCTGTAACATATACCTTAGGTAGTGATTTATATTTGAGTGGAACATTTCGTGCTGGTGCTGGTGCTGGTACTAATACTACATTGTCTGCCGCATCTGGCGTTACTATTTATTTGAGTGGTGATCTATTGGTAAGTACCACCACTGGTCAAATTTTAAGTACAAACGTTAGTATAATCATGAATGGAACGGGTGTACAAACTTGGTCACATGCTGGTCAAACTACTGGACTTTTAAGAACAAATCTTACCATAAGTAACTCCAATACTGTTGTTTCTGGTACTGTTGGGTATGGAATTGGTATACTTATTATATCTGTTCCTATTACAACAACAAACAGTACATTACATTTAGCTCTTAGTTGTAGTGTGAATGTTGAACAAGTTACTTGGAATAATATAACTTTTGGAACAACAACTGCTCAAACTTATACACTTTTATCAAATTTATATGCTACTGGTGCCTTAACAGTATTGGCTACAAATACTATTATATCTGGATTAACTTATGCCGTTTATATAGGTAGTTATACTTCAACTGCTGGTACATTAACACTAACCATAAACTGTCCACTTATTTTTAATGGTAGTGGTGCTATTAGTATGGGTGGAAACTCAATAATATTGACCTCTTCTATTGTTAATATAAATACCACCGGAACCGTTACTATTCCTACTGGATCAGTATTTTTAATAAGAGCTAATGCAACTGGTTTAACATTTTCTTATACATCTGGAACATTTCTTCCAGCTCAAGGAAGTGCTATTAGTATATCAAATGCAACTTCTAACTATAACACTATAGTTGATTTTCCAAATATTACATTTTGGAGTGTATTAATTGGATCACAAGCCTCACCGGGTACCATTACACTTCTTTCAGATTTAATTTGTGATGGTGGTACTTTCACATTTGCACCAAATGGTACTAATGCTTTTACTATAAATGGTAATAAAAATATCTATGTAGGTAAAAATGTAATGGCAAATTTTGTTAATAGTGCTGGTGGTGGTTCCTCCATAAGTGGAAATTCTACTTTCGTGTTTGGAGGATCTGGACAATCTACCTTTACTAGTAATAGTACTACAAGTAATGTTCAAATAAATAATAATATAACTTTTAACTTCAATGGTGTGTTAACATTTTATGATCCAACTTCTACTTCTGGATTTCCTGGGTTATCATTGGGTACTGGAACTTATTCTTACATAAGTGGTAAAATACAGTCTAAAGATTATTCTGGAAAAATAAATAATGGAACAATTACAATAAATAGTGCTTGTACACTTTTAGGATTCAATGAGATGATTGGATTTGGTAATGTTTCAATTACTGGTGGAACAACTATAATAATGGATAAGTTTTTCAACGGTAGTTCAAAAAATATACTAAAAATTAGGTCAACTAATACAACTAACTATACAATATCTTTCCAAGATACATTTGAAAAACTATCCAATTTCACAAAATTAAGTAATTGTACAGTTACTAATAGAAATCAATTACTCCTACTTAGTCAAAGAGGAAACGGTGGAAGTAATATTGGTGTTAGATATGTGAATCAATTACCTAATTCAGTACAAAAAAGCTCAAACTTCTCAAGTGTTTATCCAACTGGATCATCTGATATTACTTATTTAGATGGTGGTTTACTACAAGATCCAAATACATCAAGTAATTACAATTATTAATTTTAAAATTGAATATATACTATATGAAACATATTAAACCATTCAACGAAGAAGCAGATTATTTAAGTTCACTTAGAGCTCAAACTAAAGCTAGAGAAGAATTCGAAAGACAGAGAGAAGAAGAGATTGAAAAGTATAGACAAGAGCATTCTGGTAAACATCTTTCTAAAATAGAAACGGATGTTCAAAAGAGAAGAACTACAGATGAAATTGTTGAAGAAAGAAGAATTTTAGCTGATAGAGTAATTCAAGGAATTTTAGCAACTGAACAAGGTAAATCTGATTTCAAAACTAAACTTATTCAACTTTTAGAAGAACATGGCTTTTGAGATTTAATAAAATCACCAACATTTATACTAAAAATATAATTTTTCAATTTAATATATAGTATTAAATAAAAAATTAAATAATGAATTACATTGGTATAGATATAAGTTTAAACAGCACCGCTGTTTTTATTGAAACTGGTAATAATAAGTATATACTTTCATTTACTAATAAAAAAGATAATAATATTTATGTGAAGGAGCTAGTAAGATGTGGTGTTAAGTTCTTCCACTTAAATAGATTGGTGTCTGATGATTATTCAAAAAATGAAGTAATCAAACTAAAGCATTATAATATGCTTTCCAAATTAATAACAAATGAAATCATTAATTTGATAGATACAAGTGAAAAAACACATTGTCAAATAGAAGGATATTCTTTTTCAAAAAACACATCATCAATTTTAGATATAGTATCACTTTCAACACTGATAAGATCAAATTTAATGCAAGATATAGATAATTTAGAATTGTCTATAATTTCACCCAGTACATTAAAGCTAGAAACTTGTAAACTGGTTTATAAACCAATAGATATTGGTAAGAAAAAACCAAAACTTAAATTTATAAATAATCAAGGTATATCAGGTGGTTCATTTAAAAAACCACAAATGTATAGAGCGTTAATAGAAGGTAATATAGATACTCCAATTTATGAAATGTTGATTTCATATAAAGATTTGATGGATAGGGATAAGATACCTAATCCTATCGAAGATATTATAGATGCTACATTTGCATGTAAATTGAAAATAAAAGAAATACATGATAGTAGATAAAGAGATATCAATAGTTGTAATATCATCTGTTATAATTCATAAGTTAAAATTATTAAGCATAGAATCAAAAATCAATGATAAAATTATATTACCAATTGATAAACTATGGCTTGGATCAAATATTCCAGTAAATGTGAAATGTGATATATGTGGATCAGTGAAAAAACTACAATTTAATTTATATAACAAAAATGTCAAAAAACACAATATCTATTGTTGTAGCAATAAATGTTCAAATATTAAAAATAAAATGACTTGTGAAGAAAGATATGGTAATAAAAATTATGTAAATATTGAAAAATCAAAATCTACAATATTTGAAAAATACGGCTCTGAAAATTATATGTCCACGGATGAATTTAAAATAAAATCCAAAAAAACAAAATTAAAAAAATATGGAGATGCCAATTACAATAATATTGAAAAGGCCAAATCAACAAATTTAGAAAGATACGGAAAAACAAATACATTTGAATTTGAAGAGTTCAAAGAAAAGTCAAAAGTCACAAATTTAAAAAAATATGGTTGTGAAGACTCTAGGTCTTCAGATTATGTAAAAGAAAAAAGAATAAACACAACTAAGGAAAGATATGGATTTGATTTTTTTACAAAGACTGAAGAATACTCAGATAAAGTAAAAAATACTTCTATGAAAAAATATGGAGTTCCAAGTCCAAATATGGCTGATATAGTTAAAAGAAATAAAGTAGAATCAATGCTTAAAAAGTATGGATTCATATCAAACTCAATATCAGAAGAATCCAAAAGAAAACTTAGAGAGACTAATTTGAAAAGATATGGCGTTGAATATCCTATGCAAGTTTTGGAGTTTTTAGAAAAACAACAAAAAAATTCAAAAAAAATAAAATATTACAATGATGTACTATACTATCAAAGTAGTTATGAAAAACACTTTTTAGAGTACATGGATACTAATAACTTATTAGATAATGTTCAACGAGGATCATCAATAAAATATTTTTTTGTAGGAAAAGATAAAATACATTATCCTGATTTCTACATTGAAAAGTATAACTTAATAATTGAAATTAAATCACACTATTACTATAATAAATATTTAGACCAAAACATATCTAAGATGAATAAATGTATAGAATTAGGATATAATTATTTATTTATAATCAATAAAAACTATAAAGTGCTTAATAGTATATTAAATATTTTACCATAAATTTGTCATGTTTCCCTTTTAATATATAATCATATGAAACACTTAAAAACATTTGAAGGACTATTCTCAAGAGCTTTCAATAAACAAGAAAGAATTGGTGAGGATATCCTAAAAGGATTAAAAAATTCCAAAGTAACAAATATTGAACAAATCGCAGAAGAACAATCTTTTCTACAGTCTCCTTCTTTTACTTTTGAATTTGAAGGTAGAAAATATAAATCTAAAAATACCAGTATGAATTTATTGGAACTAAAGGGTAGCTTATATGTTTATCATGAAACTGGTGCTTTAGTTGGTCCATTACTCATCAGTGAATCTACCTGTAATAAGATTTATCTTTTCTTATGTCGTAACTTTAATATTAACAGATATTGGAAAAATGTATAAATTTTAGTATCTTTGTGATATGGACTTCAAAGAAAGAAAATTAGCCAGAACCGAAAGATATCTAAAGTATGAATACAAGAAGAAATTAAAACCTTGTGCTGCTTGTAATGGTAGTGGATATTATGACCATTGTTTCAATGGTAGAATTCCAAAGTGTGGTTCTTGTAACGGAACTGGTAAGGAAAGAGAATCTTAATTTTTACTCAAAAAATCAGAATAAGATAATTTAATTCCTTCTTCTAAACTAATTGTAGGGAACCAACCTAATTCATTCACTTTAGAAGTATCCATTAACTTCTTTGGAGTTCCATTGATTGATACTTCTTTATTGAATATTATTTGACACTCTGGATAGATTATATCTCTCATTTTCTCTGCTAAATCTTTAATTGATAAATCACTACCTGATCCAACATTTATCATGTCATACTTGGTTTTACTATTCATTAAATAAACACAAGCATCAGCAACATCATCCGAACAAAGAAATTCCCTTAATGGTGACCCATCACCCCATAATAGTACTCCCTTTTCACCTTTTATTTTAGCTTCGTGTAACTTTCTAATAATCGCTGGAAATACGTGAGATTTTTCTGGATGATAGTTATCACCAATACCATATAAGTTACAAGGCATAACAGAAATAAAATCTGTGCCGTATTGTTTATTAAATGATTGGCACATTTTAATACCGGTTATCTTAGCAATAGCATAAGCATCATTACTTTCTTCTAAGTAATCACTTAAAAGATATTCTTCTTTAATAGGTTGTTGTGCAAACTTTGGATAGATACAAGAACTTCCTAAGAATATAAGTTTCTTAACACCAAAATCATGTGATTCCTTAATAATATTTGACTGAATCATAATGTTCTCATAAATAAAATCTGCTTTGTAATCACTATTGGCTTTTATTCCACCAACTTTAGCAGCCGCCATAAATACATATTCTGGTTGTTCATTTGCAAAAAATGATTGCACATGAAATTGATTTATTAGATTTACGCTATTTCTATCAGCGGTTATAATATTTGTATAACCTAATGATTTTAGTTTTCTAACTATTGCTGAGCCAACCATTCCTTTATGTCCGGCAACAAATATTCTTGAATCTTTTTCCATAATAATTATATTTAAAAGTAATATAAGTGTTGGTCAATTGGAAATATTTTCTTATCTTTGTATAAATCAATCGGAAATAACATGACATCAGGTATTATTAAACATGAATTGGCTTTGAAGTTTATCCTTGGTGGTAAATCTTTTGTTACTTTCTTAAATACTAAAACTGATAACCGTTTTACTTTTAAGGTGGTTAAACATAAGAAAGATGATATTTATTTTGTTAATGTTCTAACCGGTCCAGATGTTTATTCTTTTGTTGGAACTGTTAGAGATGGTGTATATAAACACTCACCTAAATCTAATATCTCTAATGAAGCTCAGTCGGTTAAAGTTTTCAACTATATTGTAAATAAATTGGCTTCTAATAATTTACCAGACTTCATTGAAATCTATCACGATGGTAGATGTGGTAAGTGTGGTAGACAATTAACTGTACCAGATTCTATTGAAACTGGTTTCGGACCAGAATGCGCTAAATCATTATCTAAACAAACATTACGCGATATAACTATAAATAAAATACTTAAATAAAATACTTAAATAATAATGCAAAACATCGACACACTATTTACTAATTTAATCATAGTTGCTATATTTCTTGGATTGGCAACTTTTTTCTTCTACGCAATTTACCAAGTGATTCAAAATGAAAAGGCTAAAAATAAATTTCTACCAACAATGAAAGTTGGTGATGAAGTTCACTTTTCATCACAAAGATCTTTTGATGGTGTTGTTAGAGATTTAAATCCAACTGATGATCCGGATTTAGTAGAAGTTAGTGTTATTCTACACAAAAATTCTTTGTATCCAGGTAAGTCATTAAAAAATGATGAAATCATATCATGATGTTAAGCGTAATTGGATTGCTACTTTGTTTAAGTGGCCTTGTATTTATTGCTCTAATAGCTATCTTATCTAAGAAAAGAGAGGTGATTTCTTATGAAATAGAACACGGTATTATTTGTTGCTCTTGTAAGGAAATTATTTACTATGATAGTGATCAGTTACAAAACTGGCCGCCATCCACAAAAAGAGAACTTTGTTTAAAGTGTAAACGTGATGATATATTAGGTGAGATTTTAGAAAAGAAACACACACATTTATTTTATTTTGTTTATTCCAAAAAATGGAAATATACATTTCTTTATCTTTCTCTTTTCTCTATTATAGTTCAAGTATCAAATATATTTTTACATACATCATTTTTAAGTATTGTTGGTGGTGGTATGTTATTTGTAACACACGGTCTTAATTTTATGAATTTCTTGTATATAACAAGACCTAAAAAAACCCAATCAAGTTAATGATTGGGTTTTTTTTATTTGGTCTATAACACCTCTTGTAAAAAGTTCTTTAAGAACTGATTCACAGGTATAAGGCTTATCATAGTAGAATTCAATATTATTTATGATATTCTTAATACCTGCTTCACATAGAATATCAACATTTAATTTTTTATAATCAATATTTTTCTCTCTTAAAATATTGTAAACCTTTTGTTTCATTTTGAGGTGTTATTTTTTAGTTGAATAAATCATCAGCACTTAAATCATCAGAAAATCCATTATCATCAACATCTTCTTCAATCATCTTATTAAATTGTTTTTCTGTTTCTTCAATTTCATCAAGTGATTTGAAACGGAAGTAGTCATTAACAATCGGTGCCATTTTCTCAAGAACTTCTTGTGTGAAAATCTCTGGGGTAAACAATTGTTTAGTTGTAAATGACTTATCTAAATGTGATACATACCAACGGTTTCCACCAGGTGTGAACTTAAACTCACCGGTTGATTTATCAACTTCTGCTTTACCTTGTGCGATACCAATTTGGTTAAAATATTCTGGACGACAGAAAGCATCTAATCCAGTGTATGGGTTCATACCGTGAGCAAATGAGATATCAAATCTAATTTTCTTAGGTTTGGCCATACGATTTTTAGCAGTTTTGAAAAGAACTGAGATACCGGATGATCCTAAATCCATATCATCTTCTTCTCCAGTTTTTAACTTGGACTTACTCATAAATCCAATAACTGATGCAGAATACAATAGACCATTACCACCTTTTAATTTTTCTTGGCTAAACATATCTAAAGTTTGATAGGTATGGTTACATACGATCATTGGAATTTCCAAATACCCTAAATCTGTGTTTATTGAACGGAACATTGAACCTAATGCCTTTGCTTTGGTCATATCTTGTTTAATATCACCTTTTAATAGGTCTTCTTTTTCTTTATTTGATGCCATTTGACCTAATGAGTCAAGTACGATCATTAATTTAGGTAATTCAAATCCTGCTAATTTTTGTTCTTTTAATTCGTCAATTAATTGTGTTAATAAGATATTAACATCTTCTACTTTATTTGAAGAAATTAATCTAAATTTTTCCAATGAGTTATCAATTCCAAATTTAGGCATGTCTTCTAAGTCAATTGCTTGTTCGGTATCAATATAGATAATTGAGTATCCAGCTTTTTGAGCGTGTCTTGCACAAGAATATGCCAAAAATGATTTACCTGCACCTGACTCACCAGCAAAAGCTGTGATACGATTATTTGCGACACCACCACCTAATAATCTACCAGATAAAGCTGCATCCAAAAGATAAACGCCTGATGTGATAAAAACTTTTTCTTTAATTTCTTTTTTAATTTGAACTGGAACTGTTTTTGCAATATTATCCAATATCGATCCAACTTTACTAAATTCAAACTTTTTTACTTCTTTTTTAGATTCTTTAGCCATTTATTTTAAATTATTTTTTTTTATATACTTTATATATAAAGAAATTACTCCCCCCTTTCAAGAAAAATGAAAATAATTCCGAAAGGGGATGTTATTTTTTGATATATACTATATGACTAAGTTAGAATTTTTAGAAAAAGCAAGAAATACACACGGATATAAATATCAATATCCAGATTTATCAAATAAAATAACATTAAAAGATAAAATTACTATCTCACTTAGTGGAACCACTTATTATCAAAATGTCTCTAAGCATTTATTAGGTAGATGTCCTGAAAAGTCAACACCTAAGAAAACAACAGAAGAGTTTATTTTAGAATCAAAGAAGATTTGGAAAGATAAATATGATTACTCTTTAACTGAATATACTGGTGCTTTAGATTCAATAAAGATTATTTATAATGGTATTGTTTATGAACAAAGAGCTAGTTCACATTTATCTGGATTGGCACCAGAGTTTAGAAATAATGAAGAAAGTCTTTTAAGAGAAAAAATTCATCAGTCGGATTTAATTGGAACTTATGAAATAAAATCTTTCTTGAATAAGTATGATTATCAATTTGAAGAAGATAAAAATCTTGATAACTATATTTTTCAATTCTATCTACCAAACATAAGAACCGCTATAGATTTTTTGGGTAGAGAACATTATTTGTGTAGAGAACTTGATAAAATAAAACAAGATTATTGCGAAGATAACTATATTAATTTAATTAGAATTAGATATGGTCAGATTGATGATATTTATCAAATCCTTTGGAATAATTTGAAGTCATAATTTAATATATAATTATATGAAATACTTAAAACTATTTGAATCTGATTGGTCTGGCTCTGATGAACTTGTTAAGGAATATTCCTTCTCAAATTTTGAAAAAGCTAAAGACTTTGTAAATAAAGTTGCTGAAATTGCTGAGAAAAATAATCATCACCCACAAATTATTTGGAATTATAACAAAGTTAAAATTACTTTAGTAACACACGATTTAGGTAAAGTAACTGATAAAGATACAAAAATGGCAAAAGAAATAGATGAAATAAAAAACCTCTCAAATTGAGAGGTTTTAATTTATTCTTCTTCTATATCGGATTCTAAATCTTTCTGGTCAAATTCAAAGTAAATATCTAATACTCCAATAGTTTCTTTATCGGATTTATTAAAACTAACTTTTTTATTACCTAAAGAAATTTTACCATTTCTAATCAATTCAACTAATGGTTCTTCACTATTGAATTTATTCATATCATCTTCTGTTATCTCAATCTCGGAGTCAAAGTTTGTTTTACTTTCACCAATTCTACCAGATGCCGTTTGTGATGTACCACCAATGTTATTAGTAGTAGGAACTCTATCATTTTGATTAGATAGATTTTGTTTATCAGAATTTGCCATAGAAGAGAATTTAATATCTTTTCCAATAGCTTCTGGATTTTCAACAAAGTATTCAATTGCTTTTTCTCTTACTTCATCAAAAAGTGAATCCATTTCTTCAGATTTAAGGTCTTTTGGTGGTTCCATTCCAACCACTTTAAACATATCTGCAAAATCATTACTTTTTAATTTATCATCAACATATTCAGTTGCTTGTTGTTTAACTACTGGATTATGTTTAGGCAAAAAGTCAATTGCAGCTGTATCACGATTATTATCGGTTACAAAATTTTCATATTTCTTTATCCATTTCATAATTGTATATATAAAATTATAAACATGATAAATTATTTTTCTATTTAATTTACTATTTGTATATTTGTGATAATAATTATGTTGAGAAGAAATATAAAATATAGTAATGAAATCAATCTCTATCTTAATGGTAAAGAATACTCATATAAATTTCATTCTGATAAATTTAACACTCAACATTTCCTAATTCCAAGAACACATCTTCATTTATTTGAAAAAGACTTAAAACAAATTCCACTCTCAATAGTTTATAAATCCGAAGGTAAGTTTTACTGTTTTGAACCAATTTATCCAAACTCAGTAGTTGATTTTAATTTTTTTGAGAATGTTTGGGGTTATGAAAACCACTTTGAGTTTAAAGTAATTGGTAAAAGTAAGTTGATGGATGAAGTAGATATAAGAGATTTAAAAATTAAACAAGTATTAGAAAATGAAATTTAATAAAAGTTGTCTATTTAAAAAATAGTCAGTATATTTGTAATATGAATATATGGTTTACATCAGACACGCATTTCTCACACACTAATATAGCTGGTCCAAAAATTTCAAATTGGAAATCTGGATTCAGAACATTTGAATCTGTTCACGAAATGAACAAAACACTAACTGAAACTATTAACAAATATGTTAAAGAAGGAGATATTCTCTACCATTTAGGTGATTTTTGTTTTGGTGGACATCAAAAAACTCCAATTTATCGTCAAAGTTTGAATGTTAAAACAATCCATTTGATTCGTGGAAATCATGATGAACATATTGATTTATATTCAGAACAATTCAGTAGTATTCAAGATGTCTTGAATATACAACACGGTAAAACAAAATTTTTCTTATCGCACTATTCACATAGAGTTTGGAATGGAAGTCACAAAGGAATAATTCATCTTTATGGTCACTCACATGGTTCAATTGAGGACTTTAACAAGTCTATGGATGTTGGAGTGGATGTTGCATATCGAATGTTTGGTGAATGGAGACCATTTCACTTGAATGAAATAATAGACATTATGAGTAAAAAAATTATTTCACCAGTTGACCACCATGAATAATATTAAAATTATCTGATAAATGAGTGACCCATTTGACGACTTATTCAAACCCATTAAACGGGTTAAACACACAACACGTGTAGTACACCACAAAAAGGATGACTATGACGTGTTTATTGCACGCCCCTCAAAATGGGGTTGTCCCTTTACACACATTAAAGATAGAAACACATTGGCTAAATATGTTTGTAAAAACAGAAAAGAAGCCAATGATAAGTATAGAGAGTATTTAGAACATGGTGAAGGACAACACTTATTAAAAGACTTACACGAGTTAAAAGATAAAGTTTTAGGTTGTTGGTGTAAAAATGAAGGCGGTGGTGGAAAATCCTGTCACGGTGATGTACTTGTAGAATTAATTGGAAAATATTGCATATGATAGACTTATTTGAAATTCCTAAAATAGATTTAACTAAATTAACAAACCATTCTGGTGGTGCTGAAGGATCAGACACTTATTTTGAAAAAATTGGAGAAGAATTTGGTGTTAAAACCAATGCTTATTCTTATAAGACAAAATATCATCAATCGCCAAATAAGGTTGAAATATCTGATGAAGATTATGAAGATGGAGTAAAAGAAATTAAAAAGGCTAATATTACATTGAATAGATATAAAATTGATAAGTTTATGAACTTATTGGCTCGTAATTGGGCTCAAGTTAAATACTCCAGTCAAGTTTTTGCTATTGGTCAAATTGTTAGTCCTGGTCAAAAAGGTAGTCGTGGATATGCTTCTCGAGCTAAACATCAATCAGTTGATGGTGGTACGGGTTATGCTGTTCAAATGGCTATCAACAATAATAAAGATGTTTATGTTTTTGACCAAGTTAAAGAAAAGTGGTTTCGTTGGAGTGCAAACAGTATGATTTTTATTGAGCTAAAAAGTTGTCCAAAAATTGCAGTTCAGAACTTTGCTGGTATCGGCACTCGCCAAATAAATGAGGCAGGCATTAGAGCTATCAGAGAGGTTTATAAAACAACTTTTAAGCAATAATTGATATAAACAAAATTAAATTAAAAATATTACAATGGAAAAGGTACCAATGACCCGTGATGGGTTTAATAAAATGAATGAACAATATCAACATATGAGAACTGTTGAATTGAAAGAATGCCTACAAGCACTTACTGATGCTCGTGATAAAGGTGATTTATCAGAAAATGCTGAATATGAAGTTGCTAAACAAGCCTTAGATGAATTGAATAACCGAATGTCTAAAATTAGTACATTATTGGCTAATGTTCAAATTGTTGAAGGTGCGGTTGATGATGGTACCGTACAAATGTTGACTTATGTTAAATTTAAAAATCTTAAAACAAAAGTTGAAACCGAATACAAAATTGTACCAGAACATGAAATCTCCTTAAAAGAAGGAAAGATTTCTTCACTAAGTCCAATTGGTAAAGCTCTTATGAGTAAAAAATCAGGTGATATTGTATCAGTTGATATTCCAGCTGGTAAATTGGAATTAGAAATCCTAAATGTAAGATGTAGATAATGAATCAAGTAAGAATTGTAGAAAACAAAATATCATTTGACTTTGACGGAACTTTAGAAGATGATTTTGATGGAACTCTAAATAAACAAAAAGAAGAAGTCCAGTCAATTTGTAAAGAATTGATAAGACAAGGTAAAGATGTTTGTATCATTACTAAAAGATATGGTCATCCAAGTTATGGTGAATCAGCAAAAGTCTATGAGTTAGCCAATCAATTAGGTGTTCAAAATGTTTACTTTACTGACCGTGAGTTAAAACATGAAAAAGTATTTGAATTAGGAATTGAAGTTCATTTTGAAAATGCTGAGTATGAATGTGGTGTGATTCAACAAAAGAATCCATCAACACTATTGATACACGTTGAGGATCCATATTGGAGAGATTTAGTTTATTAATATGCACAGAGTAAGAGAAAATATTAAACCAGGAATGAAAGTCTTAATTGTCTTGAAAAAAGACCAAAAGACTGGAACTTTAACTGAAGGTGTCGTTAAAGACCTTTTGACAAAAGTACCTAAACACCACAGAGGTATTAAAGTTCGTTTAGAAGATGGGCAAATTGGAAGAGTTCAACAAATAATATTATGATAGGATTATATGATAAATGGATTTTTATAGCCAAATCTCAAAAGATGGGAACTAGATTCTCTATTGACTTTGTAGATATTTGGAATGGAACACAAGATGATTTTATAGCTAAATATCACAAGCTTTATCCAAATTACCAAATACATATATTTAGACACCCAAAAAAGGCAATGAGTGGAGTATTTAGACATTCAATTGAAGAGTGGATGAAAACCTCACCAGAGTTTAAACAGTATTTAAGAGATTCTAAAATTGATGAACTTCTTTCTTGAATCCGAATATAACAGAATATGAAAAAAACTATTTTTGTGAATTTATTTGGAGGGCCTGGAACTGGAAAATCAACTTTATGTGCTGGTATATTCTCACAACTAAAAATAAAAGGAGTTGATTGTGAAATGGCTCTTGAGTATGTTAAAGATTTAGTTTGGGAAGAATCTTTTGAGAAAATTAAAAATCAAGTTTATATTTTTGGTAAACAACAAAACCGACTTTTCCGTTTAAATGGTAAAGTTGATGTTGTTATCACTGACTCACCTTTACTTAATTCAATTGTTTACTATAATGGTCATAACCCACACTTTTCCGATGTTGTTATGTTTGAATTTAAGAAACTAAATTCAGCTAACTACTATATCAATCGTTCTTTTGAATATATTGAAAATGGTAGAATGCAAACATTAGAAGCAGCTCAGAAAGTAGACCGTGACTACAAAGTCTTACTCGACACCAATACTATTCCATACACACAATTAAATGCTGGTATTGAAAATTTAGATAGAATTGTAGATGATATAATGAAAATATTACAAAATGGCTGATATTAAACAAATAAAATCAGTAGAAATGCAAGAAATCATAGACTTCTACCACTTTATAGAAGATTATGGTCATATTTTCTATGATGATCCTTCTATACTTAATGAACCTTTCCTTAAAATAATAGAAGGAATAAACGAAATAACAGAAATTGTAAATAGTAATTACTCAAGATGATAAATCAAATATTTAATGAAGATAATATGGAGACCATGAAAAGAATGGATTCCAAATCAATTGATGGTGTTGTCACGAGCCCGCCATATAATATCTCTTCTAAAAGAAAAGATATGTACTACAATACTGGATACTCTGATATAGATAATCATACTCCAGAACAATACTTAGAAATAAGAGTAAATGAATTCAAAGAATTTCAACGTATTATTAAAGATGATGGTGTTATTCTTTATAACATTTCTTATATACACGAGAATCCAAGTTTACCTTATCAACTAATTAATAAAGTTATTAGTGAAACTAATCTAACTATTGCTGATGTTATTTATTGGAAAAAGAATAACGCTATTCCATTTCAAACATCACCAACCAAGTTAAGTAGAATTGTTGAACCAATATATGTTTTTGTAAATAAAGACAGATTGTCTAACTTTAAGACTAATAAACAAGTAAGTAAAGTCAACCAAAAGACCGGACAAAGTTTCTATAAAAATTATACTAATTTCTTAGAAGCAAAAAATAATGATGGTGTTAAATCAACATTAAAAGCTACTTATTCAACCGAATTGGTAACAAAGTTAATAGATACTTACTTCCCAAAAGGTTCCATAATCTATGATCCATTTATGGGAATCGGAACAACTGCTAAAGGATGTTTATCAATGGGTTGTAAATTCATTGGATCAGAAATTAAAGAAGAATATTATAATCAAACATTACATATATGGGCTACACAAGATATTATGAAGTAACTGGTCAAATTGACCCACAGAAATTTGAAAAATATTCAGAAGATTGTAAAGTAATTTGTGATGAAATTACTAAACAAACCGGACATGGATTGGCTAATTGGGAAGGCGAAGATAATCCAGAGTTCACATCTGATGAAGTTAGATTCAATGGTGTTGGTGATGATGCACACGAAACCTTTGCTTTGAGTAAAAATTCAAAAGGATTCAATTTTACAAAGACTCAAAGAAAACCATATGATCGTCATGTGTTGGCTTGTTTATTATTAGCTAAAGAATATTTTGGAGAAAATATTCGAGTGTCTTCTGATGGTGATAATGCCGATGTAGAAGTAGAATCATTGATTTTAGAATTTAAAAGAGATAATAAAATCAATTTGATTTTGGAAAGTTAAAAACTTTGCCTTATCTTTGTAATACAATAATGACAAGAGAAGACAAATGGTCCCATCGTTCAATGGAAGGACATAACTCTTCTAAAGTTAGTATAGTGGTTCGAATCCACTTGGGACTACAAAAAAAAGACCTCAATTAATTGAGGTCTTTTTTATTTCTATTAATTTGGTCATGTATTTCCCTATGACAATTTGAACAAACAAGGATACATTTATCTAATTCTTTTTTAACCATATCATCAAATTTATATCTTTTTAGTTGAGATGGGTTAAAGTCTTTTTGTTTAGGATCTATATGATGAAACTCTAATGCTCCAAAATACTTATTGTAACCACATTGTGTGCAGCAACCACCTTTGTAGTCAATCATTTTTGATTTTAAATCTCTCATTCTTTCTAATGTTTGGTCGCTGGTGCAACTCTTACAATACACTGAACTATTTTTTTTACCTCGTCTATTGTAAAATTCTGATGTTTTTTGGTCTTTTTTACATCTTGGACAAAATCTATACTCGCCGTATTCTTTAATTCCTTGGTCTTTAAAGTTAATAAAATTTGTTTTTAGACCATGTTTTTTTATCCAATAGAGTATAGTTGTTTGTGATTTATTGGCTAATTTAACAATATCATTTGTTGATAGTCCTTTTTTTAGATAATCTTCTAGTACTTCCTTTTCCATAGTTTAGTTATTTTTTATTTTATCCCCTTAACTATATATTAAAAATAGTTTTTAAATTTTGAAAACTAATTCGTATATTTGTAATATATAAAAAAAATGAAACAGAACGCAAAATCTTTATTACTCTTATTACTCTAACTGAGTACTGAGAGAATTTTGCCTATGAAAATCTAACCCTCAGTATTTACATACTGAGGGTTTTTTAGTTTAAAAAATAAAAATAAGAATATGAAATATATTACACCTATGTTCCCCTATCCATCCGGTAACGGATTGCATATTGGACACTTTTATAATTACGCAATTATGGACTCTTACTGTCGATACTTTAGATATCGAGGTGAGGAAGTATTCCAACCATTTGGTTATGATGCTTTTGGATTGCCAGCTGAAAACTATGCTAAGAAAGTTGGTCGAAATCCAAGAGATGTTACCTATGAGAACATAGACCGTTTTCGTTCACAAATGAGTAAGATGAATACACAATATCAAGAATTGTTGATTACATCTGATCCTTCTTATCAAAAGTGGACACAGTGGATATTTACTAAATTGAAAGAACACGGATTGGCTTATAAGAAAGATGGTGAAGTTAACTGGTGCTCATCTTGTGAAACTGTATTGGCCCGTGAACAAGTAAAAGATGACCACTGCGAAAGATGTTCTACTAAAGTAGAAATAAAGTCAATGAATCAGTGGTATTTTAAGATTACAGATTATAAAGAACGTTTGATTAAAAACTTGGATTGGATAGATTATCCAAAGTCAACCATAAATGCACAAAGAATGTGGTTGGAAAACTTGCATGATTGGTGTGTGTCTCGTCAAAGAAGTTGGGGTTGTCCAATCCCAGTTGATGGTGAAACAGATACATTGGATACCTTTGTAGATAGTTCATTTTACTTTATTAGATATTGTGATCCTAATAACGAAACTGAAATCTGTTCTAAGGAAAAATATAAACAAGTTGATGTTTATGTTGGTGGATCGGAACACGCTTGTATGCACTTGATTTATGCAAGATTTATTAATATGTTCTTGTATGATATTGGTGTGGTTAGTGAAGAAGAACCATTTAAGAAAGTAATTCACCAAGGTATGATATTGAACAATGGTGAAAAAATGAGTAAGACCAGAGGTAATGTTATTAACCCAGATGATTATGATTCAGATGAATTGAGATTCTATATGATGTTCATTGGTCACTACTTTGATGGTGGGTCTTGGTCAGACCAAAATATCTCTGGTATTAAAAGGTTTATAAATCGATTTAAGGAATGGATGTCAAGAGAAGGTGATGATGTAATTGATATTGAACCATTTAAGAAAAAAGTATTTGGATTTACTGAGACGTTTAAGTTTAATAAAGTAGTAAGTGAGTTTATGACTTTGGTTAATCAACATAGAACAAAAAATATCACACCAGAGATTAAAAAAGAGTTGGTTGATATCATAAGAGTGTACATGCCAAATATCGATGAAAAGTTGTAAAAGTGAAAATTTGTTAATATATTTGCACAGTATATAGTTAATATATACTTTATTATGATTAACAAATTTTCACAAATTATGGAAAGTTCTTCAAAGCCAGTTAAGATTGGTTTAGATTTTCATGGTGTTGTAGATGCGATGCCGGAATTCTTTGCATTCTTTACATCGGCAATTATTAAAGCCGGAGGAGAGATACACATATTAACAGGTGGTCTAACAAATGATGACAAAAAGATACTAGACCAACATAAAATTAAATATACTCACTTCTTTTCTATTACCGACTATCACAATGAAAAGGGTACACCAACATCTGGAACACATCCAAAGTATGGATTCCCAATGATTAGTGATGAGGAATGGGATAAAACAAAAGGAGATTATTGTCGTAGAGAAGGAATTGACTTTCATATTGATGATACAACAGCTTACAATGATTACTTTACGACACCATTTTGTCGTTTATGGTCACATAACAATCACCCAAAAAGTGATGCAAAAAGTCCAAGACACTTACTTTAAAATTAAAAAATGAAAATTAGCGCAGGAACAGCAATCCTTTATAAAAATAAAATACTTTTAGGTCATCCAACTTCATTGCCTTGGTTGAATTCATTTTCTCCACCAAAAGGTGGTGTTGATGAAGGTGAGACTTATTTAGAAGCGGCCATTCGTGAGACAAGAGAAGAAGTAGGTATTAATATTGTCACATCTCAAATATCTAATTTAGATAGTCCAATAGAATTTCTTTATATAAATAAGAAAGGTGAATTATTTAAGAAATGTTATATTTTCATTGTTAAGATTAATGAACTTTCTGAAATCGGTGTTGGTAGTGAGATTTTAGATAAGTCACAATTACAAGCAACTGAGATTGACTATGCGAAATTCTTTACAAAAGAGGAAGCTATCAATAAGATATTTTTTCGTTTTCAACCACTTTTAAATATGATTTAATGAATTGGATTCAATTTTACAATGAGCCTAAGTTTGAGGTAGTTCAGCCTCATAAATATATTGGACCTTTAAGTAAAAGGGAGATGGGAAATATGTGGTCTAACTTTCAATACTATTCAATTAAAATTAAATTACCAAAAGACTTTGATATTAAAAGGCTAAAGGGTAGATTTACTACAAATTATAAACTTAATAACAATTATTATAGTGCTCACTTTGAAATAGTTAATGTTCGTGAGCTATCTACAAGTGGGAACTTTAAGGTACTTAAATTAGAAATAGAAGGTTTGGACTTGACGGAAGTTCCTTTACAAACTCAAAGAGATTTTATAATATCCGACTTAATAGAAAATGAAAATTAAACAATATAACTTTATCAGAGGTGGATCTGCTTCTGGTAAAACTCTTTTTACACAAAAGTTAGTTCATTGTCTTGGCAATAAAACAATTTATTATAACTTAGATGGTTCTAATCTTTTTGATGTGACTCAAAAAAATGGTAAACAATTTACCATAACTATGCAAAATCCAACTTTTGGTAAAATACTAAGAGATATCAAAACATTCAATGAGAATCTATATGAAATGTGGAATATAGTAATTGATCCAATTACAGTTCTACCCTCACAAAAAGATGATTTTTATATGTTTGTACAATCTTTACCAAAGAACCACCGTTACTTTTTCACTACGCAAATATTTCATGGTTTCCATCCAAATAGTATTGATGATTACTCCAATATAGAGTGTAGAAATGAAACACTGAGACATTATCAAGATTCATTTTTACTACCTGATAACTCTATTTCGGTTTTTAATACTTATAAAAATGATAATGATATTTTGGCATACAACTATAATACAAATGAATCATATAATTTAGGAGATGTTGCTCAAATCATTCGTGATATAAAAATTAATGAAGTGTTAAGTGTTTAGTGATTATAATTATAAAATAGAAGCTGAAGAAAAAAAAATAGAC
>Ga0209087_1000538_pt1 | contig 23785 bp, 19 predicted proteins | sample S_130805_EF_Meta_FD_187321 | JGI IMG/M metagenome (GOLD analysis project Ga0209087, IMG submission 187321) | Freshwater microbial communities from Lake Simoncouche, Canada to study carbon cycling - S_130805_EF_MetaG (SPAdes) (version 2) | ecosystem: Environmental > Aquatic > Freshwater > Lake ... | reverse complement strand
GGCTAAAAAACCACATGAATTTACTGGTAAAATTAATAGTGCTGAGGCATTAAGGAATTTAAGAAACAAGTATGATAAAAATACCCAGACAAGTTATATAGGCGTTGTGGTCGTTTATGGTATTGTCGCGGTAGAGGCTTTTGTTGATGCTCATTTGCAAAACTTTGATATAAGTGATGATTTGAGTATCAGGTTAAAAATTCCCGGCATTCAATTTATGTACACTTTTCAAAACTAATTATATGGAATACAGAAGATTAGGAAATTCAGGATTACAAGTAAGCTTGCTATCCTTTGGTTCATGGTTAACTTTCGGAAATCAAATAACAGATGATGTTGCGGAAGCGCTCATGATAGAAGCGTATGATCAAGGAGTTAATTTTTTTGATAATGCCGAGGGTTATGCCGATGGTAAATCGGAAATTGTTATGGGAAATATCCTCAAAAAACTGGCCTGGGATAGAACTTCTTATATCGTTTCAAGTAAAGTATTTTTTGGTTGTGGCCCCAAAGGGCCTAATCAGGTTGGGTTAAGTAGAAAGCATATTTTTGAAGCCTGTCATGCTGCCTTGAAAAGATTACAACTGGATTATCTCGATTTATATTTTTGTCACAGACCTGACAAAAATACACCTATGGAGGAGATCGTATGGAGTATGAATCAACTCATTCAACAAGGTAAAATCCTCTATTGGGGAACTTCACAATGGTCAGCTCAAGAAATCATGGCCGCCCACATGGTTGCCAAAGAGTATCGTCTCATTGGGCCAACGATGGAACAGCCTCATTATAATATGTTCCACAGAGATCGGGTTGAGGAAGAATATAAACTCATTTATAAAACGGTGGGATTAGGAACCACAATATGGTCACCACTGGCGTCGGGTACATTGACAGACAAATACTTAAAAGAAATACCTGCAGGTACGCGCATGGATTTACCTGGAGAGGAATGGCTTAAAAACAGGAGTTTAACCCAGGAGAAATTAAATATAATCAGGCAATTAAACAATGTAGCCTTAGACATGAATACTTCTCTGGCAAAATTAGCTGTTGCGTGGTGTATTCAGAATAAAAACGTGAGTACAGCCATTTTAGGTGCATCAAAAATTACTCAATTAAAAGAAACCCTATCTTCTATTGAATTACTACCTAAAATGACTGCTGAAGTAAATAGTTCACTTGAAGAAATCTTACAAAACAAACCTAAGGAAACGAAGTATTAATCCTTAACTCATTGGTGCAGAAACTGGTTTTTCTGCACCAATTCCTATGACTGGAACTAACCAGCCAAATTGGTCTTCAACTACACCAGCTCTTAGGTTTTCAATTTCCTTTTTTAAGATAGAACCAATAGCATTTTCACTAGGAATTTCTATCTTAATGGTATCAGTCTTATAGGTTAATTCCTTTACAGGAACAACAACAGCAGCCGTTCCAACGCCAAATATTTCTTTCAAAGAACCCTTAGCACCCGCTTCCATGACCTCAGAAATGGTAATAACACGTTCTTCAAAAGGTATATTTTTATATTTTAGAATTTGCAAAATAGTATCCCTGGTAATACCTTTTAAAATAGCTCCATCTGTTTTAGGTGTTATGACCATATTATCGATAACAAACATCAGATTCATAGTACCCACCTCCTGTATTTCTTCAAAATGCACTCCATCCAGCCACATAACCTGATCAAAGCCTTTTTCTTGAGCTAATTTTGCTGGTAACAAGCTTGCGGCATAGTTGCCGGCAGCCTTTGCCTCACCAGTTCCACCTTTTACTGCCCTTACATAAGTTGTTTCAGCCAACAATTTTACTGGATGCGCATAATAGGGTCCTACAGGACTCGTGATAATCATAAAAGTATATTCGTTTGCAGGCCTCACACCTAAAAAGGGATCAGTTGCAAACATAAATGGTCTTAAATAAAGCGAGCTTCCCTGAATATCTGGTATCCAGTCCTGATCTATATCTATTAAACATTGAAGAGCATCAAGAAAAATTTCTTCCGGCAAAGCGGGCATACACATTCTGGCCGCTGATCGGTTTAACCTTTTTGCATGTTCTTCAGGTCTAAATAGGAAAGGTTTACCGTCAATATTTTTAGTGGCCTTCATACCCTCGAAAATAGCCTGACCGTAATGAAGTGCCATGGCAGAAGGAGATAAGGAGAGATCTCCAAAAGGTTCAATTCTGAAACCTTCCCAGGCACCATTTTTATATTCCGCTATAAAGACGTGGTCTGAAAAATGCGCACCAAAAGGTAAATTAGAAAAATCAATATTATTTATTTTGGAAACACCAATTCGTTGTACTTTTATGGCAGTTGACATATCGTTAATTTTTTTTTCAAATTTACATAAATTTGTTTAGAACAGAAATAAGATGACAGATAATAGCTCTTTGCCATTTCCATTTTTAGATTTTGATATTTATCAATTTCCTGAAAATGAAGATATTAAAAAATACATAAAAGGTTTAAACAGAAAACAAATTTTGATTATTTTCAATAGTTCCTCCAAAGAGGAGGAGGAATTAATACTTTATTTACAAAAAATACTGGCTGCTATTTCTATTCAATTAGACGAAGACACCCTTTATATGAATTTACCCAAAGAAATGAAAATTTCTATTAGCCATCTTATAAATTCCAATGGCATTACTAAAATATTATTGTTTGGTATTTCTCCTGAATTATTGAGCTTAAATATCCAGATACCTCCTTATGCGGTATTTCCTTTTTTAGAAAAAAAATGGCTGTGGGCTGATAACTTAGCTGAAATATTTTTAGAGCGAAAACAAACAAACAGACCTAAAGCAGGTGCCTTATGGACAGCACTAAATATTATGCATAAAGATTAGTCATTTCTAAAATTCTAAAATGTTGAAAAAGTTACTATTTGCCACTCAAAACAAAAATAAGCTTAGAGAAGCAGCAGAAATACTTCAATTCAAATACGATATTGAAGCGCCTCCTCCTTTAGAAAACGGTGCAGAATTACCCGAAGATTTTTTTACTTTACACGAAAATGCTTGTCAAAAAGCTACCTTTATTTCTGATAAATTCCATGTTGATTGTTTTGCAGAAGATACGGGACTCGAAGTGTATGCTCTGGATATGCAACCAGGAGTGTTTTCTGCCCGATTTGCCGGAGAGGAAAGAAGCGACGAAGAAAATAAAAAGAAATTACTTCAACTTCTTAAAGATCAAACAAATAGAAACGCAAGATTCAGGACTGTCATTGCGCTCAATCAAAATGGAAAAATTTCCTGTTTTGAGGGCATTTTAGAGGGTCATATTCATACAGAACCTTTGGGAGATGGCGGATTTGGTTATGATGCCCTGTTTATTCCGCATGGTTTCAATCAAACCTTAGCTGAAATGGAGAGTGAAAATAAAAATAAAATTAGCCATCGAAAACAAGCACTTTTAAAGCTTGTTGAATATTTATCATAAACTTAGAAAATTAATCTTTAATTTCGCATTCATTTGAAAACGAACTGATAATGAATATCGCTTTGTTCTTGGCATGTATTAAAAATCCAGATCGATTAAGGCAGGTTTCATACCAGGAACTTAAAACGTTGGTCTATCATTTTCCTTATGCTGCAAATTTAAGGCAATTGCTATGGGAAAAAAGTCAGATTGAGAATCATCAGGAAAAGGAAAAAAACTTACATCTTACTTCTTTATACAGTATAAATAGAAGTCATTTAGAAGAAAAATATAGGCAACTTATTGATTCCGAGGGCAATAAAAAGATGAACCCTTCTCCTCCAATTTTGGCCGATTTTATGGAAACAGAAGACGAATCCGATGCCAAAATAATTCCAAAAGCAAATGATTTTTTTTCATCCTGGGATGAATCTGTTGGGACACCTTTTACAAAAGTTAATACTTTACAGCAAACAGCACAAACACCCATTCACAAACCCGTTCCTATCCATCAATTTAAAAACACGCTACAGGAATCATCGGTAATGGCGAAAAGGAGTGTTCAAGAGAATTCGATGCCTGTGAGTGAAACTTATGCCAAACTTTTAGTGCAACAAAATCAAATTGATAAAGCAATTGTAGTTTATCATCGATTAATTTTGATATTTCCTAAAAAAAGTACGTTCTTTGCAGGCGAAATAGAAAACTTAAAAAATCTTTAGCATGACCTTTATAACTATTCTTATTGCATTTGTCAGCCTATTATTAATGGTTGTTATTCTGATTCAAAATCCAAAAGGTGGAGGCGTAGATGCTACCTTTGGTGGTGCTCAGGCAAATCAACTTTTTGGTGCTGCTAAATCTGCTGATTTTATTGAAAAAGCAACCATCATTTTAGCTGCTGCCATTTTTGTTTTATGCATCATAGCTGCAGTACTTGCAGGTGGAGGAGCTGCAGCAGGTGGCGAACAACTTCTTTCTCAATAACAAAAAATGAGTCCGGTTTTTAATTAAATCGGCTTAAAATATATTGGAACAACAAATTTACGTCCGTATTAAAGGTATAATGTCGGGCGTAAATACTGTTTGCGTTTGTAATTTTTTCTTCTGTTAGGTTCATCTTATTTTTTGAAAATAAAACAGAAGTAAGAGACAATACGCCATCTGGAATATGAGGTAAATTATTTTCCTCCTCCCCGATTATTTTTCCGTAGCCGAACCAGGTCATTTCCCCTTTTAATACAGCATAAAGTATTTTCCATCTACGCCTTATATTTTTCCAGTTTAACACCATAAATAAAGGCATAAGCAAAAAATAAAAGAGACCTAAAATCAAATCGAAAATTCTTTTTTGCCTTTTAAACCGGTTATCAGCCAGATTTAAATGAATTCGGTAAGTAAATAATTCCCCAGGGTCATTTTTTGAATAGGAGCTTATGATACTGCTATTCGTCTCCTGCATAATTCGAAACTGGTATTTGCTGCCTAGTTTACTCATCCAAGACATTATCTGCGTTGAGGAAACATCTTTAGAACAAAAAATAATATCATCAACTTGATTAATTCGACATATATCCTCTAAATCATCTATATTTCCAAGGATTTGCGCGTCATTTGAAATATCCAGGGATGGGGAAACAATTCCTAAAGAATGTGAATTAAACCCAACAGAATCTAATAATAAATGAGCTCGATTCCCTTCATTTAAAGACCCAACGACTAAAAAACGTCTTTTCCCCCCTAGAAAAAATTCTCTTCTGAATGGTGGAAACCATAAAAATCGTATTCCTAATATAGAAAAAGCACTCCATAAGGTACCCAGTAAAATTAACGCTCTGGAATTTCTGTAAGCAGGTTCAAAAAATCCATAGATTGCAGCAATAATCAGACTCCCAATTAAAAGACTGGAGATAATAGATTTTGGACTCATTTTTTTATCATAAGTACCACTAAAAAATAGCATCAAAATCCAAATCAAAACATAAAGAGGTGCATTTACATAAAAAAAACGTTGATCATAATAACTTGAATCCTCGAAACGGTAAACGGCCCAAAAATATTGAAGGAATAATAAACCACCATAGGTAAGAAGGCTATCAGCAATAGGTAGTCCAAATTTTTTAGCATAATTACCCAAAAGTGAACCGACAGCTCTGATATAAATGGCAATATGCAGCAAGAAAATATAGGCCCTTCTATTTTTACCTGCAAAATGCTTTTCAGCAAACAAGATCATGGCCTGATAAAAAATCTTAACATAGTTTACAGTACCTTTTCTGGTACTTTCCCCTTTATAATGAATGATGGAGGTCTCAGGAAAGTAAAAATTTTTATACCCAGCTTCTAAAATTCTCACTGAAAGATCAATATCTTCTCCATACATAAAAAAGTCTTCATCTAAGGTTCCAGCTTTTTTTAAGGCCTCATTTCTAATAAACATAAACGCACCGGAGAGAACAGGAGCTTCTGCTGTTTGAAATTCAGAAAGAAATCCTAAATGATAGGTATTAAACAAAACTGAATGTGGAAAAAGAGCAGAAAGTCCGAAAGTTTTACAAAAGGCAACCCACGGCGTTGGAATTCCTCTTTTTGATTCAGGAAGAAAATGGCCAGTTCCATCAATCATTCTTACACCCAAGGCACCTGCATCAGGATTATGTTCCATAAAATGAAAGCATTTTTTTAAAGTCAATTCCTCGAGTAATGTATCTGGATTAAGCAAAAGGACATAGGTTGCATTTGAACGTTTTATTGCTTGATTGTTAGCACGGGCAAACCCAACATTATGAATATTTTCTATTATTTGAACGGTTGGAAACTTTTGTTTCACCATTTCGATGGAATCATCAGAAGATGAATTATCAACCACCCAAACCTGAACTGAAAGATTTGAAGACGACTTAAAAACAGATCTTAAGGCTTGCTCCAAAAAAAATCGAACATTATAATTTACAATAACAACCGAAATAGAATAAGATATTTCGCTCATATTATTCTTCTGAAATAGATGAATATGGCACCCTAGAAATAATAGAACGACCTAAAGTAAGCTCATCAGCATATTCCAGTTCACCCCCGAAGGCAACACCCCTGGCAATGGTTGTAATTTTCACCTTATAGGATTGAAGTTGTCTGGAGATATAAAACAAGGTAGTTTCACCCTCTATGGTAGGACTAATAGCCATGATAATCTCCTCTACCTCTTCATTTGCTACTCTATTAATTAAACCGTCAATATTTAGGGCAGAAGGACCAATACCCTCTAAAGGCGAAATGATACCACCGAGAATATGGTAGGTACCCCTATATTGGTTGGTATCTTCTATGGCCATAACATCGCGAACAGATTCCACCACACAGATTAATTTCCTGTTTCGCGAATGATCGTTGCAGATACTGCAAATGGCATCATCAGAAAGATTAAAACAAATTTTACAATGTTTTATTTCCTTTCTCATGTTAAGAATAGCACGAGAAAAATATTCCACCTGATCATCAGGTTGATTAATAAGGTGTAATGCCAATCTAAGCGCCGTTTTTTTTCCTACACCAGGCAGGGTTGACAAAGCCTTAACGGCATCTTCCAATAGTTTTGAAGAAAAATTCATGAGGTAAAAATAACAAGGAGAATTCAAATAATCTCATTTCTAATAAAACTTATCCTTAAAATTGACCATATTACCTAAGTTTATTATACTTGCAACCTAAATATTTATTTAAAGCATGACAAAAATTATTGCCGGCACGGGGTTTTTTATTATAAGTATCGTATTATTAGTTCCATTTAATAAGTTCGTAACTAATTTTCACTCCTATTTTAGTAAAAATAAATCTTCAGATTACTTTACAAAAGCACAGATTGATTCATCCTTTAATAGGATGGTTGGTGATTTTTTATATTCGATAGATTCTTTATATCAGATAGAACAAGTGCCAGGAATGGCAATATCCATAGTTAAAGATGGAGAAATAATAGAAAACAGAGTTTGGGGCTATAGCGATTTGAATACCAAAAGAAAGTTAGACACCCTTTCTGTATTTAGGCTTGCCTCGGTATCAAAAGGATTTGCTCCCTTTATTGTTGGAAAGCTGGTAGATCGTGGATTTATACATTGGGATGACCCTGTTAAAAAATATATCCCTGAATTACAATTAAGCAGTTTTTCTGCAACTGAAACTTTGACGATAAGGCATTTATTAAGTCATACTACAGGATTACCCAGGCATACCTTTTCTAATTTATTAGACCAGGAACAAGATATCAATTTGATTGTACAAAAATTAAAAGAGGTACCCTTAAGACATACACCGGGAACCTATTATGATTACCAAAATGTCACTTTTGGATTATTGGCTAATGTCGTAGAATCTGTAACTAAAAGAAGTTATAGCCAGTTATTAAAAGAATGGATATTCGAACCCGCAGGAATGCAAACCAGTTCAGGCTCCTATTCAGGAATTATGAACAGCTCCAGCATAGCCTATCCACATGCAAGAAACAGGAAAGGTTATGTTCGCTCTATTTTATCTCCCCGATACTATTCTGTTGGTCCTGCAGCAGGCGTGAATGCAAGTATTACAGATATGGGAAAATGGATGCAGATGTTACAAACGAAAAGCACCTTAATGGTTTCCGACAGTACATTTAATGAGATATTTAAACCCCAAATCTCTATGTGCACCTGTGAGTCCAACTTTTTTGCCTGGGAAGGAAAGCTTGAAAAAGCAAGTTATGGCTTTGGATGGAGAATTTTAGAATACAATAAGAATACAATTTATTACCATGGTGGAAATGTAAATCAATACAGGTCTGAAATTGCCTTAGATCCTGATAGAAAAATTGGCATCACCATATTACAAAATGCCCCCGGCGGATTTATATCCCGCATTATTCCCTTATTCTGGCGTAAGTTAGAAGAAAAAGTACCCAAAGAAAAAGGGGTATAAAGACCTTATACCCCTTTTAAAATCTATAAAATATAGATTAGTTTTTTCCATTATTGAAAACACCTGAATCTTTAGTAGGTAGACCTTCTTTTTCAGTTGTCATTTCAACAGTACCTTTGATCGTTAAAGTATGGGTATTATTGGTTTTTTCGTTTGTTACGATTGTAACGGTCTTGGTAAAAGAACCAACACGTTGTGTATCATATTTAACTTTGATTTCAGCGGAAGAACCAGGTAAAATAGGTTCTTGAGGATACGTAGGAACGGTACAACCGCAACTTCCTGTTGCTGAAGTAATCACTAAAGGACCCGCACCCGTATTTTTGAATTTAAAAGTACGCAATGGATCAGCACCTTGTTTAATCGTACCATAATCCACAACCTCTTTATCAAAACTAATTTTAGCGCCATCTTCAGATTTAGCTGGAGTGGACTGAGCTTGAAGTGAAAATACACTTATAAGGCTAAGTGTTAACATAAATGCAAACTGCTTCATCGTAATACTTTTAGAAAATTAATAATAATTGTTTACAAAAGTAAATTTATTATGCTTAAAAATCAAACTTTTGATCTTCTCTAAGGTTAATGGATAGTTAATATATGAGTGATTAGTTAGCTAAAAAGGGTTATATTGTTGCAATAAACATTTATATTTGCCTTGAAGAATCAATCAGGATAAACCTTGCTGATTATCAGTTTGGATAACCACCTCATAAGTAAAGCATTATAATCCTAAATTAATAAGCACTTTGCTATGGTTGATAAATTCTCTGCCCGAGAAAAAGTGAAAAAAACCGGACATACTAAAGAAACGGTTTTGTCAGATTTCAGAATTTGCTGCATTAGCAGGGAATTAAGTATCCTAATCCGTAAAGAAGTACTTACTGGAAAAGCAAAATTTGGGGTTTCAGCTGATGGCAAAGAAGTTCCACAGGTTGCCTTGGCTCGTGTTTTTAAAAAAGGAGACTGGAGATCTGGTTACTATAGAGACCAAACACTAATGCTTGCCTTAAATTTAGCAACACCAGAAACCATATTGGCTCAGCTTTACGCAGATCCTAACAACGATCCATTTTCAAAAGGCAGGCAAATGAACAGTCATTTTGCCACACCAATGATTCGTCCTGAAAATGGGGAATGGTTAGACCAGGTACAACAATATAACTCCGCAGCAGATGTTTCTTGCACTGCCGGGCAGATGGCAAGAGCCATGGGATTAGCTTTTGCATCTAATAAGTTTAGAGCTGTCGATAACCTAAACCCTGATAAATTTTCAGATGGCGGTAATGAGGTGTGTTTTGTTACTATTGGGGAGGCTTCCACTTCAGAAGGTGTTTTCTGGGAAACATTGAATGCTGCTGCCGTCCTACAAATACCCATGGCAGTTTCTGTCTGGGATGATGGTTATGGGATATCAGTTCCTGTTACCTTGCAGACCGCAAAGGCAAGTATTTCCGAAGCATTGGCTGGGTTGCAAGCTGATGAAAATCAAAATGGCATCCAAATTTATAGGGGTAAGGCATGGGATTATGCCAACTTGATAGAAATTTATCAACAAGGTATTGAAAAAGTTAGAAAGGACCATCAGCCAGCCCTTTTTCATATCCAGGAATGCACCCAACCTCAGGGACATTCCACCTCTGGCTCTCATGAACGATATAAGTCAAAAGAAAGATTAGCCTGGGAAAAAGAAATGGATTGCATTGCTTCCATGGAAAAATGGATGGTTGATGCAGGCTTTGCTACCATCAAGGAAATTCAACAAATAAAGGACGAAGCCAAACAAGAAGTTAAAAAGGCGAAGGAATCTGCCTGGAGGAAATCGAGAGAACCTTTTGTCAGAGAATTTTCAGCTTTAGAACATATATGCCGTGATTTAGTGCTGCAAACTCCCCATGCTGAACCCTATCTTAGAAATCTGAAATCTTTTTTAAACCCATCAATGGGTGAAATGCTCCATATAGCAAAAAACCTTAGGAATGATTTTTTACAACTCGATGAAGAAGTTTTAAGACCTTTAAGAAACTGGATTTCTCATATCGAGAAATGGGCCGATAACACCTTCCATACCGATTTGTATAGTTCATCCCCTTTTTCAGCCTTAAATGTTCCTGTTATTCCACCAGTATATAGTGAAAATGCTGAGCTTCATCCAGGTCACGAAATATTAAATATTTATTTTGATAAAGCACTTGATAGGTATAAAAACTTATTTGCTTTTGGAGAAGATTTAGGTAAAATAGGTGATGTTAATCAAGGATTTGCTGGGTTACAAAAGAAATATGGTGAAGATAGAGTCTTTGATACCGGTATCAGGGAATGGACAATTATGGGGCAAGCGATTGGCATGTCTATGCGTGGATTAAAAACAATTGCCGAGATACAATATTTAGATTACTTGTTATACGGTTTACAACCTTTGTCTGATGATTTGGCTACGCTAAGGTACCGGTCCGGTGGCATCCAACAATCACCTGCCATCATAAGAACTCGTGGGCACAGATTAGAGGGAATATGGCATGCTGGTTCACCGATGGGAATGATCGTCAACTCCTTAAGAGGAATGTACGTTTTAACTCCCAGAAATATGACACAGGCTGCAGGCATGTATGCTACCATGTTGCAATCTGATGATCCTGCTATCATCATTGAATGTCTGAACGGATATCGTTTAAAGGAAGCACTACCTCAAAACATAGGCACTTTTACTGTTCCCATTGGAGTTCCTGAAATAATTAAAGAAGGCACCGATTTGACGTTGGTAACCTACGGATCCTGTGTCAGAATTGCTGAAGTTGCATGTCAGGCATTAGAGAAACATGGAATATCAACAGAATTAATTGATTTGCAAACCTTATTGCCCTTTGACATTCATCAAATGATTAGGAAGTCTCTGGAGAAGACAAATACCTTAGTCGTTTTAGATGAAGATGTACCCGGAGGAGCTTCTTCTTTTATATTACAACAAATTTTAGAAAATCAAAATGGATATCATCTTCTTGATGCCGCACCGTTAACGATAACTGCACAAGAGCACAGACCTCCTTATGGCTCCGATGGTGATTATTTTTCAAAACCGAATGCTGAAGAAGTATTTGAAAAAATCTATAATCTCGTGAGAGAGGGAAATCCATCGAAGTTCCCGGCATTATAATTTTAAAAAGAGTTATTTGAAAAGATACTATCCTAAATAAAGATAAAAGAATCCCCTATCCTTAAGTTTAGGGGATTCTTTTTTGTTATATGGAGGCTTTTTAGACCGCCTATTTTAGTTTCACACCTTATTTGCCTTTTTTCAAAAGCGCATTAATATTTTTAATCTCCTCGTTTAACTGTTGAAAAGATTTGGCATACCTACTTTCCCAGTTTGCTATTTTTTCGGATTCCTTGTTAGATGCAAGGTATAAAAAACCAGGAAGCATCCAGGAAGCATACCCACTATAAGGATCAGAAGATGCATACAAAGATTTATACCATGCGCCATAATCCATACCTTTTTCATCAATAAAAGCTCTTTCCAACCATTTAATTCTGGAGTTAATAGCCGATAGCTCGGCGGTATTTAAGGATTTAAGAAGTGCCTCATCTCTTAATTTAAGAAATAACGCCCCATTTTTAGTTAAATCATCTGTAATTAATTTGAGCTTTGTTACAGAATAATCTGGAGAAAACTTCCTGATTTCCTTTTGAACATTATCCAGATGAGTATTTAAATCTTTACCATATTGCGCAGGATCGAGGGGAAGAATGGTTGAATTAGCCAGACGCAAAGCCATAACCCCCATTAATCTGGTAATGGTAACGCCAGATACTAGTCCAGGATCTCCAAATTTCATATACCAGTGAAAATCATCATATCCAGAATGGTACATAGTAGGACCTCCCATACCCGCATTTAGGGAAGGAATTCCAATGTGTGCATAAAAAGGCAGATGGTCAGAACCACCTCCCAAATTTCCAATGGGAGGAGTTGCCGGATTTCCATTTGCTGCCATCCATTTTTCATAAATGGTTTCCTTTAAATCGCCATAAGGAACCGATTTTGTTGCATCAAGTAACAATGACTTTAAAGAAGGTGAAGAAGCACTGCCGAATGAAAGTCCAGAACAAGCACCATCTGCATTGAAATAGGCAACAGCGTTTTTTGATAATTCATTTCTATATTGTTCCACCCATTCCGTTGAACCAAGGATACCATGTTCCTCAGCATCCCAATGTGCTATTTTAATAGATCTTTTAGGTTTTAACCCTTTTTTTGCAAGATCTCCCAATATTTCTGATAGCGTCAAAAGCATTGCCGTTCCACTATTGGGATCGGATGCTCCAAATTCCCAGGCATCATAATGGCAACCTAAAATAATCCAGTCATCTGGAAAATCAGTTCCTTCCAGCGTGCCAATAACGTCTTCAATTCTAACTATTCCTTTAGGTTGATCCACCATCAGTCGAACCTTCAAATCGGCTCCCCCCTCTAAGCGGTAAGTGAAAGGAAGTCCCCCTTGCCAGGCTTCTGGAACAGGTTTTCCTTTCATTAATTTTAAAATTTCCTGAGCTGATTCATAACCAATGGGCGTTGTTGGAATCGTATGAAAATCTTTCACCTCCTCAGGTTTTAATCGGTTAACTGAAATATTGCCGGTTAAAGGCAAGGCAGGCTCAAAAGGAGTAAGTGGATCACCTGTGTAGTCAAGGGTCAATAAAGATCCTCTTTGAATAGTGCTTGGGCTGTAAAAAGTTCCTTCGGGATAAACTAAACCCCGCGTATAACCAGAATCTTCAGGATCTGTAAATATGATACACCCCAAAGCACCATTAGCTTCTGCATATTTAGTTTTATACCCTCTAAAATTTCCACCATATCGGGCAAGAACTATTTTTCCTTTCACAGAAATACCCAGGGATGCCAGTTTTTCAAAATCTTCTTTAGTACCATAATTTACGTAAACCACTTCAGCCGTAACATCACCATTCCCTGAAAAGGAATTCCAGCCGTGATTTAAATTAGCATCAGAAGAAAATTTATCTTCCAATTCAATATTTTCTTTAATATTTAGAGGTTTACGATAAGGCAGGACAATTTCCAATGAAACTTTACCCGCATTTAAAGGAAGATAAATATCATAAGGGGGTCTTTCAACTTGAAGACCCGCTTCTTGCATCGTTTTCGAAATATAATCTGCAACCCTCTTATTGGCAGCTGATCCAGCAAGATGAGGTTCTTTTGTTAAAGCTTCTAAATGTTTTTTAAAAACCTCCGATTTAGGCATATTAATAATCAAGGACTCCATTTCCTTTTGGATGTCCATAGATTTACTGTTAAACCCAACCAAAGACTGCCCTTTTGAATAAGTACAAACTAAAACAAAGAAAAAAATGCTAGACCATCGAAGAATGTTCATTAGTTATTAATTTAGAAAGTGGAATAAACGAGTTGGTAAAATAATGGTTTTTTAACTCAATGCCCAAATTAATTGGTTGAATTCCTATTTTAATTGTAATTTTATTATAACATCAAAGTTCAAGTCATAATATATGAAAACGACCCAATTTATAACTTCCTTACTTTTCATTTTCGCTTTTTCCTGTTCAACACAAACAGAAAACAAGCCTAATCCCTCCCTGCAATCTTACTTTCAGTTAACTCAGAAAGGGGTGCAAACGGGAGGTATTCAGGTTATTCCCTTAGTCGAAGGAACTGATACCTTTAGTTTATGGACAAAAAGAATAGGAAATAATCCAAAAATAAAAGTGTTACTATTAAACGGTGGCCCAGGCGCTACGCATGAATATTTTGAATGTTTCGAAAACTTTCTTCCAAAAGAAGGGATAGAATTTATTTACTATGACCAACTAGGAACCGGCCATTCCTCCAATCCCAATGACACCTCCTACTGGGATCTAGCCAGATATGTGAAAGAAGTTGAAACCGTAAGAAAAGCATTGAACCTGAATAAAGATAATTTTTACTTGTTGGGTCACTCCTGGGGAGGCATTTTAGCGATGGAATATGCTGTGAAATACAAACAAAATTTAAAAGGACTTATTATTTCTAATATGATGGCTTCTTGTCCGGCCTACGATAAATACGCTGAAGAGGTACTGGCACCTCAATTGGAACCACAAATTTTAGCAGAAATAAGAGCTTTAGAAGCAGCGAACGATTTTGGAAATCCACGCTATATGGAAATACTGATGCCTCATTTTTATGAAAAACATGTTTGTCGAATTCCTGTTAAAGATTGGCCAGAGCCTGTGTCCCGTTCTTTAAATCAAACAAATCAATCTTTATATGTGACCATGCAAGGGCCCAGTGAATTTGGACTATCCGGTAAATTAGAACAGTGGAACAGAATGGATGACCTAAAACATATAAAAGTGCCCACCTTGGTTATTGGTGCGACACATGACACGATGGATCCTGCCTACATGGAAAAAATGGCCAATAATATGGAAAACGGAAGTTTTCTTCTTTGTCCAAATGGAAGTCACATGTGTATGTACGATGACCAGGAACGGTATATGTATGGCCTCATTAAATTTTTAAAAGAAAGTAGTGAAGGTCAATTTAAAATCACCTTTTAAGTTTTTAACCGTATGAAAACATCACTTTTTCCTTTCCTTATTTTGATTCTTTTAACTCCAGCAATTTCAAAGGGTCAAATTTTAAATAAATTAAAAAGTAGGGTTCAACAAGCTATTGAAAGAAAAATTGAGCAGAAAGTAGAGGAAAAAGTAGAAAGAGAGGTAGATAAAGCTGCAGGAAAGGCTGTTGATAATGCCTGGGATGCTGTATTTGGTGTAGATTCTACTTATAGTCATAGTTCGGGTATTGATACTAATAAATTGAAACAATTAAATGCGTCTTTTAGTCAACCAAATTTACCCATTGAAAATATCTATAGCTTTGATATCAAAACTTCTCTGGAAATGGAATTTATTCCAAGATCTGGCAGATTAGAACCTCCAACGATGTTGGAAATGTATTTTAAGCAAGGCACAAAATATTCAGGTTCTACCTACAAAGCCGATGCCACAAAAAATCAAGGTGAAATGATGTTCATGATTGCCGATTATCAAAACAAGGCGTTAATAGTCTTAATGGGGGACAATGAACAAAAATATCGCACGGTAATGTCTATGGATCCTGCCCTTTATAATCAATCGAATCAGGTGGAAAAACAGCAGGAACCGGTTGATTGGAATAATGTGACAGAATGGAGAGGATATAAAAAGCTGGGCAAAAGAACCATCATGGGCTATTCCTGCGATGGCTATACCATTACCAATGAAATTGGAAAATCAGAAGTATGGATTACCAGGGATGAATTATTCGGTATGGAGAACTTTTTTAATTCTGCAAATATGGGTATCAAATCAAAATTTCCATCGGAAATGCCTTATGGCATGTTGGTTGAAATGCATTCCGAAGATTTAAAAACGGGCGATAAATCTATCATGACCCTTAAGGAAGTAAAAAAAGGAATCAATCAGGTATTCAAAATGATTGATTATCCTATATATGGCAAGGAATAAAACTAGGAAAGGGCAATAGCAACTAATTCAACTTTGCTATTTATTTCCAGTTTACGGTATATCCGTTGGAGGTGATAGCGAACACCATCTACCGATAGATTGGTTTTACTGGCAATCATTTTATAAGATTGACCTTCACACACAAACTTAACAATCTGATTTTCTTTTGGCGTTAAAACATTTTCTCTCTCAAAAATTGATTTTGCTCTAATGCTATCAATAACGTATGGAAGTACGGAGGTTGAAACATAATTACCTGAAGAAAGCAAACTATGTAAACCACTTTTCAGTTCATTTAATGTATCACTTTTAAGACAGAAACCGTCTGCTCCCATTTTTAATGTTTCAAAAGAACGGTTGGCATATTCCAAATGTGTAACTACTAAAATTTTAGCTGTGGAAAATTTATCTTTTAATGAATGATATGGGCTATTTTTAATATCATAAACAGGAAGTAATTGCGTAATTATAATATCAACTCCAGCAGGCGGTTTTTTAAAAAAAGAAAGTAGATCATTATGTTTAGATACTACAAAGAAAGAATCATCACCGACTATAAAGTCAGTAATTCTATCCATTAAGTTATTATCCTCATCTATTAAAGAGATTTTATTCATTATTTTTAAAAGATTTAATACTGGAATTCATAATTCTCCTAAAAATTTCTTCCAAACTCGCCTCACTTTTAAATCCGGCTAACCTCGCCAAATCAGCTATGGTATGATTTTCTAAGTAATTGACCTTTAGTTTTTCAACAACAAAAGTTACCCTTAAAAAATTTAAATAGTCGTTGAAACTTATTTCATTGTACTCATGTAAGAAGTATATAATTTCTAATTCGTCTATCTCAAGTTCTTTACTTAACTGGGTAATATTAAAATTTTTATTCAAATAAGAATCAGCATGGAGTTCCCAAAAAATTAGTTTATGATTAATTTTTGAAGAATCGAACAGATAGTTCCTTTCATCTTTATCAATGGCATCAACGGTTGGTTTAAAAACTTTCTTACTGATGGGAATACCTAGGGAAATTAAAGGAAACTTATATATCAGGTACCCAAAAAAAAGTAATAAAACCTGATTGAAAACCATAAAAAAAGGATTAATTAACGATTGTTCAACGACAGGAAAAAAGGCGTTACAGAATATAAAAAACTTAAATAAACCATTTAAGGTAAATACCCCCAATATATTGATTAACCACTTATAAAGGTCTTCCTTAGATTTTTCTACAAATCCTTCTTTTCTTTTAAAATCACTTAGTAACCGCCATGATAAAAAAACGACTAAGAAAAATAAAAATATTTTAAATAAATAATTTAAACTAAATAGTTTTAATATAAAACTATCCTTTATTTGAGAGGGATAAGTATTCAATAGCCAAATATCTACTTTCAATGGGGCTATAACAACGGCCAGATAAATGTTTAAAATCGTTGTGCAAAACAAAATCAGATAAGGTATGAGATAATCACCTTTTGAAATTTTATTGCCTAAGACGGAGCGAATATAAAAATAGAACCATAATATATAAGATTGAAAAAACATGTGAAAAATGCATCCAAGAACATAGTATGTATCAACATCTGATTCGAATAAAAATCGTGTTAACGGACCAGCAGAAAAAGATAGAAAAAAAATGCCCAAATAGTTACCCGAAGTAGATATACGGGTGTTTCTGACAATTAACCATAAACCCAGCGAAAAATAGATTATGAAAAAAAAGAGACTTAAATAAAATAATTCCATTAGCTAATCATTAAAAAAACAAGTTCATCTTTTGATACTGTGTGTTATTGTTTTATCCCCCTAATTATCAGACATTTAATTAAGTTGAATACAAAACTAAATAAAATTCTCATTAATTTGCATTAAAAATCATCGACCGTATTTGACTATATTTACCGAAGTTGATGTATTGTGTAGGCCCGCCAATAAAAAGCTATTTTATAACAGTCCATCGAGGGCTTCAAAAAATAAGCCGAATGTCTCGTTCAGGTTCTTAATCCCCGGTTTTAATATTTGTCTATTTCAGGAATTCCCATGATATCCTGATAAGCTAGCTTTAACATCGTCCTGTTATTTTTTTAGCTGATACCCAAAATAAAATAATATTACTCGCCAAGGCACGTAAATTCTTTTTATAATAGAAATACCCGACCAGACAAATAACTTTGCCTGTTCGGGTATTTTATCATAACAACACCTGTTTTATGGTTGTTAATAAAATGGACTAATGTCTCGGTTCAACAACATAAATTATCAAGTATTTACCAAAATCTGATCGCTTCCCACCCGCATGCCTCGCCCACGAATAGGCAAATAGTCAATCCCTGAGGCAGCGAACGGAGAAGCCTAAGGACAACTTATAGCCATTGTTGTAACTCCAAATATTACTATAGTTATAGGCCAAGTTGCGGAACCAGGCGGTGGTAGTGGCGGACGACGTAGCACTCCAAAAGTAAGCATTAATTGTAATGCCACCAAAACTACCATCATTATTACGAAAACCACCCGGGAGAGCGTAGAAGCCACTTGAATTGACTGCTCCTGTATTAGGGGTGAACCAAAGTGATGTACCTGTTGATTTTATTTTACCTCCAGCGACACCTAACCCCCCAAGAAAAGTTGTCAATGCTGTCCAATCTGCATCTAAAGGTATGTGCCAGCCAGTAGGACAAATTTTTCTGCTATCTGTTATAGCATACCAATTGTATAAATAACCGTAATTTGTAAAATTGATTGTTAAATCATTATAAACAGTTCGAACTCCTGTTGCTGATGCTGGAGGCCATGTACTTGAGGCAGAAATTTCTGGTACAGTAGTTCCGTTATTGTATTTTGAAACTCTAAGGTTTGACGCCATCCAACATTGCGTATTTATTAAAACCGTATTGTATATATTTCCATCAATATCCGAGACCGTTGAAGGGCCACATGAAAAGGTTGGAGACACTACAGCGGGAATTTTAGAGACAACCCCTTGATAAGCAGGCAACATAATTTGACTTATGGCGATTTTAGATATCAGTAACAATTTGGGAATCAGGAAAAATTTCATTTTATTACATTAATTTCCATCAAATACAGAAAAAATTATAATCCCATATCTCCTGCACTTATAAATAAACTTGCTCCTAATTGAACCAAAGTACATATTGCATTTTGTCCAGCTGTTTTGGTAAAACTGCTTCTATTGCTGATGGTGTTACCTGAGGCAGTTAAAGTGATTTGACCACTGCCCAATTGGACGACCATACAGTTAAAGCCAATGAACAAAGATGGAACGGTTAGTGTGATACTTCCTGCATTATTTAATGTTATTATTTTACCATTATCAGAGGCTACCAAAGTATAAGTTGTCCCAGTTTGGGTATTAACATTAGCGGAGAAACCAGCAATGGTTGAGGTATTACTATTATTCCCTGTTAAAGAACCCTGCATGGTAGTACTTCCTGAGAAAGATTTATTTCCAGCAACGGTCTGAATATTTGTTAAATCGACAAAATTTTGAGTTGATGAATTAGTGCCCCCGTTTGCAATAGGCAATATTCCTGTAACTTTTGAGGCTGCTACCGCCGTTATTTTAGCATCAATACCTAAGCTATAATTTGCCAGCATGGCGGTGGTATCCGCGTCTCGCAAATAGGGTAATAACATGCTCGTCGTGTCTGAAACATTGACTTTTGAGTTAATTCCTGTCCGGTAATTTGCCAGCATATTTAACGTATCTGAAACATTGACTTTTGAGTTAATTCCTGTCCGGTAATTGGCGAGCATATTTAACGTATCTGAAATATTGACTTTTGAATTAATTCCTGTCTGGTAATTCGCCAGCATGGTAGTGGTATCCGCGTCTCGCAGATAAGGTAATAACATGCTTGTCGTGTCCGAAATATTTACTTTTGAATTAATTCCCATCCGGTAATTCAACAGCATGGCGGTGGTATCCGCGTCTCTCAGATAAGGTAATAACATGCTTGTCGTGTCCGAAATATTTACTTTCGAATTAATTCCCGTCCGGTAATTCGACAGCATGGCGGTGGTATCCGCGTCTCGCAGATAAGGTAATAACATACTCGTCGTGTCCGAAATATTCAATTTATCTATGTTACCCAAGCGATAATTTGCCAACATGGCCGTGGTATCCGCATCTCGCAAATAAGGTAGTAACATACTCGTCGTGTCCGAAATATTCAATTTATCTATGTTACCCAAGCGATAATTTGCTAACATGGCGGTGGTATCTGAATCCCGCAGATAGGGTAATAACATGCTCGTCGTGTCCGAAATATTCACTTTTGAATTAATTCCTGTCTTATAATTCGCCAGCAAAGCAGTAGTATCTGCGTCTCGCAGATAAGGTAATAACATGCTCGTCGTGTCCGAAATATTCAATTTAGCATTAATTCCTGTCCGGTAATTCGCCAGCATAGCTGTAGTATCCGCATCTCGTAAGTATGGTAAAAGCATATTTAACGTATCCGGAATATTCACTTTATCGTTGATTAACATCCTGTAATTCGCTAACCCAGTGGTGTCCCCATTTCGCAAATAGGGCCTTAACATATTTAACGTATCTGAAATATTGACTTTTGAGTTAATTCCTATCCGGTAATTTGCTAACATAGCAGTGGTATCCGCATTCCGCAGATAAGGTAATAACATGCTCGTCGTGTCCGAAATATTCAATTTATTTATGGTACCTACGCGATAATTTGCCAACATGGCGGTGGTATCCGCGTCTCGCAGATAAGGTAATAACATGCTCGTTGTGTCCGAAATATTTATTTTACCCATATTACCCACGCGGTAATTTGCCAGCATGGCGGTGGTATCCGCGTCTCGCAAATAAGGTAGTAACATACTCGTCGTGTCCGAAATATTCATTTTACCCATATTACCCACGCGGTAATTTGCCAGCATGGCGGTGGTATCCGCGTCCCGCAGATAAGGTAATAACATATTCGTCGTGTCCGAAATATTCATTTTAGCATTTATTCCCGTTCGGTAGTTTGCTAACATGGCGGTGGTATCCGCATCCCGCAGATAAGGTAATAACATACTCGTCGTGTCTGCATCTCTCAAGTATGGCGATAACATATTTAACGTATCCGAAATATTCATTTTATCCATTTTACCCACGCGGTAATTTGCCAACATGGCGGTGGTATCCGCGTCTCGCAGATAAGGTAATAACATACTCGTCGTGTCAACGATATTGATCTTGGAAATAATACCTGCCCGGTAATTCGCTAACATGGCGGTGGTATCAGCAAGATTCACTTTTGAACTGATGCCCATTCGGTAATTCGCCAGCATCCCTGCCGTGTCCGCAATATTTATTTTTCCGTCCAACGTTAGGGTATTAGTGTTCAACTGCTGTAAATCTATCTTTTGATTTATGCGATTTGACAATGAAGTAGTATCCGCCGAGCGCAAATAAGGACGCAGCAGATTCATCGTGTCTCTGAGATTCAATTTATTGTTCCAAGCCGCCGTGTCTAACGACCTGATTCCTTTGGCCACGCTGGCATTATACATAGGATCCGTTTCCATGAAACTACTTAATTTTTTATTCCAGTAAGCAGTGTCAACTGCGGTAATTCCTTTGGAAATGCTGGCATTAAAAGAAGGATCCGTTTCTCCAAAGCTGCTTAATTTATTATTCCAATAGGATATATCGCTTTCCGTGATTCCTTTTGAAATACTTTTAATGAAAATGGGATCTGTTTCTTTATTCCATAAGGCGGTATCTGCCGCTGTAATACCTTTCGCAATACTCTTATTAAAAAGTGGGTCTGATTCCGTGACCGGGGTACTCAGTTTTTCTGCCGTTACGGCGTATATCGCATAAGGAACGCTTAACATTTGTGAAACGATGATCAGACTATAATTTTTACCCCCTGTCGGATCTGTTTCCGTTTTAATGAAAAATGGTCCTCGCGTCCAGTCTATTGTCGATATAGTACCCTTCAGAATGTTTCCCTTACCTATGGTAATATAAGCCAATCCGTTCAAATTGGTCTTTACCTTATGCTCCTCCTCATACCACACCGTGTCTGCCGCATTACCCCCTAACAGACCTATGCGTATGCCCACCGTTGTATTGGCCACTAATTCGTTATTTCCATTTCTGATGACCATCTGGTAGCTAAATGAGTTCGGTACTTGCGCCATACTCAAATAATTCAATGTTATGGTTAAAAGAAGGAATAGTCCCTTTTTCATATTCTTAATCATTTTTCTTCTGTTTGGAATGGTTAGTTGGCAGTCCTTTTTTTGTCTCCTTTTCCTGTTTTTTCTTCAGCTTTGGTTTTTCAGACAGGCTGTAGGCAACAATAAGGAGATGTCCCATGTTAGGAAGACTGTTTACCGCCATCAAGGCAATATCAAACTGGTAACCTGCTGTGAACGGATATTTCGTTATCATGGCATTCATGCCCACCGATCTGCTTTTACTGAACACCGAATATTCATAATTCCTATACACCGGAGCAACGCTGAAGTAGGCGCCAGAAGGCAGATTAAATTTGATGTCGACCATCATATCTAATTGATAATCGGCACTTTGCTGCGTCCTCAATAAAAAACCCGGTGAAATCTCTATATTTTCACTCACCTTAAGCTTTACCCCAGAGGATATGAAAGTGAGAAAAGCATTTCGAATATCATTTTCATTCATAAAAAGGTCATTCACCTTTGGTATGAGGTTGTAAGCGGAAATACCCAGATGGAATCCGTGAGAATGAAAGTGGAAGCCTACATTGGCATTTGGATAGGCATTAAAAAACTTATGGTCATCGTTAAACAGATTATTGTCCACATTTCCAGACAACAGCCCCAATCTATCTATCCGATACTGATTGTAAGTAACAGATATACCAAAAGACAACCCCGTCAAGGGTTTTTTAGAGCCTCTCTCAACGTTCTCTATGTGGTAGGCAAACGTAGATTCTAAGCCAACGAAAGAGACGGCCCCATTCTGATCTTTAAATCCATTGACCCCCAGTCCAATTTGATTTTTTGTTATAGGATAGTCGATGGATAACAGTTGGGAGTTTGGTGAATTTTCAAAGCCAATCAAGCGCTTGCTGTACACCAGCATCGCATTTCCCGATCGGTTAGCCCCCGCCAAGGCAGGATTAATCAGATAGGGTTTAAAATAATGCTGGTTTTGGAAAATGTAATTTTGTCCAAAACAAATGATTCCCTGAAAGACAAGAAAAAGAGTCCAGATTTTCTTCATATCGCTATTTATCTCATCAGGGTGAAATTCCCCCTCAACGATTCGTTTTCATTTAATTTTACCAGATACCAGTATGAATCTACCGGAGCGGGTATATTGTTAATTAATCCATCCCAACGGAAGCCATTTCCAATGTTCTCCACCAACAAGCGCCCAAATCTGTCAAAAATGAACACCTTAGCGTTGGGCAACAGAGCCAGTTCAGGAATGGTCCAATGATCATTAACACCGTCGCCATTTGGAGAGAAGAAATCACTCACTTTAATCATTTCACTATCCAGCACCTTCACGGATACATTACATGCTTTCCCTCCAATCTGCAAAGAAAATACGGCAGTCCCTGAACTGGTAGGTTTTCCCAGCAGGGTATATTTTAGTACGCCCCCTGCCTGGTTGAGCAAAAGGGCATCCGCTTTCAAAACGAGCCCGTTAACCCCTTGCGATGAGAGCGAAACTGGCGCAGTTTTGACATTATTACCCCCTGAATAGGTAATACTTACCACCCCTGAATAATCCAGATTTTTTCCCACTGCCGAGGGATACAAGGATAGGTTATCGCAAAGCAAAACAGATAATTCTGGCTGAGGACTATACACCCGCAGACTAATGGAGCAAGTTTTGGT
>Ga0209087_1000536_pt1 | contig 23794 bp, 19 predicted proteins | sample S_130805_EF_Meta_FD_187321 | JGI IMG/M metagenome (GOLD analysis project Ga0209087, IMG submission 187321) | Freshwater microbial communities from Lake Simoncouche, Canada to study carbon cycling - S_130805_EF_MetaG (SPAdes) (version 2) | ecosystem: Environmental > Aquatic > Freshwater > Lake ... | reverse complement strand
ATGAGCAACAGCAGCCAACGCAAGTTCAAGCAGTACGTGCTGAACCGGCAATTCGACGACGGCTTCGGGCTCGACCTGATGGTGAAGGATCTCGGCATCGCGCTCGAGGTCGGGCGGGAGACGAATACGCCGACGCCGTTCTCCGCGCTCTGCAAGGAGATGTGGGCGGCCGCACTCGCCTCGCTGGGCCCGGGGCACAACCACACCCATGCCGCGCTGCTGTCCGAGAAGATGGCAAACGAGACGCTCGGGGGGAACAAGTGACGGGTCCTGATGACCGCAGGGCGGAGGCGAAGCCGAGCACCGGAGGTCTGAATCAGGACCCCAAACCACTCTGGGAAGCCTATGCGATCCGCTACGGCCGGCATGAGCGCACGGCCCAGTCGAACTTCCTGCTGCCGGTGCAGGACCCGCACGACGCCATGCCGCTCGACTACTTCATCTGGCTGCTGCGCGGGCCGGATGGACATGAGATCCTGGTCGATACCGGGTTCGATGCGGCCTGTGCCGAGAAGCGCGGCCGCACCCTCAGCCGCAGCGTCGCCGACAGCCTGCGCGCCATGGGCAGCGATCCGGCCAGGGTGCGCGACGTGATCGTCACGCATCTGCACTACGACCATGCCGGCTCGATCGAGATCTTCACCAACGCGAAGATCCACATCCAGGACCGCGAGATGGCGTTCGCGACCGGCCGGCACATGTGCACCGCCTGCATCCGCGTGCCCTTCGAGGCCGATCACGTCGTCTCGATGGTCCGCGCGCTGTTCGCGGACAAGGTGACGTTCCACGACGGCGAGGGCGAGGTGGCGCCGGGTGTGACCGTGCACCGCGTCGGCGGGCATTCGGATGGGCTGCAGGTGGTGCGCGTGGAGACCGCGCGCGGCCCGGTGGTGATCGCCTCCGACGCCATGCACTTCTACGCCAATAGCCGCACCGGCAACCCCTTCCCGATCATCTTCGACCTCGGCGCGATGACGCAGGGCTGGCGGATCGCCAAGAAGCTGGCGGGTGGCGACGAGACGCGGGTGATCCCGGGCCATGATCCGGAGGTGCGCGAGCGCTTCCCGGCGGTGCCGGGGCAGGATGGCGAGGTGGTCGCTCTGCACCTGCCGCCGGGGTAGCGATCCGGCAACCCATGGCGACTAGCGTCCCGGCGTGACTTCGCCGAGGACGCCGCCATGCCCCTGATCGCCCGCCTGCTGGCCGCCGGCCTGTTCTGCCTCGGCTTCGGGGCCCGCGCCGAGACCGCGCTGCCCGCCTTCTACCAGGGCCTCGCCGCCCTGCCGAAGGAGGGCAGGCTCGGACAGGTGGTGAAGCAGGAGGCGATCCATACCTCCATCCCCGGCGCTGAGGCCTGGCGGATCGCCTATGTCTCCTCGGATGTCGGCGAGCGACGCACCCTCTCGACCGCCATCGTGGTGGCACCCGCCGGGCCGGCGCCGTCGGGCGGCCGACCGATCCTCGCCTGGGCGCATGGCACCACCGGCACGGCGCAGAATTGCGGACCCTCGCAGGTGCCGTCCCCGGCCGAGCCGCTGAACCAGTACTTCCTGCCGAGCGGCAATTCCTGGACCGATTACGGCCTGCCCAACCTCGAACCGTTCCTGCGCGAGGGCTATGTCCTGGTGGCGACGGACTACCAGGGGCTGGGGGCCGGCGGCGACCACCAGTATGCGGTGGCGGCGACGCAGGGCCGCGACGTGATCAACTCGGTCCGCGCGGTGCGCGCGATGCGCGGTGCCGGCGTCGGGCGCAAGGCCGTGGTCTATGGCTGGTCGCAGGGCGGCGGCGCGGTGCTCGCGGCGGCCAGTCTCGGCGATTACATCGCGCATCCGGGATCCGCAGCCGACGGCATCGAGTTCGTCGGTTTCGTGGCACTGGCGCCGCACGACGTCGCGGTGATGGCAGCCGGCAAGCCGTTGGATGCGGATGGCGCGGCGAAGCTGATGGATGGGCTGGCCGCCAGCTTCTCCGACAGCCTGTTCAACTTCACCCACTTCACCATGACGCTCTGGGGGACGCGGGCGGCCTACCCCGCGCTCAAGCTGACCGACCTGCTGACCGAGGCGGGCGCGCAGGCGCTCGGCACGATCTACCGCAACAAGTGCATCCACGTCGCCGCCGACACCATCACCTATGCCTATGGTGCCGAGTACAAGACGATGCTGTCGCCGCAGCCGCGCAATGCCGAGGCCTGGGCCAGGGCGCTGGTCGAGGGCAGCGTCGCACCAGTCAGGCCTGTCGCGCCGGTGATCATCTACTGGGGTACCAAGGATATCGTCGTGCCGCCGGTCATGGGGCAGCTCTACCAGGCGCAGATGTGCAAGCTCGGCGGCAACGTCACGCGCGTGCAGCTGCCGGGCGAGCAGACCCATTTCAGCACGCCCGGCGCGGCCGGCCCGCTCTACCCGGCCTGGGTTCGGGATCGGCTCAACGGGCTGCCGGCGCCGAATGGCTGCCCGCAAGGCTGACGCTACTTGTTCATCACCACCGCGGCGAGGAACAGCCCGACCAGCGACAGCCCCATCGACATCCCCGGCCACCAGGGATGCGCGCCCGCGCGCACCACCAGGCCATTGATGGCGAGGCAGAAGATCACCCCCGCCACCGGCTGCGACCAGTGGAAGTAGACGAAGCCCCAGAGCACCAGCACGAACCAGAAGAAGGTCGCCGACCAGCCAAGGATGCGGAAGGCGCGGCTCGCGGGCGCGGCGTCCGGCCGCAGCCCGGGCGTCGAGCAGCGCTGTTCAATCACCGCGCCGAGCGAGAGGGTAACCAGGGCGAGGAAATAGGCTTCCATGGGCGGCGATCTACTCGGCGCGGATATTCGCCGCCAGGATCACCTCGCGCCAGCGGGCCCGCTCCGCGGCGATGAAGGCGCCGGTCTCCGCAGGCAGGCCGCCGATCGGCTCGAGGCCGAGCTCGCCCAGCCGCTTGCGGAAGGCCGGGTCGGCAAGCAGCCCGTTCACCTCGCGGTTCAGCCGGGCGATCACCGGCGCCGGCGTGCCGGTGGGCGCCGTCAGGTAGTTGAAGGCCGCCGAATCGAAGCCCGGGATGGTCTCGGCGATGGTCGGCAGGTCCGGCATCAGGCTCGAGGGCTTCACCGTGCCGACCGCGATCGCCCGCAGCGTGCCGTTCGCCCGGTGCTCGGTGAACAGCAGCAGCGTGTCGATCAGGAAGGAGATGCGGCCCGCGATGAGCTCCTGGATCGCCGGCCCGCTGCCGCGGAAGGGCACGTGCGTGATGTCGATGCCGGCCTTCAGCTTCAGCAACTCGCCCGCGAGATGCGAGGAGGCGCCGATGCCCGAACTGCCGAAGGTGAGCTGCCCCGGCTTCGCCTTCGCCAGCGCGATCAGCTCCGGCACCGTCCGCACCGGCAGCGTGGGATTCACCACCAGCAGGTTGGGCGCGCTGACCAGGCTCACGATCGGCGCGAAATCGCGCTCGGCATCGTAGGGCAGCGACTTCATCAGACTGGGATTGACGATCTGCGGACCTGGCGTGCCGTAGAGCAGGGTGTAGCCATCGGGCCGCGCCTTGGCGACGACATCGGCGCCGAGGGTCGCCCCGGCGCCCGGCCGGTTCTCGACCATCACGGGCTGCCCTAGGCCCGGGGCCAGCCGCTCCGCCAGCAGCCGTGCGAGCAGGTCGGAGGCCCCGCCCGGCGCGAAGGGCACGATGATGCGGACTGGCCGGGCCGGCCAATCCTCGGCGCCGGCGCGACCGGCGGCCAGCAGCAAGCCACTGCCCAACAAGGCGGCGCGTCGCCCCATCACCATGCCCGTTTCCTCCCCATTTTCCGCCGGAGCCTCCCGGAGCGCCGCGCAACTGTCAAACCACCGGGGTCGCGGACTGGACAAAGCTCCACTACGGTCAAATTCAAGCGCATCCCTTCATCGCCAGGCGAGACCCATGCCCGATACGAACCTCTCCGATCTCACGCGCCTGAAATTCGGCGTCGGCCAGCCGGTGCCCCGGCAGGAGGACCCGATCCTGCTGCAGGGCCGTGGCCGTTACACCGACGACATCAGCATCGAGGGCCAGCTCTACGCCGTGATGGTGCGCAGCCCCTATGCGCATGGCGTGATCCGCGGCGTCGACACGGCCGAGGCGAAGGCGATGCCCGGCGTGCTCGGCGTCTATACCGCCGCCGACCTCGAGGGGCATGGCTATGGCTATCTCCGCTGCGCCCTGCCGCTGAAGAACCGCGACGGCAGCCCGATCCTCAACATCGACCGCCCCTCGCTCGCTGCCGACAAGGTGCGCTTCGTCGGCGACCCCGTGGCCTTCGTGGTGGCTGAGACCAAGGCCGCAGCGCGCGACGCGGCCGAGGCGGTGGTGCTCGACATCGACCCGCTGCCGGCGGTGACGGAAGCGTCTGCGGCTGCCGCGCCGGGCGCACCCCAGCTGTATGATCACATCCCCGGCAATGTCTGCCTCGACTTCCACTTTGGCGACGCCGCCAAGGTCGCGGAGGCCTTCGCCAAGGCGGCGCATGTCACGAAACTCTCCATCCGCAACAACCGCGTCGTGGTCTGCGCCATGGAGCCGCGCAGCGCGATCGGCGAGTTCGATGCGGCGAGCGGCCGCTACACCCTGCATGTCGGCAGCCAGGGCGTCTTCGGCCTGAAGGGCCAGATGGCCAATGACGTGCTGAAGGTGCCGGCCGAGAAGGTCCGCATCATCACCGGCAATGTCGGCGGCAGCTTCGGGATGAAGGCCAGCGCCTATCCGGAATACCTCTGCCTGCTGCACGCCGCGAAGCTGATCGGCAAGCCGGTGAAGTGGACGGATGAGCGCACCGGCTCCTTCCAGTCCGACCAGCATGGCCGCGACCACGAGGTCGATGCCGAGCTCGCGCTGGACGCCGAGGGCAAGGTGCTGGCTGTGCGGCTGACCAGCTACGCCAACATGGGCGCCTACCTCGCCACCGTCGCGCCGCTGATGGGCACCGGAAATTTCGTCAAGAATGTCCAGGCCAACTACGCGACGCCGCTGATCGAGGTGACCACCAAGTGCGTGGTCACCAACACCACGCCCGTCTCGGCCTATCGCGGTGCCGGCCGGCCCGAGGGCAACTACTTCATGGAGCGGCTCTTCGAGGCCGCGGCGACGGAGATGGGCCGCAGCGCGATCGAGCTGCGCCGGATCAACCACATCAAGCCGGACGCCTTCCCCTTCAGCGCGCCTTCGGGCTCGGTCTACGACAGCGGCGAGTTCACCGCGATCCTGGACGAGGCACTCGCCGCCGCCGACTGGGACGGCTTCGCCGCCCGCAAGGCGGAGAGCGCGGCGCGCGGCAGGCTGCGCGGCCGCGGCATCGGGAATTTCCTGGAGTGCACGGCCCCCCCGATGAAGGAGCAAGGAGAAATCCGCTTCGAGGCAGATGGCACCGTCACCATCATTACCGGCACGCTCGACTACGGCCAGGGCCACTGGACGGCCTTCGCCCAGGTGCTGCACCAGCATCTCGGCGTACCATTCGAGAGCATCCGGCTGGTGCAAGGCGACTCCGACCTGCTGATCGCGGGTGGCGGCACCGGTGGCTCGAAGTCGCTGATGGCCTCGGGCGCGGCGATCATCGAGGCGGCGCAACTCGTCATCGAGAAGGGCAGGATGGCGGCGGCGCACATGCTGGAAGCCGCCGTCGCCGACATCGAGTTCGAGCGCGATGCCAATGGACTCGGCCGCTTCGCCATCGGCGGGACCGACCGCGGCATCGGCATCATGGAACTGGCCGAGCGCATCCGGACCGCCAACAACCCCCCGCCCGAGCTGCCGACCAGCCTCGACGTCAAGCACGTGTTCGGCGAGGCGCCGCAGGCCTACCCGAACGGCTGCCACATCTGCGAGGTGGAGATCGAGCCCGAGACCGGCGTCGCCGAAGTGGTTCGGTACACCACAGTCAATGACTTCGGCGTGATCGTGAACCCGCTTCTGGTGGCGGGCCAGGCGCATGGCGGTATCGTGCAGGGCATTGGCCAGGCGCTCTACGAGCTGGTGGCCTATTCCGAGGATGGCCAGTTGCTGACCGCGAGCTACCAGGACTACGCCCTGCCGCGTGCGGGCGACGTGCCCGACTTCGGCTTCATCAGCCATCCGGCGCCATGCAAGACCAACCCGATCGGCGCCAAGGGCTGCGGCGAGGCAGGATGCGCCGGCTCGCTGCCGTCGGTGATGAATGCGGTCGTCGACGCGCTCTCCGGGTTCGGGATCAGCCATATCGACATGCCGGCGACGCCGGAGCGGATCTGGCGTGCGATTGCGGACGCAAAGGCATCCTGACGCGTTAGGATGACTAAGGCGGGTCGGGCGCGGCGCCCGACCCGGCGGGAGAGAGACAACGGTGTTCCCATGGGTAATTTGACGGGCCGGCGCGTGCTGGTGGTCGAGGACGAGGCCCTCGTCGCGATGCTGGTCGAGGATGCGCTGCTCGATGCCGGGGCCGGCGTGATCGGCCCGGCCGCGACGGTGGCCGAGGCGCTCGCCTGCCTCGAGCGCGAGACCCCGGATGTCGCAGTGCTCGACATGAACCTGGCGGGCGAGACCTCGACGCCGATCGCTGACGTGTTGGCCGAGCGCGGCATCCCCTTCGTGGTGGCGACCGGCTATGGCGCCGACGGCCTGCCGCCCGGCCATGCCAAGGCGATGGTGCTGGCCAAGCCCTACGACCCGGACGACCTGACCGCGGCGCTGGCGCGGCTCTGCAAATGAGGGATCACACCGCCTTGCTGTGGCGTGCCACGCCGCGCGCCAGATAGGCGTCGAAGCATGCGGCGACGTGCCGCACATGCCGCCGGCCCGCCAGCGAGACCCAGAGCATGTCGGGCGCCAGGTGCAGGATGCCGTCGGCTTCCAGCATCTCGAGCGCCGGCCGCGCCGCTTCGACCAGCTCGGGCGGCAGGTCGCCGAGGTCGAGCGAGAAGTCGCACATCACCCTCTCGATGCAGTGACGCCGCAGACGGTCGTCCTCGGTCAGTGCCAGGCCGCGCTTCACCGGCAACTGCCCGGCCTCGACCGCCGCGACATAGCGCCGCTCGTCGGGGTCGTTCTGGACATAGCCGGCCGGCAGCGCGCCGATCGCCGAGGCGCCGAGGCCGAGCAGCGCGGGCGCGCCATCCGTGGTGTAGCCCTGGAAATTGCGCCGCAGCATCCCGGCGCGCTGTGCGACGGCCATCGAATCCGCCGGAAGCGCGAAATGGTCGAGCCCGATCGGCACGTAGCCGGCCAAGGTCAGCACCGCCTCGGCGGTCTCGGCCTGCTGCAGCCGCTCCAGCACGCCGGGCAACTCGCTCTCGCGGATCGCGTTCTGGTGCGACTTCATCCAGGGCACATGGGCATAGCCGAAGACCGCCACGCGGTCGGCGCCGAGCTCGACCGCGAAGCGCGCACTGCGTGCGACATGCTCGGCGGTCTGGCCGGGCAGGCCATACATCAGGTCGAGATTGACGCCCTCGACCCCCGCGGCGCGCAGCCCCTCGACCGCCTTCGCCACCTGTTCGTCCGGCTGGATGCGACCGATGCGGCGCTGCACCGCGGGGTCGATATCCTGCACGCCGAGCGAGGCACGGGTCACGCCGGCCTCGCCGAGCGCATCCAGCATCCGCTCGTCCAGCACCCGCGGGTCGCACTCGACCGCGATCTCGACATCGTCGCGCGAGACGAAGCGCGCGCGCAGCGTGGCGAACAGCGCGCCGAGGCCCTCGGCGCCGAGCGCACTCGGCGTGCCGCCGCCGAGATGGATGGCTGCGACCCCGCCATGCGCGGGGAGCGCGCGCGCCAGGATCTCCGCCTCCTGCTGCATCGCGGTGCAATAGCGCGCGATGCGCTCGGGCTTGCGGGTCACCGCGGTATGGCAGCCGCAATACCAGCAGAGCGACTGGCAGAATGGGATATGCAGGTAGAGCGAGAGCGGGTCGTCCGGGGCGATACTGCCGAGCCAGGCACGGTACTCGGCCTCGGTCATCGGCGCGAAATGCGGGGCTGTCGGGTAGCTGGTGTAGCGCGGCAGGCTCGCCAGCGCGTATCCGACGGGAATGGACGTGCTCATACGCCATGCTGGCGCGCGGCCCGTCCTCCCGTCCTTGCGCGAGATCAACCCGGCGCGTCAGACCGCGCCGGCAGCGAAGGCCGGCGCCACCGGCGCCGCGCAGATGCCAGCTGATTCCAGCGCCCAGGCGGCGCGGAACAGCAGCGCCTCGGTCCAGGGCTTGCCGATCAGCTGCACGCCGATCGGCAGCGTTCCATCGGCCTTCTGCACCGGGGCCGTGATCACCGGCAGGCCGATGGCGCTGATCGGTTGGGTGAAGAGGCCCATGGAGGCGCGCAGCGGCAGTTGCTGGCCCTCGAGCTCCAGCACCTCCTGGCCGATCGGCGTCGCGGGCACCGGCGTCGCTGGCGCCAGCAGGATGTCCCAATCGGCCATCAGCGCGGCCATGCTGCGCTGCGCCTTGCCGCGGACCCGCTGCGCATGGCTGACCCATGCGGCCGGCAGCAGCGCGCCCGCGAGCAGCCGGTCCTGGATCAGCGGCTCGTAGTCTTCGAGTTGGGTGCGCAGCGTCGGCAGGTGCAGCGCGGCACCCTCCGAGCTGGTGATCAGGAAGGCGGCGGCGCGCGCCGCCTCGGCCATCTCCCAGGTGACAGTCCCCTGCGCGCCGAGCGCCTTGGCAACGGCGGCGACCGCCTGGCGCGCCGCCGCGGATTGCCGCTCGGCGAACCAGCCGCCGAGCACGCCGATGCGCAGGCCCGCGATGCCGCTGCCGCGCAATGGCGTCACCGCCTGCACCGGCTGGGGCGATTGCGCCGGATCGTCCGGGTCGAGCCCCTGCAGCGCGTCATAGGCCGCAGCCAGGTCGTCCACGCTGCGCGCGAAGGGCCCGACATGGTCGAGCGCGAAGACGAAGGGGAAGCAGCCCTGGCGCGACAGCCGGCCATAGGTCGGCTTCAGCCCCCAGATACCGTTCAGCGAGGCCGGCACGCGGATCGAGCCATTGGTGTCGGTGCCGACCGTCAGCGGCACGAAGCCACCGGAGACCGCAGCGCCTGAGCCGCCGGAGGAGCCGCCGGCGATGCGCCCAATGGGGTGATCCATGTCGTGCGGGTTGCGCGCCGGCCCGTCATGGCTGTTCTCGGTAGTGAAGCCATAGGCGAACTCGTCCATGTTGAGGGCGCCGAGGCAGATCGCGCCGGCGGCCTCCAGCTGCCGGACCACCCAGGCATCGCCGGTCGCCGCGGGCGCGGTGCGGCGGATCTTGCTGCCGGCAACCGTCGGGATGCCCGCCAGGTCGAAGAGGTTCTTCACCGCGCAGGGCACGCCGGCGAGCGGCCCGGGGTCGCGGCCCGCGGCGATCGTGGCATCGATGGCAGCGGCCTTGGCCAGCGCGCGGTCGGCGAGGATGGCGGTAAAGGCGTTGACCTCCGGACCTCGTGCCGCGGCACGCTGCAGCGCGGCCTCGGTGATGGCGCGGGCGGTCGTCTCGCGCGCCTTGATGCGGGCGGCGAGGCTCAGGGCGGGGCCGGTCATGGGCGGAACACCGGCGCGGGCTCGTCCCGTTCGGTCAACTCGACCGCGAGCGCCGGGGCGGCGACCCGCACCACCAGGGCGAGCGCTGCCGCCACCTTGGCCTGCCGCTCGGCATCGAGGCGGAGCCCGACCATCGGCGCGGCGGCGGCGACATGGGCGGCGGGGTCGAAGCGCTCGGGGTCCAGCATGACGGTCTCCTCCGGATCGGGCAGCCCGGCTTTCAAGAAACGTGCCGGATGGCGGTGACCCGCCCCTCGGAATCCAGCGTGTAGCGCCGGCCGGCCCAGGCGATGTCGCGGCCGAGCAGGCTGCCGAGCCAGCAGGCGGCGTGCAGGGCCGTGACCGCCGGCGCCAGCAGCGGCGCGACCCGCAGCAACCGCGCACTCGCCGCGGCCTCGGCGGGCGGCAGCACGCGGCGGGCAATGCCGGCGCGCAGCCCGGCCCGCGCCGCCTGCAGGCCGAAGGAGGCCAGCAATGCCACCAGCGCGGGCACCGCGCCGCCGAGGGCCAGGCCGAGCGTTGCCAGCGCGCCCAGGCAGGCGAGCCCCAGCGAGGCACCGGCATAGGCCCAGGCGCGCGGCACGTGCAGCCGCAGCAGCCGGTATTGCCGGGCGCCAAATGCCAGCACGGGGCTGCCGACGGGTGTGACCGGCCGCACCGTGAGCGGCGCATAGATCAGCCGGTCGGCGGCCCAGGCCGCGCGGGTCAGCACCAGGTCGTCCGACAGCGCCCGGTCCCAAACCGCTTCCAGGTCGAGCGCATCGCAGCGGATCGCGGTGGCGCCGCCCCAGCAGAGGTTGCAGCGAGCGCAGCGCGGCAGGGTCGCGACCGCGATCTCGGCCATCGACAGCAGCGCGCCCGGCAGGCCGGCGCCGGGCGCGGGCAGGCTCCAGCGATAGCCGGTGCTGATCGCGCCCTGGTTGGTCTCGAGCGGCCGCAGGAGCGCACGCAGCATATCGGGCGGCGGCACCGCATCGGCGTCGAGCGTCGCGATGACGGCGTCGGTGGGCTGCAGCGTGCCGAGCGCGGCCAGCAGGTTCTGCACCTTCTGGCCACGGCGCACGACGGGGCCGGCGACCACCAGGCTGCGCCGGGCCGGGTCGGCGGCGACGAAGCGGGCAAGCACGGGATGCGCGGGGTCCTCGACGCTTTCCGTCGCGAAGGCGACCCGCCAATCCGGGTGGTCCTGCGCCGCCAGCCCGTCGAGGAAGGCAGCCAGCCCGCGCTCGCCCCGCACCGGCACCAGCACGAGCAGCGGTGACCAGCGCTCCGGCCAGGGCTGCGGCCGGGCGAGCAGGTGCAGGGTCCACCAGCAACCGAATGTCGCCAGCGCGGCCTGCGCGAGCCAGGCCGCGACGATCCCCCAGGCCAGCCAATCCATCCCAGGTTCCCTAGCACGTCCCGTGGCGGCATGCTGCGCGCCGGATAGGGAGGCGAGGATGGCGGAATACGACCTGGTGGTGCGCGGCGGCGAGGTCGCGACCGGCTTCGGCACGGCGCGCTGCGACATCGGCATCAGGGGCGGCCGGATCGTGGCGCTCGCCGAAACCATCAAGGACGCCGACGCCACGCTCGACGCCGGCGGCCTGCTGGTCTTGCCTGGCGGCATCGACAGCCACTGTCACATCGAGGAGCCGGCGCGCGGCGGCTATGGCGGCCCTAAGCAGGAAGCGCCGCCGATCACGGTGCACGAGGAGAGCTTCACCACGGCGAGCCAGGCCTGCTTCGCCGGCGGCACCACCAGCGTCGTCTGCTTCGTGCCGCAGTGGCGCGGCGAGGGCCTGCTGCCGCGGGTCGCCGACTACGAGCAGCGCGCGTCGAAGGCGATGATCGACTACACCTTCCACCAGATCATCACCGACCCGACGGACGAGGTGATCGAGCGCGACATCCCCGCCGTCGTCGCCAAGGGCATCCGCAGCCTGAAGGTTTTTCTCACCTACGAGCCGCTGCACCTGAACGACGCCCAGTTCATCAAGGTGCTCACCGCGGCCCGCCGGCATGGCTGCCTGGTCACCGTGCATTGCGAGAATTACGACGCCATCGGCTGGCGCACCGAGGAGCTGCTGAAGGCCGGGCTGACGGCCGCCAAGTACCACGCCTGGTCGCGCCCGCAGGTGGTCGAGCGCGAGGCGACGCACCGCGCCATCGCGCTGGCGGAACTCATCGACCAGCCAATCCAGGTCTTCCATGTTTCCTGTGGCGAGGCGGCAGAGGAGATCGCCCGCGCCCAGGCGCGCGGCCTGAAGGTCTGGGGCGAGACCTGCCCGCAATACTTTACCCTGACGGATGCCGACATGGACCGCCCGGGCTTCGCCGGCGCCGGCTTCGTCTGCAGCCCGGCGCCTCGGCCGGCCTTCGAGCACGAGAACATCTGGGCGGCGATCCGCAAGGGCACGCTCGACATCGTCTCCTCGGACCATTGCGGCTACTCGATGGGCACCGAGACCGGCAAGGCGCAGAACGGCCGCGACGCCTGCTTCCGCGACATCCCCAATGGCATCCCGGGCCTCGCCGCGCGGCTGCCGATCCTGTTCAGCGAGGGCGTCTCGAAGGGCCGCATCACGCTGGATCACTTCGTGCGGCTGTCCTCGACCAACCCGGCGCGACTGATGGGCCTGGTGCCGCGCAAGGGCATGATCGCCGTCGGCGCCGATGCCGACCTGGCGCTCTGGGATCCGAGGAAGAAGGTTACGATCACCAATGCGTTGATGCAGCACGCCATCGACTACACGCCCTATGAGGGGCTCGAGGTCACCGGCTGGCCGGTCGCCACCGTCCGCCGCGGCGAGGTGGTGATGCGCGACGGCGTGGTGCAGGCCGAGCCCGGCACCGGCCGCTTCCTGCCGCGCGGGCCCTACGACATGGTCAAGCCGCGCGGCGTCGTGCCCTACGGCTTCGACGCGGCACCGCCGCTGGCATGACGCGCCGCATCGAGACGCAGGTCCTGATCGTCGGCGGTGGCCCGGTCGGGCTGACCCTGGCGATGGATCTCGCCTGGCGCGGGGTGCGGGTGCTGGTGGCGGAACTGCGCAGCCGCGCCGAAGCGCCGCCGGTGAAGTGCAACCACGTTGCCGCGCGCAGCATGGAGGTGTTCCGGCGGTTGGGCGTCGCGCATGCGCTGCGCGATGCGGGGCTGCCCGCCGATTATCCGAACGACGTCGCCTATCGCATCACCGCGACCGGGCCGGAGCTGTCGCGCATCCCGATCCCCTGCCGGCGCGACCGCTACACCGCGACCGGCGGGCCCGATACCTGGTGGCCGACGCCGGAGCCGCCGCACCGGATCAACCAGCTCTACCTGGAGCCGATCCTCTTCGCCCATGCCGAGGCGATGCCGGGCGTGACCATACTGGACCGAACCCGCGTGCTGGACTTCACGCAGGATGAGCGCGGCGTCAGCGTGCGCGCGGAATCGCTGGAAGACGGTGCGCCGCTCGAGATCGCCTGCGACTACCTGATCGGCTGCGACGGCGGCGGTTCGAACGTGCGGCGCGCGATCGGCGCGAAATTCGAGGGCGATGCGGTGGTCAGCCGCGTGCAGTCGACGCTGATCCGGGCGCCCTCGTTGATCGACATGTTCCAGGCGCCGCCGGCCTGGGCGACCTTCAGCCTCAACCCACGCCGCGCCGGCAACATGTACGCCATCGACGGTCGCGAGCTCTGGCTGATCCATAACTACCTCAGGCCGGAGGAAGCGGATTTCGAGAGCGTCGACCGCGACGCCTCTATTCGCGCCATCCTCGGCGTCGGGCCGGCGTTCGAATACGCCGTCGTCAGCAAGGAGGACTGGTTCGGCCGCCGGCTGATCGCCGACCGCTTCCGGAGCGGGCGCGTCTTCATCTGCGGCGACGCCGCCCACATCTGGGTGCCGATGGCCGGCTACGGGATGAATGCCGGCATCGCCGATGCGATGAACCTTTCCTGGATGCTCGCCGGCGTGCTGCAGGGCTGGGCGGCGCCAGGCATCCTCGCCGCGCACGAGGCCGAGCGGCAGCCGATCACCGAGCAGGTCTCGCGCTACGCCATGGGGCATGAGCTGGCACTCGCCGCGCAGCGCCGCAGCGTGCCGCCCGACATCGAGGCGCCGGGGCCGGAGGGCGATGCGGTCCGCGCCCGCGTCGGCGCCGCGGCCTACGAGCTCAACGTCAACCAGTACTGCTGCGGCGGCCTGAACTTCGGCTATTTTTATGAGGGCTCGCCGATCATCGCCTATGACGGCGAGGCTGCGCCCGCCTACACCATGGCCAGCTTCACGCCGAGCACCGTGCCGGGCTGCCGCACGCCGCATCTCTGGCTGCGCGATGGGCGCTCGCTCTACGACGCGCTCGGGCCCGGTTTCTCGGTGTTGCGGCGCGATCCTGGCGTTGATGTCGCGCCACTGATCGAGGCTGCCGCGCAGCGCGGCGTGCCGCTTGTGGTGATTGACCTCGACGCGGAAGAGGCGCCATCGCTCTACCCGCAGGCGCTGGTGCTCTCGCGCCCCGACCAGCACGTCGCCTGGCGCGGCGATGCGCTGCCGCCCGATCCGCTCGCGCTCATCGACTGCATCCGAGGTGCAGCATGAAGGCCACCCGCCGCGCGCTGCTGCTCGCGCCGCTTGCCACCCCCGCGCGCGCGCAGGACCGGCCGATGCGCATCGTCGTGCCCTATCCGCCGGGCGGCGCCTCCGACCTGCTGGGCCGCTTGCTGGCCGAGATCCTGTCGGTCCGGTTGCGCCAGGCGGTCGCGGTCGAGAACCTGCCGGGTGCCGCGACCGTGGTCGGCGCGCGCGCCGTCGCCTCGGCGCCGCCGGATGGCGGCACCTTGCTGCTCGCCACCAGCACGACGCTGGCTATCAACCCGGCGCTGCATCGCGCGCTGCCCTATGACCCGGTGCGCGACTTCGCCGCCGTCGCGCTGGTCGCCGCCGTGCCCTTCGTGCTGGTGGTTCGGGAGGGCGGGCCGCGCGACCTCGCCGGCTTCCTCGCCGCGGCGCGGGCGCGACCGGGCGCGATCGCCTTTGGAACGGCGGGACCCGGCTCGCCGCAGCATCTCGGCATGGAGATGCTGGCGAGCATGGCGGGCGTGCAGATGTCGCCGGTGCCCTATCGCGGCTCTGCGCCCGCGCTGGTCGATCTGGTCGGCGGTCGGCTGCAGGCGATGGTGGTCGATCTCGCGCCGGCGCAGCCGCATCTGCAGTCCGGCGCGCTCAGGGCCTTGGCGGTAACGCCCGCCGCCCGAATCCCCGCGCTGCCGGAGGTGCCGACCATGGCCGAGGCCGGCCTGCCCGGCTACGCCATGACGGCCTGGCAGGGGCTGGTCGCGCCTGCTGGTACCCCGCCTGCCGTGGTCGCGCGCATCGCCGAGGAGACGCTGGCCGGGATCGCCGCGCCGGAGGCACAGCGACGCCTCGCCGCCCTGACGCTCGAGCCGCAGCCAATGGGGCCGGACGCCTTCGCCGGGTTCATACGCGCCGAGATCGCGCGCTGGGCGCCGATCGTGAAGGCCTCGGGCGCGACGATCGAGTAAGGGTCAGCCGTCCTCGATTGCCGGCCGGCCCGTGACGAAGCGCCAGTGATGCCAGAGCAGCCGCGCCGCCAACGACCGCCAGGGCGCCCATGGCTTGGCCAGCACCGCCAGAGCCTTCGGCGTCGGCCGACTGTCGAGCCCCAGCAGATGCGCCGCACTCGCCGCCAGCGCGAGGTCGCCATGCGGAAACACATCCGCCCGCTGCTCGGCGAAGAGCAGGTGGATCTGCGCGGTCCAGGGGCCGAGCCCCTTCACCGCGGCGATATGCGCGACCGCGTCATCATCCGGCATCGCGGTCAGCGCCGTGAAATCTAGCCGCCCGTCCTGGCAGGCCGCAGCCAGGCTGCGCGCATGCGCCGCCTTCGGCCGCGACAGCCCGGCGACGCCGCAGAGCGTCGCATCGTCCATCGCCAGCAGCCCCGCAGGCTCGAGCGCACCGGGCAGGGCCGAGAGCCGCTTCCAGATCGCCGCGGCCGCCTGGTTGCTGATCTGCTGGCCGCAGATGGCGCGCAGGAGGCCGGGAAAGCCCGGCGCGCGCATGCGCCAGGGCAGCGGTCCGGCGGCCGGTTCGATCACCGCGAGGCGCGGATCGCCTGCGACGAGCGCGGCGATGCCGGCGCGCGCCCAATCGGGCGGCTGCGGAAAGGGGGGCGGCGACGGGGGTGCGGGGGAAGTCTTCACCCCCGTCGCCTTAGCGCCTGGTCCGCGGAGGCGGAACGCCGTCGCGCCGAATCAGTCGCTGCAGGTCCAAGTCGCGGCCCCGAGGGGGATGTGGGCCGCGCCTGCATGTCCATTGAATGGCAATTCGATATTGCCGCCCCAAGCCCCGGCGCGTGCCGAATTGCAACGGCGCGCTACCGGGACGGCCTCCGCAACACCCGGTTACAGCAAACCGCGCCGCGCCCGCGCACCTGCGCTATGTAACAGCGCCATGGAGCAACAACCCCATATCCTGGTCGTCGATGACGACCGCGAGATCCGTGACCTGCTCTCGAAATTCCTCGAGCGCCAGGGCATGCGCGTCACCGCCGCGCGCGACGCGAAGGAGGCCCGCAAGGCCTGGCCGAACGGCCGCTACCACCTCGTGGTGCTCGACCTGATGCTGCCTGGCGAGAGCGGCCTCGACCTCGCCAAGTGGCTGCGCACGCAGGGCGAGGTGCCCATCGTCATGTTGACCGCGATGAGCGAGGAGACCGACCGCATCGTCGGCCTCGAGCTTGGCGCCGACGACTACGTGGGCAAGCCCTTCAACCCGCGCGAGTTGCTGGCGCGCATCCGCGCCGTGCTGCGGCGCGCCTCGGGCGAGAGCGGCGCGGCCAAGGAGCCACCGGCGAAATCCATCCGCTTCGGCGGCTGGACGCTCGAGCCCGCCCGCCGGCGCCTGCTGAACCCCGATGGCGCCGAGGTGCCGCTTACGGGTGGCGAATATGAGTTGCTGCAGGTTCTGGTCGAGCGCCCGAACCGCGTGCTGACCCGCGACATGCTGATGGACCTGCTACGCGGACGGCAAGCGGGGCCCTTCGATCGCGCCATCGACGTCGCGGTCTCGCGGCTGCGCCGCAAGCTCGAGGATGACGGCCGCAACCCGAGCCTGATCAAGACGGTGCGCGGCGGCGGCTACGTGCTGGCCGCGACGGTCGAGAAGCTTTGAGCGAGACCGTCCGTTCGCGCTGGCGCTGGCTCTGGCCGCAGAGCCTCGCGGGCCGCACTGCGCTCGTGCTGTTGGTCGCGCTGACGCTGATCCAGGCGGCGGGGCTGACCATCCACGCGCTCGACCGCATGGACCTGCAGCGCTTCGCCCAGGCGCGCGAGATCTCCGCCCGCGCGCTCTCGGCCTGGCGGACGGTGGTGCTGGCGCCACCCGACAGGCGGCACCAGATGCTGGCCGAACTAGAGTTGCCACCGGGCCTTGCGGTCGAGCTGGACGACGAGCCGCGCGCGCGGCGCGACCAGCCGCCGGTTCCGCCGCCGATCGCCCGCATGCTGCGGCTCGACTTCCTGATGCAGGGCCAGCTTCGCTTCCGACCGCGCGAGATCATCACCAGCTGGCAGCCCGGCAGCGTGCGCTTCCTGGTCAGCCTGCGGCTGCCCGATGGCGAGTGGTTCAACCTGCGCATGGACCTGGCGCCGCCGCGGCCCTGGCATTCCGACACCTTCCTGATCGCCTTCGGGGCGATGACGCTGGCGGCCGCGCTGCTGACCCTCTGGGCGGTCAGGCGGCTGATCCAGCCGGTGCGCGCGCTCGCCCAGGCCGCTGACCGGCTCGGCCGCGACGTCAATGCGCCGCCGTTGCCGGAAACCGGCCCGACCGAGGTCGCAACCGCGGCCCACGCCTTCAACACCATGGCCGAGCGCATCCGCCGCTTCGTCGGCGACCGCACCCAGATGCTGGCGGCGATCGGCCACGACCTCCGCACGCCCATCACCCGCCTGCGCCTGCGCGCCGAGTTCATGGACGATGACGAGCAGCGCCGGAAGATGCTCGCCGACCTCGACGAGATGGAACAGATGATCACCGCGACCCTCGCCTTCGCGCGCGACGACAGCGCGGCGGAGCCGACGGTGATGGTCGATCTCGCGGCACTCTGCCGCACCGTGCTGGACGAGGCCGCCGATGCCCGGCCCGACCTCGCCGATGCCATCGCGTACGAGGGGCCGGAGCGACTGACCGCGCCGGCACGGCCCGCAGCGCTCAAGCGCGCGCTGGCGAACCTGGTCGGCAATGCGCTGGCCTATGGCGGCGCGGCGCGGCTTGACCTCTCGGTGCCCGAGGCGCCCGGGCAGGCCGCGCGCATTGCGATCGATGACGACGGGCCAGGGATTCCGCCCGGTGAGCTCGAAGGCGTGTTCCAGCCCTTCCGCCGCCTGGAGAACAGCCGCAACCGTGAGACCGGCGGCACCGGGCTCGGCCTGCCGATTGCGCGCAACATCTTCCGCGCCCATGGCGGCGACGTGGTGCTGCGGAACCGCCCGGGCGGCGGCCTGGTGGCGCAGGCGACGCTGCCTGCGTGAGGGCTGCTCGGCAGAGGTCTACTCCGCCTGAGCCCCGCTGATCTCCACCAGCCGCTTCCAGGCCGCTTCCTCGCTCCGCATGAACTCCCCGAAAGCGGCCGGCGAGGCATCGACCATTGGCTTGAAGCCGAGCGGCACCAGCTTCTCGCCGAACTCCGGCGACTTCACCGCCTCGGCGATCGCAGCGTACCAGCGGTCGATGATCGGCGCCGGCGTGCCGGCGGGCGCGAGAATCGCGTACCAGACCTGGGCATCGACACCCCTGCCCGGCAGCAACTCATTCATGCTGGGGACATTCTCGAGCCCCGGCACGAAGGTGACGCGCTCCGCGCTGCCGACCGCCAGTGGGCGGAACCGGCCCTCCCGCACATGCGGCATAAGCGCCGGCATGACGTCGAACATCATGTCGATATTGCCCGCGACCAGGTCCTGGATCGCCGGCCCGCCGCCGCGATAGGGCACGTGGGTGATGTCGATGCCGGCGACGCGCTTGACCAGCTCCATGTAGAGGTGGCTCGTCGTGCCCGTCCCGGACGAGCCCATGGTGATCCTGCCCGGGTCCTTCTTCGCCGCCGCCACCAGGTCTGCGAAGCTGCGCCAGGGCCGCTGCGCGTTCACCACCAGCAGGATGGTGCCGGTCGAGACCCGGGTGATCGGTGCCAGCGCCGTCAGCGGGTCGATCGGCATGCGGTTGCCGTAGAGATACTTGTTGGCGACCAGCGTATTGGCCGCTGCGATCAGCAGGGTCTGGCCATCCTTGTCGGATTTCGCGACCGCCTCCGCGCCGATGTTGCCGCCGGCGCCGGCGCGGTTCTCGACGACGACGGTCTGGCCCATCAGCGGCCCGAGCTTCTCGCCGAGCAGCCGGGCGGTCAGGTCCAGCGCGCCACCGGCCGCGATCGGCACCACCAGCCGCACCGGCCGGTTGGGCACCCAGGGCGCCTGGGCGCGGGCGCCGAGCGCGGGCAGGGCGGCGGCGAGGCCGAGTAGCGGGCGGCGAGCGAGCATGAGGAGGTCTCCCGGATTGGCCCCCACTTCGGTCCGCGCCCGCGCCAGGTCAAGCTCGCGGCTTGCTACGCTCCGGAACGCGGATTCACGCCTCCCGGCCGTTCGGCCCTCCGGCGACCCGCGCTCGTCTGGTTCCACCCGATCCAGAGCCCGGCGCCTACGATGATCGCCGCCCCGACCCAGGTCGCCGCATCCGGCCAGTCACCGAACATCAGCCAGCCGATCGCGACCGAGCCCAGCAGCTGCACGTACTGGAAGGGCGAGAGGATATTGGCCGGTGCATAGCCGAAGGCCCGCGCCACGCAGTAATGCCCGCAGGCGCCGAGCACGCCCATGCCCGCGAACATCCCCGCATGCGCCCAGGTCTCGGGCGTCTTCCAGACGAAGGGCATGACAAGCAGCATCCCGAAGGCGCCGACGACGGAGCTCAGCAGCGCAGAGGTCTCCGGCGGGTCGGTGCCGGCGATCCGCCGGGTCAGGATCTGATAGACCGCGTAGCAGGTCGCACTCACCAGTACGAAGAGCGAGGCCCAGTGGAACACCGCCATCCCCGGGCGGATCACGATCAGCACGCCGACGAAGCCGACCAGCAGCGCCGCGACCCGGGCCGGCGTGGTCCGTTCCCCCAGCATCGGCCAGGCGAGCAGCGCCACGATCAGCGGCGCCGTCAGGCTGATGGCCGAGGCCTTGGCCAGCGGGATGAAGGTGATGGCGAAGAAGTGGCTGAGGTTCGAGGTGAAGAGCAGGGCCGAGCGGCTCAGCTGCAGCCCCGGCCGGCGGGTCCGCAGCACCCCGATCCCGAAGCGTGGCAGGAAGGCCGCCAGCAGGAACAGAATATGCCCGAAGGCGCGCGCCCAGGAGATCTGCAGGGTGGAATACTCGGCCCCGAGCAGCTTGCCGAAGCCGCTCATCAGCGGGAAGAACAGCGCGGTCACGCACATGAAGAGGATGCCGAGCAGGATGCGCTGCGGCGGGGCGCCGGGGCCGCTCGGGCCCGGGCTGCTTGAGGATGTCATCCGCGTGACGATGCGGGCGCCGACTGGTCCTGGCAACGCCTTCCTGCTGGTATTGGCCCGCCTTTTGCCTATATAGAGCGCTGCTGGCGACGCCCCGCTAAGGACCTGTTCGGTCCTCGCGTGCCAGATATCCCTTCCTGCGCTTAGGCGGTTGCGCGCCCGGGCGCCCCCTTTTGGCGCCACCACCTGGACACAATGCCCATGGGAGGTGCGCAGAGAGTACGGTTTGACCTTCCATCACGATGCTTCCCTCCCCCCGGCGCCGCCGGAGGGCTTGTCTCTGGCCGAAAGCGCCAATGGTGCTCACCTGGGGACCTCCCCGGCCGAAGCCGCCATCCTCGCCAGCGGCCTCGCTGTCGAGCCGCGCGAGATGCCGGCGCTGATCCGCCGGGTTGCACGGTTGATGCCGGCCGACACGGCGGCGGTTGCGACCGCACTGCGCCAGGTGCGCCGCAAGGCCTGGTCGGCCCGGCTGCTCGACCTCGCCAACCGCGCCGGCCGCGTCTGGGTCCGCCGCGCCGATGCCGAGACCGCCGCCGGCGCCGTCACCGACCTCGAGCCGGATGACGCGACCCTGCTCGCGGCGCTTGAGACCACGGTCGCCGCCCGCTTCCGCGCCCTGGGCCAGGCGCCCGAGCCTGCACTCGAGGCCATCGTCGCCGAGTTGACCGAGGCCAAGATAGGCCTCGCGGGCGAGCGGCACGCGGCGCTCGCCCGCGAGATCGCCGCCGCCTTCGGGCTCGAAGACGCCACCGAGTTCCTGGACAGCGTCGGCGCCGTCGCCGCGCGCCGCCGGCGCGAGGCCAAGGCCGCCGAGGACACCGCCCGCGCGAAGCGCCGCGAGGAGGTCGCGCGGCTCCGCGCCTGGGAGAAATCCCTCGTCGAGTTCCGCGCCCTGCCCGGCCTGCTGCGCGCCAGCGAGCGCGAGGTGCAGCGCTGGATCGCCGCCGGGCTGATCCCGGTCGCCCGCCGCATCCCGCAGAAGGGCGGCCGCGAGAAGTGGGAATTCGACCCGGCCGAGCTCGCGCCCCTCGCCCCCCAGGTCGATGCCTGGCGCGAGGCCGAGCAGGCCGCCAAGTCCGGCCCCGCCGCGCCCGCGCTGAAGGGCAGCAAGGTCGGCAATGCCGCGATCGCCCGCATCGCCGCGCTCGACCGCTATGCCGGCCACTTCAAGACGGCGCGCGCGCTGAACCGTCGCATCACGCTGGTCACCGGCCCGACCAATTCCGGCAAGAGCCACACCGCGCTCGATCGGCTGGCGGCGTCCGAGAGCGGCATGGCGCTCGCCCCGCTGCGGCTGCTCGCGCACGAGTTCCGCGAGGCGCTGCACCAGCGCGGCGTGCCCGCATCTCTCTCGACCGGCGAGGAACGCATGCGGGTGCCGGGCAGCCGGCATCTCGCGGCGACCGTCGAGATGTGCCCCTTCCACCTGCCGCTCGACGTCGCGCTGATCGACGAGGCGCAGATGCTGAACGACCGCGACCGCGGCGCCGCCTGGACGGCGGCGATCATGGGCGCACCGGCACGCGATGTGTTCGTCCTGGGCGCGCCGGAGAGCATCACCCAGGTGCGGCGCATCGCGCAGCTCTGCGGCGACCCGGTCGAGGAGATCTCGCTCGCCCGCAAGAGCCCGCTGATCGCGGCCAAGGCGCCGATCGGCCTCGCCGACCTCAGGCCGGGCGATGCGCTGGTGGCCTTCTCGCGGCGCGAGGTGCTGGACATGCGCGCGGAACTCGTGCGCCGCGGCAAGCGCGTGGCCGTCATCTACGGCGCGCTCAGCCCGGAGGTGCGGCGGGCCGAGGCGCAGCGTTTCCGCGACGGCGATGCCGATATCCTGGTGGCGACGGATGCGATCGGCATGGGCCTCAACCTGCCGATCCGCCGGGTGATCTTCACGACGCTGGCGAAGTTCGACGGCGAGGGCCGCCGCGCGCTGAACGTGCAGGAGATCAAGCAGATCGGCGGCCGCGCCGGCCGCTTCGGCCGCTTCGAGGAGGGCGTCGTCGCGGTGCTCGCCGGCGCCGGCAGCCCGGATTTCATCAAGGCCAAGCTCACCGCAGACCCGGAGCAGCCGGAAGACCCACGCCCGCTGGTGCAGCCGGATTCCGACATCATCGCGAATGTCGCGCAGGAGATCGGCAGCGATTCCCTCTTCGGTGTGCTCGCGCGCATCAAGCGCGCGGTGCTGCGGCCGGATGATCCGAACTACCGGCTCGCCGATCTGACGCAGGCGATGGCGGTGGCCTCGGCGATCGATGGCGTCGGCATCCCGCTGCTCGACCGCTGGACCTATGCGCTCTGCCCGGTCGATCAGCGCGACAACGGCGTGGCGCGGCTCGCGCGCTGGGCGATCGAGCATGGCGCCGGCCGCGCCGTGGTGCCGCCCGAGGCCGGGCGACTGCCGGCGCCGGAGCGCGCCTCGCGCGACGAGCTCGAGCGGGCCGAGAAGACCCACAAGCGCCTGGTCGCCTGGCGCTGGCTTTCGCTGCGCTTCCCGGATGCCTATCCGGATCGCGTGGCGGCCGAAGGCGAGACGCAGCGGCTGGACCGCTGGATCGAAGACGTATTGCGGCAGCAGCGCCGCTCGAAACTGGTGGCCTGAATCATGTCGTTTCCTTCCGATCTTCCGGCGTCGCTCGCAGCGGCGCTGACCGAACGCGGCTACGCCGAACCGACGCCCGTGCAGGCGGCGGTGCTTGAGGATGCGACGCGCGGCCGTGACCTGCTCGTCTCGGCCCGTACCGGCTCGGGCAAGACCGTGGCCTTCGGCCTGGCCTTCGCGGCCGAGGTGATGGGCGAGGCGGCGGTCCTGCCACGCGCGGCGGCACCACTTGCCCTGGTAGTGGCGCCGACGCGCGAGCTGGCGCTGCAGGTGCAGGGCGAGCTCGCCTGGCTGTATGGGCCGGCGGGCGGCCGCGTGGTCTCCTGCGTCGGCGGCACCGACCCGGTCGCGGAGCGGCGCAACCTCGAGCGCGGCGCGCACATCGTCTGCGGCACGCCGGGGCGGCTGCGCGACCACCTGGAGCGCGGCAACCTCAGGCCCGAGGCGCTGCGCGTCGTGGTGCTCGACGAGGCCGACGAGATGCTCGACATGGGCTTCCGCGAGGAGCTGGAAGCCATCCTCGAGACGACGCCGGCCGAGCGGCGCACCTTGATGTTCTCGGCGACGGTGCCGCGCGGCATCGCGCAGCTGGCGAAGCAATACCAGCGCGACGCGCTGCGCATCACGGCGGGCGACGAGGGCGCGCAGCATGGCGACATCGACTATCGCGCGCTGACCGTGGCGCCGCACGAGACCGAGCGCGCGGTGGTGAACTCGCTGCGCTTCTTCGAGGCGCGGGCAGCGATGGTGTTCTGCCGGACGCGCGCGACGGTGACGCGGCTGCACGGCAACCTCGCCGAGCGCGGCTTCTCGGCGGTGGCGCTCTCGGGCGAGCTCAGCCAGGCGGAGCGGAACCGCGCGCTGCAGGGGCTGCGCGACGGCCGTGCGCGCGTTTGCGTCGCGACCGATGTCGCGGCGCGCGGCATCGACCTGCCGGATCTCGGCCTCGTCATCCACGCGGACCTGCCGACGGATGCCGAGACGCTGCTGCACCGCTCGGGCCGCACCGGCCGGGCGGGACGCAAGGGCACCGCGGTGCTGCTGGTGCCGCACAACCGCCGGCGGGCGGCGGAGATGCTGCTCAATGCCGCGCGGGTGAAGGCCACTTGGGGCCCGGCGCCG
>Ga0209087_1000533_pt1 | contig 23919 bp, 18 predicted proteins | sample S_130805_EF_Meta_FD_187321 | JGI IMG/M metagenome (GOLD analysis project Ga0209087, IMG submission 187321) | Freshwater microbial communities from Lake Simoncouche, Canada to study carbon cycling - S_130805_EF_MetaG (SPAdes) (version 2) | ecosystem: Environmental > Aquatic > Freshwater > Lake ... | reverse complement strand
TTCTGCACTGCGAAGTGCATCCGGTCCACCCATATCTGTTCGCGAATGGTTAGGACAGATTGCATCGACGAGTAGCCCTCGTGCACCCATTCCAGTTTCATGTGCAAGGTTTCGTACCAGCGCATTAACTCCGGCTTTACTAATTCGATATGGCGCAAGACCTCCGGCATTTCCCGGACCTGACATTCTTCCTAGACATGCAGAGAAAATTACAACGCGCCCTGCTCTAGCTTCTGCCATCGGTGGAACGAGTTCGTTGACGACCATAAATGTTGAATCCAGATTTATTGCAAGGACGCGGCGCCACTCTGTATCAGTTGTTCGCAAAGTCTTTGACATCTTCTCGCTCATCACTGCATGTGCAATAACAAGTGCGTTTGGTGTGGCAATTGAACTTCTCACCTCTGCAAGTTGTTGGCGAGCGCGATCTAGTGCAGCAGGTGTTGTTACTTCGAAATCAATGGCAAAGGTTGATACTGAACATTGCGGAAATTCTGCAATTAACTTTTCGTGGGCCTGAGCTAAGCCTTGTGGATCTCTTGCAATCAAAGCTACGTGATATCCCTGGGCTGCTAATCCGCGAGCCACTTCAAAACCAAGTCCTCTACTTCCACCTGTGATGATGGCCGTTGTTCCGGCGGGAACGGGGCTCGAGAATGGAGTGCTCATACGAGAACTCTCCCAACGGCAGCAAATTCCTGCACCCTGAAATTCCGCGGCCGGGGGCAGCCAACGGCAATCGAGGCCGAGGCCATGGGGGAATTGGGCGGCAAGTGTGCGCTATCTCGCGCTCTCGTGGATTTATTGCCTCGGCTCGAGCCGATAGTCTTAGCGTAGGACGAACCGTTTTCACTTATGTATAAGGAGCGCGCCAGTGTCGGCTACGCAACCAGGTCAAGACTTCGGAGCAAATGATTGGCTCGTTGAAGAGATGTATGAGCGCTACCAGAGCGATCCATCTTCTGTCACAGCCGAGTGGATTGAATTCTTTAAAACATACTCACCAACAACACCAGGTTCGGTAACTCCAGCAACTCCAGCAACTCCAGCAACAACCACAACACCTGCTGCTGGTGCATCAAAAGGGGGGACTCCCCCAGTTCCAAAATCTGCACAAGCGAAGAGTTCTGCAGCTGTTGCATCGCAACCTGTTGCATCGCAACCTGTTGCATCGCAACCTGTTGCCACTCAACCAGCAGCACCTGTGAGTGCACCTGCACAACCAGCAACCCCAGCAGTTGTCGCGCAGCCAGTTGCGCAAGTTGCAGCACAACCAGTTGCACAACCGGCAACACAACAAGTTGTAACCCCACAAGTTTCGGCATCTGCTCTATATCCAACTCCGGCACAAGTAGTTGTAAGACCAGCTCCGGTGTTAGCAACTCCAGATGAAGCAACGATTGAACCACTCCGCGGAGTTGCAGGTCGTGTTGTTGCCAGCATGGAAGGATCATTGAGCGTTCCTACTGCAACATCAGTTCGCGCAATTCCTGCAAAACTTATGATTGATAACCGCACCGTTATTAACAATCACTTGAAGCGCGGCCGCGGCGGCAAGGTTTCCTTTACCCACATCATCGCCTACGCAATGATTAAAGCGCTTCGCCAGATGCCTGAGATGAATGCATTCTTTACAGAATCAGAAGGTAAGCCAGCAATTGGTCGACCAACACATATCAACCTTGGAATCGCTATCGATCTTGCAAAGGCAGATGGATCACGTCAGCTTCTAGTCCCATCAATTAAGGGTTGTGAAGCACTCGATTTCGGACAGTTTTGGGCTTCCTATGAATCAACTGTTGGTAAGGCACGCGGAGGCACACTCACCGTTGAAGATTTCGCTGGTACCACGGTCTCGCTCACAAATCCAGGAACAATCGGAACCGTTCACTCAGTTCCACGCCTCGTACAAGGCCAGGGCTTAATTATTGGCGTTGGCGCGATGGATTATCCAGCAGAGTTCCAAGGCGCAAGCGAAGAGACAATTGCACGCAATGCAATTAGCAAAGTTATTACCCTCACAAGTACCTACGATCACCGCATTATTCAAGGTGCGACGTCAGGTGATTTCCTGCGTCGTCTGCACGAACTTCTCCTTGGTGCAGATGATTTCTACGATGAAATTTTCACAGCACTTCGTATTCCATACCAACCAATTCGTTGGTCTGTTGACTTTGATTTCTCTCGTGATGAAGAGATCAATAAGACAGCTCGCGTACAGCAGCTGATCCACGCATATCGTACTTACGGCCATCTCATGGCAGATGTTGATCCGCTCGAATATTTACAGCGTTCACATCCAGATCTAGATGTAGTAACTCATGGTTTAACACTCTGGGATCTTGATCGCGAATTTGCAACAGGTGGCTTTGGTGGCAAGAAGTTTATGAAGTTGCGCACCATCCTCGGAATCCTTCGTGATTCATATTGTCGCTCTATCGGAGTTGAATATATGTACATCACCGATCCAGCAGAACGTAAGTGGATTCAAGAGCATGTCGAGATCGGATTTACCAAGCCAGATCGCGAAGAGCAGCTCCGTATCTTGCGTAAGCTCAATAGCGCTGAAGCATTTGAATCATTCTTGCAGACAAAGTTTGTTGGCCAGAAGCGCTTCTCACTTGAAGGCGGCGAATCTGTAATTCCATTGACCGATGTGATTATCTCTGCAGCTGCCGAAAGCGGATTAGAGGAAGTCTGTATCGGAATGCCACACCGCGGACGCCTCAATATGTTGGCAAATATTGCTGGCAAGTCATATGGCCAGATCTTCCAGGAGTTCCAAGGTCACTATGCCGAGAACGAAGTTCACGGTTCAGGCGATGTGAAATATCACTTAGGTACAGAGGGTGTATTCACTGCAGAATCTGGTGCAACAACAAAGATTTACCTTGCTGCAAACCCTTCACACTTAGAAGCTGTAAACCCAGTCCTTGAAGGCATCGTTCGCGCAAAGCAAGATCGCCTCAACATCAAGGATGCATTCTCGGTTCTACCAATTCTGCTTCATGGAGATGCCTCCTTTGCTGGTCAAGGCGTCAATGCTGAAGTTCTACAGCTCTCACAACTTCGTGGATATCGCACAGGTGGAACTATCCACATTGTGATTAATAACCAGGTTGGATTTACAACATCGCCACATGCATCACGCACCTCTCTTTACTCAACGGATATGGCCAAGATTATTTCTGCCCCGGTATTCCACGTGAACGGTGATGATCCAGAAGCATGTGTTCGCGTAGCTCGCATTGCATTCGAATATCGTCAGGCATTCCATAAAGATGTTGTGATCGACATGGTCTGTTACCGTCGTCGTGGCCACAACGAGGGCGATGAGCCAAGCTTTACTCAGCCAATGATGTACAAACTCATTGATGCAAAGCGCTCAACTCGTACCCTTTATACAGAGGCGCTCGTTGGTCGTGGAGATATCACGCCACAAGAGGCGGAAGAGATTGCATCCGATTATCAGAACCAACTCGAGGCAGTATTTGCATCCGTTAATAACCACGAGCCAGAACACGATGAGAACTTCAAGGTTCCGGTTGCTCCCGCTGCAGAGGCAGTCGCTACGGCAATCACAGAAGCTGAAGCACGAGAAATTGCCGCAACACAGGTTGCAGTCCCTGAAGGATTTAGCGTGCATCCAAAGCTTCTTCCACAATTGCAAAAGCGCGTGGAGATGCTCAACGATGGAACGATCGATTGGTCTATGGGTGAGCTCTTAGCGTTCGGTTCAATTCTTAAGGCGGGCCACCCAATCCGCGTTGCAGGACAAGATTCGCGACGTGGAACATTTAGCAATCGTCACGCAGTAGTTATTGATAAAGAGAATGGCCAAGAGTGGACACCGCTTCGCTCATTGATCACAGATGAGAATCAATTCTTTGTAGTTGACTCACTACTTTCTGAATATGCAGCGATGGGCTTTGAATACGGTTATTCAGTTATTCGCCCAGAAGCACTCGTCATGTGGGAAGGCCAATTCGGTGACTTCGCCAATGGTGCCCAGACCATCATCGATGAGTTTGTTTCTTCAGCACTGCAGAAGTGGGGCGAGCGTTCATCGGTTGTACTTCTACTTCCACATGGTTATGAAGGACAAGGACCAGATCACTCATCCGCACGTATCGAGCGTTTCCTTCAACTCTGTGCTGAACAGAATATGACTGTGGCCCAACCATCTAGCCCAGCATCGTATTTCCACTTGTTGCGCTGGCATATGGCCAACCCAACACGACGCCCAATGGTTGTCTTTACTCCGAAGTCGATGCTTCGCCTCAAGGCTGCTGCATCCTCACTCGGTGAATTCACATCCGGAACATTCCATCCTGTGATTGCAGATGAGAAGGTTTCGAATGCAACACGAGTGATCTTCTGTTCAGGAAAGATTTATCACGACCTCGTTGCAGAGCGTGATCGCCTCGGAGAGCACACCACTGCGATTGCACGTGTGGAACTTCTCTATCCACTTCCAATTGATCAGATGCAAGAAGTTGCCGCCGCGCATCCGAATGCGAATCTTTTGTGGGTACAAGATGAACCTGCAAACCAAGGTCCATGGTCTTACATTGCACTTCGTACGTCAGAGGCGCATGGTGGTCACGGATTTGGATCTCGCACACTGCGCCGAATTTCACGTCGTGCAACGGCTTCCCCTGCAACTGGAAACCACCACCTGCATGAGGAAGAAGCTAAAGCGTTGATGTATGAGGCATTCACTCGCTAGTTGCCTGACGTGCTAATTACTCGTCGCGCTTTGCTTTCTTCACTCTAAAGAGATGCTTCGCTTTCACTGTATGAGGTGGAAGCCATCCCCACGTTGTTGAATCGGTACCTTTCGGATTTTCACTCTTGCACCAGATACCTTCAGCGGCAATCTGGACAATCCGTTTAATGTAGAAGACGCCAGGTTGTTCATCGCGTTCAAGAATTACGATGTCATCGACTTTGAGGGCCGAAGCCTTTGCTCCCTTGCGCGAAAACCAGCGTACGTAGAGGACATCGCCTGGAATAAATACTGGGGCCATAGAAAGGCCATCTACCTTGACGGTGCTAAAAAGTCTCACGCGCGGTAGTCTGCCACACATGAAAAACATTTTTAAGCCCACAATTACCGTCTACGCACACTGCGATCTTCCATGCGGCGTCTATGACCCAGCTCAGGCACGCATCGAAGCACTCTCTGTAAAAGCATGCATGGAAAAATATGCAGCCAACACAGATCCTGATTTCCGTTCACGCTCTGTAGCAATCAAGGAAGAGCGTTCACATGCAGTCAAAGAGCACCTCTGGGTTCTCTGGACTGATTACTTCAAGGCTCCACACTTTGAGGCATACCCACAGTTGCACTCACTCTTTAACGAGGCGACAAAGCTTGCAGGTGCTGCAGGTACAAAGGGAACTCAAGATGTGAAAGTTGCAGAATCATTGATCGCAAAGATCGATGAGATCTCAGAGATTTTCTTCGCAACAAAGAAGTAAAAATTAATTAATTAGAGATTGAGCGGCGGTGCGTGCGAGGTAAGAAACTCGCTCCACCGCCTTTCTCTTTATTACACCTTGTGCGATATGACGTTCACCGTCATAAAGATCGCAGAGGAAGTGAAGTTCTCGGCCATCTACTTCGATACAGCGAGCGGTGCAACGAACTTCTGCTCCGATTCCCACTGAATCAATCATCGTGAGCTCAAATTTTTCAACGACGGTAGTTTCACCAGGCTCTAAGTATTCGATGAGGGCAGCAACGCTGGCACTCTCCATGGAATGCATGATGTGAGAGCTAGCCAAAATTGGTAGATCTGAAATTCCCATCGCCACACATGTATCACCGGGACGCACAACCATCGTGGAAAGTCCCACTGCGCCAATGACTTCTTCGGCCGGTTTCATTAAATCTTTCCTCCGGGCAATCCATCATCAAAGTTAATGTGCTGCACATGCGTCTCTTCAATCTGCACTTCTCGATGCTCTACATTGCCAAATTCATCAATTTCAATTGAGATTTCAGTCATTGAAAACGTTGTAACAACTTCAGTTGCTGAGCCAGCTCCCATAAGTTGGCTTTGGATACTTTCATAGAGACTCTCTGGTGCCTTTTCTACACACGCTCTGCGCAAGGCATCAACTAAGAAGGTGCGGGTTAAACGTTCATGGTCAAGCTGGCTGGAACAGTTGGAACAGAGATCAATATGGTTTTGAACTTCATTGGGGTTCTCAACTTGTTCAATCGCATCTTCAATAATAAAGACAATAGATGCAAGAACCTCCGGACATCCAATACGTTCTGCGCCGAAGAGACTCATGAGTTTTCTCCCTTGGCATCGGTGGTGTAACCAAGCTCGCGCGCGTAATCGGCTAACTTCTCGCGAAGTAATTTACGTCCGCGATGAAGGCGAGACATCACTGTTCCTGCAGGGATTCCAACAATTTCGGCAATCTCTTTATAGGAGAATCCTTCAACATCAGCTAAGTAGACAGCCATACGAAATTCTTCTGGAAGTTCTTGAAGTGCATTCTTAATATCGCTATCTGGAAGGTTTTCTAGCGCTTCAACTTCAGCAGACTTTCCAAGATCACTTGTATGGCTCTGTGCCTGACTAATCTGCCAATCTTCTAACTCATTGTTGGCAATCAGCGGTTGGCGCTGCTTCTTGCGATACGAATTGATAAATGTTGTTGTGAGCACGCGATAGAGCCAGGCGCGAAGATTTGTTCCCTCTTCAAATTGGTGAAATGAAGTAAATGCCTTCATATATGTATCTTGAACGAGATCGCGCGCATCTTCAGGATTGCGGGTGTAACGAAGTGCAGCGGCATAGAGCTGGTCCATAAACACAAGAGCATCGCGCTCAAACCGAATGGTGCGATCGGAAGCGCTCTCTAGGACAAGATCTTTTGATGTCATCGCTTCTAGGCTATCTCACCTTCCTTAGAAATGCCTGACAACAACTGGTGAGGTGAGAAGAGAAGTTGCGCAGGTGCTAGAACAAAGTAGGGCTGGTGCTAAAAGAGAAGTCACGCTGGCGCTAAAAGAGAGTAGTGGGTTCGCCTAAAGTAATAGGAATAATTAGATCTGCTCCATTGTTTGCAACCAGATTCACACGAGAAGAGACTGGATCAGCTTTTAGACCGTAATCCGGTTTATCAACACGCAACAAGTCGAGGGCTGCCAACGGATCACTTTGCGCTGAATCCAGCCAACTATCCCAACGATCTTCAGGCAACATCACCGGCATTCGACTATGAATTGTTGCTAGATCTCCCACTGCTTCGCGAGTAATAATCGAAGCGCTATCAATAATCTCTCCGTTGGGGTTGACCCAACGACTCCATATTCCAGCGACTGCAAATGCTCGCGTTGAAATTTTCGGATCAGGGCTTATGTAGAACGGTTGTTTCGGTGGATATTCTCCGAGCGCAGTTGCCCATTCATAATATCCATTCACCGGAACAATGCACCGTGTCCGGCGGAAGGCATCACGAAATGTTGGCTTCTCGTGAATGGATTCACTGCGCGCATTGATGGCATGTGACTGTGATGCACGCGCTGCTGCGATATCGCTCATCCATGGTGCGATCAGCCCCCATGATGCGGTAGCAAGTGAACGTTGCCCACGAATAATGTAGATCTCATTTGTTGGTGCGATATTCCAATTCAGGGGTAGTGAATGGTCGATCTCATTTGATTGCAGATCAAAGGCAGAGAAAATCTCATCTGCACCTTGCGTTCTCGCATATCTTCCGCACACGCCCGTAAGTCTACGGCGGGTAGACTATGACAATGGAATCAACGACAACAGCGCTCTGGCCTGCGATCTTTCGCGGCCGCGTACCTGTTGATCTTCACGTTGAAATTCCGGGTTCAAAGTCGGTAACTAACCGCGCACTTATCCTCGCCGCCCAAGCTAAGAGCCCATCAACTATTCGTAAACCCCTCATCTCTCGAGATAGCCAATTAATGGTGGCGGGCTTGCAGGCCCTCGGTGTAAAAATTGATGAGACACGTGATGGAAGTTGGATCGTTACTCCTGCACCGCTTAAGGGACCGGCAACTATCGATGTTGGTAACGCCGGAACGGTAATGCGCTTTCTTCCACCACTTGCAGCTCTTGCACAAGGTGAAATTGCCTTTGATGGAGATCCTCGTTCCTATGAACGCCCGCTCGGCCCAGTTATTAGCGCACTTGAAGAGCTTGGAATCAGCATCGAGCATGGTGGCCGATCTAGCTTGCCAATGACGATTAGTGGCGCGGGTGCAATTCCTGGTGGAGAGATCACCATCGATGCGAGCAAATCAAGCCAATTCTTATCCGCGCTCTTACTTATTGGTCCAAGCATGGTTAACGGAATTACCGTCACACATCAAGGCGGCGAACTTCCATCGATGCCACACATTGATATGACTGTTGCGATGTTGCGTGACTTTGGTGCAACTGTCACCGTTGATCGCGCTGCACAACGGTGGAGCGTCGCTCCTGGTGAATTACATGGCGTTGATCTTGTCATCGAACCAGATCTTTCCAATGCCGCACCTTTCTTATCTCTTGCCATGGTCTGTGGTGGTCGCATCACAATCGCAGATTGGCCTCGCCAAACAACACAGCCAGGTGATCAGTTGCGCGAGATTCTTACTCGTATGGGTGCCACAGTTGAATTTACAAACGATGGGTTACAACTTACGGGTGGCAAAACAATTCATGGAATCGATATCGATCTCCACGATGTCGGTGAGCTAACACCATCTATTGCAGCACTTGCCGCCCTTGCAGATTCACCATCGCACCTTCGTGGAATTGCACACCTTCGCCTGCATGAGACAGATCGTTTAGCTGCACTCACACGTGAAATTAATGGTTTGGGTGGAAGCGTCAGCGAAGAAGAGAGCGTTCTGCATATAGATCCGACGCAAGGCACACTCCATGGTGGAACTTTTCACACATATGAAGATCATCGCTTAGCAACGGCTGGGGCTGTCATTGGCTTAGTAGTAAGTGATGTACTTGTAGAAAACATTGCGACCACTCGCAAAACACTCCCTGATTTTCCTGGACTCTGGTCGAGCCTTCTTCAATGAGTAAATATTCATACGATGAATCAGATGTGCGTATCCGCCCAGCACGGAGCACACGTCCACGGAGTAAAGATCGACCATCTCATGATGGAGCAATCTTCGCACTTGTAACAACTGTCGATCGTGGCCGAACAACCTGCATTACAGATGAAGCCGTCATTGTGACTGCGATGAAGGCGCGCGAACTTGGACCAAAGTCAGTTGTTGTCGGCGATCGCGTCAAACTCGTTGGGGATGTGAGCGGAACCGAAGGAACACTGGCACGCATAGTCGCAGTCGAGGCGCGTCGTAATTCTTTAAGTCGTACCGTCGATGATGCCGCACAAGTAGAACGCACCATTGTTGCAAATATCGATCAGCTAGTAATTGTTGCAGCGGTAACAAATCCTGAGCCACGTAGAGGTTTGATTGATCGCTTTTTAGTCTGTGCCTTCCACGAAAATATCAAGCCTTATCTTCTAATGACCAAAACAGATTTAGCACCTCTGCCAGATTTTGTTGAGGAGTATCGCAAGCTCGGTGTTGAGATTCTCACCTCGTCATCAAAGGCAGAATCGCATGATGAGGATTTAGAGCGAGTGCGGAAAGTACTTCTTGGTAAGACTTCTGTCCTCGTTGGACATTCAGGTGTAGGTAAATCAACACTTATTAACGCCCTCGTCCCCCACGCTGGTCGAATTACCGGTGTTGTAAATGTGGTAACAGGTCGCGGTCGACACACATCATCGAGTGCAATCGCACTCCCGCTGGCATCTTCTCTCGAAGGTGAAGATGGTTGGATTATTGATACTCCTGGTATTCGTGCATTTGGATTAGCCCACCTTGATTCCAATCGCATCATCGCCGCATTTGCCGATATCGCAGAAGTGACGCAAGGATGTCTCTCGAATTGCACCCACTACGAACCATCTTGCCGCCTCAATGAGTGGGTTCAACCTGGCGGAGTTATTGATGAAGAGCGACTTACACGCGTGACGAGTCTGAGATCACTGCTGGAGCTCAAGGATAAGAACCCCGCGCTAGGCGAGTAGGCACGAGCAAAAGATAGACTTGGGCCATGTCGAGCTCATCTACTGACGGAAAATCATCGTCACAGTATTCAGCAGAGCTTGCATTTGCCTTAACCCTTGCAGATCGCGCAGATGCTATTTCTCTCTCGCGATATCAAGCACTTGATTTAGAGGTCACCACAAAACCAGATAACTCTCCCGTGACCGATGCAGATAAGGCTGTCGAGCGCGCAATCATTGATGCGATCGCAGCGCAGTATCCAACCGATGGTGTTGTCGGCGAAGAATTTGGAACCAGCGGAAGCAAAGATCGTTACTGGGTCATTGATCCGATTGATGGAACAAAGAATTTTATGCGCGGTGTACCAACATGGGCAACACTCATTGCACTTGTTGAAAATGGAGAGGTCGTTGCGAGCGTCGTCTCTTCACCTGCCTTGTATCGCCGCTGGTATGCATCCACCGGCGGAGGAGCATTTGTAGTTGAAGGTGGCTCAGTAAAAGCTAGCCCAGCTCCTCGTAAATTAACTGTCTCAAAAGTTTCGCAGCTTGCCGATGCATCGATCACGTATTCAGATTTTCAAGGGTGGGGAGCGCGTCGCAGCAACTTCGAGAAGTTACTTGATGGTGCATGGCGCACTCGCGGCTTAGGCGATTTCTGGTCACATATGCTCGTTGCAGAAGGCGCAGTAGATGTTGCGATCGAACCATCGCTGGCGCTCTGGGATATGGCAGCTCTTGATCTCATTGTTCGCGAAGCTGGCGGGAAGTTCTCTTCCCTTGATGGAGTAGATGGACCATTTGGTCCTAACGCAATTTCCACAAATGGGGCGCTCCATAGCGCGATCGTTGCAGCGCTCAATCAGGGGAGTAAATAATGGCTGAAGATATCTCGATCGACTTAATGCGCCATCGCGAGCCTGAAATTAAGATCAATCTCGATAAGGCAACACTTGTTGCAACAACGTACTCAGTTACGGGAATGACATGTTCTTCCTGTGTGGCATCTGTCGAAAGAGCGCTCAACACAGTTCCTGGAGTTCGCGCAGCAGTGAACTTTGCCAGCGAGACTGTTCATGTATTAGCGCCAGAAGAGCTACCAACTCAAACAATTATTTCCAAGATTAAATCTGCCGGCTACGGAGCGACACTTCTTGCAGATAGCGAAGGACCTGCGCTACAAAATAGAAAATCTGCGCTTGCTTTGTTCTGGGCAATTCTCTTTGGCGTTCCTGCAATAGCAATATCCATGGTGATGGATTGGCATATGTGGATCGATATGCGCGTCCACGAGCTTCTCGATGCTCTTAATATTCTTCATCCGCTCTACTCACCCACTGCATGGGTTGCTATCGGACTTACAACACCACTGATTTTCTTCGTTGCGTGGCCAATTCACCGTGCAGCTATTCGAAACATCACACACCCAACGATGGATACTTTGGTATCGATGGGCTCGATCGCCGCCTTTACCTGGTCTATCTATGCAAACTCAACGGGTGACGGTGAGGTCTACACAGAAGTTGCAGCAGGCGTTCTCTTATTTGTTATTCTCGGTCGCTTTCTAGAATCTCGTGCCAAGCATCGTGCAAGTAGCGCGCTTACATCTCTTCTCTCTCTGAGTGCAAAAGAAGTCACTGTTCTCCGCAATGGGCTCGAAGTATTGATTCCCATTGAACATCTTGTGATCGGTGATGAGTTTGTTGTAAAGCCAGGAGCTCGAATTCCAACTGATGGCGTTGTAATCTCCGGTAATTCATCGGTTGATAACTCCATGCTTACTGGTGAATCAATCCCTGTAGATGTGGCACCAGGATCATCTGTGATCGGTGCAGCGATGAATAACAACGGACGCATTATTGTTCGCGCTACACGAATCGGAAGTGATACCGAGCTTGCACGCATCACCGCAATGGTCGTTGAAGCACAGAGCTCCAAAGCGCCTATCCAACGTTTAGCTGATCGAATTTCCGCGGTCTTTGTACCAGTTGTCACACTCCTTGCTATCGGAACATTCTTCCTTTGGTATTACTACCTCGATGCAGTGATCAACGGTGGCGATGGTCGTTCACTTTCTACCTCTATCTCTGTGGCGATTACCGTTCTTGTCATCGCCTGCCCATGTGCACTCGGCTTAGCAACTCCGGTTGCACTCGTTGTGGCATCAGGTCGCGGGGCATCTCGCGGAATTGTTCTCCGTAAGCCGCACGTACTAGAACTTGCCAAGGAAGTCGATGTTGCGGTTCTTGATAAGACCGGAACCCTGACGACAGGTGTCATGAAGGTCAACAACGTATTGATTCCAACGGGTGCGCAGAAGGCACTTGGATCCCAGATCGCGGGCTCAATTAATGAGCGAATGATTCTTTCAACCGCGCTGACTTTGGAGAGTGCAAACGATCACCCAATCGCGAAGGCGATCTCTTCCTACTCAATTTCACGTGGAGCAACACTTGCTGTGCTCACAGATTTCACGCAGACACCTGGTTCTGGAGTTGGCGGCCGTATCAAGGTTGGCGATTTTTCACCTGTCGTACTGATTGGAACGCCTGAGGCAATTGCACATAGCGCTGTTCCATTCGATGAGCAGATTGTGGCCGGAATTGAACAGGCACGTTTCCGTGGTGAGAGCGTCTCAGTTCTTGCGTGGGATGGCGTTGCACTCGCACTCTTTACAACTTCGGATGAAGTGAAAGATGATGCTGCAGAGACCATTACTGCACTGATTGATCGTGGAATTACGCCGTGGCTTGTCACAGGAGATAACAAGGAGAGCGCCAACCACATTGCATCCCTTGTTGGAATTCCTGCTAGCAATGTAATCGCTCATACCTTGCCACAAGAAAAGCTCAAGGTTGTTGAAGATTTCAAGGCCCAGGGCAATACAGTTTTGATGATCGGTGATGGCATCAACGATGCCGCAGCACTCGCAGCCGCAGATCTGAGTATTGCAATGGGAACTGGAACTGATTCAGCAATTGGTAGTGCCGATATCACTTTGATGCGTCCAGGTCTCGTGGGAGTTGTTGGGGCTCTGAAATTAGCCACCCGCACACTTCGCACGATTAAGGTCAACCTCGGTTGGGCCTTTGCCTACAACGTGATCGGTATTCCGATTGCAATTGCTGGAGCCCTCACACCGATGTATGCAGCAGCTGCAATGGCGGCGAGTTCTCTCGTTGTAGTGACCAACTCGCTTCGCATTCGCTAATAGCCCAAGCTGAACCCAGACAAAGAAAATGGCGCTTTTCAGCGCCATTACTTTTTTACATTAGTAGCGGGGGCAGGATTTGAACCTACGACCTCTGGGTTATGAGCCCAGCGAGCTACCGAGCTGCTCCACCCCGCGTCGGTAGCACAATCCTAATCGCCCGCAGGTAAAGCACCAAATTGAGAAGTATTTACCTACTTCTTCTGTGCATTTGCAGCAGCATCGAGAGCTGATTTCAATCGCTTCTGTGCGCGATCGTATGCAGCGAAATCTCCCTTTGCTAGTGCAGCTAATCCATCTTTATATGCAGCTATGGCGCTTGCAATTGCACTTGCGGCATCGGAAGAAGATCCACCTGACGCAACGTTGCCACCACCAGCTTGTGTTCCGGAGTTTCCGCCAAAGACTTGATCGAGTGCACCCTTAAGAGTGTCGTCATAACCAATTTGATCTCCGAATGAAACGAGAACTTTCTGCAGAAGTGGATATGCAGCAGCATTTGAAGTTGCCTTTACATAAACAGGTTGCACGTAGAGCAGACCATTTCCAACTGGAAGTGTCAACAAGTTTCCGAGAACTACATCCGAACCACCTTGTCGCAAGAGCGAGAGTGAGTTTGCAACTTCAGGTTTTGCTTCGAAGTTCGATGCAACTTGTGATGGTCCTGCAACGTTTGTGCTACGAGGAAGTTGTAGAACAGTTAGCTTTCCATAATCGGCACCGGCTGTTGAATTCACAACTGCAAATGCTGAAAGGTTTTCACGTCCGCCTCGTGGAACAAACGGTGTCGTGAGTGAGAACGATGGTGTTTTACTTCCTGGCATCTGAAGTGTCAGATAGTAAGGAGGCTGCGCACTTGCATTTGCACCGAAGGTTGATGGGTCACGAGGTACGCGCCAGAAATCTTGTCCGCCGTAGAACGCATCGGCAGTCTTGACGTGATACGAACTCAATACCTCGCGCTGAACTCGGAAGAGATCTTCTGGGTAGCGGATATGTTCAAGAAGTTGAGCTGACATTTTGCTCTTCGGTGTGACTGTGCCAGGGAATGCTTTTATCCAGGTCGCAAGGACTGGATCCTTCTCATCCCACTGATACAAGGTCACGGTGCCGTCATAGGCGTCAACCGTTGCTTTTACGGAGTTACGGATGTAATTCACATTCTTATTTGCCTGCGCAGTGACAGCTGCTGAATTTGCAGTAAGCGCGTCCGTTGTCGCAGTAGAAAGTGTTGTGGTCTGTGAATATGGGTAGCTCGCACTTGTTGTGTAGCCATCGATAATCCACTGAATTTTTCCATCAACAATTGCAGGGTATGGATCTCCATCAAGGGTCAACCATGGTGCGACCTTTGCTACGCGATCGCGTGGATTGCGCTCGAAGAGAATCTTTGAATCTTTGTTAATCAAGTTAGAGAGAAGAATGCGCTGCTCTTGATACTTAATTGCAAAGAGCAACTTATTGATTGTGCTTCCTGCTGGAACTCCACCCTTGCCTGAGTAGGTCACATTCTTCTGACCATTTGCGGAGGCATCATCTGGGTAATCGAATTCGACAGGTGTATCAGTCTTTACGCCACCAATAATTGAGTAATCAGGGACGTTCTCGCCGAAGTAAATGCGTGGTTCGAACTCACCAAGACCCTTAGTCGATGGAAGATCTCCGACAGCAAAGGTCGGCTTGCCATCAGCATCTCGAGTATTACCGAAGGCTGCAACGAATCCGAAACCGTGTGTGTAGACAAGGTGGTCGTTAATCCAGTTACGGCTTGGATTTCCTTCGATATTGAGTTCGCGTACAGCAACGACTGTATCGCGTGAGACTCCGTTAACTTTATAGCGATCAACATCGAGGGATTCCGGGAACGTGTAATAAGGCTTAATCTGCTGGAGTTGGCGGAATGTGGCAGCGAGAACATTCGGATCCATAAGGCGGATATTTGCAATTGTCGCTGCATCATCTGCGAGCTGTCCCGCATTCGTTGTAAGCGTTGCGTTGTAATCTTGCATGACAACGCCATCGATACCGTAGGCAGCGCGAGTAGAGTCAATATTGCGCTGAATAAATGGTGCTTCCTTTGAAGATTCAGATGGCTTGACTGTGAACTGCTGGATTACAGATGGATAGATTCCAGCGATTAGTACTGATGAGATAACAAGGAGTGCGGTACCGGCTGTTGGAAGTAACCATGAGCGTCGAACAATGTTGGCAAAGAAGAGAAGTGCGCAGACAAGTGCGATCGCAGCCAAGATAGCCTTAGCTGGAAGAAGTGCGTTGACATCGGTATATGTCATACCGGTGATCAAACGATTTTCTTTCAAGGCAAGTGCGTAACGGTCATACCAATATGCAACAGCCTTGAGTAGAACAAGGAAACCTAAAAGCACTGAAATCTGAACACGGGCAGCAGTTGTTGTGCGCTGTGTTGGAGCCTGTGGACGAATTCCGCCGTAGAGATAGTGAACAGCTACCGCTGCAACAGTTGAGATGAGAACGAGTGAAATTCCCCAACTGATCAGCGCCTGATACATCGGCAACTTAAATGCAAAGAATGAGATATCTAAACCAAATTGTGGATCTGTCTGACCAAAAGGTGTTGCATTCTTAAATTGGAGCCATGTTGACCAGAAGACAGATCCTGAACTTCCACCAAAGTAGATCAGTGCTGCTGCGATTCCAAGAAATACCCAGCGGCGGATCGGTTCAATCTGTGCGCGATACCGCTCGAGGTTATCTGCCTCGATTGTCATTGGTACATATAAAGGTCGGCTGCGATAAGCGATAAAAATGTTGGTGCTGATAAAGAGTGAAGTGATGAGACCAACGACTGCAAAGAGTGTGATCTTGGTTGTGAGAACTGTGCTCCAGACTGATGTAAATCCAACAGATTTAAACCAGAGCCAATCGATGTAGAAGCCACTTGAGCTAAATATTGCAAAGCCAATAAGGGCGATGATTCCTACGGTGATATTGAGCGGTTTGCGCAGTTGATTCATGCTCCTAAACTATCGCAACCCTTAGGACTCTTCGAATTTAGGGCTGCGACAGCCTCATCAATAGTGCCGACAGCGGCCACGGTGATGCCTTTAGGGATAGACGAAAGTTCTGAACAATTGGCTGCCGGGGCCAGGAAGAGGTCTGCGCCAGCTCGCTGTGCCGCCAGAATTTTCTCTTCGATCCCTCCGATTGCTCCGATGGATCCATCTTTTTCAATTGTCCCAGTGCCGGCAATTGATCGTCCCTGTAAGAGATTTTCTTTCGTCAGCAATTCGATAATTGCCAAGGTAAAGATCATGCCACCGCTTGGTCCGCCGGTTCGCTTTACTGCAATTGAAATATCTTGTGATGTTAGTTTTTCAAATCCACGATCTGGATATGTGCGAACGAGGTAATCGAGTGCGATGGTGCGCGCATAATTCTGCGAACCCTTCATCTCTGCCGTCGATTGTTTCTCTTCTTCTTCAGCAGTTACTCCAGGTGGATAAATCACGCTCTTTGGTAGAACAACTTGATCTGTTCGCGCCCATCGGTAGAGCATCTCTATTCCAGGAACGTATGAACCAGGTGATGTAATGCGAATAGTGAGTAGATAGAACTGGCCATCCACGGGATAACTTGTTGCTGTGCTCTTCTTTGACAGTGAAACAATCTCGGGAAAAATTCCTTGTGGATTTCCAGGTGCGATGGCAACAAATTGAAGTGGTGAGAGAAAGGCTGCTACAAAGAAGAGTGTGACAAGCGCTCTGGAAAATCGGGGAAGGCGAGAAAAACGTAACACGAGAGTTACTTGTCTCGCCCTTGGTCAATTCCCATATCTGCAGGCTTGATTGATTCGCCTAGATCGTCTGCGCCCTCTGAAACATAGGTGACAGTCTCGGCTTCTCTGAATGCACCTTGGAATTTCTGGAACTGGGTGACCGAACGAGAAGTCTCAGTCTCATACTTATCTTTAAATTGAGTGACCCAGAGGACATATCCGAGAGCGCCAAGAAGGCCAATCGCGGGAACTACCCACCAGATGAGCGCCAGGAATGCATTGGACATCCCGCTAGCGTACTGGCTTTCTCGCACGAGCACTCTTCGACAAATCGGGCCGGTTGCTGGGAAGAAATTGGCGAGCATCCGTGTTCTACTACTACGAGATTTGCTGAACAGTGGAATGCACCCAGAAGTGGAGTGCATCTCAAGATGAAGGGGACGGTGGAGATCGATGACTCCTTTTGGATTTACACCACCTAATGGTCCCAATGGTCCTGACGGACCTGATGATGGAAGTCGTGATGGATCAGGTGATCACAGTGGTCCCGAAGATTTCAACGAGATGCTCAAAGCAATTCAAGAACAGATGCGCGAGCAATTTGAAAAGCTAGGAATTCCCTTTGAAGGATTGGAGAACATGGAAAACATGCAATTCATGTCACCTGAAAATCTCACCGCGATGTTTTCAAATATGCCAGGGATGCCAGGGTTTGGTCTTGGACCACAAGGTGCATCAACTGATCCGCTGCCACTTGCAACAGTTCGCGAGACTGCAAAGAAATTTGTCACAGCTAACGGCGTTGCACCACTGAGCACCCGCGATCAAGGCGTTGTCACAAGTGCATATGAGATCGCAGAAATTTGGCTCAACGAAGCAACAACATTTCCTTCAGCTTTATCGCCCACCCACGCATCTGCGGTCAATCGCGCAGATTGGGTCGATCTGACAATCGCCGGATGGCATCGCGATATTGCTCCTCTTGCACAAGGTCTCCTTGAGGCGATGACAGATCTCTTGGCGCAGGCCGGTCGAGAGCAAGGTCAGGGTGAAGGCGAAGGAAGCCAGATTCCACTTGAAGCTATCGGTGGGCTATTACGCACATTTATTGGATCGATGGTTGCTACTCAACTCGGACAATCAGTGGGCTCTCTCGCCGCAACTGTTACTGGCGCACACGATGCGGGCTTGCCGATTCTTGATCCCGCACGCCCTGTATTGATTCCAGAGAATATCGCTGCCTGGGCTGCCGATCTTGAGATTCCGCAATCAGAAGTCTTTATCTATCACGCACTTCGCGAGAGCGCCGTTGCACGTTTATTTGCTCATAACCTATGGCTGGTCTCATATATCCAGAGCACGATCACCGAATACGGCCGCGGCATCCGCATCGATCTTGACGCTATTCAACGCCAGGCAGAGGAGACGATCAATAACTTTGATCCAAGCCAGCCACTAAATAACCAGATCAATCTCAACGTCGAACTTAACAATAGAATTTTTTCACCAGAGGAATCACCACAACAGAAAGCAGCTCTTGAAAAGTTAGAGACTGTCCTTGCTCTCATCGATGGCTGGTCTGATGATGTTGTCTCTGCCGCTGCGGGAGATCGCATTCCTAATATCGAACAACTTCGCGAAACCCAACGTCGTCGTCGCGCATCATCAACTCCAGCACAACAACTCTTTGCGACTCTGTTGGGTCTTGAAGTCTCACCGCGTTTGACTCGTGAGGCGAGCGCATTCTGGAAAGCGATTCGCGAAGAGCAATCCATAGATAAGCGCGATGGAATCTGGGCTGGAATTCTTCCGACAGCAGATGACTTAAAAAATCCATCGGCCTTTATCTCGTCGACAGAAATTCCCGATGATCTCTCTGGGCTTCTCTAACAACCCGAGAATCAAAGTTTCACTGAGTTAGCCCCTCACGTCATCCCTAGATTGCTCACTCGCTCAATCACTTGCGGGAAAAGCGAAGTCCCCGGGCGCACATTAAATATCTGCCTTCCCCTTGCAGATATCAAACGGTTATCCGAGGACTTCGTAGGCAAAAAGTACGACGAACGAGCGCGCAAATCAAATGCATATCGCATTGACACGAGATAGTTTTTTAACTATAGAGAAATTTTCATCTGTACCAAACCTCAACACTAACTTGAGGTTTCTTCATCGCTGAGCGATTTCAGGCAATTGCGAGGTAAGTGCGAGTACTTTTATCCCGTGAAGAATGAGCTCTCAACCGATCGCGAGTCCGAGCTACAGACTCTTCCTGGAATTGATGAGGGCGAGATCATTGTGATCCGCTCCAAGCGTCGCAAACGAAACCTCTCGGCCTATCGTCAGGGCGGGCGGATCGTGATTTCGATCCCTGCCAGCATGACTAAGGCTGATGAGCGCGCCATGGTCCCTGAGATGATCGCCAAGATTCGCAGCCAAGAAGCTGCCAAGACCCCCTCCGAGAGCGCTTTGACCGAACGGATCGACGCCCTCCTCAGCCAATGGGCTCCCGAGATCACCCAACGCCCGGCCAGCGTGGCCTGGCGCTCCATGCGCGAGCGTTGGGGCTCATGTACGAGCGTGGATCGCACGATTCGGATCTCAGATCGCCTCCAGCTCGCCCCTGATTACGCCCTGGATTACGTCCTCTTCCACGAAGCGATCCATCTCGCCCACAGCGACCATGGCGAGGAGTTCACTGAGATTCTGGCCCGTTTTCCCGATGGCGAGCTCGCTAGCGCCTTTCTCGATGGCTATGAAGCGGCGGAAAGGGCCCTTGCCGCCCCCGTTGAGCTCAAAAATTAGGGTAGAAAGTAGAGAAAAACTCCCCCGATTGAGCCCACTTTGAGCGTGAGCGGGAGTATCGTCAAGCCTGAACGAGTGCGCTCCTAGCGCATACGTCGATAGGAGGCAGAAAAATGGCAGAGACAAATGAGGCTTACAAGGGTGACGCTTACTGCGTAAAGTGCAAAGCGAAGCGTGACTTCGAGGGCATGGTCCATATTTCGGATTCAGGTCGCCGCATGGCAAAGGGCAAGTGCCCAGTGTGCGGAACTACGGTTAACCGTATTCTCGGTAAGGCGCAATAATCCCGCACCATAACTACTAGCCATAGTCAGGCTTCGTTCAGCTGGAATTGGTGAAAAAGATTTACAGGTTCACCCCGTATAGGCCAACGCTTATACGGGGTGAATTTTTGTATCTACGCAAAGTAACCACGAGCTCGCATGCGGGTGATCGATGTGGAGTATTCGCAGGTGCACCCTGTGCGCGGTGCAACCCTGCCGCTCATGACAACAGAGACAACGCAGGCAACGCAGACAACAACGACATCGCAGACTTCGCATGAGATTACGAGCAAGAGCCACCTTCGCCTGAAAGAGGGCATCAGTATTTATCGCACTCCGATCGGATTGCGTTGCGGAACAGCTCGCTCATCCTTTGCGATTCCGGAGAAGGGTTATGTCCGTGCGTTAGAGATCCTCAGCAGCAGCCAAGGTGAAGCAATTGATATCGCAGAAAGCTGTGGAATGACGGCCGATGAATTTCGCGAACTTGTGTGGAACTTAGAAGAACACGAATTTCTTGAAACATCACCTTCGATTTTATCTGTGACTACTCGTTTTCAATCGGTTGCAAAACATAAACGTCGCGACATCTTGCCCGATGCAGCGTTCTCACAATTACAAAAGCGTGTAGCGCCAGAACTTTCACACACTCGATTACTTCCTGGAGTACATGATTCGGGTGCATCGATTGTTAACGCACGACAGAATGTGCGAGTAGAAATTTATGGAAGCGATCGCATCGCAACCTTGCTCTATGGAATTTTGCTCTCAAGCGGAGTGACCTACACTCACTTTGCGCTTGGTACGCGCTCGCACGATCCACTCATTATCGATACAGATCTCAGCGCAGGCTTTATTCGATCTACCGATGTGGGCCAGTCGTACAAGCAGCGCATGGAGGATCTCGGAAAAGAATTATCGCTCTTTCCCATTGAAAGGTTAGAAAGTGCGCAAGAGCTAGATGGTGAGCCACCGGAGAGATATATCAAGATTCATATCGGAGCGATGGATACACAGTTACTTTCGCAGTGGATGTCTGCCGGGCAAGAGCACCTTGTCATTACTCCACCAGATGGTGGCAAGTGCGTCATTGGCCCACTTGTTCAACCTGGAAAGACACCATGCACACGTTGTCGAAATATTTCGATTGAAGAAGTTGTTGGTAGCCCCAGTGTGACGGCAGATAAAGTGCTCATCGGAGAACGCTCAGAACATGAAGAGATGCCGGTATTTGTAGCTCACTATCTTGCAGGATTGATCGCTTCATTAATTCTCCAGCGCATCGATACGAATAAATCTGATCTCGCAGGAGCATATATGGCGGTGGATTCACTTGCACTGAGTGAGAGTTCTCTGATCCCTGTAGCTCGCAATCCTGCATGCGGGTGTCATTGGCTTTAGTTGTCTGGCTCTAGGCATGTGAGTTGGCTCATCTCCAGCCTTCGCCACACGTTTTCATTTGGCACTTTCTCTCAATTGCATCCAAGATTGGCGCGTGGCTAAGAAACCGGCAGAGGTAAAGATTCCGAGTACTACGGGTGCTCGCTCTGCACGCATGATCAAAATTCCTGTTGGAATTGCTGGGCGAAGTGTTTTAGGAGTCGGAAAGCAACTCGTTGGTCAATCATCTTCTGTCGTCTTTGCAGATATTCAAGAGAAGACTGCAGAACAACTCTTTAAAGTCCTTGGTGAACTCAAGGGCGGTGCGATGAAGTTTGGCCAAGCCTTGAGCGTTTTTGAAGCCGCACTCCCAGAAGAATTTGCAAAGCCTTATCGCGAGACACTTACAAAGTTACAAGAGTCCGCACCGCCTCTGCCAGCAAAGGTTGTCCATAAAGTATTGGCAAAGGAGCTCGGCGAAGATTGGCGCGATAACTTCACATCCTTCGAAGATCAAGCAACAGCATCGGCATCTATCGGTCAAGTACACCGTGCCGTTTGGAAAGATGGCACAGATGTTGCCGTAAAGATTCAATATCCAGGGGCTGCTGAAGCACTCGTCAGTGATCTCAATCAGATTCAACGTTTCTCAAAGATCTTTGGGCTAGTTCTTCCGGGTGTTGATATGAAACCTCTGATGGAAGAACTACGTGCGCGAATCATTGAAGAAGTTGATTACCTGTATGAAGCAGAGGCACAACGTGCTTGTTATGCCGCCTACGAAAATGATCCTGATATCGCAATTCCTCGAGTAGTTACAGCGACGACGAAGGTTCTTGTCAGCGAGTGGCTTGATGGAAAGCCTTTAGCTGATGTCATCAAGAGTGGAACACAGAAAGAACGCAACGCTGCGGGAATGCACATTGCCCGTTTTCACTTCACCTGTCCGGATCGCGCTGGTTTATTGCATGCCGATCCTCATCCAGGAAATTTCCGTTTGCTCGAAGATGGTCGCATCGGAGTCCTTGATTTCGGTGCCTGCAATCGTCTACCCGATGGTTTCCCAGAACCCTTTAAGAATCTCCTCAAGCACGCACTCGATGACAATGCGCAGGCTCTCTACGATGGATTTAAGAAGGATGGATTTATCCTTCCTGAAGTTGATGTGGATCCGAATTTGGTGCTGGAATACCTTGTTCCACTTGTAGAGCCACTGCGCACTCCAACATTTAAATATTCACGTGATTGGTTGCGCGATCAGAGCGCACGCGTTGGCGATCCACGTAACCCGACGGCCAAGATTGGATTCCAACTCAATCTTCCAGCCGAATATGTATTGATTCACCGAGTAACAATGGGTACTACTGGAATTTTCTGTCAGCTTGAAGCAGAGGGCCCGTTCCGTGATGAAGCGTTGGTCTGGTTTCCCGAGATCGCTCCAGTTGCTTAAGCGCACTAGTCCGCACTGATCTCATTTAGTTAAACTCCAGCTATGCGGGCAAAGATTAAAAATGGCTTTCCTCCTAAGATTTGTGAGCGCTGTGGTCTTCCATTTGAATGGCGCAAGAAGTGGGCACGCGATTGGGAGAACGTTAAATACTGCTCTGAAAAATGTAAGGCTGGCAAGTAATGCCTGAACTTCCCGAAGTTGAAACTGTTCGTCGAGGTCTGCACCACTTAATCACCGGGTATCGCATTGCTGATGCAGTTGATCTTCATCCCCGAGCACTCAAAGCGGAGTCCCTTGCACCACTCTCTTCACTCAAGGGATCCCGAATCACAGGAACGGGCCGCCGTGGAAAATTCCTTTGGATTACTCTCAATCGCCCCGTTGTCTTAGTCGCCCACCTTGGAATGAGTGGTCAGTTTCTGATTCAAGAGAAAGACCGTCCACCTGCAAAACATATCCGCGCGCAATTTGAATTAAAGAGATCGCTACGAACTAAAGATCTAGTCTTTAATGATCAGCGAACCTTTGGATGGCTCTCGGTCGAAGAACTCACCGATGGAGTTCCATCATCTGCTGCTCACATTGCCTACGATCCCTTTGATCCGAACTTTGATTACCAGGCGACTATTGCAAAGATTGCTAAGCGCAATATTCGTATCAAGACAGCTCTGCTCAATCAAGAGATCATGTCGGGGGTTGGAAATATCTACGCAGATGAAGCGCTCTGGCGTGCCAAAGTGCATCCAGAATCAGTGACGTCAGATCTCTCGCAAAAGAAGATCGCAGCCGTGATTGATTGCGCAACCGAAGTGATGCGCGAGGCAATTGCTAAAGGTGGCACCTCCTTCGATGATCTCTATATCAATGTCAATGGTGAGAGTGGATTCTTTGAGCAATCACTCTCTGCCTACGGGCGAGATGATGAACCATGTCCGCGTTGCGGGGCCCTCATCAAGAGGATAGTTTTCGGTGC
>Ga0209087_1000531_pt1 | contig 23934 bp, 24 predicted proteins | sample S_130805_EF_Meta_FD_187321 | JGI IMG/M metagenome (GOLD analysis project Ga0209087, IMG submission 187321) | Freshwater microbial communities from Lake Simoncouche, Canada to study carbon cycling - S_130805_EF_MetaG (SPAdes) (version 2) | ecosystem: Environmental > Aquatic > Freshwater > Lake ... | reverse complement strand
CAGCATCTAAGTGGTTTGTTGGCTCATCGAGCAATAGCGTTTCAGCCCCACTAAAAAGGATGCGAGCTAGTTCAATACGGCGGCGTTGACCACCAGACAGGGTTGAAAGTTCATGTCCAAAGACAGCCTCTGTTACACCTAAAGATGTTGCAATCGCTTCTGCTTCAGCAGTTGCTGCATAACCACCGGCTGCACTGAACTCATGTTCAACGCGGGTGTAGCGATCCATTGCTTTCTCTAACGCTTCACCTTGGGCTGTTGCCATCTCTTCTTCAACAGCGCGCATGCGATGTGAAATCTGATCTAGATCACGGGCAGAGAGAATACGTTCGATTACTGTGCCAGGTTCATCGCCAGTGCGGGGATCTTGTGGCAGGTAACCGATTTTTCCTGTGCGATTGACTGCGCCACCTGCAGGCATAGTTTCACCTGCTAATACTTTTGCAAGAGTTGATTTGCCCGCACCGTTACGACCCACAAAACCAATGCGGTCACCGCTATTGATGCGCACAGTTACGCCCTTAACGAGCAGGCGAGCACCTGCTCGAAGTTCTAGCGCTTGGGTTGAAATCACGCCGTAGTTTAACGCTTAGAGCTTAGGCAGCGCCAATTCGAGTTTTTCTGGCGGTTGCAAATGACTTACCAACTGCGGTTAATTCATCTGAAACCTGTGCTTTGATCGCATCTTCGCTTTTTAGCAGCTTTGTCAGTTCTGCAATAGTTGATTTGAGTTCTTTTTGCTCAGTTTCAAGTTCTAGCTTGCTCATTTTAGTTAAACGACGAAGTGGCATATCCAAGATATAGGTAGTTTGCTCATCATTTAACTTAAAGTCCTTCATTAACTTCTCTTTAGCAGCAGCTGCATCATCGCTGCCGCGGATAATCTTGATGACCTTATCGATATCGATAATCGCCTTTAAGAGTCCGTCTACAAGAGTTAAGCGACCTTCAGCCTTTGCTTTGCGGAACTCAGAGCGACGACGAACAACTTCAATGCGGTGTTCAATAAAGACTTTAAGAAGCTCTTTTAATCCAAGGGTCTGTGGCTTGCCCTTGACCAATGCCACAGCATTGATAGAGAAAGCATCTTCCATAGGGGTTAAGGCATAGAGCTGTTCTAGGACGGCCTCTGGTTCAAAGCCGTTCTTAATCTCAATAACTACGTTGGTGCCAGTCTGGCCATCAGTTAAATCGATGATGTCGCTAATGCCGGCGATCTTTTTAGCCTTAACAAGGGCTGCAATGCGCTCAACAACTTTTTCAGGCCCGATAGTGAAGGGGAGTTCCTTAATAACAATTCCCATTTTGCGCGTGGAGACCTTTTCGATCTCAACGCTGGCGCGCACTTTAAATGAACCCTTACCGGTTGCATATGCCTCGCGCACACCATCTAGACCAACGAGTTCACCGCCTGTTGGAAAATCTGGACCAGGAACGAATTTCATTAACTGCTTGACTGTGGCAGTTGGGTTTTCAATTAAAAACTTAGTTGCAGCGATTACTTCGCCTAGATTATGTGGAGCCATGTTGGTGGCCATACCCACAGCAATTCCAGAACCGCCGTTAACGAGCAGGTTCGGATAGGCAGCAGGAAGAACAAGAGGCTCGGCTAATTGGCCGTCATAGTTAGGACCAAAGTCAACGGTGTTTTCATCTGCTTCTGCAACCATTGCCATTGCAGCAGATGCCAGGCGGGCTTCGGTATAGCGCATAGCTGCAGGACCAGCATCGAGTGAACCAAAGTTTCCGTGGCCATCGATTAGAGGTAAGCGCATAGAAAAAGATTGCGCCATACGAACAAGTGCGTCATAAATTGCGCCATCTCCGTGAGGGTGCAACTTACCCATTACTTCACCAACTACACGTGCACTCTTAACATGTCCGCGCTCTGGACGAAGTCCCATATCTGCCATCTGATGCAAGATGCGACGGTGAACTGGCTTTAAACCATCACGTGCATCAGGAAGTGCACGAGAATAAATTACTGAGTATGCATACTCAAGAAAAGATTCTGAAACTTCTTTAGAAACATCGATATCAACGATCTTGCCTGGGTATTCACCAGGTTTTGGACCGACGGGTTTTTTCCCCTTTGCCGCAGTTTTCGCGGGAGTCTTCGCAGTTGCCATTGGAGCATTGTGCCAAGAGAGTTGCTTAATCTAGGGGAGGGCGCGCCCCAACAGTTGCTACACACTTTGCCGCCAACGCTGTTCCGGCAGAAAGGGATGCTTCTAAATCATTTGTTTCAAGCCACTTTGGAATAAATCCAGCGGCAAATGAATCTCCAGCACCTGTTGTGTCGACCACATTGGTAGTGACGGCTGACACCTTTGCAACGATGTCGCCATGAACGGCCATTGCGCCGCGAGAACCTAATTTAATGACAACCAGTGGGGTGTAAGCAGTTAAATTCTTTTCTGCCGTTTCAACATCTTTAGCATCACCGAGATAGAGCGCTTCTTCGGAGTTGAGCAAAATTCCATCCATGAGTTTGACCCAGGATAAAACTTCATCGCGCGAAACAATCTTCATGGCCCCAGTTGTTGTTGGGTCAAAGTAGATTGGCTTTCCAGCAGCTTTTATCTTTGCAATCATCGAGAGGATTGCATCACGGCTGCGAAAATCAAGTAGTGCATAACCACTCAAATACACGCCATCCACATCATCTAGCGGTGGCAGATCACTGACTTCAAGATCTGCATTTGCTCCGTTATCTGGAAACATCGTGCGCTCACCGTTGGCATCAACCAAAATAACCACAACACCTGTTGGGCGTCCTGAGTGCATCAAATTCATGTGTTCCACGCCGTATTTATCTAAATCGGAGATAAGGGCAAAACCAACGGGATCATTGCCAACACGGGCAACTAACTGTGCTTTTGAGTGGGTGCGAGTAATCCAAGTTGAAACATTTGCTGCTTGTCCGCCTGGGTGGCTTGAAATTCTGCTGGCAGTGTCATTGCCATAGTTAATCGGTTCTTTTAACTGCGAAATAACATCTAAGGCTAAATCACCGATACACAGGATTTTCTTCATTTAAGCGCCATCGCAATATCTGCAGCTAACGCGCAGTTTGATTTAATGATTTCAGTATTAATGGCAAGTGATTCACCCTTGCTGGCGGTGTGGAAATGCTCAAGTAAATATGGTGTTACATACTTTCCATCAATTCCATCACGAGCAGCATTTGCCATACCAGTTGCCAAGATCTCATCATGACGGGCCTTGTCCATCTGCTTTTCAACTGGGTTGGTAACAATCAATGCATGGTCTGAAGTTGAAACTTGGCTGCGGGCTTTAATGATTGAGGCGATCTCTTCGGCAGAATCAACGCGGTGTTCAATCTCAAAGCCAGAGTCGGTGAGATAGAAACCAGGGAAGCGGTTGGTTTTATAACCCACAATGCCAATTGCAAGTGTCTCAAGGCGCTCTAAGGTGGCATGAACATCGAGAATTGATTTCACTCCCGCACACACAACAGTCATATCTAACTGTGAGAGCGCAGTTAAATCTGCTGATTCATCAAATGATTCATTGGCTCCTCTATGAACCCCACCTAAACCACCCGTTGCAAATACTTTGATTCCAGCAATAGCTGCAATGTGAGCTGTGGCGGCAACAGTTGTTGCTGCGCTTTTGCCCTGGGCAATAATGATTGCTAAATCACGGCTCGATGCTTTAGAAATATCATCACGATTGGCTATGGCATCTAATTCATTGGTTTCAAGACCGATATGAACAACGCCATCAAGAAGTGCGATTGTGGCTGGGACGGCCCCGCGTGCTCGAATAATGCTTTCGCACTCTTGGGCAACCAAAAGATTGGATGGGCGTGGCAAACCATGGCTAATAATCGTAGATTCGAGTGCAACGATGGGCGTGCCCGCTGCAATTGCAGCCGAAACTTCGGCCGAATACTTAATTGCACTCTTCATGGGTCAACCTTAGCCGATGTAATGAGAAGATATGAACGTGCATTTGTCCCAGATAACTCCATCGATCTTTACATCCTTGGGGCTATCGACTTCTGAAGACCTTTTAGCGATTGGGCCTTCACCCAGTGGGCGAGAGCTTTTATTTCTAATCGATGGCTTTGGCGCAGATGTCATTGAAAAATACGGCGATGCAATGCCCACTATCGCCCGCCTCACAAGGTTTTCAACAATACAAACCTCTTTTCCATCAACAACAGCAACATCACTAGCAACGTTAACAACAGGAGTTTTACCTGGCGTGCACGGAATGCTCGGTTACACCGTGCAAGTTCCACGCAGCGGTGGTCGCATCCTTAACGCACTTAAATGGGATGAGCGAGTTGATCCCATCAACTGGCAGCCAGTGCCAACCCTCTTTGAGCGAGCTGCAGCTGAAAACATAAATGTCACACATGTTGCAGCTAAACGCTATGAGAACTCAGGCTTCACCCGTGCAGTTTTCCGTGGGGCTAACTACAAAGGTGCAAACGTGGCAGCAGATTTAATTGCAGAGACTAAAGCGGCGCTGCAAAAGACTCCATCTTTTGTTTATCTCTACGTTAATGATTTAGATGCAGCTGGACATAGTGATGGTGTGGGAAGTGATAAGTGGTTAGCGGCGCTTTCCATGATTGATCAGATGTTTTCAAATCTAATGAAAGAGATGCCTCATGGCACCCGCATTTGGCTTACTTCAGATCATGGAATGGTTAATGCAACAGAGAAAATAGTTATAGGACAAGATAATCCTTTGCTAGAAGGTGTGGCCGTTATTGGCGGAGAACCTAGAGCTAGACATCTTTACTTATCTCCAGAAAATGACAGTATTGCTGCCCGTAGTGAATTAGCCAGCAGATGGAAAGAGTTTTTAGGTTCTAAGGCAACGGTTCTAACCCGTGAAGAAGTAGTTACTATCGACCTCTTCGGTAGTCAGATAAGTGCCGATGCACTTGATCGCATGGGTGAAGTCATTGCTATTGCTCAAGGCGAAGTTGTCTTACTTGATCCAGAGCGCTCTGAAAAAGAAGGTGCAATGGTTGGCCATCATGGAGGCGATAGCGGTATTGAAACTCAGGTTGGGCTACTTACAACAACCTTGAGTTAGAGCCACTTAGATTTTCTAAATTTGTAGAACAGATATCCACTCATTGAAGCCAAGGACACCAAGAGAAGTGGGTAGCTAAATTTCCAGCGCAGTTCTGGCATAAAATCAAAGTTCATCCCATAGATCCCGGCAATCATTGTTGGTCCTGCAGCTAGTGCGACCCAGGCAGAGATTCGTCGCACATCTTCATTTTGGCGAACTTGAATGTGAGCCAAATCTGCTTGAAGTGCTGAAGACAAAAGAGAATCCATGCCTGAAGCATGTTCGCAAGCGCGTTGCAGGTGATCAAGAGTGTCTCTAAAGAATGGCTTCAAGAGTTCAGGTGTTAGTTGGTATGTCTCTGAAACTAATTTCTGAAGTGGCATTACTAACGGTTCAATTGCATGTCGATATTCAATAATCTCGCGCTTAAGAAAATAAATCTCCTGCGAAAATGTTTGGCGGTTACCACCAAAGACTTTATTTTCAAGTTGAATTACATCGTTTTCTAGCTCAGCGGCAATTGTTGTGTAGCTATCAATTACTCGGTCAGCCACTGCATGCAACACGGCAAATGGGCCTTGAACAAGAAAATCAGGTCTAGTTTCAATCTCTTGACGCACAGATGCAAGTGGCGAACCCTCACCGTGGCGAACAATGACAATGAAATGAGGATCAACAAAACACATTAATTCACCAGTAGAAATTTCACTGCGGGACTCATTATAAAAGACTGTTTTTAAAACAAAGAAAGTTAGCCCACCATATTCTTCAATTTTTGGACGCTGTTGGGCATTTACTGCATCTTCCACGGCCAATGGATGGAAATTGAGTTCTCCTACTACATGGTCAAACTCTTCTTGGGTAGGACTAGATAATCCGACCCAAACAAATCCGCCATCTTTACGGGCTTCATCTACAAAATCGGATATATCCCCAGAATCCTTAATACGTATTCCGTTTTGATAAAGGGCGGAATCAACAATCATTTCTTACTGATCTTCAGTAGGTTTAATACCGAACATAATTTCATCCCAACTTGGAACCTTTGCGCGTGCAACAACACCATCACGTGCTGCCTCATCATCTGGTAGTTCACGAATAACGGCTAAGCGTGGAACTTCTGGCATAGGGGTGATGTCTTCACGCAATGAAGGGTGATTAGCATCTGAGTAAACAAGTCCAGGTGCAGGCATCTGGCGTGCTGCTGGCTCATCGCCCATCATCCAACGTGCATTCTCATCCATTGAAGTCAGAACGCGACGAGTGGTGTCAAAGTTCCACTGTGCAATTCCAACACCGCTGGTGTTTGGGTAATGCAGCTCAACTGTCCATGTTGAATCTTCATGGCGCCATGTGTTCCAGGAAAGATCTGAAAGATCGATATTGCGCGGGGCAAGACGAGAAACAACAACACCTAACAAGTTAACTGGGTCGCGGCTTCCTTCTTTGCGAACAGAAACTTGTTGGGCTTGATCAATGATGTAGATGCGCTCTTGCAAGATTGGACCAGAGAAGCGTTCGATTTTTTCTAGTGGAATATTATTTTCGCGAGCTAACTCTTCAGCTAATTCACCAGCACGCAAACGACGCTGAATCTCTTTAATAGAAATTGTGTCGGCTTCTTGTTCTGGAACTGCAGAAAGACGAGGTTGATTAACTGTGGCGCGCAAAGTATCGCTAATGCGAACAGTGAACTCATTGCCATCATTATCATGAAGGGACAAGTGAGTACCGTCCTCACTCTTGCCGTTTAATCGAAGCTCAGTCACGGTTCAGAGAGTAATGGATGAGCCCCTTGTAAACCCGAAAATAGGGCAGTGTGGCTAATAATGCTGCACACATAAATCCCAGAGGAACCCAGAGCGCGCTTTGTGCCCCGTAGGTATCAATGATCCATCCGCCGAGTGCGCTAGAGATTGCACCACCTAATGGCATACCGGCAACGACCCATGTAAAAGATTCTGTGATCTGTTCACTGGGCACGGCTTCTTGCACAGCGCCGTAGGCATTAACAATCAAAGGTGCGATGGCAAAGCCGTTAAAGAAGAGCGCAACAGCTAGCCAGAATATTGAATCCACATATATAAATGGAATTGATAGAACAGTCAGAGCGCTTAAGAAGATCAGGAAGCGTCCAGCATATGAGGTCTTCCATTTGATTAGCCCATTAATGATGGCCATGACGGCGCTGCCAGATGCCCAAAGAGCTAGGAGTAAACCAGAATGAGATTTCTGCCCTTGGCTTTCGGCAAATCCAACGACAGTAATTGCGATTGCACCAAAAAAGCCGCCAGTGAAAGTTGTGGCCAGTGCAATTGCCTGCACGATAGGAATTCCAATAACTGGTGGATGCGGGTCTTTAGTGCGAACTGGTGATGGAGGTGGTTCGGTTGCCCGTTGCATTGCAAAGAGCGGTAATCCAATAGACATCAAAATCATTCCAGCGATTAATCCGGCGGCAGGTGCAATTGAAGTTGCACAAGCTGTGGCAGTAATGGGACCAACGATAAATACAACTTCATCCATCAAAGCTTCATAGGAGTAAGCGGTGTTGACCACATGCTTATCGGCTTCATCTTCAGCGGTAGTTGATTTATCAGGACTTAAGACATGAAGCCAACGGCGGCGAACTAAGCCGCCTGTATTAATCGCTGCAAGTTCAGCCAGAATAATGGAAACAAACCAGGTCCAGACAGGTGCCCCATTCATCACGAGTGCAATAAAGAGTGAAAGGCCAAGGATCTTCATTGGCACAACTCGCAGCAACATTTTTCGTTGCCCGATGCGATCTGCAAGTCTTGACCAAAATGGGTTTGCAATAGAGATAGTAATTGATGCAATAGCGCTGAGCGCCCCAGCTAGTGCATAGGAATCACTGACTGCAACAACTATAAAAATGAGCGCTAGTGAATCCATAGAAACCGGCATTCGGCCTATAAGGCCTGAAATAGAAAACTTCATCGCTCCCGGAGTGCGAAACAGGGTTGTATAGGCCGAGAACATGTCGCTCATCCTATGACACGGTTAAGATATGCATGTGAGTATTAATGATGAACTCTTAGCGCTGGCCTTGGATATTGCAGGCCAAGCTGGCTGTTTATTAGTTGATCGCCCAGCCTCGTGGGAGTTAACTTCTAAATCAACGGCGATAGATATTGCAACGCAGATGGATCTTGCAAGTGAAAAACTAATAGTTAACGCCATTCTTGCCGCTAGACCAGATGATGGAATCATCGGTGAAGAAGGCGCCGATAGGGTGAGTAAGTCTGGTTACACCTGGGTGATAGATCCAGTAGATGGAACTGTTAATTACTTCTATGGCCTACCTGGTTGGAACATCAGCATTGCCGTTAAAGATGCCCAGGGCACAGTCGCAGGAGTTGTTCATGCACCCACTATTGGTGCAACATGGCATGCCAGCCGAGGTGGCGGTGCGTTCTTAAATAACGTACCGATTTCATGTAATGAACCGATTGAATTAAACCGAGCTTTGATTTCAACAGGTTTTGCCTATGATGTGAAAGATCGCATTAACCAATTAGATTTGGTGAATCAGTTGATTCCAAAGATTCGTGATATTCGCAGAATGGGCGCTGCTGCAACAGATCTATGTTGTGTGGCAACAGGAATGGTTGATGGCTATATCGAAACTGGATTAAAGGAGTGGGATTTAGCTGCCGGTGCCTTAATCGCCACTGAAGCTGGGGCAATCGTGACCACGCATTCATGGCGGGGGATGGAGTTAACTGTGGCTGGCGGTGCCCACCTACATGGCGCGCTCATGCGGGAGATTCCCGCCTAGATTTACCCGATTTACGCTCAAGGCCCCTTCTGTGGCAAGATACGCAGTCTGCACCTGCCAAAGCCGGTGCTTAATAGATATAGATAAAAAAGGACGAATTCCATGAACATTCTTGACGCCGTAGATGCAGCATCGCTGCGCAAAGACATCCCACAGTTTCGTGCCGGTGATGAGCTCAAGGTTCACGTTCGTGTTATTGAAGGTAGCAAGAGCCGTCTTCAGGTATTCCAAGGAATTGTTATCCGTCGTCAAGGCGATGGCGTTCGTGAAACATTCACAATCCGTAAAGTTTCTTACGGTGTTGGCGTAGAGCGTACATTCCCAGTTCACACACCAGTTATTGAAAAGATTGAATTAGTAAAGAAGGGCGAAGTTCGTCGCGCCAAGCTTTACTACCTACGCGATCTTCGCGGTAAGGCTGCAAAGATTCGCGAAAAGCGCGATGGCGTTGAAGGTTACGGTGATGGAATTCTTTCAACACCAGAACCAATTGCAGCTGTAGTTGCAGCAGCTCCTGTTGTTGAGGAAGTTGTTGAAGCGCCAGTAGCAGTGGCACCTGTTGTTGAAGAAGTTGTAGAGGCACCAGTTGCTGAAGCAGTTGTAGAAGCACCAGTTGCTGAAGCAACATCAGAAGCATCACCAACTGCTGAATAATCACTTCAATGCGTCGTAAGGGTTCCCTCCTTCGGGAGCTCCCAATCCTTGTTGTAGTTGCACTTGTTGTCTCCCTGCTTATAAAGACTTTTCTAGTCCAGTTCTTCTATATTCCATCTGGTTCTATGGAAAACACTCTGCAGATCAAAGACCGCGTTGCAGTCAACAAAGTACCTTTCCTTTCACGCAATATCGCCCGTGGAGATGTCGTTGTTTTTCGCGATCCTGCTGGCTGGTTACCTGAAATTACTGATTATTCAACAAACAAATATGTTGCCAAGTTAAGAACAGGTCTAGTAGCAGTCGGTGTATTGCCTAACCCAGCTAAGCAGTACTTGGTCAAGCGCGTCATTGGTGTTGGCGGTGATCATATTGTTTGCTGTGACAAGGCGGGTCTATTAACAGTTAACGATAAAGCAGTGACTGAGCCTTATATCTTTGCTGGAAATAAGCCTAGCGATATGAATTTTGATGTCACTGTGCCAAAAGGAAAGATTTGGGTCATGGGAGATCACCGCGGAGCAAGTGCGGACTCTAGATATCACCAAGAAGATATCAATAAGGGTTTCGTTCCACTCTCTCGTGTTACAGGCCGAGTAGTTGCAGTTATCTGGCCCTTTAAAAATATTACTTATATTCCACAAATCAACGTTCTTAAGTAGTTCTTTATGAAGGTCATTGAGCAACTGCTCACACAAGCAGGAATCTCACCTATTGCCGGCGTTGACGAAGCTGGACGCGGAGCATGTGCTGGACCGTTAGTAATTGCAGCGGTTGTTCTCAATGATCCATTTGCACCAGAGCTTGCACCTGTGCGAGATTCAAAAGAAATTAGTGAAAACAAAAGAGATGAAGTCTTTGAACTCATTCAATCAATTGCAGCCAGTATCAGTGTGGTGATTGTGCCGGTAGAAGAAGTTGATGCACGGGGTGTGCATGCAGCAAATCTTGATGGGATGCGCAGAGCGGTTAATGGCTTGGATATAACCCCTGCATATGTATTAACAGATGGCTATGCAATTGAAGGCTTAGGTTTTCCTAACTTAGCGGTGTGGAAAGGTGATCAAGTAGTAGTCAGCATTAGCGCTGCATCTGTGGTTGCAAAAGTCACACGTGATCGCATTATGCGCAAGATGGATGCCGAGTACCCGCTCTATGGCTTTGCTGGTCATAAGGGATACATCACTGCCGCTCACACACAAGCCCTTAATGAACATGGGCCTTGTGCACAACATCGCCAATCTTTTTCAAATGTAGCTGCACTTATTCACAAGCAATAGATTTCATTAAGGGCTTTATCACCTGCCAGTTTTAACATGGCGCCTTATGTACATACAAACACCTGCCTTTCTGACTCCTTTTGAAGCTCGCGCCATTCTCTTTTCCGCCATCGAACCTGGACATTTCTTCTGGACTGCCGAGATTTCACAGTTCGGCCCCCTTAAAACTTTGGAATCTATTCTCTCTGGTGAGTACCCGGCTGAGAAAACGAAAGCAATCATTACTGCTATTCGAAGCGCAGAAGTTGGCCAGATTCTCTTTGAGATTGAAAAAGCGGGGGCAAAGTTCCTCACACCTGAAGATGAGCATTGGCCACAAGGAGTTAATCAACTTATTAATCCACCTATTGGATTAATTGTTGCGGGGGATTCAAGTTCACTGATCACACCAGCATTAGCCATAGTTGGTTCTCGCAAACCCACAACATATGGCGCACATGTTGCAAGTGATTTTGCGCGAGCTTTTTCAGATTTAGGGTGGACGATAATTAGTGGGGGAGCATATGGAATTGATTCCTATGCCCATCGCACAACGTTGCAAGCTAATGGGCGATCTATTGCGGTCTTGGCAACAGGGATAGAAGTTGCTTATCCAAAATCAAATCAAAAGCTCTTTGATGAAATGAGAGTCAATGGCGCGTTGATAAGTGAGCTCATGCCCAATGAGAACGCGGTGCCCTCTAGGTTTTTGGTGCGCAATCGATTAATCGCATCTATCGCTAAGGCAACGTTGGTGGTTGAAGCAGCATTTCAAAGTGGATCTCTTCGCACCGCACGAGATGCTGCAGAACTACTTCGTCCCGTTATGGCAATTCCAGGACCTATTAACTCTGCAATGAGCCAGGGATGTCATCGCTTAATTAGCGAACGTGCCGCAGAGCTGATCACATCAGTTGCAGATGCAGTGGAGTTCATAGGCGCAAATCAATGAGAGAATAAGCCTATGAGTGATTTCCGTTCGGGCTTTGTTGCCATTGTTGGCCGCCCTAACGTTGGTAAATCAACTCTGATTAACGCACTAGTTGGTAGCAAGATTGCAATTACTTCACATCATCCCAACACCACACGCAGTGCTATTCGTGGCATCGTCCATGGAGAGAATTTCCAAGCAGTTCTAGTTGATACACCTGGTGTCCACAAACCTAAGACTCTGTTAGGTCATCGCCTAAACGCTGTTGTTGATCAATCCATGGACACTGTAGATGTAGTCATTCTTTGCATTCCAGCCGATGAAACTTCAGGTGCTGGGGATATATACATCGCTCAAGAAATAGCCAAGCATCCGCGAGCAAAGAAGTTTGCAGTTATTACAAAGACAGATTTGTTATCTAAGGAAAAGCTGGCACTTCGCCTAACTGGAATTATGGAGCTAGCTCAAGGCTTTACGTGGGATGAAATCATTCCAGTCTCTGCTGCCATTCACGATCAAATTGATTTACTGAATAAGCTCATCGGAGCTGCGCTTCCAGCTGGTCCTGCCTATTACCCAGAAGGCACAACCAGTGATCAAGCTATTGAACAGTTGATTTGTGAGTTCATTCGAGAAGCTGCGTTGCAAGATGTTCGAGAAGAACTACCTCACTCCATTGTTGTGACAATCGATGAGTTCGGTGAACGAGAAGAAAAGGGATCACGCCCCTTCTATGATGTTCATGCAACTATTCATGTTGAACGCGACACACAGCGCGCAATTTTGCTAGGTCATCAAGGAACGAGATTAAAAGAAATTGGAATTAGAGCACGCGCAGATATTGAGCGCGCACTTGTTGCAAAGATATTTCTTGGCCTGCATATTAAAGTTTCTAAAGAATGGCAGCGTGATGCCCGCATGCTAGACAAGCTAGGTTTTGAAGAGCGTCGTTAAACTTTCTCTTTACGACTTGCTAAGTATGAGCCCAGTAAAACCATTGGTAGGCCCACGATAATTCCTAAGGTGATTGGCTCGTTTAAGATAATAATTCCAAGGACCACAGCAAATGCTGTGTTGACATAGGTTGTTAACGAACCACGTGCTGGGCCAATCTCGACGATAACAATAAAGAAGAGCATGAAGGCGATAGCAGTGCTCAATACGCCTAAGGCAACCAGGGCAGTGATTGCTTGAGCTGAAACTGGATTACTTGGCCATACTGCAATTGCTATGGGTGTGTAGAAAAGACAGGTGATTCCCATTGCCACACCGTTAATGGCTATTCCATCAACACCTGGCAAGTTAGTTGTGATCATTAAAACGGCGTAGGCGTAGAGGATGGAAGCCAAAATCACCATGGCAATTGCCTTGGGGTTACTGCTTCCAGTAATCGATTCAATTCCAACCAAGGCGATGATTCCAATGAAACCAACAACTAGTCCAAAGACTCTCTTTGGTTGCCAGACGCTGTGATCGCCACGCAATGAAGAGAAAATAGTTGAAAAGATTGGAACTGTTGAAACAAGTAATCCAGCTAGGCCAGAAGAGATTTCCTTTTCAGCACTTGTTATGAGAATCCATGGACCAATCATTTCAAGGGCTGCATAAGGGGCCACATATTTAATGCCCTTAATTGCATCCTTTAAAGTATTTTTGCGCATTGCAATAGGAATCAAAATTACAGCGCCAATGAGTGTGCGCCCAGCAACGATGAGTGCAGGTGGAATGTCAGCAACAGCTACCTTCATCAGTAGGTAAGGAATTCCCCACAAGAAGCCAACTATGCCAAATTGAATCCAGGATTTACGAGTCATTTAGACAATCACGGGGCAATAATGAGTAGTGGTTGCAGAGGCAACGGCGTCCCAACCAAATTTCTTCATGGAGCGCACTCTACCAATTTGCAGTGTTATCTCGCAAAGTTCGATATTTATCCATTACATGTGGAGTTGCTTGTGAATCATGATGTGAAACTTTTCCTAAATCCCATATTGGCATTTCACCTAGTAGAGCCCAGGCAGCTTGTTTTGCTGCACCATCTGCAACATATTCTCCTGCCGGTGGCACTAAAACTTCACGGCCAAAGAGTGCGCTAGCAATTGTTGGGATTGCAGGATTCTTTGCGCCTCCTCCAATAAGAAGTATGCGATTGACGTTTACTCCAAGTGCAATCAAAGAATCAACGGCATCGGCTAATCCAGCCAGCATTCCTTCGATCATGGCACGAGCAATATCAGCAGGATTGGAGTTGTTTAAATTCATTCCTGCAAAGACGCCAGTTGCATCTGGGCGGTTAGGGGTTCGCTCACCTTCAAAATAGGGAAGAAGAGTTAAACCATTAGCACCTGGGGTTGCAGAGAGTGCAAGTTCTCCAACTTCATCATGAGTTTTACCAAGAATCTTTGTCGCAGCATCCATGATGCGTGCAGCATTTAATGTGCAGACAAGAGGCAAGAAGCGGCCCGTTGCATCAGCAAAGCCAGCAACTGCGCCACTTGCATCATGTGTTGGAGTTTGCGAAACGGCAAAGGCTGTTCCAGAAGTTCCAAGAGAAACGATCACATCTCCAGGTTGTGCTTGCACACCTAGAGCTGCTCCAGCGTTATCGCCAGCACCTGCTGCAATTGGTATTCCAGTTGTTGTTGTTCCGCCAAAAGAGTTCGGTGCAATAATTTTTGGTAATCGCAGCTCTAAATCATGGCGCAGTGCCAAGCGCAAGATATCTTCACGGTAGTGAGAAGTTGTTGGATCAAAATATCCAGTTCCAGATGCATCGCTGCGATCTGTAAATAGCGTGGAGAAATCTTTACCGCCTTGCAGTTGCCAAGAGAGCCAATCATGGGGCAGGGCTACAGATGCAACACGGGCCGCGTTCTCTGGTTCGTTATCTGCCATCCAGCGAAGTTTGGAGGCGGTAAAAGATGCAACTAATACAGAGCCAACTTTGCGAGCAATCTCAGCATTTCCGCCTTCTTCCCGATTTAAATCTTCGGCAGCTTTGGCAGAGCGTGTGTCATTCCATAACAAGGCAGGTCTAATAACTTCACCGTTGCTATCTAGTGCAACCATTCCATGTTGTTGTCCGGCGATAGAAATTGCTTCAACACCATCTAGTCCGCCAGCATCTTTTATTGCGCTATCAAGGGCGTTTTTCCAATGGATGGGATCAACTTCAGTGCCTTCAGGATGTGCTGCTCGGCCTTGGCGCAGCAGCGCTCCCGTGCGGGCATCGCGCATGACTACTTTTACCGACTGAGTAGATGAATCCACCCCTGCGATAATTTGTTGATTGCCCATGTGGCAAGGCTAGACTGTTCCAGTCAGCGTTGACCACAGGCCGGGCGCTTTTCTTAGCTCGAGCCGTTCATCATTTTCTTTTTAATGGAGTTAATAATGCGTATTGGTGTCCTAACTGGTGGCGGAGATTGCCCAGGTCTAAATGCTGTGATTCGCGCCGTAGTTCGTAAAGGCGTAAAAGAGTACGGACATGAATTTGTAGGTTTCCGCGATGGTTGGAAGGGTCCACTAGAGGGCTTAACAATGCCTCTTAATATTGAGACAACTCGTGGCATCTTGCCTCGCGGCGGAACAATTCTGGGATCTTCTCGCACTAACCCTTTCAAAATTGAGGGCGGCGTAGAAAAGATTAAGGACAACCTAGCTAAAGCTGGAATCGATGCACTTATTGCAATCGGTGGCGAAGACACCTTGGGTGTTGCAACAAAGCTTGATTCTCTTGGCGTTAAAGTTATTGGTGTCCCAAAAACAATTGATAATGATTTGAACAACACTGACTACACATTTGGTTTTGATACTGCTGTCAATATCGCAGTTGAAGCTATCGATCGCCTACATACAACAGCAGAGTCACATCACCGTGCTTTGATCGTTGAAGTAATGGGTCGCCATGCTGGCTGGATTGCACTTCACTCAGGTCTTGCAGGCGGAGCAGCTTGTATTTTGATTCCAGAACAAAAGTTCTCAATCGAAAAGGTTTGCGAGTGGGTTGAATCTCGATTCAAGTCGCACTACGCACCCATCATCGTTATTGCAGAAGGTGCCATTCCTCAAGAGGGCGATATGGTCACAAAAGATCAGACACTTGATTCATTTGGTCACGTGAAGCTTTCAGGTATTGGCGATTGGCTTGCCACTGAGATTGAAGCGCGCACAGGCAAAGAAGCACGCACATCTGTTTTAGGTCACATCCAACGTGGTGGATCTCCAACAGCATTTGACCGTGTTCTTGCTACACGATTTGGTCTGCAGGCTATAACTGCGGCTCATGAAGGTGACTGGGGCAAGATGGTTGCACTTCATGGCACCGATATCGTGCGTGTTCCGCTGGCATCTGCCACCGAACAGCTCAAACTCGTTCCCCTAGAGCGCTATAAGGAGTCAGAGATCTTCTTCGGATAATTGCGGTACGCGATTATCAATTGATTCTCTATCCTTAACCCATGACTTCTTCTCTGGATAATCTCTTCACGCCGCACCTTGTGGCTGCTCAACAACCACAGTGGCCTGGCGGTCCAGAAGGCGCGCTAATAAAGGCCGCAGTTGCTGAACTTAAATCATTTCCACCACTTGTATTTGCTGGTGAATGTGATGATTTAAAGGCACGTATTGCACTTGCTGCAGAAGGAAAAGCTTTCTGGTTGCAAGGTGGAGATTGCGCAGAAACATTTGCTGCAGCTACAGCTGATTCAATTAGAAACCGCATTAAAACTATTTTGCAGATGGCTGCTGTCTTGCAGTACTACTCATCTTTGCCAGTCGTTAAGGTCGGACGTATGGCGGGGCAGTTTGCCAAGCCTCGCTCTAATGACATGGAGACCCGAGGGGATGTAACACTTCCTGCATACCGCGGCGATGCAGTCAATGCTATTGAGTTCAACGAGGCTTCTAGAACTCCAGATCCTCATCGTTTGGTCCGTGTTTACAACACATCGGCTTCGACATTGAACTTAGTTCGCGCTTTCACACAAGGTGGTTTTGCAGATCTTCGCCAAGTCCATGAATGGAACAAGGGCTTCATCCGCGATTCATCGGTGGGTGAGCGCTATGAAAAGATGGCAAATGAAATTGGCCGTGCACTCTCATTTATGCAATCAGCAGGAGTTGATCCTGAATCCTTTAAGTCTGTTGATTTCTTCTCCAGCCATGAAGCCTTGATTCTGGAATACGAGAAGGCACTGACACGTATCGATTCACGTACCGGAAATCCATACGATGTTTCAGGTCACTTCATCTGGATTGGTGAGCGCACACGTCAGCTAGATGGTGCGCATGTTGATTTTGCTTCAAAGGTTCGAAATCCAATTGGTATAAAGCTTGGACCTAAGTCCACAGTCGATGACGCACTTGCTTTAATTGACAAGCTTGATCCCAACCGCGAACCAGGTCGCATTACTTTTATTACACGCATGGGTGCAGGCAAGATTCGCGAAGCCCTGCCAGCACTTGTTGATGGTGTTACTAAGTCTGGTGCAAAGGTTTTGTGGGTGTGCGATCCGATGCACGGCAATACTTATGAAGCACCTACAGGCTATAAGACACGTAAGTTTGACGATGTTATGGATGAAGTTAAAGGCTTCTTTGAAGTCCACAAAGCACTTGGTACGCATCCAGGCGGAATTCACATTGAACTTACTGGTGATGATGTCACTGAGTGCGTTGGCGGCGGTGAACAGATTTCACACGAAGATCTTGCTTCTCGCTATGAGACTGCATGCGATCCGCGCCTGAACCACTCCCAGTCCTTGGAGCTAGCCTTTCTAGTTGCTGAGATGTTGCGCGACCGCTAATTTTCTCCTTGTGACATTTTTAATAACTACCCATAAGACACCTGTGGGCAATCTCAATCTCATTGCTGATGATCAGATATTAATCGGTGCAAATCTTTCAACAATCAGCGCTTTTAAAGCTGGCAAAGATGTGAAGATCGTTAAATCAATTCCTGTCATCAGTGATTTAATCGAAGATTATTTCGATGGTGATATCAGCGCGATCAATGGAATCAAAGTAAGCCAGCCGGGTGCTCCATTTTCTCAAGCTGCTTGGAAAGCAATGCGCAAGATTTCTGGTGGCAAAGTTCTCTCGTATTCAGATATTGCAGAACGAGCTGGTTCTGCTGCAGCGGTGCGCGCAGCAGGAAGTGCATGTGCCAATAACGCCATTATGTTGGTTGTTCCATGCCACCGAGTTGTTAAAACTGGGGGAGCGTTGGGAAATTATGCCTACGGAGTTAATAAGAAAGAGTGGCTATTACGCCACGAGGGCTACCTTTAAAATCTCAATAGCTTCCTTGCATTGAGCATCATCAAAATCTAAGTGAGTAACTAGGCGTGCATACTTTGGACCTAGAGCGCTAATCCATAAGCCCTTTTCCCGGCAACGCGTTGCTAATTCAGCAGCGGTTATTGGTAGGTGAGCCAGATCTAATCCCACAATATTTGTTTGAACAGTTGTTGGGTCAATGAGTGAAGAATCAATAGCGGCAATTGCTACTGCAATCTCTTTAGCCCGGCGATGATCTTCAGATAAGCGATCAATGTTGTTATCGAGTGCGAAGTGAGCACCAGCTGCCAGTAATCCCACTTGTCGCATACCTGCGCCGTAACGCTTGCGCCACACACGTGCTTTTGCAACGCGCTCCTTAGTTGAAAGCATTACAGAACCAATTGGTGCACCTAAACCTTTAGATAGACAGACGCTAATGGTGTCGAAGTATTTTCCATATTCGTTGAATGAGACTCCACTTGCAACGTGTGCGTTCCAGATACGAGCCCCATCTAAGTGAAGGGCCAATCCCATTGCATCTGCGCCTTTGCGAAGGGCCTTAATTTCCTCTATTGGTTGCACAGTTCCGCCACCAAAATTGTGGGTATTTTCAACAGCAATAGCTGTGGTTGAAACTAGATATGGTCCTGAATCTGGACGGGCTATCTCAAGTGCATCGGCAGCCTTTAATAATCCATGGGTTGCTGGCCATGTGCGGGTGGTGATGCCACTAAATACTGCTGCTGCGCCAAGTTCTGCGCGAACGATGTGTGAATTTGTTTCAGCGATTATCTCTTCGCCAGGGTTAACCAGCATTCGAATAGCTAATTGATTAGCAAGGGAGCCTGTTGGTGTGAAGAGACCGGCTTCTTTGCCAAAGAGTGCAGCAACGCGCTCTTCAAGTGAGTTAACTGTTGGGTCATCGCTATAAACATCATCGCCAACTGGCGCCGATGCAATTGCATCACGCATACCTTGAGATGGGCGAGTAACTGTGTCTGAGCGAAGATCGATTGCCATAGCTGTGAGCCTACTTTGATTCTTTAATAACAATCAAATACATGGCAGTCACTACAAGGATTCCGCCTAGTGCACTCTGCAGAGTTAGGCGCTCACCACCGAAGATGATTGCAAAGATGGCTGCAAATACAACCTCCATCGTCAAAATGACCGCTACTTTAGTTGGGCTCATGTGTGCCTGTGCCCAGGTCTGAATAATGAAGGCAATTGCAGTTGCAAAGACTGCCGTGAAGATTACAACACCCCAGACGCTTGCATCAGGTGGTGGTGAATAGCCTTCTGGGATAGATGCGATGCCAGAGAGCAGACCACACATAAACAACTGCACAACAGTCATGGCATAAACATCACGGCCAGAACTCCACTTGCTCAAAGCAATGATGTGGCAGGCATAGAAGATTGCACTTATAAAGACAAGAAGTTCACCGATTCCAACAGAAAAGCCATGAATTGAAAGTAACCCGAGGCCAACGGTGGCAACAGCAATACAGCTCCATGTGAATCTATTGATCCTCTCTTTTAAAAATAGCCAAGCAAATAGAGGAGTAAGAACAACGTAGAGTCCTGTAACAAAACCTGTTATTGCAGCACCTGTGCGAGCTAGGCCAAGGGTTTGGAAGATGTAACCAAAGCCTAAGAATATACCGGCAGAGCCTGCACGAAGTAGCAGATCCTTATTAAGAAGCTCTAAAACCTTTGGGCGGATAAGCACCATGACAACTGTGCCGAGTAAGAATCTGGTGAAAAGAAAATTATTGACACTCTGACGCTCAATTGCATCCTTCATAATCACAAATGCCCAGCCCCATGCTGCAGCTACTGCAAGAAGTGCCCAAGGGGCTAACTTCATTTTAAAGAGGTGTTTAGCTTCGCTCACTTTTTATCTCGTAGCTTCTTCAATAGCGCAACTTCAGGCTTGTGTTTTTCCTCCATGCCCGGTGTTTCAAGAATCAATGGTGCGTTAGCAATAGCAGGGTGAGCAAGGAGTTCGGCAAATGGTTCTACGCCAATGTGGCCATCACCTATGTTTTGGTGACGATCCTTAAGGGCTCCGCACACATCCATCGAATCATTGGCATGAACTAGTTGGAAACGCTCAACGCCAGCGATTTGAACGAGCAAATCAATAGTGGCAGTCATCCCGCCTTTAACAGAAATATCGTGACCTGCAGCAAATACGTGACAGGTATCAAGACAGATAGCAACCTTTGGGTGATACTCCAAAGCTTTTAAGTAGTTCTCTAAATCATCTAACTTCTTGACCAGTGATTGTCCTTGTCCAGCAGTTGGTTCTAGTAATAAATATGGAGCATCATCAGGCAGAGCGTTAAGAATTGGCATCATGCCTTCATGAATCTGCTTCCATGCTTTTTCAACGTGGTTTACATCAACAGCAGAGCCAGTGTGAATAACTGCGCCAAGCGCTCCGATATCTGCAGCACGTTGGAGAGAATATTTAGTTGAAGCTAATGAGTTGATGTATGTGGCCTCAGTAGGTGAGCCCAAGTTAATAAGAAATGGAGCATGGACATAAGTTTCAAGATCCATCTCTGCAGCTTTGATTTTGTAAGCCTCATCAAGTTCAGGCTTTGCCGCAGGCATTGCCCACATACGCGGACTTGATGCAAAAACTTGAATTGCACTTGCGCCAATTTCTTGGGCATATTCAATGGAGCGCTTTGCCATTCCGCCAGTAGTGGGAACGTGGGCACCAATACGCGGCTTCTTGGACTCCTTAGGCATTGGCTTACCCTACGGTAATTGTGACTGTGCTGCCACGTTTAACTTTTGTGCCTACCTTTGGAGAGATATTTGTAACCTTCTTTACCTTCTTACTTCCTAATTTCTTAACTACAACCTTGAGCTGTAGATCCTGCAGGGCTAGAGTTGCTTTTACTTGATCTAATGAAAAGACGTTAGGGATAAATACATACTGTGATCCCTTAGAAATAACTAGAACCACAGTTGATCCCTTTGGCGCCACATCAACACCACTTGGGCTTTGCGAAACAACCACTCCTGATAAAACCTTTTCATTAAAGGCATAAGTAGATTCAACGTTAAAACCAAGATCATTTAGCTCATTGAGAGCTTGTTCACCACTCTTACCTGAGTAAGAAGCAAGTGCGACAGTCTCAACACCCTTACTGACTACAAGTGAGACTGGAGTATCGCGTTTAACTTCTGTGCCTGATTCAGGAGATGCAGAGATAACAAATCCTTTAGGAATTTCTTTGTTAAATACCTCAGTACTAGTTCCAACTATCAATGGGAGTTTCTCAAGGGCAGCTGTGGCTGCCTCTGGTGTGAGGCCAGTGACGGAAGGAATGATGTATCGCTCTGGGCCCTTTGAAACAATTAATTTAACTTGCCCGCCTGATGCAACACGTCCACCACCTGGTGGATCTGTTTCGATGATGGCACCTTTTGCAATATCTTCATCAAAGCGCTTCTCTAAAATCACAGTAGTTAAGCCCAGAGGCGTCAGAGTAGAAAGAGCTTCCTCGTATGTGCCACCGACCACCGATGGAACAACTACGCGAGAACCTGGTCCAACTAATGTGTACCAACCACCAATACCAAGGGCTATGGCAAGAATGATGGCAACTTTGCGATTGCGGCGAACGCGCTTGCTAGCCTTCTTTTTCTTTTCTTTTGCAGCTCTTATCTCTTGGGTTGTTTCTTTTACTTCAACGCTTTCTTCTTTTTCTTCCTCAACCTGCTTCTTCATCTTTCCCCGTGGCTTTTCCTTAATAGGCTCCACAGGAAGATCAAGAGATAACTTCATTTGGTTAGTTTTAGGGTCAATTTCGTTCTGAATAGATTCCAAAGCCTTAAGGAAATCACCAGCTGTGCGTGGGCGCTTATCTGGATCACGGTTTGTGGCTTGAAGAATTAATTCATCTAGTGCCTCTGGAATGTCTTTGCGCTTACTGCGAAGAGATGGAATCTCTTGATTAACGTGCATGTAGGCAATTTGGATGGGGGAGTCACTCAGGAAAGGTTTCTCACCGGTGAGCATTTCAAATGCCACGATGCCAACGGCATAGACATCACTTCTTGAATCGGCAACACCGCGTTGTACTTGTTCAGGGGAGAGATAAGAAACAGAACCCAAAATGACACTTGATTCAGCAGTCATGGTCGAACCAATGAGTTCTCCGCGAGCTAAACCAAAGTCCGCAATCTTCACGCGACCTTCTTTAGAAATCAAAATGTTTTCAGGTTTCATATCTCGATGGACTATTCCTAAATCATGAGCTGCAGCTAGAGCGCTAAGAATCGGAGTGAGGTAGTTAATCGCATCTTTGATTTCAAATCTGCCGCGCTCATTTAAGTATTCACGAAGTGTGTGACCCTCAATTAACTCCATAACAATAAAGACGGCTGGGACACCGTTTTGATTCCACCCTTGGTCCTGCACGGCAACGATGTTGGGATGTGAGAGTGCAGCAGATGCTTTAGCTTCTCTAATGAAGCGGTTAACGAAAGCTTCATCTTGTGCTAAATGCGGATGCATTATCTTTACTGCAACTTTTCGATCTAAGCGGGTATCGAGAGCCTCATAGACACTGGCCATTCCACCATTGGCAACCTGGCGGGTGAGTTGATAACGCCCGTCAATGAGCTCACCCGATAGATCTGACATGTGGGCGATTTTAGGGCTTTAATCCTTATGAGCTTTGAATGTGTTCCGCGTTTTCGCGTGTCTTATCTCGCATGAAATGATTTTCTTGGGCAATCTGCCATTGCTTCATTTGTGGTGCAATCTGATTGCCATCTCTCTTCAAAACCCTTTGTATTCCTTCTTCAGCATCAATATCTAGCCAATACAGGGTTGCACCAGCATCCCGTACTACTTTTTGCCCGGCTCCCACGCCTTCTAGGATCAAGATATCTGCAGGATTTATCATCGCCTTTGCACCAAATGACATTGAATTCCAGTTGAAGATATCTATTTCAATGCCTTCTTTTTTGTGGTGTGCATTCACAATTGATTCTAAGGTTTTAGTTAAACCCTCATCCAAGGCGTTTTCCCAACCGTTATAGAGATCATCCATGTGAATGACTTCAACAGTCTTATCAACTGATAACTCATCAAAGAAGCGAGTAGCTAGCGTTGTTTTACCAGCACCTGCTCTGCCATCAATTGCTATTAAGGACATACCAGCGCTTCCAACCAATGATTGCAACGAGAGTAAATAGGCCATATAGAACAGCCGTGAAGCAATAACCCAGGTAGGCGTATTGAATGGTGCCGGCTAAATCAATGATGAGCCAGAGAATCCAAGATTCCACTTTTTGATACACCATAAGAATCTGGGCAACAAGTGAACCAACAAGTAAAAATGCATCAGACCATGTCGCAGCAGCACCTGCGCGCGAAAGGAGCGGGGAAAGTACAGAGACTGCAATTAGGGTTCCTGCTCCAATGATTAATCGATGACGATTGTTTAATTGCCCAGGTTCTGCACCAGATGGTGCCCAGTCACGCCAACCCCAGATTGCAGCAATAATAAAAACTATTTGAAGGGCTGCACTTGCCAAGAGATCTACTTGATAGAAGAAGACCATATAGAGCGCGCTACTAAGAGCCCACCATGGCCATGTAATGCGCTTTCCAGTTGTGCCAAGCCAAACACCGACAAAAGAAGTTGTAGCTGAAATGAATTCAAGAACTGAGACTTCATAGCCCCAGGCTGTGAAAATGATTGATGACATGACTTTCCTTTCCACGTCCGCATTACCGGACGGGTCAATCGGTCGGTTTGAATTTCAAACCCTCTCAGCCGCATGTGGCTCCCGTGGTTATTAGAGTAGCGTTATCTCGTGCAAAAGTATGGATACCTAGCGATGATTGTTTTCACCGTCGTTGGCTCATTTTGGCTAGAAGTATTTTTAAAGGTCGGGGTTCTCAAGCAGTT
>Ga0209087_1000530_pt1 | contig 23942 bp, 38 predicted proteins | sample S_130805_EF_Meta_FD_187321 | JGI IMG/M metagenome (GOLD analysis project Ga0209087, IMG submission 187321) | Freshwater microbial communities from Lake Simoncouche, Canada to study carbon cycling - S_130805_EF_MetaG (SPAdes) (version 2) | ecosystem: Environmental > Aquatic > Freshwater > Lake ... | reverse complement strand
ATCAACAATGTGCTGGATTTCATCATTAGGGTTAATCATTTAGCAACCAATCCTAAACCAATGTTGCCAATAAAATAACCTACAAAAGATATACCTAAAGCTACATTACCTTTAAGTATTTGTTCTACAGCAACGTAAAGATAAACTACACCTATTGCCCATATTAAATAAGAACTCATATTAATTCTAATCCTTGTTGACTTACACGTTCATTTTGCAAAGATTCATAATCTTTATTAAGTTCGCATCCAATCCATTTACGACCTAATTGTTGTGATACTTGTCCTGTTGTGCCACTACCAAAAAAAGGATCAAGAACAATATCTCCAACACGACTGCCTGCCAAAATACAAGGCTCAATTAATTCTGTAGGAAATACTGCAAAATGTGAACCTGAATATGGCTTAGTGTTTACAGTCCATACATCACGTTTATTACGCATTTCTTCAATATGAACAAATGATTCTTGACCACCACTTGTGTTGTTGTCAGTTCTTTTTCCTTCGTAAGCAATACAACCTTCACCTGCACGTTTATCTTTTTTAGCGGCTATATGATTCATTCCTGTATCTCGCCTAGAATCTCCTCGACTAGCTCTATCATCTGCACCATAAATAGATGGCTCTTGTATGGCTTTATGGTCAAAATAATAATGTGGTTTCTTACTTAAAAGAAATATATACTCATGCGACTTTGTGCAACGGTCTTTAACTGATTCAGGCATAGGATTAGGTTTGTGCCAAATAATATCCTGACGTAAATACCACCCAAAGTCTTGTAATGCAAATGCCAACCGCCAGGGCATACCTAATAAATTTTTAGGTTTTATTCCTAATTTTTTACCACTTGTAGGAGATTCAAATGGTGTATATTTACTTTGTCCAAAAGATTGTTCATGTTGACCATTACCATTACTACCTGCATACGAATCACCAAGATTTACCCATAAAGTGCCATCATCTGCAAGAATATCCCATACACCAGCAAATACTTCTACAAGATTATTTATAAATTGTTGTGGAGTTTCTTCTAATCCTATTTGTAAATCTTTTCTTTCAGCTCCACATTTGGGACATATTGTTTTATAAATAGCGTCACCAACGGTTAAATCTTTATTGGCATGACCTGTAATGGTTTTGTCAGAATGTTTGCTATCTCGTTTGTGAGAACAATCTTCATCGCCACCTATCCAAGTACCTGTGCCGTAATCTCTTAATCCATAATATGGTGGACTTGTAACACAAGTTTGAACTTTGATACCTTCTTCTTTCATTTGTCGCAAAGAATCACGACAATCACCCCAATATACTTTATTCATTCTATTTTCCCTTTAGAATTTTCCATTGTTTAAGAATCTCTGCTTCTAATTCTTGTCTTGCAACTTTACCACGATGTTTCTCTACTAAATTTAAATATTTAATTCTTTGTTGTTTTTCTGTCTTTAGCGTTGATGTTGCTTCACAGATTCTTCTCCATTCTTCACTATTCTTATCCATTAAAATTACTCATATTCCAGTTGCCTTTACCACTATTACAATCTGCACATAGAATTTGTAAATTATCAATGTTTAAAGCTAATTCAGGAAACAATCTTCTTGGCTTAATATGATCAACATTTAATCTTACACCGTCAGATGGTTTAGCTCCACAACAATTACAAAAATTACCATATTTGTTGAACGCTTCTATCCTTAATCTTTTCCAAGATTTTGACTGTAAAAATTCATCTGAATTTACTTTAGGTTTAGTCTTTAAAACTAAATAAGCATCGTTTAATACTTTAATGCCTACCATTGCACTATCTGATCTTGGATGATTTGTATCAATCATTTTTTGAAGATAATGTTTTAATTTAATTTCTATATCAGGAGTTATTTCTAACTCACCATATTTTTTTAACCAGCCTTGCTCTAAAGGAAATTTAATCCCAAATACTCTACCTTCATTATATAAAATTGTAGTAGGAGTATGTACACCATACTTGGCACTTAAATAATCTATTAATCTCATTCTTATCTTGTTAGTTGATAATTTTTTCCTAAAGCCCCCCCAACCCCCCCATAATTGGATGAAGTTGTGAGAGCCATTTTTTCCCTACTTTCGTAGATATAGAATTCTCAGCTTCTATATTCGCCCACTGGTGCAAGAATCATTACATATTGCTTCTTAACACTAACCCTTTTCTTCCACGCAACCAGGTATCAGGTTCTTATTATCGGATGGAGTCCGTAAAACAAAATTTATTTTAACTCAGGCCAAACTAAATGCCAACTATTCGGAAACATTTCTTTTCTGGTCACCAATCCATGACTTTGTTTTTCTAATGTTGCAGCTAAAAACAACAACTGACCATGTGGTATTCCCCTAGTTCGCCATTGAGTGACGGCTGGTGGAGCAACACTACACATTTTTGCTACCTCTTTAGTTCCACCCAAAAGTGAAATAATCTGATCATCGGTAAAATTCATTAATTAACTTTCGTTGTTATTTTTTTATTTATTTTACAACAGTTTTAAAATATATTGCAACAAAACTTAATTTCATGTATGATTTAATCATAGTTAACTTAAAGGGAGAAAAACTATGATTGATACAAATGATATTGATGATGAAATGCAAGAAATGCGACTCATGCAAGAAGAACGTCAAATGCGTTTATTAGAAGCATTAGAACGTATGGAACATGGAACAATGACTGAAGAAGATAAGCAAGTCATTTGGTTTGAGTGCGGTATGCCACGTTCGGCATTTGTTCAGTATATGGGCCATTAATATGAACTCATCTGAATCTATAAAAGAATTAGCCACAGCCCTAGCGATTGTGCAAGGCCAATTAACATTTGCCAAAAAAGATTCTAAAAATCCATTTTTTAAATCTAACTATGCCGACCTTGAATCTGTATGGGATGCTTGCAGAGAATTGTTGTCTACGAACGGTTTAGCCATTATGCAGTTTCCTGGTGAATACTTAGACGGCAATATGGCACTAAACACCATAATCACACATAAGTCTGGTGAATGGATGTCACAAGAAATGAGTGTTCCTGTGTCTAAACCAGATGCTCAAGGTGCAGGATCAGCATTAACGTATATGCGTAGATATGCTTTGGCTGCCGTTGTTGGTGTAGTCCAAGCTGACGATGATGGAAACTCTGCATCTAATAAAGCAACAAGCGTTGCCGAAAGTGCAACATCTCAGCAGATAACGTCTATAAACGCTTTAATTGAACAAGCAGAAGCAGATGAGGCTAAGTTACTAGCGTACTTTAAAAAGCCGTCTATCACGCTTTTATCAAGAACTGAGGCTATTCAAGCCATATCCATGTTGGAAAAGAAATTAGGAGCAGAAAATGTCAGTAAATAAAATTATTTTGGTTGGATTTGTAGGAAAAGATCCTGAAACTCGTGCGTTTGCCGATGGATCAGGAGTTACTAATTTTAGTTTAGCAACGTCTGAAAAATACAAAGACAAGTCTGGTGAATATCGTGAGAATACCGAATGGCACAGAATTGGATGCTTTGGTAAGTTGTCAGAAATTGCAAGCCAATATGTAAAAAAAGGTAGCCAGGTGTATGTTGAGGGCAAAATTTCCACAAGAAAGTGGAAAGATGCTAACGGTGTGGAAAAGAGTAGTACTGAAGTGAAGTGTGATGTATTGCAGTTGTTGGGTAGTAAAAGCCCACCTATTGATCATGGAGAGATTAGTACCAAGCCTTCTCAGTCTTTAGGTGATATTCCAGAAGATTTACCGTTCTGAGGAAGTTATGGATAATATGATTCGTGAATATGCGAAGAATAATTCTGACACGTTTACACAATGTATCAACGTAGACGAAGAACGTACTGTGTATCAATTTGATCAAGTCGGACTTAACAGATTTGTTAATCAAGTAATACAACGTACTTCTGAATTGTCAGGAAAAATCGTCTATTCGTAAAGCTTATTAACTTTATTAAAATTTCATGCACTTGCATGATGGGGTAGTGTTCACTTTAAAGGGAAAGAAATGAACCAATGCAAGACCTGTAAATACTGGTTTAGTCCAAAAGGATTTGATGCAATGGGGATCTGTCGCAGATTTCCACAGTCACAAACTAAAGCACCTGATGACTGGTGTGGTGAGCATACAGAACCAGTTGTGTTTATTAAAAAGGTGCAGAAATGAATGCAAATGAATTAGCTGATGAATTTGAAAACCGAGAAAGCCATTGGAAGTTAATTAATTATATCCATTGGGCTGAACAAGCAGAAACCATGCTACGTCAACAAGCCAAAGAAATAGAAACGTTAAATAATGCAGTAGATTCTTTAGTATTAAATAATGTTTTGTGGGAGTTAACAGATGAGGAAATAGCACTACAAAAGCTATCTGATATTAGTCAAGAAATTGAACGTGCATAAAAATGTAGTTATAAACAATAATATGTACGAAAAAGTGTGTAAGTGTTAGAAAAAGTTTACCGATAAGTAATTTTGTATGAAAAAAGTATACATATATCGGACAAATTTACCGTTCGGTATTCTTGAATATTGATTATTTGTGTAATATTTTGAGCAATTTGTGTGGTTTGTTACTCATTTTGTACATTTATTATTGTTTTTGTGCATTATAGGTAACATTTTGTAGTATAGTTTTTAACTTATAAGTATTAACATCATAAAGGGAAAATATGATAATTACAGCAGAAAGCAATTCAGCCCATTGGTATACAGCCGATGGCCAGCCTAGTTATACTCGTATAGCAAAAAATGGTAATGTACGCAATACAACTCTTAGGGATGCAAAGAAAGAGGGATTGCTGCCAAGTGTAACTACAATTATTAATGTGCTTGCAAAGCCTGGTCTTGATCGTTGGAAACAAGAACAAGTATTGTTGGCTAGTCTTACCTTACCTCGATTAGAAAACGAACCAGAAGCCGACTGGTTAAAGAGAGTGACCGAAGATTCGCGAGCAACTGGCAAAGATGCAATGAAGCGTGGCACAGATATGCACAATGTACTTGAAGCTTACTTTAGCCAAGTATATTTGCCTGAGTACCCACACTATACACGCAGAACAGAGGAAGCCCTTAGAAATCACTTTGGGGATCAGTTTTGGCATTGTGAGAAGTCTTTTGCTCACGAACTTGGATATGCTGGTAAATGCGACTTGCATAGCGATGAGGGCATTGTGTGCGATTTTAAGACAAAGGAATCCCTTGAAAACGCTGCCGTTTACGATGAACATATTTTACAACTAATTGCATATGCACATGGTTTAAAAATACCGACAGCTCGTTGTGCCATTGTGTTTGTTAGCGAAACAGAAACCCAAATACACGAAATAGATCAAGAAGATTTACAAAGAGGTTGGAAAATGTTTCAATGTTTATTAACGTATTTCAGAATAAAGAATAATCTCGGTCAGGGGTAGAGGGGTTTATTCCCTTTTTCCCCAATCACGTTCTATCCCTGACCTCCTGTTGTATTTTTGCACATTAGGGAAAGTACTTACTTGTATTATTAACAAAACTTAATTATTCTGTAATTGTTGTATTGATTAATCATTTTAAAGGGAAATAAAATGCGTATATTTTTAGAAGCAGTATGTGGAGCATTAGTAGTATTTGGCCCAGCATTGGTTTGTTGGATTATTGTAAGGGGATGGTAATGAGCTTATATAACATGATGTCTACAGGCACAAGTTTTGACTCTTGGTTAACTACCGACACTCAAGCAGAACGTCTTGCAGCAGCAGAAGATATTATTGATGAACGTGTAAAGTATTTAGTCAATCACGTTGATGATTATGATCACACATTGTTTGAGAACTTTAGCGAAGATTTATATTCTGCAACGATTGAACAGGCTAATTCTATTGAAGAATATCTACGCAACAAAGACTTTGAAAAACTTGGCCGTTTTCTTTGGTGTTTGTCTGTGACCAGTCGTGAAGAACACGCAAAAATACAGGCTCAACGTGATTTTGAGGATGGTAAATTAGATGAATGAACTTGAATACTGGAAAGAAAACTACGAGAAAGCAATGGCTGAATTAGAAAAAGCCCAGTCGTTGCTTTTTGAAATGTCACAACGTCTGAGAGAGCTTGAAGCTAAATTATTGGGAGGTACTACAAAATGAAACTTGCCTTTATTTTAGCTACTTGCATTTGTGCATTTATCATTATTTTAACTGAATTTTTTAGGAGGTAATATGACTCAACATCAAATCATTGTAAAACTAGCCAAGAAACGCTGGATAAGCCCATTAGATGCGTTTGTTAATGGTGGTGGCATGAAACTATCAACTAGGGTTGGAGAACTGCGTAAGAACGGTTATACGATTTTAGACAAATGGCACAAGAGCAAAGAATACAAACTTTATAAATGCGTAGGAGAACCAAAATGAAATTAGGATTAAAAGATACAAAAGTTGAAGCACCTAAAAATCCACAAGAATTATGCAAATTTTTAAGTGTATTAATGGCTGCAACTATAAATTATGATGTGGATATTGATAATGTAAAGGTTGCTTTAAATGCTGCGACTAGAATGGTTGAGGTAATGCAAGCCGACACTAGAATGAAAGTGGCAGCACATATGACTAACACGCTTATATCTGATAGTAAAGGTTGGGCATCTTTAGAAAATAAACAGTTAACTTAAAATGACACCACTTGATATTCTTTTTGAACGTAATAAATTAAATTATTTAAATTCTGTTAAAAATAGATATAAAAATAATGATAAATTTGATTGGGATATTGAGTGGCGATTTGAAAAAGCTAACACATATTCTTTTACTGTTTTTCGAAAAAAAATATTTAAACGTAAATTAAATAACAATTGGGAATTTGTGCCTTCTTACACTTGGACTTATAAATGTCCATTTGTAGAAATTGAACAATGTTATGTTTGTAAAAAATATGGCAGTAAAAAATTTATAACTTGGGGATATTTAACAAATGTAATGTCACTTCTCAATAATAATAAATCTTTTGCAATACCAAATGGCATGGACTATTTGTGCCACAAATGTAATAGATTTTATAAAAAACAATATGATAAATTAAAAATATTAGATGATGCTAGATTACAAATTAATAGAATTACTCGTAAACAATCTGAACTTAAAAAGGAACAAAATGACACCAGCAAAGATATTTAATCCCCAATTGTTTGTATGGGTTAAACCAGAGGCTACCAATGTCCTTAAAACTTGGGAACGCTTTGGTTATATCCGACCTAGCAAGAATCCATATTTTATTGAAAAATGGAAATACTATAAGTCATAACATAAATAAGGCGGCTTGCTTGACTCGTTCTATTCTTGCAATCCAGCCTTTGCCAAAATTAGCAAAAGTTCCGAGTGACCTGTAAAACAGATTCTTTTGTGCAGAATATTTATCAATTAAACCTCTTACATCTGCATCATTTATTGCTTTCATTGTAATCTTACCTATTACACCGTCAGGATGACATCCTAGCGACTTTTGTAGTAGTCTGATACTTTGCCCTACACCCATATTTACCGATGCGTCAAACACCATATAATCAATTCCTGTAGGAAGATCATTACAATAAGCCTTATCCCAATATAAAGCTTTATAAAATGGTGTAATATCAGCAACAGTCAGATTAGCCATTTCGCCATTAGCAATAGGTCTTTTTAACCACGTTGACCATGCAGCTTTAGTTACTCCCAAATTAGTTTCACCGCCTGGATCTTTAGGATGATTGACATAACCACCTTCTGACTTTAATACTTGAGCAAGAGAGTATTCAAAGTTTTGTATCACTTTGTTACACCTTTAACTTTTTCGTAACTACGCATCCCACCAAGACCTAACAAACCCATAAGAACTGTTAGTAATGTTTGCATATCAAAAGCAAGCACAACTTCTTTATGGTTATTAGCTACTAAAATAAAGTTAGCAATAGGTATTAATAAGAAATGTAATGCAAATGCACTGCCACATACCCATCCTACGAATGGCCTCCAGCCAGATACTAAGATTGATGCATTTTTAGCCTCCTCTTTGTTTATGTCAGTTTGAGCAGTCATTATGGCTAACTCACCTGACTGTTGCAGTTTAAGTAATTCTAGTTTAGCAGCATCTGCTTGTGCAGGATCAGGAAAAATACGAGTAATTAACGTATTACCTAAGTCTAACGCTGCGGATATAGGATCAAATGCCATTATTTACTTACAAAATAGTGGGATAAAAAACCGATTACAGAACTAAAGCCACTTACAATCATCATGCCAGCCCAAAAGCCACCACGACCTTTATTAGCCAACGCTAAAAGTTCTTCCATGCCGGCTTCTAATTTATCGACCTTAGAAGATAATTGATCTACTTGGGCTACAAGTTGTCCATATTTAAAAAGGTCGATTTCGTTTGACATATTACGCTTTCAATATCCGATAGTTTTGATAAACAACATACGCATACAACACATTAAATATAGTCAATGCAAAGATAGAAGCGTTAAATGAAACTGTATATACAATAAAACCTACTGCTAATATGCTTGCAGTTTTCATTAACACAAAGCCTTCTATGATTCCAATTTTAGCAAATAACCATGCCATGATGGGATTACCTTCATGTCCTTTACCTGACGTAATGACGTTATATGTTGTCCAAAAGTCTAGAAATTGGAGAATTACGAATAATGCGAATAGAATGTAATTAATCATAATTTTTAAGTTGTATATGTTCCAGAAAATATAACTTGTTTACCACTCATTGTTACATTAGTTACGTTAACACCAGGTGTTAATAAATATACGTTTGCAGTATTTCCAGATAAATAATTAAAAGTATTTGTAGGAGCATCTGTATAAATAACTGATAATGTAATAACATCTGCTGCATTAAAAGGAAAACCACCCCAAATTGCACTAGCAGTACTTGCCGTTGATGGATAAGTAATTGCTCCTTGTAAATGAACTATTCTACCTATTTTTGTATATTTACATCCTGAGTAAGTAAAAGACAAACTTGCACCACTAGCATCTGTTGGTGTCCAAGTGCCTTCTTCATAATCATCTAATGTATTTACATCAGATGATGCAGATTGGGTAGCAGGAAAACTAATACCTGCACCTGAAGCCGATGGAGTAGCAGCACCTACACCAAGAGTAGTTGTTATAATTGGTGTTGTTAATGTTGGGCTTGTACTAAGAACATTATTTACAGAACCTGTAGAAGTTGTAACTCCTGTACCCCCATTTAAAACAGGTAATGCAGTACCAGAATACGTTATTGCCAACGTGCCAGATGACGTTATTGGACTTCCTGTGATAGATAAAAAACTAGGTACAGTTGCTGCAACACTTGTCACCGTACCTGTATAGTCAGTTCCCCACGCTGGAACACCAGCGACAACACGCAAAACATTACCTGTAGAACCTATTGTTAACTTAGATATAGTGTTACTAGCAGAACCATATAATAAATCGCCTGTAGTAATAGTAGATTGTCCTGTACCACCATAAGTTGCTCCTAGCACACCTGTACTAGAAGCACCTTCAGCAAGAAATGATAGGTTACGAGGTATTGTCATATATTATTGTGCAAAGTAAAAACCTTGAATTGCTATTTGTGTTGTATTTGAAATTTGTGTATTTTGAAGCGTTCCACCATAATTAACTTTTGAATCATACAAGGCAATTGACGTTGCCGATGGGTTAACTGCAACTCCAAGACTTGTTAAACCTACAATACCAGTTGCAAAAGTTACATCTTGAAATGTTTGTGTTGATGTACTTGCAAAAGGTAACCCAGTAATTGTCACCCCACCAGTTAAAGAACCTTTACTAGATAAAATGATATAAATATTAAAATTAACAATATTTCCTAAACGAGTATATGTACCCACTTGGGTTGTATAAGTAATTCCTGTTGTTGCACCACCAATAGTTAAAACAGGAGTAAATGTTCCTGTATTGTTTGTACTAAATTGATTAGTTGCAGTTCCGTTAAATATTACTCCACCACCACCGTTTACACCTGCAATATCAACATAATTAGCAATAGCAGCACCTATCACTTTTGCTGCTGATGAATTACCGTAAAAGTTATCTATACAAACTAAACTACCTACAGATGCACCATCTATACAGCTTTGCCCTGTTGTTGGAACAATTATGTTATTTTGAATTGTTACATTAGAACATTGACCTACACCTGTGCCACTTAATGCTGTAGAAGTTAAAACAATTTGAGTTGATGCAGCAGATTCAAATTCGCTATTAGAAATGTTTAAAGGTGTTGCACCAGCCGCTCTTATATGTGTTAATCCACCATTATAATTATTATTATCAAATGAATGAGAATAACCACCATCATCTAAAATACAATATTGTGTAGGATTTTGATTAAATTGGCATCTTGTAATACCAATACGATTAGTAAATAATCCTGATGCACCAGGTGTATGATCTGAACCATTAACTAACCAAACACCAGCAGTTAATTGCGTATTGAAATAACATAAATCTATATACGCTAATTCAGTTTGATCAAAAATTACACCATATTTAAACCCTGTAACAGCTACGTTTGTTAAATTTACAAAAGTACCGCCTACGTCATCATATCCACCACCTGTATTTGAAGCATTTGTACAAGTTAAACCTAAATTATTGACACTTGTATATACGGCAACAGAACTATTAATTGCGGATGTCATTTTTATACCATCGCCAGTTGTTGCCCATTTTAATATAGAACTTACAGGGCCTTCACCTTGTAAAGTTACATACTTAGCCATTGCTATAGTAGATGAACAAATATATGTTCCTTTTGGAAAAAATACAATTCCTCCACCAGCAGCATTTATGGCAGTAATAGCAGCTTGTATTGCAGCAGTATCATCTGTAGAATTATCTCCCAATGCACCATAATCTTTAACAGAAACGATTGCATTTATACTACTCCATGCTGTGCCGTTATATCCTTCATAAGATTTTGTATCAGTATTTAAACGAATCATTCCGCTTGATGGAGAAGCTGATCTTTGTGCAGTAGTTCCACTAGGAATTTGTGTTTGACCAGTTCCACCAAATGCTACTGTTCCAGAAGTTCCAATTAAAGCACCTGTAATCGGTGTTTGACCATCCGCAGCAATAGAACCACTTAACGCAGTAGCAATATCGGTAAGCGTATTATTAGCCCATGCAGAACTGATTGTTGTTCCTGTTACTACTGGATTGCCACTTGGTAATGTATACGTTCCTGATCCGTTGCGACTCATGGTTGTGTTCCTTGTGTTGTTTGTTGTAACATCAAAGCTCTAGCCAAATCTTTTGCATTTGGTGGCATTAATCCTGAAGCTTTACCTGTGTAGTATGCAGCTTCACCCATCAATCGAGGTGATGCTATTGCAGCAGCAGGTACTGCCATTGGGTTTGTTAAAGCTGCGCCACCTACATAACCCATACCACCCAGTTGACCGCCTAATCCTCTTGGTATTTTTGAATTTAATGCTTGACCTGCAAGTGCTGGCATGATTTCTTGACCACCTTGTTGTTCTAACATATTCATCTGATCTAAACGACCACCATAATTAGTGCTGACGTTATTACGAGTTAAAGATTGTAGTTTACGCAATTGTGTATCAGTTGCGGCTTTACCTGTTTGACTAAATGTACGCTTAATGTCATTAATTAAATCTAAGCCTTCATGGTAATCTTTCATCACTTTAGAATATTCAGGTGCTTGCTTAGATATAGTTGTCTTAATAGATGAATAAATATCACCTACGGCTTTTCTTGCAGCCGTATTTTTAAAATCAATATTTTCTAAAATGCCACCAATTTGTTGTTTTAAAGCGTCTAATCCTTCAGGTGTGTGATACTCAGCAGGGTTTAATTTACTCCATTGAGTAATTGCTTTGTTTGCTTCGTCTATTTGTTGTGAGGCAACAGCATTTTTTGTCTGACCTTTAAACTTAAACGCATCATTTACGTCTTTTAATGTTTGCTGTATAGGTGCTAAATCTAATACAGTTTTGTCGTTTTTAATATTAGTCATACCACTTCGATACGCAGTAGATAAATCTTGGCCCATCTTATTTAAATTGGCAGAAATGCTTTCTAATACGTCTGTTTGTGGCACTAATTTACGCAAATTTTCTGCATACATTTTACCAATATCGCCACCTTCTTTACCTGCTCGAAATCCTTGTTTAATGGATTCTGCGCCTGCGCCAGTAGTTAATCCTAAAACTTCGGGTAATCCAGCTTTAATTCCAGCACCGAGAGCAGGTATAGCACCACCTACGGCAGCATTTGTTGCTCCTGTAGATAATCTATCTTCTTGTGAACCTGGTGTCATTCCATAACCTAATGTGCCACCTGCAAGAGCTTCTGCACCAACACGACCTGCTAAATTTGCAGGTAACGCAGCTCTTAATACTTTAGACATTGCTGTGCCAGGTATAAAATATGATCCGATTTGACCTGTTGTCGCACTTATTGGTTCAATTTCTTTCATTTTAGAAACTAAATTCTGACCTTGTTGAACCATTTTTGATCCAGTTTCAGGAGCAACTAATTGAGTTAATGCACCAACACCTTTGTATAATTCACCTGCGCCACTCATAAAAGGCACACCAGCAACTGTTGCTAATGCAGGACTATTTGTTTTTGGTAATTCAAAATTTCCAATAGATACTGTGGCTTTTTGTGGAGTTTCAACAGCCTCAACAGGTTTTTGTGCCGTTGGTGCTTGATAATTAGCTTTAAAATGTGCTAAAGCTTGTTCTTGAGTGCCATTGCCTTCTATTTCATAGGTTTTGCCATCAGGAGCAGTAATTTCGTAAATAGGCATTATTTACCTTTTTCTTTTATCGTAAACGTACCAACATTCTGTGGTTGTATAGGTGTTGGATTGCCACCTTTAAATCTACCTTGTTGTGCAAACTCTGTATCAAACCCATATCGTTCTTCATTACGTTTTAAGAAACGATTTGTTGTTGCCGCAGCTCTTTCTACCCATTGTTCCATTACAACTGGATCAGCTTCATAGCCTGGAAATTGTTTAACCATTTGCGCCATTTCTTTATCAGATGATGCGCCTTTTAATTTTGAAAGATTTTCTAAAACTGTGCCAATTTGCAAATTATTAATTTTAGTTTGAGCATTAACAGTTTCAGGAATAGCCTTACCTATAATTCTTCCTAATTTATTTGTTGTGTAATCTAATGTAGATCCAAAAGCATTTTTAATATCTTTATCAGTAAGTTGATTTAAAGTATTTGCTAAATCATTTGCAGCATCTTGCGCAGCTTGCGCATCATTGTATATTGTGGCTGGAGTTACTTTTCCTGTTGGAGATATGTAACGACCCATTTTGTCAAATGTTCCAACTTTAACACCATTATTATTTACACCACCGCCACCAATAATTTCATTATCACCACGACCACCACCTGTACTAATATGTATACGTTGTTCTTTAAGATTTGCAATATCTTTTTTGTAGTCCATAAAACTACCTGTGTAACCTTGCTGTCTTGCAATAGCGTAATCTCTTTGACTTTCAGTAGGAGATAACTTTTCAGGTGCTGTAAATAAAGCATTAATGCCACCTTGAGCATTTTCTTGAACCAAAGAACCACCAGGCGCAACAGTATGTATTTTAGGACTTAACTGTTGTGTTAATAATGTGTTAGCAATATTTTGTGCTACAGGACTTTGTGATTTTAAAGCTTTTAATAACGCAGCTTGTTTGTCAGGTGCTTGACCTATTTGTTCTTGAACGGCAGGCATAATATTGCCCATATCATCACGTTGAATCTGTGGCATTTCTGCAGGTTTGTAATTAGAACTACCTGTCAATGTGCCAACAATGTCTTGAACTTCATTAGCATTTCTACCACGAATAGCCTCTGCTAATTGAGCAGCTTTAATATCACCTTGTTCTGCTAACTTTTGCCCTTGATACATATTTACCAATGGAGCAATATTTTGAAAGAAACTAGGAGCAACATAACGATTGCCAATCATTTGACCTTGTGGCTGTTGATTTTGCGACATCAACATTTGTGCGATTTTTTGTTGACGATTAATCGCTTGCTGTTGTGCGTATTCTTCTGGTGATAATGTGCCGAATTGATCTGCCATAATTAAAATGTATCCATAGAATAATTAGGATTGGTAGGAACTTGTCCTTGACCGCCATAACCGTATACATTGCCTTGACCATACTTATTCATTGCTTGCTGTGCTTGTGCGTAAGGATCATTTTTATTACGCAATGCCATAGCTAATGCCATTTGATTAGGGCCACCTTGTTGTTGAGTCATGCCTGCTTGTTGCACTTGCTGATTTTGTTGTGCTAATGCAGCGTTTTGGTTTGCTTGTTGCTGTGCAATATTCTGAAAAACAGGTGTTAAACCTTGTTGATCTTGTGCAAAACCATTGGGCATATACATTGATGTGTAAGGATTATCCATTTAACACTCCATAATTAACCATTTTATAGCCATCAGGTCGATAAATAACCGCTTCTGGCATGACTTGTTCAACTTCATGTGCCATTACACCAACAAATTTACCGTAACCTGCTTCTTCTTTCCATTCAGGCTTGTATTCGTATTCATAGATAGGTAATCCATTAGGCATCCAACCTAAATGTTTAATGTTTTCTTTTGTGCGAATATCAGACATTAATGCTGCACCACCTAAAGACATCAAGCCACTATTGACGTTTTGTTGAGCAGCTTGTTTAGCGTTAAAGTCACCCATTTGTGCGTTATAGCCCATTTGACTTGCACCCAATATATCAGCACCAGTAGTCGTTGCTTGTTGTGGTGTATTTACAAACGTAGGATTCTGCACTTGTGCGCCACTTCTTAAAGCACTTAATGTATTTAAAGGAATATTGTAGTTAGTTAATGCTTGGTTAAATGCTTGCTGATTTGCACCTAAACCAGCAGTAAATCCTGCTGTGGTATTAGCAGCTAATAAATCATTTTCTCTTTGTCCTTGACTTTGTTGCGCTCGCATATAAGCTTCTGAACCTACAGGAATACCAGAGTTTGCTAAATCATTACTTAACTTTTCACGACTTTGCTGAATTTGTGGCTGTAATCTTTGCATCGCAGCATCGTAATACGTTTGACCAGGATTATATCCTGTTGATGGTAAATTAGGATTAAATCCTTTACCCATCATTTCTTGTGTACGACCTAAAGCAGAATTAATTGTAGAACCTAAACCTAAACTCGCTTGATTTTGATTGTTTAATAATTGTTGACCAACATCAGAGAGAGAAGTAGTGGCAGTCCATGTCGGATTGCCATATGGATCAGCACCGTTTATAGTGTAGTTTAAATTTCCGTAAGGTGTTACTTGATTGACACGATTAGCTGCAGCCGCAGCTCTAGCAGCTTCTAAGTTTCCTTGAGCAGTTGCTTGTGCAGCTCCTGTGTAATCAGGTGGTGTAGGTGCGTCAGGCGCAGGCCCTAATCCCATAAATCCACCACCGCCAAAAAGGCCGGTATTGAATAGACCGCCACCGCCACCACCAAAAAGACCCATATCTTTCTCTCCATAAAAGAAAAACCAAGTAGTCGGTCATTACCGTTATTTTACTTGATTTAATATAAAAAAACTACAATACTCCACCATTTTCCATTACATAATCAACAGAAGCCCAATGAAAGTCTATGCCTTGAGAAGCCACGTTGATATTAATTGATGCAGAAAATCCTAATCCCGTCACACCTTGCCAGTATTTTGTTGTGAATATGCCATCACCCCAAGTTTTTTGATCCCAAATACCCGAATCCCAAACACCTACAGAAATTGATGCAGGATTAAAAGCTAATTGATTGGTTAATGGTTGAGTATCAAAATCTGTACTTATTCCGCATAGAACAGTAGGTATGCCATTATCTGTTTGAAATATAGGCCTTATTAAAGTAAATCGTTTTAATTGACCACGACTATTAAAATAATTATATGCTTGTTGACAAGTTCCATTAATATTTGCATTGTTATCTGAATAGCCTGTAAAAAATTGCCCTACAAACCCATTTCCACCAAAATACATATTTTCATCGCCAGCAACTACAAAACAATTAGCACTTATACCTGTAAATCTAGCCCATGATTTATTAATTGAGTTCATTACATATTGTTCAATTCCATTATCTGTGGGAATATTTAATATAAGCATATTAGATTCTGCTAAATAATTAATTTGCCATCCAAAATTGTCATAATATAAGCTACACGCTTGCGAAACGGCAAAAAAGATTTTATCAGTAAGATTAATTCTAGGATCTAAACGGTCTGATTGTAATGCGGCAGTTAACGGCACTAAACCGTCTTGAGTTAATAAAAGTAAATTTCCACCCCATTTAAAAAAGCATCTACGGCTAAAGGTTTGGCCCATTTGCCATAAACCTTTCATTGCCCATGCAGTAGGATCACTAGGATTTGTTCCTTGATAGACAATGATTTCACCCATTGAAGTTACAAATATAATAAAGTCATCAACACCGTAACCAGCATCTAAAGTCCACGTTCCGATTGCTTGTAAATAACCACCATTACGAAAAAACGCACCTAATGCAAAACTTGTTGCTGCACCTGATATGGCTGTTACATCTAAGTACCAAAAGCTTAAACTGTTGTTTTGACAAAAATATAGTCTATTTTTAAACAAATTGACGTTAACAAATGTGTTACTGTTTACACCTGTAATTCCGTTAACTGTATAGCTACCCATTACAGTTGCATTATTAGCAGGCGCAGAAGCCATTGTGTAAGTAAAAGTTGAAACACCTGTGACAGTAATAGTATATGTGCCATTAAACTGACTAGGTGTTGCACCTGATATAGTAACTCGATTGCCTGTAATTAACCCATGAGCCGATGCAGTTGTAAGCGTAGCTGTTAAATTTCCTGTACCACCTCTAGTAATGCTTGATATAGTCTGGGCAGTTGACGTAGTAGCCATAAAAGCCCATCTTGTGCCATCATAAATAAGAACAGGATCAACACCATTACAAGCAATAATAAAATCGCCACCTGTTGTAGACATATTAACAAACTGCCATTTAGCGTTGCTAAGTCCTGTAAATACCACGCTTGCAGTTGATGATGAAGCATCGTATATACTTGTACCTGCAAATGCAAACAACTTATACCCTGTGCTTGTAGGATAATTTATAAGCGTTTGAACTTCTCCAGTTATGCCTGTAGATGTTTTAGTCCATCCCTTACGCAGTTGTACATCTGTAGGTGTAGGAAAGAAATTGACCATTTGCACAGCATCCAATGGTGGCATTTCTGCTAAAGAATCTCGATTATTCCATCCACCAATAGGTGCTGCCATTGAGGTTGTTGTTGCTGGCATATTATGATCCGTAGCCAGTATCAGGAATGTTTGCCCATCCAATTAATACCGCACTTGGTTGTGGCGCAAAGCTGAGTGTTGCCGAACCTTTATCGTTTGCTTTAGCAATACTTAAATAACGCTGATAATCTTGTCTTAATGCAGTAGTATCAAACGATTTAATTTGAAAATATTTAAGTTTAGTAGCCAATACTAAAACAGTATCATCTAACACCGTTGTATCTGTGTCATTTTGAAAACTATTTAATACATCACCGGCTACATTTCGTACAAAACCTTTAGACCTGTATTCAAATCCTAGATATTCTTGCGTATTGTACGGTGGCCATATCTGAAATGTATTCCCTAATATTCTCCAACGTACTCGTGGCCCTGTAGAAATATAACCAGACTTTAACCATTGCCATTGTTGAGCATCGACTGGCCCAAGCATTTGCCAATGTTTTGTCTTGTCCCAATGCGTATTGTCTGTAATAGTTTCATAATCATCAGGTAATGGATAAATAGTCTTACTAAAAGTAACTGAGCCACCAACTGTTGATGCTGAAGATTGTTGTGTTGTAGTTACAGCAGTAGAACTTGTTACAGTATCAATGTAAGTATCTTGCGGAATACTTGTTCCAACAATGGAGTAAGTATTATCTAAACCTGTAGTGTCAGGAATAGCTGTTATTGTCTGAGTGCCTTCTACTGTAGTACCAGTAGTCGTTAAATATTCTGTATAAAATCTATATTCCAATTCTAAAGCTTGCCAATCATACTCCTTAACCAAGTCATACCCTGCACGATTTATCAAAGCCAAGACTTGTTGAACGTCTTGATTTGGATTACCGATTACATATGTGGGTATGGCTAGGTTTAGTTCAGAAGTTACCTGCTGAACCATTTGGAGTAGATTGTATGACATTTTTATGCTTCCTCTGTGGCTACCGTTTTAGATCGGGATTTTTTTTCACCAACAGCAGCAAGTATAGCTGCCATTTGGTCTTGCATTAGGGCTAGCTTCGCATCTGTTTCAGCTTTCATTTTAACACTTTCTGCCTCTTTTTTAGCAAGTTCTTCCTTTAATTCGTTAATTTCTTGCTGACGTTTATCTGTTTCAGCAGAAGATAAAGCTAGTTTAAGATAAGATTTTGCTTTATCTCGAAACGCATAAGGACTCATGCCTGCTGCCATGCCCATACGTTGCAGTTGCTGATCAGAAGCGTTTGCAATAGATTCAACAGTATGAAATTTCATTGCTCGTAATTCTTCAGCCTGGCTTTTGCTAACTAATGGCCATTCGCCTACAGGTGTACCGACAACTTCTTGATCATCTGCACCTAATCTATTTTGGTAATTTGCCCATTGAATCGGAAATCTTGTTTTATGACTTTGTAAAGCATAAGTATCAATTTCAGTTAAAGTATCGCCTGCTACACAAATATGCACAAAGTCAAACTCTTTGTAAATTGGTCTGCCTTCTGCTAAAGTTTCAGCTTCTTGCTGAACAGGTCTTTTGTAAAATCTGACTTGCAGTCTTGAATCTGCATTGTTTTCATCTGATGGTAGTGCCATTTAAATCTCCTCAAGGTATTAAGGGTTAAAAAAAAGGAGATACCGAAGTATCTCCCTAATTTTACTACTAAATTTGCTAATTAAACACTAGCTTTTGAGAACCAGCCATAATCACCAGATGCCATTGAAGCACCTGATAAGTATGTGCCTGTAGCACCCAAAGTTACTTGGAATGTAGAAGCGTTAATAATACAAGTAGCTGCTGAAGCTGCAATAGCTACACCTGCTTGGGCAAAAACATAACGGAAGCCATCGCTACCAAAAGTTTCAGCACCTAGAGGGCCAAATGTTGCAATTGCTGTGCCAGCAGAGTTAAGATTTGTGTTAGTTACATTAGACAAATCTACGCCAGCGATAGGGAGTACGGTAAAAGCCATGATATTTTTTCCTTATAAAAAATGGATTAAGAGCCTGTTAAGACACCTTGTAGGAATGAGTTCGAGCAAGTGAGGTTGCCGGCCCAGCCATACAATTTGACGATAGCATCTTGGTTAATAGACTGTCTTTCGCCACCAATAGGAACGAAATTACGCTCTTTGTGTGGGCGCAAGAAGATGTAATCTGTATTTAACAGATACATATAAGTTGCAGTTTCTTGTGCGCCATAACCGCCTCCGAGTACCACATCAGCAGACATACCACCACCGTAGAACTTGAGTGATGCAAAACCTGCTGCGCCTTCTTCAACACCAGCAATACGCTGAATAGTCTGTAAAGAAGCAACATAGTATTGATACAAAGTGTTACCAGCTACGATTAAGTCTACCTTGTCATTGCCACGAACAGACTTGATAGCAGCAGTAGTCATAGCAGCTTGGATAAGTGAGGAAGAAGTAGCACCTGTAGTTGCTTGGTTCTGCCAGAATGTCCAGTTTGCACGATTAATACCACCATACGTTCCTGAAGACGGGCTGGTTGATACAGCAGCAGCTAAACCAGTAATATTTTTACCACCGTTACCAGTACCATCTAAGAAAATGTCACCAGAGATACGGTTTAACAAACGTGCTTCAGAAACTTGCATACGACCATCTAACAAGTCGATGATTGCTTCTTTAGAACTGTTTTGTAACATTTCTAAACCACTCATTGTTACGCTATCTGCGTACTGAGTAATAGAGAACTGTGCAGCACTAATTGGGCTATCAGGGGTGATGTTAAGCACCTCATAGCCACTATAGCTGTTAGCGTTATTTGTTGCATTCTGTTACTTCAGCTTTCGCTTACTGACTACTTTCGTAGCGGAGTAACCTCTTCGGATTACTCTCTAGGACTTCTGCTAACTTTAGTTATATCCTAGTTCAGACTATCGCACCACCTTTTCAGGTGTTTTCTCACTTAGTCGTTCACGCTGCTTTCGCTTGCGCCCTGTTGTCCACTACTGGAGGTCCAAGTCAATCAGAGAAAATTATTCAATCTACGTTTTAATGTAGAAGGCCACCAAAATTTAATGGATCATTGTACATAATCTCTTCGAGTATGACATTTCCGCCTGAAAATGGGCGAACGTTACCTTTAGAGTTCAATCTTTGTAGGATTGCGTTGTTTTGTGTTAAGTTATCTGCCAATACTCCGCTACGGCTTTGAATGGTTGTAGCGATAATATCGGTAATTGCGCTATTTGCAAATGCCATGATATTTCCTTTATAAAAGTTAAGTTTTAAACCCTACCATCCATTGCTTGCCCTATTTGTTCGGCTAACAATGAACGTCTATCCTTTGCATCTCCTTTAGACACTTGACCACTAGGAGTAGATGATCGTGGACTAACAGCAGTTGCTTTAGCTTTTGCTACTTGTTGTGCCTTAGATGCTTGAGTACTTGTTGATTTCAGGAGTCTATCCGTCTCCAACTTGTAAGCTTCATCGTTCATACGCACAGCTTTGGCATAAGCCGATTCAAGGTTTTGGGCTAAACCACGCTCAAGTAATTGAGCCATATCTTCCCTGACCATTTCAAAGTGCGGAAATCGCTCTTTGTCACTACTTACTCGATTGATTTCTTGGTTTAATCGAGCATTTTCTTCTTGCTCCCTTATCTGTGACAGTTGTTGCACTTGTTGCTGTGTAGCTTGTAATTGTTGCATTAACTGTTGTTGATAAGGATCAACTTGTTCTGGCATGGAAATGCCGTCTTGATTCAATTGTATCCCATAATCTTGTGCTAGTCTATGGAACATTTGCACTCTTTCTTGATAAGGTGCTTTAGATAGAACCATGTGCGCTCTACCTAAGTTATTAATCCAGGCTACAGGATGAATATTCTGTGCTTGTAACTCAGGCATAAATGGCCCAAGAGCTTCTGTCAACTGTCTAGCATTATCAGCCTCTGCTTTGTATGTAGATACACCTTTTTTGTATTCAGCTTCTCTTTGGTTGGCATAATCAGCAAATTTAACAAAATCTTCACGATTAAGTTGTTCTCCTTTTTCCATCTTATTCCAAATTTCTACATATTCTTTTTTCCATGTAGTAGGTCGCTTAATTTCTGCCACAGGTTCTTCAGCAGTTTCTTCTTCTTTACTTACAAATCTACCTTTTTCATCACGATTTTCTGCCGGTTCTTCTTTTTCCTCTTGAACCTCTTCAGTAGTATCTTGAATCGGTTCTTCAATCGGTTCTTCTGCCGGTATTTCTGCCGTTTCTAATTTGTCTAAAGCAGCTTCAAGAGCATCTCGCCTAGTTTCTAATTCTTCAGCCATTTAATACTCCTTATTTGTATGATAATTTTGAATATGCTACTTCTGCTATTTGACGTTTACGATCTTCATTTTCTTTACGGCTAAATTCATGTTTCTTTTGTTCCATTGGTACATCGTTGCCCAATTCAATACAGTTATTACGCTTTAGATTCTCACGATGCTTTGATCTGCTAGATACCCAAGTGCCATCTGCCATAGAAATATGTCCTGGTATATCAGGAATTACGTCTGGTGCTTTTCTTGGAATCATTGCTTCTTTTTCTTTCCATGCTTGTTCGGCTTCTTCTGAACCCAACTTATAATTCCAATACATTAAATACTTTTCTTTGTCAGAAAGTTGCGTTTCATCAATTGCTTCATAATCGCTTTTGCATAATGGGCAACATTTTTGCACTTTTACTATAGCCATCAAAATCTCCTTATTAAATCTGGCACTTGGTCGTATTCATGTGGTCGCAAACATACAACAGAGTCATACCATCTACCGTTTTTCCATCGCCAACACACAAATTCTTCTTTTGGTAATAAAACAATGGTTTTTACACCTAATGCACCTGCTAAATGTGCAGTTGCTGTATCTACAGTCACAATTCCTTTACAAGCTTTAATATGTGATGCTGATTTCATCCAATTTTTTTGCCATCCATCGTCAGGTAGTGCGTTAAATATGCCTTCTGTATTTGGATTTAGACTGTAACAGTCAGAACCTGTTAATTGTTCCATGTGTCGCATATCAATTGACTTGATATAGTACAAAATTTGCTTAGATGCTTCCCAATTTACTCCTATTTTGCTAGGAATATTGCTAGGTTCGGCATGAAGATACCCTTCTGATCCTACTATCTTAGCTTTTGTTACAGAAAATAATGATTTAATAGCAGGATGTGCTAGGCTTATATAGTACGGCAAAGAAATAGAACCTATCCAATAGTCAGATTTAATTGCTATTTCATCTTCCATCTTGTTTGTAAAACGATCAACACATTCAAATTGACCTAAAAGATAATGAAGCGTACCTTCTTGTAAAACGATGACTTGTTTTGCACCTAAAGCTTTAAGAGCAGGCAAAAATCGAGCAAACATAATAATGTCACCAAATCCTTGCTCCATTTGTACAGTAATTGTTTTATTAATTAAAGACTCGCCTCGCCATACAGGAATGTCTAATGTAGGTGCGTAAGGTTTATCTTGTTTGGATGCTATCTCTGGATGCCAACGATATTCAAATAGCTTAAATCCTTGCTCGTAACGACCAGCATGGAGATGCTCATAAGCTAATTTGTATTGGTTATCTACATAAGTATTAATAGGGCTTCCTCATCATCTAGTTCCGCTAGACGTTTGGCCTCTAATACTCTTAAGTGTGCTTGTAATCTTGCAAACTCTTTTCTGTTAGCCACCGTCTGTTGGATGTTATCCAATTGTCGTTCAAGGTAGCTAATAGACTGCTGTAGTTCTTCTGTATCTACTGACGGTATATCAGCTTTAACCTGTAATGATTGTACTTTAGTTTTGTTAACCTGTGTAGGTTTTGGATCAACTAAATTGCGTATTGCTTGTTTACGATTAGCGTTGGCATCTTTAATAGATTGCTCAAGCTTACGTTGTCTTTCAGCTATCTTTTTATTTAGCTTTTGTATTCTTTTAAGTTCTTGTGGACTTAACCAAGCATCATCACCACCAATTCTATTGAGTGTAGATACAATTTGGAAAGCGTTATTTTGAAACGCATTGGCTTGAAATGCTGATGCGAACATTTAGAATCCTAAAAAGTTTGTCAAACTTACTGCAAAGTTAGTATTTTGTTTAACGATGCTTGTGTACTTAAAATTTCAACCTCTAACTGTGCAAGAGGACTCATATCACCATTGGCAATAGAAGCACTCTTAGCGTTTTCTAAAACTCTAACCTTGTTCTCCAACACAGTTATAATTTCATCAATATTCATACAAACCTTAAAGGGGGATAAGTCCCCCATATTACATTAAATAGTTATTGAAACTTCTTCCCAAGTAAGACCAAATACTAATGATGACCCAACAGAAGCTGCAGATGTATAAGTTGCCAAGAAGCCACCAGGAGGAATAATGATACCGTCTTGGAAGTCATAGTTATTACCGCCTAATACTTGAGTTGTAATTGCACCTGTTAACAATGTATCAAGCAAAATTAAACGAGTTGGAGTAACAGGTAAAGTAGCAGCAGCATCTAATAAACCTGTACCTGATGGTTGACCAATAAAGTTTGATGCTACAACTAATGGAGTTGTGTGAACTGTGTTTACAGATGCTGAATAACCTGTTTGAAAACCTAAACTTAAT
>Ga0209087_1000528_pt1 | contig 23971 bp, 41 predicted proteins | sample S_130805_EF_Meta_FD_187321 | JGI IMG/M metagenome (GOLD analysis project Ga0209087, IMG submission 187321) | Freshwater microbial communities from Lake Simoncouche, Canada to study carbon cycling - S_130805_EF_MetaG (SPAdes) (version 2) | ecosystem: Environmental > Aquatic > Freshwater > Lake ... | reverse complement strand
TATCCTTTTCGCGCCATGCAATCATGGGCAGGATCTTGTTGCCATCGCTTATGCAGATCACGTTCTGATCGCCACCAGCCGCAAAATCCACGCCTGCTATGCGTACACCTGGTCTAAATCGAGGTGGCGTGTTGTGGCAGTTCTGTAGCTGGGTGAGGTTAATAACTAGGCTTTCCAGCCCTATGTCAACAAACTCGCCGTAGATCATAGATCGGGTCAGCGGGTGCTTCTCGCCGTATCTCTGGACTACCTCATCAATCTGATTCTGCGTTATGTGCGGGCAGTCAAACGCTGTGACTGCGTGCTTCTGCCACATATTGGCTTCCTTGGTAAACGCGCGATAGAACGCACCGCTAGTCCCGCCTGGGCTGGATGCGATTAGCAAGCGGGTTGGTTGACATCGGCTGATAGCCTCAAATAGCGGGTCGGCTACGGTCTTGGCTTCGTCAACCACCATAAGCAACGGATGGTATTCGTGGTCTTCTGCGTGCCAGCCTTCAGCGCGCCCAGGATCAGTCGCTGAGTAGCCTATAATGCGTGATGTGTTGCCGTTGGGGTGGAGGTAGCGGATCTCGCCAGATGTTACCTCCCACGCACCGCCAAGCTTGGCAATGTGATTGCGCAGGCTAGGCCAGAGTTGGCTTTCGACTTGGCGGAATACGCCCGCTGTGGTTACGGCGATAGAACGCTGGTAAACGAGCGCGTGCCATATCAAAATAGCCGAAATGACGGTGCTAGTCTTGCCAGAGCCGTTGGCTGCACGCAGGGCTACGCGACAGTCCTTTGCCTCTAAATCGCGTAACACCTTTCTTTGCCAGTCATAAAGATTGATGCCCAATACGTTAGCGGCGAATGCGGCTGGTTTGGCAAGGTCTTCTAGTATCTCTTCTTGACTGCGTTTTGGAGGCTTTGGCATGGGTGATGTTTAAGACCTCTTTTTGTTTTGAGCCACAATAATTTGGGGGGGTATATGCGTATTAAACGGGGGCTGGGGGGCTGGCAGGGGGCGTGGTGGTGTACTTGGCCAAGCTCTCCGCCCTTGGTTTGCGTGTCTTCATGCGCCTATGCCTAGTCTTCCCTAAAACTTTTGGCGTTGTGGTTACAATAGTTTGCGTGGCATCTGTCGCACAATAGCTATTGTCTCGAATTGGTATGGCTGTTTTGACCTCAACTGCTTTAGCATCAATCACTTGCGTCTTCTTTCTCCCCGCGATGCCCGCGAGTAAAGAGGCGAGGTTTGAGGATAGGCCATGGGTGACATCTTGCGTAACATTCAGACGGGCAGAGGGTTGGGCATGGTTATAGATTCGTTCCGCCATCCATGCTTTGGCTTGCCATGACTTTGCCCCTGCCAGCTCTATGTCTCGAAGTAAGGAAAGCTCGTGCTTTTTTCTGGCGGACTCTACACGCCTAGCGAAATCTGGCTTTCTGCTTGCCCAAGTTTTAATCGTGGAAGGATTGACCCCGACCAACGCACCAGCCTTTTCTAAAGTAAATCCAGACCCGCACGCTGATATAATTTCCTCGGCCAATTCTTTAGTAAATATCTCTCGTCCGTTCTTTGCCTTTTCGGGTGCGGTGGAGTCCGCGAGTTCATCCATAAGTCACCCTTATACCTTATCTAAAGTAAAAAGAAAGTGTAGACAATACCAGCCGATTGCATTATGTTGACTATATGACAAGCAACACACACACCAATACCGAACCGAGCGCGGTCAAAGTCGCTCGTGAAAATGTAGTTCAACCATATACTCTATATAGGAGAAGCTATAAAAGCGAAAACACTGCCGAATATGGATTCGGTGATTTTCCACAAACTATCATTTCTCCCGTATTGAGCGTAAACGCAAAAAGTCTGAGGAGTGCTCAAAGCCAATTCAAGAAATTATTTGGATGGAAGCGCATATCTTTCTCTGGAAGGTTTGCGACTTACTTTGTGACGCAAGTAGCCGAGGAATCAAAATGATCGAGTTCATTTTAGTTACTATTCTCCTCTCTCCCTGCGCCGTCTTCATGGCGTTGGGATACTTTGGCAAAAACTAAACAAAAGAAAGAAAACAAAACATGACAACCACAACACAGAAACCAAGTCTCGCAAACCTAATCGACTCCACCAACATTCCCGAATCCCTTGTGCGGGCAGTAGTCCGTCAAATGGGCGGGTGGGAATCCTTTAAGCAATCCGCGCCAGACATAACGCGCCACGGAATCAGCGGAGGCTTTCATGGCTTCCTGTATTATTCGGAAACAGTACCCTTCGCCAAGCTCAACAGAAAGGCGATCATTGAGATGGCATCCCAGCAATCAAAAGAGTTTGGAATGGGATTGCTTGAAATGGTTAAGGGCTTCAATTGCCTAAAGGGTGCAACAGAAACCGAAATCGTAGAGGGTTTGGCGGGTGCCACAGATGAAACCCTAGTGCCGAACGGCCTCGCTTGGTATGCGGGCGAAGAAGTGGCGAGGGCGTATTGTGACGCATTCGACCCTCAGTAAAGGAGGCAAAATGACTAATCACACCTACGCCGTCTACAACTCAATCGGTCAATTTTTCGCGCGGTTCACTTCCTACGCTCGCGCCCTACGTTGGGCGCAGCGGGAGGGAATGGAGTGGAGCGCGATAATAAGAAAAGAAAAGGAAAACACGAAATGAAAAAAGAAAGCAATGGTATGTCAATTTCCGTGACTTGGCATATCGCAGACGTATTGGACGTAAGGCCTGACCTAGATAGTGAGCAGGCTTTTGAAGTGCTGCGAAGCGTAAAGAAGAATCACGATGCCAACGTGGGAATCAATTGGGAGGTGCTGAGTGCAACTGCTGAGGTTCTATATGGAGAGAAGAGAGGAAAAAATGAATAAAACAAAAAAACAAAAAGAAAGCATAGATGACTATCTTCCAGTAATGCGAGAGGAGGGCAGCATGGCGTTTGAGACGTACGGCGAAGACATCGCCTTTGTGGGTACTCAAGACAATAAGCACGTTTGGACATTGCTGGACGATGACAATGGAGTTCCGACGATTGTCGCGGGGTATCACTTTGTCAATCGTATCCACTACATAATCACAATCAAACCGTGGGAGGATGACAATCTTTCCTTCCCATACGTTGACTAAAAAAAGAGGAAAACAAAATGAAAAAATATATAGTATCCGCAAACAGTATAAGCCACTACGAGCTTGAGGTGATGGCGAATAGCGAAGAGGAAGCAATGGACAAAGCCGATCAGATAGACGGAAGCAAGTGGACGGAAATCATAGGAGATGGTGACTGGAATCCCACAAGCGCGGAAGAGGTGAAAGAATGAACTGCCCACAAGTCTACGCCCTTGGGCTGCTCCATGGCGGGCTGCTGCTCGCCTTTGTGTGGCTGGTGTGGCCACGCAGTAAACGCAAATAGTCTTCCCTTGTCTTCCCCTTTAGCACGGGGGAAGCAAAGGTGAGATCCGATAGGGTCAACCTACAAACGGCAGCGCAGTGATGCGCGAATGAATAAGAAAGAAAGAGGATATAAAAATGATTAAGACAAGAACAGGAGCGCAAAGATATAACGCAAGGATGAGTAGGCTATTCGAGGAAGCGGTGAGATTAAAGGAGCATTATGAATCCATAACAGTAGTTATTGACGTTCGCGGCGGTGTTGCTGAAGTAGTTAGCAAGCCCGAAAATATAAACGTAGTAATAAGAGACTGGGACAACATCGGGGCGTAATGGACAAGAAAGACAAACACCATGACACACCCAAAGCAATTGGATGAAGTTGGAATTACTGAAAGCTATCTTAGAAAGATGGCAAAAAAAGAAGGCGTAACCTATAAAAGGGCGGTGCAAATAGCGATGGAACAATGGGGGGATTATTCGCTGAAACTGATTAACAAGTTGGTGGCTGATGATATAAAAGAAAGAAGGAGGAATTGAAAATGAAAGTTAAAGTATTGAAAGATGATTACTGGAAAGATTGTGTCTCTATTTTTGGGCATATAAAAGGAGTTGGGCAATGGATTCCCTATGCCTTGGTTGACGGCGCGGAACTTGTGCCAAGTAGCAGGACGGACGGACTGGAGAACATTATCTTAACAAACGGGAAGAAGGCTAGGGTTCAAAGCATTGACCTTGAATACTAGAACCACGGCACACTCAGTTCGCGCTTGCTTATAAACGGCAGCGCAGGCATTCCGTCTTTACAAACGGAAGCATAGCCACCTATAAGGAGCACATAAAAATATGACAGAAGAAGAAATTATTAAGGCCTACCTTTCGCGCCTAGGTAAGAAAGGCGGGAGCGTCAAGGGATCTTGCAAGGCTCGCAAGTTATCGCGGGAGCATTATGCCAAGGTGGGCAAGTCTCAGCGGGAGCGTTGGGATAAGTTTCGGCGGGAGCGTCAAACGGAAGCGCAGGCATCCAAACGGTAGGGCAGCCTTTCGCGGGAGCGATAGCCCTATAAGGGGCGTGTAGAATAGCCCTATAAGGGGTGTGTAGAATAGCCCTATAAGGGTACTATAAACGGCAGTCTAGCGTCCGATACGGCAGCAGCAGGCTTTGTTATCTAGCGGTTCAACCTTGAATTTGACCACTGGAATGTCTCGGGCATCACATTTCGAGTCAAAACGCCTAGAAACAGGCTTTCTGCTCGATTCTGATAGGTTGTGGCGTGTTTTTTTGGCTGCCTTTGGCATATCACCAGTTCTTACAACTCCACGCACGCGCTGTTAGCTTGTTGGGAGGGTTGCTGTCGCACTTATGCCTAGCCCTGAAGCTACGCCTGCGGGCTGGATTGCTCTTTTTGATGGTCATCTTGGGATCTCCGTAGCGGATAACCTTGCTTTGCCCATCCTTACAGGCGCGGACTACAAATTTACGCGCCTCACCAGGTGTCCTTCTGGGGCTGTTGCATGGCAGTTCTCTAGGATTCATCATCTACCTCATCAGTGTCAAAATCATCAGGAATCGAGTCCTGAAGCGATTGTAGTGCCTTCTGGTGGCTCTCAAAGAAGCCTGACAGCCTCTTCACTTGCTCTGTCAGCCCATTCCACTGTGCCTCGAACACCTCAAAAGAGCAGTTGGCATTCATATCGTCTACGAGTTGCCCTAGTAGCCTCAGTACGCCGTGTAGCTGGGCATTCTCTCGCTGAAGTAGGCCGATAAACTTATGGCTCGCCTTCAGTTGCTCCCGATCACTCTGCAAAACCGCCTTTTTTAGCCTTCATCATCCGCCAAGTGCGGGGGCTGATGGTGCTTTTGGATTTAGGACGGCTAGTGCCAGCCTTACGGCGGGCGTTGATGTTTGCGTATAAACCTGGTTTCGCTTTGTTCATTTCACGATTGTACCACATCCCCCACCTGATAACCAACTTCGTTCTTTGGCAGGTGTGAGGATGTCTTGAGCCAGCCCAACCCAGCCCAGCCCCAGCCCAGCTTTCGTTCTTTGTTCTGATTACCAGAAACACGCTACGGAAAGAACGTAGTGGTATGGGGGGAGGACGGACTAAGGAGTCCTTCCCCCTACTTTCCTTCGCGTAATTTAATTTATATATATATAAGGGTCTGACTGCTCTATAAATGATAGTAACTTGAAAGTAGATTAGAAAGTAGTCTGATTGGCAGTATACAAGCCATTGTCAGACAGTATCTTCTTAGCCTTGTGAAGGCGTTTAAGATAGCGATAAAAGGTAGATTCTGATACTTCCAGCTTTTCGATGATATGGCGGCATAAATCGCCCGCCTGCCACTCCTTTGAACCCATCTCGGTTAGGAACTTTTTATCGTCAACCGCCTTGTGTGCGCCTGGTTTCTTTAGCTTATCTGGGTTGAGGTTAAAGTTCTGGCGGAACAGTGGGTAAGACCACTGGACAACGAAGGCATCCATGGGGCTAAAGTTGCGCAGCGTCACCTCGCAAGTAAAGGTGCGCTCATCCTCTTCGTGCGGTGTCAAGACCACCAAGCTGTCTGGATTGCGCGCGAACACCCCGCTACCACTAAACCTATCAATCGACTCCGACCCACTCTTGTTACCCTTGGAGAAGTGGTGGGATAGGATGATCGACAAGTTGTGGCGTGTCGCTAGGTACTCAAACTCATTCATCAGACTTGACATATCGCCCGCACTGTTCTCATCCCTCTCCCCCATCAGCATATAGTTTGGATCAAGGATGATAGCTTGGTATCCCTTGCCCTCAATCTGCTTCTCGATCATAGGGCGGATGAGAGTTAAGTCGGCAGCGTGGCCTCGGAGCGTCCATGTATCGAAGTCATCGGCCTTGTCTTCCAGTCCTTTTGCCTTGACAACATCAGCCAACCGATTGCGAAAGCTCCACTCTTGGATCTCGAAATTGATAAACAACACCCGCGACATCTTGCACTGTTGCCCCCACCACGGCACGCCAGCGTGTAGTGATAAGGCTAGGTCAATTAAGCTCCAACTCTTAAACGCCTTACTTCCTCCGCCCAGCAACATCTTCCCGCCTCTGTGCAACATTCCCTCAATTAGCGTCTCTGGTGCGGGTAAGTCTTCCTTAATAAGTTGTGCATAAGATTTAATCGGTGGCCACTCATCGGTCTTCGGCTTGATACCAAGTGCTACGGCTGGTTCTATCATTTTCCTCCTTTGCAAAACCAAAGTAGGCTTTGCATCTTGTCGTTTCTTTTTGCCCCAGGAATCCTAACGGGTTGACTGGGTTTGAATGTTGCAGGATCGCATCCTAACGGAATAAGAAAAGCTTTTAACTGATCCACCCATTCGTTCTTTGGTGGCATCTCAAACCAACCATGCAAGCTCTTTCCGCCAGTATCCACAACAGCGTGTAGTTTCATGCTGAATAAATCGCGCATCAATTGGAACACCGCGCCCATCTCTGGCTTGGTTAACACATCTGACTCGACAACTAGGAACACCCTATGCTCAACGGTGTCGTTGGATCTGCTAACCGTATCCAACTTGTAGGTTGCGCCAGTTGTGTACTGCCCGATTGGCTCGTCTAACTTCTTCCAATCCCAAGCTGACCTAAAGTTCTGCGGGTGTCTCCCGCTGTCCTTGACATCACCGATCCAGATATTATCAGCGACATTAAACATCGACAGGAACAACTGATAGTCCTGCGCTGGATCGCCTAGCTTAACTGGACTCTCCTCGTACATATCGGCTGGGTCCCAATTGTAGTGGGTCAGGTAGCGTTGCTTGTTTGACTCAGCAATCGTCTTAATCCTATCCAAGACCTCGGCGTGCGGATCTTTCTTGATGACTAGCTTGGGCGTGGCAGTACCACCCGACATGATGTTGACTGGCTTGTAAAGAACATCGCCACCTATAGCTCGGCGCAGCTTGCGGTTAGCCTCATCACGATACGGCGTGCAGGAAGTATGCCAGCAGAAGATAGTCGGCGCGCCATCTACGAACACCGTTGTATCTCTGATGCGAGTGTGACTGGTATGAGCAGCCTCACCAGGACACTTGCACAGCCCGTGGTTCTCGGACTGCCAATCCACTTGGCCTACGATCTCTTCAGCTTGTCGTTGTGCGGGGGTCATAAATCAAACCAGCTTTGTTTCAAGTGGTGGACACACTGAGGACACCAGTCGCAGAATCTCTCTGCGCACCATTCGCTGGATTGGCAAGCCTTTCTTCATATGACTTGCAAAATTGTTTTGCAATAGGATAAATCTCAGAATCAGACCATTTATTTTTAAACGCATTTAAAGCCCAAAGTATTACCCTGACATTCCCCCTTATATATCCCAACTCAGGAACTATTCTGTCAAGGCTTGGAGAGTATGGGTTCTTCCCGCTTTTCGTGTTAAACTCAATGCCAGTTATGTCACATTTACCAGTTTTACACAAATTATAAACATATTGAAAATCAATGTTAAACGGCAAGTTTTTTATTAATGACTTTGATCTGGCCTCACAAACCATTTTAGTTGACCGCACATTTAGCGGGTTGTTTGATCTGTATCTTTTCTGTATAGCCGATACCTTTGCCTTGTTTTTCCGCTTCCACTTGAGCATACTTGCATAACACTTTTCCTTGTTATTAAGCCTCCATTTCTCAACCTTACTACCATTGCATGGCCTGCACCATGACATCAGTCCAAGCTTTGAATCGCTTCTTTTAGAGAAGTCAGATATTGGCTTTATTTGTTTGCAGTGTGGGCAATTCTTGTTTTTCATTATCTTCAAATACTTTCTTGGCTGCCCCAACAATCATGTCTGCCGATATGTTTCTTAGGGCGTTACACCAAAACTGAGTTCTATTTGTTTTATTTGATGCGTCCTTACACTTGGATTGTGGCAGTCCAGCATGAGGAGCGCATGGAGCGTGCGGACATACTTCGGGCGCATATAATGGATATGACCTTGGGTAATACTTAACTCTCCAATCTGGATGATAGCTTCCCCATAATGAAATGCAAGGCGTATCCAACCCAGCAGCCATGTGATTGACTGAACTATCGGGCGCGACAACAAAGTCAGCCCCGCTGATAATCGGGAACAGCGAGCGCACAGCCTTGGTGCAGTTAAATAAGTCAATCACCCTAGGATGATCCACCTTGAAGTTGTTTGAGTTATCTAGCCCGATAATCACAGCGTGATGTTTGGGGTAAGCCTCAAGCAACGCCAGCACCGCCTCCTGCCCCATCGTTGGTGGGTAGGTGCGGGTCGGACCGCTGGACGAAACGTGGTAGGCAAAGAACGGACTAGGCATCGGCCACTTACCCATCGCCTTTAACTCTTCATGGTCTGGCTCGATGAGATGCAGCACTGGCTTACAATACTTCGCCATCTTCTTCTCGTCCCACACACCCATCCACTCGTAGATCCGCTGGTAGCAGTTACCACCGCCAGTGCCTAGCTTGGTGTTGCCAACCTGACCGCTGAACAAATCATCCGTAGGCAAGTGAGCATCAAATGACCTCCATGCCTCTAGCGATGCAGGCAACGGCCACAGCTTCGCACCCAGCCCAGCGTAGAGAGGAAGGTTGCGGGCAGGAGCGTAAACCTCCACCACCCCACCCGACTCCTGCACCAAGTAGTTGACGAAAGCAGTAGCGATGATTGCATCACCAATTGCCCCAGCGCGGTAGACGGCTGTTGCACCACCAGCAGCTCTGCCCTTGTAGTACGGCTTGATCTCGTGTGGGCAAGGGATTGAATCCTCCCAAGTTGGTCCAGTTAGCTCGTCAGGCAGCATATAAGTGGTGCGCGGGTAGAGCATATTGTCATCGACTTTGTGAATTGAGTTTGAGTTATTTGTCCAGAGTTTCATTTGGCCTGCCTTTCTATTTTGTGCATGAAGATCGGAGTCTGCTCACCTGCATAAGATCCTGCAATATTAAAATCAAAGTGTTCCAGTGCCTCGGCGTAATCCATGCCCTGCTTCATAAGAATCTCGATGATTGCGTCAATATCGTAGATCGCGCAGAGATCACCACCGAATGTATTACCCACCCCCAGGATCGCATCATCGAATCCATCTGCGAATAGGATTGTCTCAGCCTCATCGCCAAAGTCTTCCAGGATTTGATCTCGTATGTTCATTCTTCCTCCAGCACTTCCTTCGCTATCAAAGCCGCTGCATCGACCATCGTTATGATCTGGATTAGGTCGATAGCATGGCCATGAGAAACGCGATCCCTCTCTATGGCCAACTTATCGCGTGCGATCAGAAGCATATCGCGTGACCACTTGAGCCTATCTTTAGACTCGACCCGCATTACGAACCTGACCGCATCCGAAACTTGCGTGGCTTACTCTTGCCCGCTGCCGACAGGGCAATGGCAATCATCTGCTCGCGTGAGCGCGGCTTACCGCCTGCTCCACGCTCGCTACCCTTCTTGCGGTTATCTGCTGCTAGTTCACTCATGTTCTTACTTACGTTCTTACCTAATGGCATTGTTTGTTCTCCTTTTGTTTCACAAAGCTACCAGCTAGTAGGTCTAACACCCAGCCGTGTCCGTGAAACTTGTCGTAAAGCATTTGATTCATAATCCATGCTAGGGGTGACACGTTTGATTCCAGCAACTGCCCAGGCTGGCAGGCGTTCTTGTCCAGCATCTCGGCCAGCGCATTCACCTCCAGCCGTGCGTATTTGTAAATTGATTTCACGCTGTCTCCTCACCAACCACATCATCCCATGTGGCCTCTTCCCCATTCCAAACCTGCGATTGCGTTCTCAACCACTTAGGCTTTTCGGATTGAGTAGTGAAGCTTGATTCGCGCCAAAGGACATTGTTACCTGGAACAGCCGTGATGCGTCCATTGTTAAGTGCGATAAAATGGTGTGACTTGGTTTGGCTTGGAGACATAGAGAACCCATCTCCGTAAGGCTCTGCTGTGAATAGGTAGCGACCAACCTCCCAAGTCTTTTTGCTCGCAATCCAAACCTTGCAGGATAACCCCATGAGGTAATCATATTCTAAGACTGAAAAATTCCAGCCGAAGCAATCCCAACGCTGAGCATCGTTGATACCCCAATCCATAATTGCGATATCACCGTGTGCCAAAGCGTGGAGTGGAAGTCCTCGATAGAGCGCACCGCACTTGAGCATAACAGTACAACCCCAAGCTCGGCCAGGAATTGCTGTTAGGCCAAACCAAACAGCATCTTCTATGCCTTGCTTCTCGCCATCAGACACAAACTCCATATCGCACTTGACGTACAAGTGGCGGGGTAGATTGGCGGCGTGGGTCATTTATTTCCCCACAGCAATGTCAACAGCCCAAGGCCAATTGCGATTACTCCGACTAAGCGGATCTGATCGTCAATGCTCATCGCCAAGCTGGTCCAGTTAACCAAGCGACCAAGACCCAGCGTGTACCCCAGATAGGCGCACGCGCACGATGCTCGATGTAGGAGGGGAACCAGCAACCCGCCCCTTGCTCTCGAATAAACCTAGCGTTCTCGATGTCAGCCTTAACTTGCAAGCCGCCGCCTAGGTATTCGCTTGGGTCAGACAGATTGACCACCATCGTCATCTTGCGATCTGATCCAGTAAACGTATCGTAGTGCCACCAGAACTGCTGGAGTGGATTGTACTTTAGGATCTGCAACTGCTGCACCCCCGTAATATCGAATCGGTAATGCTCGGCGTTTACGGCCATAGTCAATTCGTTTACAATTGAGTAAAGCCACTTGTAGTGCGGAGCCATCGGAACCCAGCAAGACGAACAGCTACGCGCAAACGATCTTCTGGTCGTGCCATCCTTCTTCATCACAGTCGCACGCTTCATCCCGATCACCTCTGCATCTTGGCGTAGCATCATGCACTGCGTGGGCGTCAACACATAGCGGTCTACGGCTGCGGTCAAAACCTTCTGCTTAAACTCGCTCATTTGACTTCCTCGCAAAGTTCCAGCAATGCTTTGTTTAATGCGTACTCAAAGCAAGCCGTCTTGTCTTTGAGAATGTGTTGCTTGCCAGCTTCGGCTAGAGCCTCGTAAAGATCATCGTCCACATCGACAAAGATTTTTACTGCTTTGTACTCCTCGGTCTTAACCAGCTTAATGCTCTTGCCTTTTCTTTTCCTCATAGATCCAGTTCCTTTCTTATGTAATCAATCAGCTTTAAGATGATAAAGCCAGCGCAGTAGATTATCGAAAGAATCAGCCAACTGTAAAGAATAAACCAACTGATTGCCCACACGATGTCTTTAAGCTCCAGTAGGCAAAGCATAGTCATTCTCCTGTAGTTTGCGCAGTAGCGTCCGATTGTCGATCCTTACTCCGCTGGCTCTGCACCACCAGCCAACCGTTCCATTCTTAAAATCTCGCAGTAGCTTCTGCACCTCATGGGAGTTCTTGTACTCCAGCGCATCGTTGAGTGGCACGCCTTGGTGATCCTTAATGATCTTCATGCCCTTAACCATCCCTCGCTTGCGTAGCATCCGCAGATCACGGATGGCTTGCAGCGCAACCTCTCCAGCCAACTGCTGCAACCTTTCGTCATAATCACCACGACAAAGGTGCGTGGACCTCACCTACCCAACTCCACCAGCTTCGCTTCGTCTTCTTTAATCTGGCCAGCTAACTTAACCAGATCGTTTGATTGGCCAGCGTAATGAATAATCATCGCGTCCTTGTAGCGGTCTAAACCAAAGTGCGACTCCACACTCGTCATGCAATTAAAGGACGGGTCAAGCTCGGTTAGCGGGATGTTCCACAAGTGCGCCATCACGTTGAGCCAAGTCTGCTCGGCGAAGTGATTGGGGTGCAGGCCGATTGGGGGCATCGACAAGATACCCACGGCCTTAGTGTGAACTACGAATACGCCAGTATTGACGTAGAACTTAGGCTCGATCATCCCGCCGAAAGCTCCAGCCAGTTTGACCATCTCTGGCTTGCGATCCAGATAAGCTCCTTCGTCAAAGGCGCAGAACACCCCAGCGTCATCGGAAAGCTTGGGGCAATCGGCTGTAATCAAAACATCAGCGTCAACGAATGTCACTTGGTCATAGCCCTTAGTGGCCATGATGTTTCCGATAGCAGACTTAGAATATTGCATCGGGTGGGTTAGGGGTTTGTCAATTAGAATGAAGTCGCAGTTGTGACGCTTGCAGTACGCCTCCATGCGTGGCCTAGTCAGATCAAGAATCTTTTGCCAGTCCTCACCAAACGATTGTGTTACCATTGCTTGTTTCATTTTTTGCCCCTTCCGCTAGGTTTAACTTCTTTCCATACATCAAACTTGTCATCCAGTTCGACCGACCAAAGCATCAGCGTCTTGTATAGTCCGTATCCAAGACCCATACGTAAAAGCGTACAACTTATTATGTCACCCAAAAAGTAGAGCAGCCATGACAGGGCAAGCTTCATTTGTCGCTACAATCGTAGTCTTCCCAGGTGACGCTCCTGCAACCCTTGATTGCCTCGTCCCTAGTCTCAAAGGTATCATAGTGCGACCAATCCTCTTCTCTGCCTTCGCCAGACTCGTCAATGTAGACCGCCCACTCTGGCCTGCCGTCATCATCAAACTCTTTTTTAATCCACATCATAATCTTGGTACTTCTTTCTTTATTTGAGCCAACACAAACAATGTTCTTACCAGCGCACGCTCCAAGTGGTCAACACTTGTTTCACCGTTATTATCAGGACAAGGCGAGGACTTGTGCAATTGCATCTGCGCTGTAGCTAGGTGACGAACAGCGCGCGCAATATGGTAATCGTGAGTTGGCCGATCCTTCTCCAGCCAATCGCCGTAACCAGACTTGTCAGAACCCTTACCCATCACGCGCCACACAATCTCCTGCGCAGCGTTACCCATCTCTTGGATTGTTGGTGCAGTCATTTTGCAAGCCTCCTATAGAATTGGTCTAGTAATCCCTCTAGCCATAAGACATCTAATGGGTCGATCATAATTTCATCCCAGGAGGCGTGTAGCCCTTGACCCAAGCCCATACTTTCTGCATAGCGCAGAAGGCAATACCAGCTTGGTAGAGTTCGTCTTCGTCCCACTGATGATGCTCTATGTATTCTGGATCATTGGATGCCAGAACAACTGAGACGCAAGCTGCTTTAGGATTCTCGCTTGCATTTCTGTAAGCCCAAAGCTGCTGCCCATCGTGCGGATAAAAGGGTGGCGTGTTGTACTTCTTGTTAACCTTACGATTCTTTAGGTCAATGATAGCGTCACCAATACCCCGTAGCTTGACGTAGGCATCGCATCTTCCAGCATACCCCGCGCCAACAAGACCCTTTTCGCACCAGTAGGTTTTCTCAACATTCTTTTCTGCCCACTCGCTGAATGTTTTGATGTATGGAGCAAGTGCCTCATCTCTGGATACAGGTCTTCCAAGTAGGATGTTCTCCAACTCAACGTGCATGGCTGTCCCGTGCAACGCTGCTTTGGTTGTTTGTTCTTTACTGTCTTTAACGACTCTTTTCGCATATTCACCAAGATCCTCTCCTTCCTCTCTTGGGAGAGTCAATGCAGACATTATGGCCTGCTCAATTCTCCAAGAGACAAGTTGCTCTTTATGTAAAATTCCTTGGACGCTAGTAACCGATGGCAACAATCCCATCTTGCGTGCGTCAGCAACAGTAGTGTTTCTTTCCTTCCCATTCTTCCCAAGAATAACGTGGGCAGATCGCCCCTCGGCATCGTACCAGTGGCCGCTGCTTTCAACAGTGACCAATCTGGAATTAGCCGAGGAGCTATCCCACTTACTTGTAATAGTAAGTGCCATATAACCTAGAACGGCATAGCGTTGCCGTCTGCGTCAACCTCGGCCTTGATGGCCGTAGACTTGCCCGCAGCGGTCGCAAACTCTTTGGAAGCGCGGATCTTCTCCTGCAACCAATCGGGCATATCGTTGAACTGCCCAGCCTCACCCTGCTCGATCTCGTAGTACAACTGATCGTTGGTGGTGGTAGCTGGTGCTTTCATGCCCTTGGGCAGCTTGGACGCACCCGCAATGGCGCAATACTGCCGACCCTGCTGGCTGGTCTTGTGGATCAGCGTGAGCATGGCTGGCTTACCAAGAAGGTTCTTCAAGCTGAACGCTTGTAGTTCCTTGGAGGTAAAGGTCTGGCCTCTCCACTGCTCAAGCAGTTTCCGCAAGCTTGCTTTCTCGCCAAGGCTGCGGGTCTGCTCGATGGAAACGACCATAGGCTTTTGGACTGTGGTGCGTTTGCCATTCTCCTCGACCTCAAACTCATCGGTTTGATCGGGCAACTCAAAGGTCAAGCGGACTTTTGGTGTCCACTTCTCTTGGTTGTCCCAATTCGTTTTCTGGTGGCCTAGATCAACTAGGCTATACAGAACGCCAACAGTTGCGCCAGCTTCGGGCAACTTGCGTTCCATTTTCTGCGATTCACTTATGGTTAATGCCATTGTAGTATCTCCTTTATTTGTTTGGGTTTAGTTTTGGTTGTATGTATGGGGTAAGTTCTTCTTGATTGTGTACCCAAAATCCAGCACCGACTGTGGTTGACATAGGATTGCTGGGTACATATTCGATCTTCACATTGGAAGGCGCGATCTGTCGAGCTAATTCACACACGCTGTCGGCGGTTAAAATAACAAGCCATTCCTTGCGACCATTACGGCGGAAGAATACAGATGGTATCTTGCCCTTGGGACAATCACGCTTGGATTGCTCCATCCACTCTTCGGGTTTGAGTGCTTGGCATCGCTTGCCCTCGATATGAAAAGGAAAGTTCTCGCAGACTACATCACCGCTACCGCCCTCTGGATTGCCTGCGTATTGGGCGGTCCTTCTGGCCTTTTGCCAGCCCTGCTCCCGCAGGTAGTTTGCTAACTCGCGCTCACCCGCTGCGCCTTTAGCCCGACTATTGATTTTGCCCATCCATCGGGTTTAGCTGTCAACCCGCGATGGTGTCGATATATATTTTAATCTATTTCAGTTACGCCAAGTCTTATTAGCTCTGCTAATATCCTCATTAAATCGTCTAATCATTGCCATCATGGTTAGCTTCTCGACAATTTTCTTATTCTTCTTGACCCAAGCCACAGCCTCATCGAAGGATTCTGCATCCTTCAGCCCTTCCTCGAACTTAGCCCAAGCCTCTTTCTCGTTCACAAGCTTTGGAATACACGCCAGTTCTGGCCTGTCGATGGACAAAGTTTAGTTGTTATGCTTTTGCACTTGGCAATTGGCAACAGCCAGAACAGATCATCGTTCATGCCCCAGCAGGCCACATAATCCACGCCACTGATGGCGCGCTTTGGGATATTAAATCCATTGCCACTGCTGGTAGTGAAGCGGTACTTGGTGCGCCCTTGTTCTATGGCTTGGGCGGTCTTAACCTGGATGCGGTAAAACTTATTATTCTTCTCCGCCACCACATCGTACCCAGCAAAATCCTCGTATGGCGTAAGCACGTTATACCCGCACCGCAGCAACGCGCCAGTAACGCGAGCTACCCCAACTGCTCCAACTTGGCGTGACGATAATTTCATGCTTGACGGCTTTCGGTTTGTGCTAGAGACTTTTTACATGAAAGCAATAACAATGATAACACTGACGGCGATGCTGATGGCATCGGTGATGGCGGATGAACTGGATGATGTATCTGGTGGAGTTTATGATTCTGGCTCGGCTGTGTTTAGTGGTGGCAAAGGATTGGCAATTACACAGCACGGATTGTTGGTTGAGGATGGGATTCTTACCCTAACTCCAAAAGGTATTATATCTCGTTGCGGAGATTTTTATTATGGGAATGGTCAAATTGCCACAAAAAGTGGATATTTATTTTATGGTTCACAGGGAATAAAGGTTCAAGACGGAAACTATTATAGCGGAAAATCTGGTTCGACATATATTTTCTCAAATAATAAGTCTAAATAATTAGCCTTGCCCAAAGGTTGACAATCTATTCCTAATCCTAGCCTCTAGGCCAGGAATGAATTTCTTTCTGGCTGGGTTGCGTTCAGCCATCTTGTATTCATCCTGCAATTGAGCATCGCTGGCAGCACGCATTAAGGCTCTTGGCTCAACCTGGTTGATTGCGGCCAATGTCTTGGGACCAAACCCACCATCTACCGCCACCTTCTGCCCCAGCGTGTTCAATCCTTGCTGGATGTACTTCGTTGCACCGCCCATCCCGCGATTAAACGCGAGATCTTGTGCGAACGGCTGGAGTGCTTGAGGTAGTTTTTCAACGAGCGGAGAGGTATATCCTTGGATGTACTCTGCCGCTGCTTTCGCTCTTTCTTGCGCTGGCAACGCTGAGATGACTTGGAACGCTTTTGGGTGGTATCTGTCATTTATTCCAGCTACCTCATAGTTTCCTCCCATATCTCCAGATGGCAACTTGTAAACCGCTGGATAGCCTTGTGCATCTTTCCGAGCCTCCCAATCTACGGTTTGCATTGGTAATGGAAGCTGTCCTTGTTCTTGTGGTGCTAATGCTGGTTTTGCGTATTCACTCATAGGTTCAATTCTAGGTGCTTGTTGTTGTGGTGCGGCCACAGTTTGATCTAACTCCCTGCGAATTGAGTCATCGCGCATTCTTGATTCTAGACCAGTTTGACGAGAAGCTGATCCGCTAATGTCAAATTTAGCCATTATCGAGCGATCCTTTTGGCTATTTCCTCTTTCTTCAATTGTGCTGCGATTGCGGCAAGGTCTTCATCCTTATCATTTCTTGCGATGGCGGTTAAATTTGATATGGCTGCAGGAATTGCGCTTGTTGGTATTTCTGAATTTCTAGCAAGCCAACTCACAAACTTTGGATTTATGAAGGCTCGTCCAAGCGCATTTCCACCCAAGGCAACCGCCGCAATTCCAGTAACAATTCCATATTTTCCAGCACCAAGAGATCCAGCGGTAGCAAGATAGGTCATTGTTTGTGTCCCGCCAACAGCAGTTCCAGATGGATTTGCAAGCACCCTTGAACCCTCTCTAATCTTGGCAGCAGTTTCTGCAATTTTCTGCATATCACGCTGGTACTTGTCTCCAAATCTTCCAAATAGCGTAGTCCTTGCTTCTGGACTCAGCCTATTCCAATTAGTTAGGAATCTTTCAGTGCTAAAAATATCTCCAGCTTCATCTTGTTGCCCTGGCAACGCCCTGCCCATTCTTGATATAAACGAAGAGGCAACCGCTTTTTGCTCTGGTTCGGGTATGCTCTGCATAACAGTGCGCAATCTTGTTGCACCTATATCTGAACCTTCAAATGCTGCTCTAAATATCTTTTCTGGCTCGTTCTTGTTTATAAAGCTTTGGAGCTTTTCCATTCTTGAATGCAATGCGCGGGTATATTTATTTGCTCTATTGAACGCATTTACAGCTTTAGGACCAGCTTCTTCTGCTGCTGCTCTCAAGTCTTCCGTTAACGCACCATAAATCCTTTTATACTGCCCCTGCGAAATGGTTGACATCAACTGAACCGAGCTAAGTTTTTCTCCAATCTTAGAACGCAATCCCTTTAGAGCCGAAAACGGAATATCTCCCTCTGCGTTTAACAAGTCAGCCTCTAAGTCGCCCTTGAGCGCGCCTATTTCTTGACTCATTATAAGTTGATTTCTTGATAGTGCTGGTGCGCCCTCAATTGGCCTTGAAAGCTGTTCAAGCGCGGAATATGTATTGCTCGCTTTGACTGGCTTAACTTTTGGTATGACTGTATCTAAATTATTGTATAATCCGCTTTCAACTGATCTTGCTCTTGGAAGAAACACATCCTCAACGCCTCTCTGGATTCCAGCACCAGCAATAGTGGGTTCTTTTACTCTTGATAATTCTTCAGCAATTTGTTTTGTTCTAGCACCTATTTCTGCTTGCTGGCTTATGGCTTTTTCTCTCATCATAGAAACAGAGCCTGGAAGCCTTCCAATCGTTGTCTCAAGACCTTGTATCACACCGCTACCAGTTGCCTGCCCAGCAGATGGCGTTGTTCCAGCAGCCGCAAAAGACTCGATATTTCTGCGTATTTCTTCTTGGCTTGCCCTTGCTCTACCAAGCTGACGCAATGATGCCTCACCAAGAGGTCCTGCGGTTGGGATTATAGCACCAGCCAATCCAGCAGCCGCTTGTCCTACTGGACCTGCTCCAGCCTGCTCTGCAAGGCTAGATCCTATTGCGCTAGTAACTCCAGATGCAGCCTGCATGGCTGGGCGTTCGGTTAAAACTTGCCCAACTCCACGCAATACTGGCGAGACAGCTTGCGTTGCCAATTTGCCAGCAGCCATTCCACCGCCCATTCCAGTAGTTGCCTCAATAATATTGGAGCGCATCCTTTCTCCAGCAGTTACTGGACGAGGCAATCCAATGTCAGTCTTTATCTCATCAAGAAGTTCGCCAAGAGGCTTTCCTCTACCAGTCAATGAAGAGTACACCCTAGATCCAATATCTGTAAGAAGTCCAGCCGTAGCACCAACGGCTGCTCCTGGGAGTGCGCCAACCCCACCGAGCGTTGCACCAATTCCAGCACCAGTAGCAGCACCAACTGTGATTGGGTTAATTGCTGCTCTTGCCGTAAGTCCAGTTTCCCTCGCTAAAGCCTCACCAACTCCTTCTGGCTGTACAGCAGATTTAGCCTCAGAATAGTCGCTAATTACTTGTTGCGCTATTCTATCTTGTTCTACCTCGGAGAGATTGTCTGGGACTTCAATCTTCCCTATATTCTCAATCTCAATGAATGCCATTACTTAACTCGTATTACTTTTCCAGTGGCTGGATCAGTTGTATATTTGCCAACCACTCCAGTTGCCCCTTTGGAAGTCTGGCTTGGTTGCACAGTTCCAGTTTCAGTTCCGCCACCAATTTGTAGCGACTGAGGAATATCAAATCCAGCCTCTTGATAGGCCTGCAATTTATCCAAATATTCCCTCTTGCGCTGGGCTGTAAATAATTCAAGTCTTTGCTTATAATCTCCAGTATATGGATCTCCAATTTCTTGTAAAAATCTTTTTGCCTCTTCATCTGTTACTTGCGCGCCAGACCTTGCTTTTAATATTTGATCTCTAACTCCAGCATACGCTTGATTCATTGTAGTGAAATCTGGACTCATTCCAAGATAGGATTTTCCAGCTTCAATCCGACCAGAAACTGGGCCATAAAGATTTTCGCTAGTTGTTTCAAGTGCTTTTGATCCTAGCTGAACAAGATTCTTGAACTCAACAAGATCCTCGGCTTGTTTGATCGGCAACTTCTTAAAGTTTTCTTTGGCATTCTTGAATTGAATGTCGCGCATTGCCCTTAATGCGTCAGCACCGTATTTATCCCCAGCTTGGTCTGCTTGGTCAATTTGCTGATTGATTGATGCCAATCTTTGCGCTCCCATTTGAGTGCGGCGCGTCATTACATCATTTACTTGTTCTTCTGGTATGACGGTTGGAACTGCCCCAATTCCCTCAACCTGCCTAGTTCCACCAAGTTCACCAGCTCTGGTGTAAGCAGCAGCTTTTTGACCAGTTGTAGCGTTTGGATCTTGCAATACTTGTAATGATGCGTCTATTGCCGCACCTCGCGTAGCTGGGTCTTCTTTCTCAACAGCCATTCGCAACATCCTTGTTCGAAGTTCACGCTCTTGCATATCGGCTTCACGAAGCTTTTTAGTTTCTGGTCCTTCAATGTTAAAACTTAGTCCCATATTTATCTCCTATTTGCTAAATGAAAAACTAGGCATCAATGAACCAATACCAGACGCAATTGCACCAAACTGTTGCGCGCCACTAGGCTGACTTGCAATTGCACCAACCTGCGCGCCGTATGTCCTAGCAGTGTAATCAGACATCGTATTGTAAATGCTCGCAGCGTTTCCTGCAAGCTGAGTTGGGATTGCGGGGTTAGTTGTCTGATAGAATTGATTAGCCGCAGGACCTGTCTGGAACTGACCAGGCATGGCTTGATTTGCGTTGATGTAATTCTGGAATGACGCATTTTGCTGCGCAAGCCTCTGACCAGCCAAATTGTAAAGCGAAGGACCGCCAGCAATGAAGTTGGATGCAGCACCAAGCCTATTCTGCTGTAATCCTTCTCGCAACGCCAAATCCCTAGCAGCAGCACCACCAGTAGTCTCGCCAGAGCCAAGGAAGCTTTGAGCCGCACCATAGCGTGCAAGCTTGCGTGCTTCACCAGCCGCACCAATCTGCGAGGCTTCTTGCACTGCTGGTCCAAGGCCAAAGATATTGCCCCTAGCAGTCTGCGCCCCACGGATGGCCTGTTCGTAGCCACGCCGTTCTTCTGCTCCAATAGTGGAGCCAAGGCGGAGTTGGTTCAATGCCTCTTGCTCAAGCGTGTTGCGAAGTTCCTCAGTCTGCGGAGTAGTAGTCGCGCCTAGTGGCTGGGTAGCCATCTGGCGATATTGACGGCCAAGACCAACTGCAGTTCTATAGGCTTCTGGATCAATCTGGCGTAGCTGATCGCTCGCACGCTGTTCTGGTAATTTAGCAAACTCGCGGAAGGATGTGATCTGTTTTAAGCCCTCATCGTCAGTTGAAGTAATTGGCTTAAAATCTGTGACCTGCTGGCCTGCTTTAGTAACTGCACCCTGCACGCTGGCTAGGTCGGATTTAAGCTGGTCGATTGCTACCTTGGCAGATACTGCCCTAGCATCACCAGAAGGAAGCTGATTGTATAAACTCTGTGCGGCCTCTAGCCTGCTTGTAATCCCAGCAATCTGTGAATTGCCATCCTCTACAATCCTATTGAGCTTTCCAAGCTTACTATTATTGTAGTCATTGATAATGTCTTGATCTGCAACTTGAAAATTCAAGCGAGTAGATAGGTCTGACGCACCAAAGTTGGCATCAGCCGAAAGGCTGGATGGTGCTTGGTTTGAGAATTGAGAAACACCTTGCCCCCTCATTCCTGCTCCACCTGTCAACGCTTGGATTTGTGAGGCAAGAGTATTGCGAGTGTTTTCTTGGTTGGTGACATCGGACAACCGCTTTTCGTATGTGTCTTGAAGATTCTTTAAGCTGTCCCGCTGTTGCTTTGCCACTTGATTTTGAGCGTCAACTATGTTTGCGTATGGAAATTGACCAGCATCCCTATTGTAAAAAAACACATCATTTGTGTTTGGCGATGGCGATGGATAGGTAGAAATTGTCCCGTCCTCATTAACTTTGTATCTTGGTGGATACTTTTCCGCCAATTGTTCCGAGGTGTTCCCAATTCTTTTTGCCATACTAAATTTCTCCAGCCTGGTACTTCTTGGTCGTGACCTTCTTGGCTTCTTCGTTCCTTGCTAATACATCTTCAATGTTTGTCGTGTATGAAGGAGCAGCGATAGGTTGCGATATGCCAGCCGTATAATTGACTGGTGCTACGCCGCCTCCCATTGCGACTTCGCGCTCAACCGAGGCTTGTGGTGCTTGACCGTAAGTTCTTCCAAATTGGGCTGTAAGCTGATTGCCAAGTGCGCGGTTTAAGGAATAAGCTTGTGGGCTGTATTCATACTGCCTACGCAAGCCTTCCAGCGTGCGTTGACCGCCATATTGACGCTCTAGCTGTAATCCAGACTGAACCTGCGCAAGCTGGTCGGCAGCCGTAAGCTGACGCTCCAGTTGGCGTTGTTCGGGCATATATTTGATGCGAAGTGCATTCTCAAGCGCAGCAATGTCTGGAGACTTCTCAATGTATGTTTCAAGCGAGGAACGATAAAATAGAGAATTGGCCTGCGCCGCCTTCATCGGATCGGGCGGGGGAGGCGGTGAGGGGATAGATGGTGATCCGCCCATTAGCGTAACGCCTTTCGCATAAAACTCATATAGTCATAACTCCTTGGTTTACCAGAACGATTAAAGGTGATCCGCTTGCGGGGACCAAAACGCTCCGCCAGGAGCAACAGCAAGCATCCCAAGGATTTAGCACCCTTTGAGGAGATCGTCAAGTCCACAAAGACATTCTCTCCATCTTCGCTATGCACATAATGATTAGGCTGTTGCCCATCCTTTATGCACCTAGCCAAAGCCACCCCAGCTATGCCATCCTTATCGCGTACAATTCCAACCATGCCTTGCCTCTCAAACCATCCAAACCACTCAGCCAAGTTAGGCCACATAGCCTCTGGAACACCGCTTTGCTCAATGTACTCAACAGCGTTCATATGGTCTTTTGTACTTCAATTGTATCTGGATTGGCCGCTGCCACAATCTGGCGGATAGCCATCTTGTTTGCTGAACTTGAAATCTTGATATTGATTAAACGCCATTTCTCGTACTTACGAAGGTCGCTGGCAAGCCTCTTCTTTACCGAAGAAGGTAAGATGGCTGGTAAAGTGAATGGCAAGGTTAAGGTCGAACTTGCAATGTTTATGTTGGGAGCAACGCTTACATCCCCAACGTCAACGTCACGCTGAATAAATACATTCGCATCGCTTGAGAATGAGTTATCAAATACAATCTCAAAGTGACTGCCATATTTTAGGGAAAAAGGATCACCAAAGTCAAAATCTTTGGTTCTTACGAAGGACTCATAAGATGTTCCAGAATCAACGTAATCAGATGAAGTAGTTCCAGCAGGACTCTTAAACCCAGCGTACTTACTAATAAGTCCTGTGGTATTTTTCAGCATCAACCTTGAACCTTCAGCGTTGAAATTGGTTAGGGCAAACTGCATTGCTTTCAGAGTCCAGGTTCCTTCAAACGCCCCTAGCGCGGTGTTGTAAACCAGCAAGGTATCGTTGGTATCATTGGCCTCAGTAGGTATAGACAAGAAGTATCTATTATCGTAATACATGGCGGTAGATACTGCGATAGCCTGCGTGTTGATGCTCTGGATAACATCCTTCACTATCTCCGAAATAGGTATTCCAACTGAGCTAAAATCATCCGCCACTGACCGCACCAGCGACCTAATTCCGTTGTCGGACAAGAACAATATATCGCTACTAACTTGAACCGCAGTACCAGTAGCAACGCACCCTGTATTGTTGGATATGATTGACACGATCCAATCGGCTGCTGTGACTGCATCACTTGGAACTTCCACCTGGAACACCCTGCGTTTCTTGAATACGATGATCCTATTCTTGTAGTACGGAACAATTGCAGTTATCTCGTCACCATCATCTCCGTTGACAACGATGCTATTGGTCGCATCCCATACGGAAGGATCTAATATGTCCGAGGCGTAAAGCGTGTTTCGGTTGGATGCAGAACCAACTGCAAACAACCTATTCTCCGTGTTAATCAAAAGCCTCAATCCTTGCGGCGGTGGGCTGACCGTGGCTGTGGCAGTCGCGCCTGACCCATTGCCAACGATTGTGATTGTAGGTGCCGCCAAATAACCAGAGCCACCATCAACAACAGTCACGCCTGTTACCGCACCACCAGCAACTGTTGTAATAAAGGTTGGCACTGTCCCGCCCAAATTAGGTCCAGTAGCAATTGCCGTTGCGCTGGTATATCCGCTTCCAGCGGTAGTAACTGTTACGGCACGAACCTTGCCACCTTGCCTTGTAATAATGCTACCATCCCAATAATGAAAGTCTCCGTCAGCATCGGCTAGGTACATCTTGTCGTTAAACTGAGCCATCGAAACTTCAGTTGCGCTGTTGACTGAATAACCATTAGCCC
>Ga0209087_1000526_pt1 | contig 24082 bp, 32 predicted proteins | sample S_130805_EF_Meta_FD_187321 | JGI IMG/M metagenome (GOLD analysis project Ga0209087, IMG submission 187321) | Freshwater microbial communities from Lake Simoncouche, Canada to study carbon cycling - S_130805_EF_MetaG (SPAdes) (version 2) | ecosystem: Environmental > Aquatic > Freshwater > Lake ... | reverse complement strand
AAAGTTGAAGGTCGTAAATACCAAGACAATGAAGATGGATTACGCCGTGTTTATCATATCTATACATACTTAGACTTAGAAGAAGACAAAAGAACTAAGGGTGAAACAGCTCCTTACGTTCTTATGATTGACGAATTAGATAACGAAGTATTAGGTCTATACAGAAATTGGGAGGAAGGCGATGAAACGTTTACTAAATTGGATTGGCTTATCGAATTCAAATTCATACCTTGGAGAGGTGCTTATGCAATCGGCTTGCCTCATCTTATTGGCGGGCTTAGTGCTGCTCTCACAGGCGCTCTTCGTGCTCTATTGGATACTGCTCATATTAATAATTCCGCTACAATGCTTAAACTCAAAGGTGCGAAGATTAGCGGGCAGTCTCAACAAATCGAAGTTACTCAAGTCACTGAAATAGAAGGGGCACCTGGCGTTGATGACGTTCGTAAGATTGCAATGCCTATGCCATTCAATCAACCGTCACCTGTATTGTTCCAATTACTAGGATGGTTAGACAACGCGGCTAAAGGTGTAGTCTCTACATCGGAAGAGAAGATTAAAGATATTAATGCCAACGCTCCTGTAGGTACAACACAAGCTTTAATTGAACAAGGTGCAAAAGTATTTTCATCTATTCACTCAAGACTTCATGACTCGCAGAAACGCGTCCTCATGGTACTCGGACGTATCAATCGTTGGTACCTTGACGAACAAAAGAGAGGTGACTTAGTTGTAGATCTTCCAATTACACGCGAAGACTTTAAACGCAACTCAGACATTGTTCCTGTATCTGATCCGCATATTTTCTCTGAAACACAACGTATGGCTCAAAACCAAGCTGTGTTACAACTGATGCAAACATACCCACAATCGTTTGATGTTAATGCCGTTCTACAACGCGTATTAAAACAAATGAAAGTACCTGGTGTGAACGAGTTAATGCCTAATGCACCTAAACCTGTTGAGCAAGATTCCGCACATGAAAACGCGGCTATGGCTCTCGGTAAACCTGCATTCGCATACCCAAGACAAGATCATCTTGCACATATTCAATCTCACTTGAATTTTGCACTTGATCCTAACTTAGGTTCTAACAACTTAATCGCTCCTAAATTTATTCCACAAGTTTTAGAGCATATCAAACAACACATGATGCTTTGGTACACAAGTCAAATGCAAGGTTATGTCACAGCTAACCCAAATCTTGAGTTTGAAAAATACGAAGATAGTAAGTTTGCTAAAGAAATTGACAAGATCATGGCGGTTGCTTCTGACCACGTCAAACTTGATACACAACAAGTGTTTGCAAAAGTCACACCTGCGCTTCAACAGTTAGGTCAAGTGATGTCACAATTTGCTCCACAACCACAAGTTGACCCTGCTGATCAAGCGTTACTACAAGCATCAATGGCAGAGACTCAACGTCGTGCTACTCGTGATCAAGGTGATTTACAAATTGCACAACAAAAATTACAAAACGACATGACGCAAGATGAGAAAGATAGAGAAGTCAAGATTGCGATGAATGCCGAAAACAATTTAACAACTGAAAGATTGAAGACAGCAGAACTTACTGTTGACGAACTTAGGTTGCGTAAAGAGCAGAACGAAACTGCGATTAAATTAAATGAAACAACTCAACGTAACTTAGGGAGATAACTATGGCAACGACCGATAAAGAACAATCAGGCGACTTAGTTAATATGCACAAGCGTATTAGCCACGGCGCATGGTTAGACGGTGAAACACTTCAAGAGTCAGGTTCCGCTACTATGCCAAAAGCAAATAGCGATCATGGCAACTTTGAAACAAGTGCTATCAAAAAAGATAACGCATGAGATATATTTCCGATGTTATTAGCGCTGTAGAGGCGCGTAAAGTAACGATAGAGAAGGCATTAGCGCAAGGTACCGCGTCTAACTACGACTCATATCAAAGACTCGTCGGAGAATATGCGGGACTTCAAACAACGATAGATATTATTAATAACCTTCTAAAAGAAGAGGAAGAAAAAGAACTATGAGTGACACACAGGTAGTTGGTGATTCAACTGATTTACGGGAAGCTTTTCCTGTTGTAGACCCTGGTGCTGTACCGTTAGGCGCAAGAATTTTAGTACAAATGCGCTTACCAAAGAAAAAAATGACGTCATCAGGCATCATTTTAGCCGAAGAAACTAGGGATACTGAAAAAGCACAAAACCCTGTCGGGAAAGTAGTGGCTATAGGTCCATTAGCGTTTAAAAAGCGCGACACAATGGAGTCATGGCCCGAAGGTTCGTGGGTAGATGTGGGCGATTACGTCCGCGTACCACGATGGACAGGTGATCGATGGGAAATTGCCATCAATCAAGACGACGTCGTGCAGTTCATGCTTATGAATGACCACGAAGTTATTGCTAAATTAACATCTAATCCACTAGAAATGAGGGCATTTGTATGATCGAAGATAAAGAAAATGAAATGATTGACGTTAAAGAAGAGGTTGATGGTTCAGCTGTTATTGAATTACCTGAAAGCATTCCTTCTCCTGACGTTAAAGTAGAAGAAGACTCTGACGAAGGCGATGAACAAGCTAGACAGAGAGAATTAGCCGATGGAGGCTCAGTTGATCCTGACGCTGAAGCTGTTCGTGAAGCTAAACGAGCAAAAAGACGTGCTCGTAAAGACTATCACAAGCAAGTTTCAGTTGAAAAAGACACTAAACTTCATATGCTCGAGAGACAAAACCAAGAATTATTAGAAAGATTGTCTGTTGTCGAGAGAAAAACCCAAGGTGGAGAAATTGCACGCATAAATAAGGCGATTGAAGATCAAGAGTCTAAAATTTTGTTTGCAAAACAGAAAATTAAAGAAGCCACAGAGACGGGTAACGGTGACATGCTCACTCAAGCTCAAGAAATGTGGTATGACGCTAAAAAACAGTACGAATCTTTAGAAGGTTTAAAGAAACACTCTGTTCAACAGCCTCAACAACAAACTATTCAAGCACCTGATCCAATTGTAGCTCGCTACGCAGGTGATTGGATGTCTGAAAACCCTTGGTATGACCCTAATGGTCGTGATTCTGATTCAAAAATAGCATTAACTATCGATCAGGGCATGGCAGAAGAGGGTTGGAACCCAAAATCACAAGAATATTGGGAAGAACTCGATAATAGACTTGCAAAATATTTACCGCACCGTTATATTGGTGAAGTAGAAAAAAGCGTTAGTCCATCTACAAGAAGACCTAGAAATATCGTTACAAGTTCGGGTCGGGAAAGTGCGTCGAGTAGTGGTGGTAAAAATACATTTACCCTAGCTCCTGAGCAAGTCAGAGCAATGAAAGATGCAGGCATGTGGGATGATCCCGATAAGAGGGCGAAGATGATTCGTCGTTATGCAACCGAAAAACTTAATCAACGATAAAATATAGGAGAATTAAAATGGATTCACGTTTAAAAAAATCATTATCAGCAGGTGGACGCGAAAATCGCGCGAGTCATGATTCAGTTCGTGAGGCACCCGAGGATACGTTCGTATCATCCCAAGAGCGTCGTAAGATGTGGACAGATGAATGGACACAAAGCGCACTACCCAACGTCCCAAGTTTGAATGGGTGGCACATGTGTTGGTTGTCAACAACTAATAGTTACGACAGCATCGATAAAAGAATTAGACTAGGTTATCAACCTGTAAAATCGGAAGAGATACCAGGGTTTGAAAATTATCGAGTAAAAGCAGGTGACCACGAAGGCTATATCGCGTGTAATGAAATGTTATTGTTCAAGATACCCGAAGACGTGTATCAAGAAATTATGATTCATTTCCACCATGATGCTCCTCAAGATGAAGTGAACAAAGTTCGCGTTCAAACTGAGCAACAGCTTGGCGGTCGAGATAGCAACGGAAAACCCCTAGGTCAAATTGAAGGTGACGGTATGGATAGTTTAGACAAACCGAAAGCTGCGCCTATTTTTTAATAGCGTAGATTTATAATAACTTAGGAGTAATTTATGTCAGCAACAAACGCTCCGTTTGGTTTACGTCCTGCGTTCCATCCTTCAGGTTTGGATCGTGCTCAAGCACTCGCAGGCGGTATCCCAAGCGCATACAACACTGACATTCTAAAAGGCCAAGCCGTACTATATGTAGCAGGCTCAGGCGTAATTGAACCCGTAAATGCAACATCTGATCCTTTATCAGGCGCATTTGCAGGTGTAGAATGGACAGACACAACAGGTAGACGTCGCGTATCAAACTATTGGCCTGCTAACACAGCATACCAAACAGGTTCATGCGTAGCGTATTTTTATAACGACCCTAGCATTGTTTACGAAATTCAAGCAGACGGATCAGTAGCTCGATCTGCTCTTGGTTTAGATGCTAATCTTTCAAACTTTGCTGCGGGTTCTAACGTAACGGGTCTTAGCCAAGCGACAATGGTAGCAACACCATTATCAACAGGCGCACAAGGTCAGGTACAAATTTTAGACATTGCACCATATCCTGATAACAATTGGGGTGATGCATACACAATCGTACGAGTACAAGTAGCACGACGTCAAATCGCCGCTGTTGTACCAGGCATTTAATTAAGGGGAATAAACCATGGCAGCTCCAATGCGCAGTACGGACTTCCGAAGTATCGTTGAACCAATCCTTAACGAATGCTTTGACGGAGTCTATGATCAACGTACCGATGAATGGTCACGAGTTTTCCGTGAACAAGAAGGTATACCAAGAAATTACCACGAAGAACCTGTTCTTTATGGTTTCGGTGCGGCACCACAACTACCTGACGGTACACCTGTAACGTACCAACAAGGTGGCGTGCTCTTCTTAAAACGCTATGTATACAAAGTATACGGTTTAGCGTTTGCTTTAACGAAAGTTTTAGTTGAAGACGGTGACCATATCCGTATCGGTCAAGTTTATGCTAGACATTTAGCACAATCATTGATTGAAACTAAAGAAACATTATCAGCTAACGTTCTTAACGTTGCTTTCAACTCTGCTTACCCAGGTGGTGACGGTGTTCAATTGAACTCTGCTTCACATCCTATCGTAAACGGTACTGCAAGTAATCTTTTGACTACTCCTGCTAATCTTTCACAAACATCACTTGAACAAATGTTAATTCAAATCAGACAAGCTGTTGACAACAACGGCAAGAAGATTCGTTTAGTTCCAAGACAACTTGTAGTTGCTCCTGGTAACATTTTCCAAGCTGAAGTGTTGCTTAAATCTGTTTTAAGATCAGGCACTGCTGACAACGATGTCAACCCAATTAAATCAATTGGCTTGCTCGATGAAGGTGCTGCTGTTCTTTCACGTTTAACATCATCTACAGCATGGTGGGTTCAAACTGATGCTCCTGAAGGCATGAAGCTTTTAATGAGACGTAAGCTTGAAAAAACTATGGAAGGCGACTTCGAAACAGACTCAATGCGTTATAAAGCAACAGAGCGTTACGATGTGGGCTTCACAGATTGGCGTGCGATGTACGGCACACCAGGTGTGTAATAGTTAGTTGTAAGTAGTAAATTATCTAGGGTTTCGGACTCGTTAGACTGACCTAGCAGACGCATACAAGACTAACGAGTCTATCTTTGTATGAAGGGAAATTAATCATGGCAAGAACAACGTTTTCGGGTCCTGTATATTCAGGTATCCCTGACAATATATTTGACAACACAAGCGGAACAACCGCATACGGTTTTTATACACGCGTAGAAATTGGCTCAGCAACAGGTACAAGTTTTGGTAGTTCAAGCTATCAAACACCAGGCGAAGCATACGGTGTATTTGGTCGTACACAAGGTGGTGCTCCATTTTCAACAACTCCAACCACAACATTCAATCAAGTTGCAGGTGTAGCAGGTAACTTTGCAGTTATCGGTACTTATGCTAACAACGCGTTGATGGCAGGTGTATTAGGCATTATCAACACAAACACACTTTCAGGCGACGCAGCTGTTATGGCGTTCATGCAAGGTGACTCAGGTACGACACTATGTCGCGCTGCGTTTGGTGTTGCAATGGCTCAAACAACTGCGGCTTCAGGCTTTACATACGGTCTTGACTTAAAAATGCAAGACATTATTGCCGACGGCGGTGGTCCTTCAGGCGTGCAACCATATAAGACTGCTGAAATCCGTTTAGCTAATGACGGAGCTAGTGCTCCTGTTGTTATCAAAGTGGGTAACTTCACAGACGGCGCTGCTTCAGGCGTAGGTAAAGGTTCATTAGGTATTGATTCAACTGATGGTCTTTTATTTGTATCTGACAGTGCAGGTAATTGGCAACAGGTTACAGTCTAATGTTAATGCACAAAGATCCTGAAGTTCAATTTATAATTGAAACCTTAGAGCGACAAAGGGATCAAGCAGTCACTGAATGTGCTGTTCATTTTAAAGACAAAATTGATCTAATTAATAAAGTTAAAGAATTAGAACAACTTGTTGATGAAAAAAGCTCTGACAAGGTTTTACAATTAAACAAAAAAGGAAAGTAAAATGGGACAATTCAAACCTATGGTAAAAATGATGACCACAGAACCGACCGTTGAGCTCAAACTCAAAAAAGGTGGTAGTGCTCATAAAAAAATGAAAGGTGATGCTAAATCAGATCACAAACCAATGCAAGGCAAAATGGATGGCGGTATCATGGGCGCACTTTCAGGTGCTACTCCTGTAATCCGTGGCACAACAGCGGCTCCTGTCGCTCGTATGCCTGCACGTCCTTCTATGGCTTCAAGACGTAAAGCAATGATGGCACGCCCTGCTTTAACAAGAGCACCGATGAAAAAAGGTGGTAAGGCTTGTTATGCAGAAGGTGGAAAAGTTGAAGCAACTAAAGGCAGAATCCCTGTATCAGCTTCTAAAAAAGGTGCAGAGAAATATGTTGATGGTGATATTTCAACAGCTGAATACACTACTAAAACAAGTGGAAAAACAGGCGATGTTAAATTTGGCAACGGCGGTGGTTATAAAACAGGCGGTGTTGTCTTAGGTAACGGTGGCGGTTATAAAACAGGTGGTGTAGCTCTTGGTAATGCAGGTGGTTACAAAAAGGGTGGCGCGTCAAAAAAAGCATATGCTAACGGCGGTAGTGTAAATGACGAAGGCAAAGCCGTTAGTATGCCTCAAGGAAACAAAAAGCCTTCAACACCCGTAAGTATTAGTAAACTTTCAGGTACTTTCAAAAAAGGTGGCAATGTATCTTCAAAAAAGTTACAAGGCTTCTTTAAGAAAGAAAATGCACCCGCAATGAAAGAAGCAAAAGCCAAGCTATTAGATAAGTATTCACCTTATCAAAAAGCAGGTGGCGGAGCATCAAGTGATGAAGAGTTTGATCGAGCAGTTAGTTCTTATAAAGACAAACTAAAAGGTCAGGGATCTATATCAGATGAAGAAAGATCTAATCTTCGTAAATCTGTAAGGTACCCATCAGGTAAAACCGAAGGTTTAGGTAGTGTAAGCGAAAAAGAAAGAGAAATAACTCGCAAATATACTCCTAAATATCCATCAGGAATGACTGACAAAGACATTGACAAAGTTATATATTCTAAAGAAATGCAAGAAGCAGTAACTCATAATGTCGATAAAAAACGCGGTGGTAAAGTAGGTAAGTAACTTAGGATGGGGAGGAAACTCCCCTCCACTAATTTTAAAGGATTAATTATGTCAACATTGACTAATGTGTTTTCAGCACATAAAGACTCAACAGGTACCATTTATAGTGGTGCAACTAACCTAGCAGGTTATCAATTAGCACCAGGCGGAACCGCAGGAGAGATTGTATTTAGAGATGGTGGCTCAGGCGGAACTGTTTTGTTAAGAGTGAACATTACAACTAACACAGCAGTTATCTCAACGTTAATACCAGGTAATGGCATACGTTTCAATACAGACATCCATGTAACATTGCCAACAAGTGCGTCTGTTACTATTTTCTGTGGATAAACATCATGCCACTTATTAAAAGCAAATCACCCGAAGCATTTAGCAAAAATATCAAAGCTGAAATCAAAGCAGGCAAGCCGCAAAAGCAAGCTGTTGCTATAGCTTACGCTGTAAAACGTTCTGCTAAAAAAGCGGATGGTGGAGATGTAACACAAGATAAAAAACTTATTAAAAAAGCATTTTCAATCCATGACAAACAACAACACGAAGATAAAAAAACAAATTTATCTAAATTAAAGCGTGGCGGTTCATGTCAATGGTAAAAAGGGGATTATATGCAAACATTCATGCAAAACGTCAAAGAATTGCTGAAGGCAGTAATGAGCGCATGCGCAGAGTGGGTTCAAAAGGTGCTCCTACAGCTACAGATTTTAAAGAATCCGCAAAAACAGCAAGAAAAGACGGTGGAGGAGTTAGTCTCTCCATTGGTAGAGGAGAAAAGCTCCCCACAGATCGTGGAGCAGGTCTCACCGCCAAAGGAAGAGCAAAATATAATAGAGAAACGGGGTCTTCTTTAAAAGCACCACAACCTGAGGGCGGTCCTCGAAAGAAAAGTTTTTGTGCTCGCATGTCGGGCGTAGTTAAAAATGCAAAGGGTGATGCGCCAAGAGCAAAGGCGTCATTAAGAAGATGGAATTGCTCAGGTTGGTAAAGGACAAACATGGCTTATTCAGGTACCGTAGGAACCACAGTAGTAAATGTACAAGAAATAATCGATCACGCGGCTCGTCGTTGTGGAAAATTAGCTGAAGAACTAACTTCAGAACAACAACTCACAGCTAGACAATCTCTTTATTATTTTTTATCTAGCCTAATCAATATTGGTATTCAATATTGGGCTATCAGTAAAGAAGTAGTTGGTCTTACACCAAACAAATATATTTATACACTCCCATTAGGTGCTAATGACGCACTTAACGTGCTTTATCGTACGATGAATCGCCCTAGTGGATCTTATTCAACATCAGTTGCATTGTCAGTAGGTGTTTTAGCTAATATCTATGACGGCAACATCAGCACATATGCAACACAAAGTTCTGCAAACGGTAATTTTTCTATTAATTACGGTACAGACAATAATATTTATGCAGGCTCTATAGGTATCATGCCTTACATTGCAGGTGGCGGAAGTGCTACTTGGTCACTAATCTATGAATACTCTACAGACGGTTCTACATGGATTAAATTAGAAGATTTAGGTTCTGTTTTAGTTACAGATAAACAATGGATATGGACAGATGTCGACCCAGGTCAAAATGTACAGTATTACAGAGTGCGTGGTTATAACGGTACAACATTAGCTGTTCGTGAATGGTATGTTGGTAATAACAGCACAGAAGTGATGATGTCTCGTCTAAATCGCGACGATTATACAAACTTACCAAATAAGAATTTTACAGCTAATCAACCGTATCAATTTTGGTTTGACAGAACAATACCTCAGCCATCTATTTACTTATGGCCAACACCATCAGATGCATTCGTGCAAATGACTGTATGGTACTCAAGACAAATTATGGATGTAGGTGCGCTGACAGACGAATTAGAAATACCACAAAGATGGTATGAAGCTATCGTGATGAACTTAGCACACAGACTTAGCTTAGAATTACCACAAGTGCCAATGGATAGGGTAGCATACTTAGAAAGAATGGCTATGCAATATCTAAACGAAGCCGAACAAGAAGAGAGAGACAAATCTCCAATTTATTGGGCACCTAATATTAGTGTGTATACAAGATAATGCCTGTATTTTTAGATACCGAAGGATTAGCTAGTCTTGCAATAGGTGTATGTGACCGATGCAAGATGAAGAGAGCTTTTGTACGACTAGGTCCTGATCCAAACTTCCCTGGTCTTCGCGTGTGCGATGAAGGATGTAGAGATCAATTTGATCCTTATCGTTTAGCGGCAAGACAGACTGAAAGAATTAATTTAAGATTTGCTCGTCCTGATGTAAGCGTAGCTGTTTACGATAATAGTTTAATTACAGGCGGTTCAAATAATAATGTTGTTTCTCCTGAACAGAATACACAAGATCCTGAGAACAACGGAAACCTCGATAACTTAACTGTGAGTCCTTAGAACATGGCAAACGTACAGATAACCCAATTACCCGCAGCGGGAACCCTTACAGGTACCGAAGCAGTTCCTATAGTACAAAACGGTGTAACCGTACAAACAACTACAGGTGCAATTACCTCAGGTCCTTCACTAACACAAACATTCATTACAGTAAATAATGAACCTTCACTAGCTAATAGCAGATTTTTTTCTGTAGGTTCAGGATTAACCTTAACTGATAATGGTGCACAATCAAATATTGCTGTTGGCTTAACAGGTGCTATATCAACATTTAATGCACTTGGCAATGGCTTAGTTGCTAAAACAAGCGGATCAACACTTGCAAATAGAACAATTACAGCAGGAACTGTAGGCGTATCACTTACTAATGGTGATGGTGTATCAGGCAATCCAACAGTCAGTCTTACAGGCTTACCTTTAAGTTTAGCTCAATTAACAGGTTCAGGCATTCTTACATACAGTGGCTCTACATTAAATCCACGCACTATTACAGGTACAGCTAATCAAATTACAGTAGTAGACGGGTCAGGGGTAAGTGGCGATCCTACAATTTCTATTACGACTAATCCTATACTACCAGGTACGGGAGCAGTTACACTACCTAGCGGAACCATTCCACAAAGACCTGTAGGTTCTAATGGTCAAATTCGATACAACACACAAACTTCTGTTTACGAAGCTTATTCTTCAGGCGGTTGGAATACAATTGCATTTGGAGGTGTTGCAGTTGACACGTTTAGTGCAGGATCAACAGGACTTACACCAAGCACTCCTCAAATAGGGAATGTTGTTTTAGGTGGAACTTTAAATGTTTCTAGTGGCGGTACGGGAGCTAATACTTTAACGGGTTATGTAAAAGGTAACGGTACTTCAGCATTTACTGCTGTTGCAACTGTTCCTAGTTCTGATATTACAGGCTTAGGAACCATGTCATCACAAAATAGTAACTCTGTGTCTATTACAGGTGGAACTATTAACGGTGTTACAATTGACGGTGGATGCACAATTGATAGCGTACCTATTGGCGCCACCATCCCATCAACAGGTGCGTTTACATCACTTACATCAAATGGTGTAGCTGTTGTAACAGCGTCAAGTACAACCACACTAACAAACAAAACAATTAGCGGAGCAACCAATACACTCACAAATATTGGCAATGCATCGCTTACTAATAGCTCAATCACAATTAATGGAACAACTATTGCGCTTGGTTCATCGGGTTCAGTAACCGCGATTTTAGGTAATGCGTTAACTATTGGTACAGGATTATCAGGTACAACTTATAACGGATCAACACCTGTAACTATTGCAATTGACAGCACTGTAGCAACACTTACAGGATCTCAAACACTTACAAATAAAACATTAACAACCCCTGTAATATCATCAATCTCAAACACAGGAACAGTTACATTACCTACTGCCACAACAACATTAGTAGGTAGAGATACTACAGACACGCTAACAAGTAAATCAATTAGCGGTGCTACAAACACATTATCTAATATTGCTAATGGATCACTTACAAATAGTTCTATCACAGTCAATGGTAGCTCTATAAGTCTTGGTGGTTCTGCAACAGTTACTTCAAATACTACAAACGCTTTAACCATTGGTACAGGCTTGACAGGTACATCATTTAATGGTTCTTCAGCAGTAACTGTAGCAATTGATTCAACTGTAGCTACATTAACAGGTACACAAACACTTACTAACAAGACAATAAGTGGATCAAATAATACAATAAGCAATATTGCTAATGGTTCTTTAACAAACAGCACAATTACTATTGGTACAACACCTGTATCTCTTGGATCAACAACTACCGCACCCGCAGGACTAACATCAGTTACTGTAACGCAAGACCCAACACAAGCTTTACAGCTTGCTACAAAACAATATGTTGATGCACAGTTCTCTAATGTTAATTACCACGAACCTGTTCAAGTTGCCTCTACAGTAGCCTATACAGTTACATACAACAATGGAAGTTCGGGTGTAGGAGCAACACTTACAAATGCAGGAGCACAAGCGGCTCTTGTAGTTGACGGCGTTACAATGACCGCAACAGATGTCACAAACGGCACTCGTATCTTAATTAAAAACCAAGCAAGTGGTGCACAAAACGGGGTATATGTACTAACTAATCAAGGATCAGCATCAACAAATTGGTCAATGGTTAGATCTACAGACATGAATACATCAGGCTCAGGAGCTAATCAAGTAGGACCAGGGGATACATTCTATGTGATTGCAGGATCATCACAAGCCACAACAAATTGGGTTCAAACAACACAGCTTCCAATTACTATTGGAACTACAGCGCTTGTTTTTGTACAAGTAGGTGGTCCTTCAGGTGGTTATACATTTGGCACAGGATTAGAACTTATAGGATCTACTGTAAGTATTGCAAATACTACAGTTACAGCAGGCGCCTACACAATTGGAAACTTTACAGTTAATGCGCAAGGTCAATTAACAGCGGCTTCTTCTTCAGCAACAACAGGTACGGGTAATGTGGTTTTATCTACATCACCCACATTAGTCACTCCTGCACTAGGTACACCTTCTTCAGGAACACTAACAAGTTGTACAGGGTTACCAATCTCAACAGGCGTAAGTGGTTTAGGTGCTAACGTTGCAACATTCTTAGCTACTCCAACAAGTGCTAATTTAGCGTCAGCTGTATCAGACGAAACAGGATCAGGATCTCTTGTATTTGCTACTTCACCTACTCTAGTAACACCCGCTCTTGGTACTCCTTCGTCAGGTACATTGACTAGCTGTACAGGTTTACCTTTATCTACAGGCGTTACAGGAACTCTTGCAATAGCTAATGGCGGTACAGGACAAACAACTGCATCAACTGCGTTTAATGCAATATCTCCAATTACTACAGCAGGTGACCTAATCCTTGGAACAGGTACGAACACAGCAGGTAGACTTGGAATAGGAGCAAATGGTTATGTGCTTACATCTAATGGTTCAACTGCATCATGGGCGGCTACAACAGGTGGCGTAACTACATTTAGTGCAGGAACTACAGGATTTACACCTAACACTGCTACTACAGGCGCTGTTACATTAGGCGGTACATTAGCAACAACTAATGGTGGTACAGGATTAACATCCTTTGCTACAAATGGCGCTGTTTATGCTACATCGACCTCAGCTCTTACTACAGGAACATTACCTGTAGCATCAGGTGGTACGGGAGTCACAACACTTACAGGCGTTGTTTATGGTAATGGTTCTTCTGCATTCTCAGCGGCTACGGGATCAGAAATAGCTACCGCAATAGGTTCAACAGCTGTAACAAATGCAACAAACGCATCTAATGTTGCTATTACAACAGGATCAGCAGCTACAAATTACTTAGCTTTTGTAACTGCAACAACAGGCAATTTACCTGTTCTAACGGATACAGACTTAACTTACAACGCAACTACCAACGCTCTTACAAGCGGAATTAGTGGTGGAACTTTTTCTTAAATATGGTAAAATTCACGCATAAAAGGACTTAATTATGGCACAAGCAGGATATACACCAATCTCTCTTTACTACAGCACAACCGCGTCGGCACAACCTTCCTCGGGTAATCTTGTCGCGGGTGAACTAGCGCTTAATACGCTTGACGAAAAGCTGTACTTTAAGAACAGTGCAGGAACTGTAAAGCTTCTTGCATCTTCTGCTTCTACAACTAACGTCCAAACTATTTCTTTTGGTTCAACAGGATTAACCCCTTCAACAGCAACATCAGGTGCTGTAACAGTCGCAGGTACTTTAGCTGTCGGTAACGGTGGTACAGGTATTACTTCTTTTGGTACAGGTGTCGCGGGCGCGCTAGGTCAAAACGTATCAGGGTCAGGCAGTATTGCTTTAACAACATCCCCTGTATTCACAACACCTAACTTAGGTACACCAAGTGCTGTGACTTTAACATCTGCAACAGGTTTACCATTAAGCACAGGTGTGACAGGTACATTAGCTATTGGTAACGGTGGTACAGGTCAGACTACAGCATCAACAGCATTTAATGCTTTAAGTCCACTAACTACACTAGGAGATATTCTCTATGGTGGAGCAAGTGGTGCAGGTACAAGATTAGGTATTGGTTCTACAAGTCAAGTGTTAACAGTTGTAGGTGGTATTCCTGCATGGGCAACCCCTGCATCAGGTGGTGTAACTACAATCAGCTTTGGCTCTACAGGACTTACTCCATCAACTGCAACATCAGGAGCTGTTTCTGTAGCGGGTACACTAGCAACAACTAACGGTGGAACAGGATCAACATCCACAACATATTGCAGTCTTACATCAAACGTGACAGGAACTCTTCCTGCAACTAACGGAGGTACAGGTCAATCAACTTATGCTGTAGGTGACTTACTTCAAGGCGGTGCAACTAACACATTAACTAAGCTAGCTGCTGTTGCCACAGGTAATGCATTGATTTCAGGTGGTGTAACTACTGCATCGTCATGGGGTAAGATTGGTCTTACAACGCATGTATCAGGTACCTTAGCTGTAGGTAACGGCGGAACAGGCGCTACAACAATTACTGCTAACTCAGTCATTTTAGGCAACGGCACATCAGCATTATCTGCAAACTTAGTAGCACCTGGTTCTAACGGTAACGTCCTTACATCAAATGGATCAACATGGACATCAGCCGCTCCCTCAGGTGGTGGTGTAACATCATTAAATGGTCAAACAGGGGCAATTGATAATACTACTTTATATGCTATTGGTAGTTATGTAATGGGCAGACCTGCCAATTATTCTACCGATTATTTTAATCAAACAGTCGCAGGGTCAGGTTTATATACTTTTACTCAAGTTCCGGGCCTTAATTATCAATATAATGTTGAAAATGGGAATCAAGGATTTAACACAGGTTTTGCTAACTCTTCTAGGGGAGCAGTTGGTTCAGGGTCTTGGAGATGTGTTAGTGGGGGATATGGAGGTGCTGTACAAGGTGCTACCACTTATGGATATCCGGGTCTTTGGGTTCGTTACGCTTAATTAAAAAGGAAAATATATGAAATATAGTGCAGTTAGAAATTGTAAATGGGCAAATGAAGAACATACAATTATTGAATGTGAAGTAAATTTTAATGATGTTACTTTAGAAGAATGGTCACCCTTTGGCGCAACTGCCACAGATCATTATGAACATACAAAAGAAATATTTGCAAAAGCAGTTGCAGGTGAGTTTGGTGAAATTGCAGAATATGTTCCACCTCCCCCTCCTCCTGAACCTAACATTACTATAGATCAACCTGTAGTAAATAATGATTCATTACCACAAATTTAATTAAATTTGGTTATACATAAAATAAAAGAACCATTTCCTCATTTAATTATTGAGGATTTTTATAGCGAAGATGAATTAAAACTTATATGGCAAGAGTTAAATTTTTTAACTTCTGCCAATAAGTTACTCCCTGCAAATTTAAATGGCTCAAGTGAAGCAAATCATTTATCTATTGTATTAGATCAAATTTATTCTAATCGTAGCATTTCAGATATACTAACTGTAAATAGAAAAACATTAAGTAAAGAAATACTTGATGATTTTGTATCTTTAAATCCATTACTAGCTCACATTAATTTAGTTAATACAGATTTAACTAAAATTAAATATTATGAGAATTATAATGGGTATAAAAAACATCAAGATAGTGCTAGGTTTACTGCATTAACTTATTTTTATAAAGAACCAAAAGCGTTTGAGGGTGGGGACTTACACTTTAACGACTTTGATTATACAATTAAGTTAAAGAATAATATGTTTGTTTTATTTGTAGGTGCTTTATGGCATGAATCTTTGCCTATATCTTTAAAGCAAGATGGTTATATTACAGGGAATGGCAAATATACAATGACACAATTTTTAAATATAGATGAAAACATACGATAATTTTTTAACAGAACAAGATAAAGATTATATTCAATCAATTATCAAAAGTCCAAAATGGTTTTGGGGTTGCAAATCAACGCCTGATTCAGATGACAATTTTTGGCGCATTGGTAATCTTGAATTTGATACATTTTTTAATCCTTATTTAATAAATAAAATTAAAGAATTAACAGGGGATAATTTAGTCATTAGTCGAATATATATGAATGGGCATACTAATGGAAGTCATGGAAGCATACACACAGATTCAGAAGATGAAAATGGAAGAACATTTTTAATATATTGCAATCCTGAATGGAATATAGAATGGGGTGGCGGAACTTATTTTTTAGAAAATAACACTTTAATTCAAAATATTCCTTATTCCGCAGTTTATTTTGAAAATAATCAAAAACACTTTGCTATGCCTTTAGGTAAACATTTTAATGGATTAAGAGTTTCTTTAGCATTTAAACTTCTTAAAATATAAGATATGTATTCAATATTTCATACCTCGCATTGTGGATCTACTTACTTATCAGCTTTATTAAGTAAATCACTTCCTACATTAGCTGAACCTGATTGGTCCCATCAAGTTTACAATCAAGAAAATCCGTTAGAATTTATAGATCAACATCAAAAAGATAATGAATTAATTAAATATTCAAGTGTATGTTGTTATTTAATGCCTTTTATAAAAGGTAAAAAAGTATTTTTATATCGCAAATTGCATGACCAAATACAAAAGAAAAAAGATTGCAAATCAGTATCCTTTCATCTTAATGTTATGGAAAAAAGGTTTCATAGAAAAACAAAAATGATTGAACATGATTATAGCCCTGAATTGCTTCAAGCTACATTATGGGTAGATAGAATGTTTTGGGCTATAGATTCAAAAGATATAATGTTTGTAGAAGCTAATGATTTATTTAAAAATCCACAATTTATAGCCAAACAAATATGTGAATTTTTTGAAATTAAATACATTCCTGTTGATATTAATTTTCATGTAAAACATATAAAGAATGAGTTTTTAAGAAGCAACAAATATATAAATGTAGATGAAGCGGGCAATACAGATGAATATATTATTCCTTATATGCCAATAAACTTTAAAACATTAAAAATTCAAGAACAAATAATAGAACAGTTTCCAAAGCTTAAATACTTTGTATGAAAATATTAATTATGGGCTTATCAGGATCAGGTAAGTCAGAGTTAGCTAAAGAATTACATAGTTTGTTTCAAGGTGGCGAAAGGTCGTCGATTCGCATTAATGGCGACGAGGTTAGAGAGGCTAATAAAGATTGGGACTTTAGTCCTGAAGGTCGAATAAGACAAGCCGAAAGAATGGCAAAGTTAGCCAAAAAAAACGAAGCTGACTATGTGATAGCTGATTTTATAGCACCTACCAAACAAATTAGAGACATTTTTAACCCTGATATGTTAATATGGCTCGACACAGTAAGGTCAAGCAAATATACCAATACTGATGTTGTTTTTCAAAACCCAACAAATTATGCGTTTAAAGTGAAGAAAAAAGACGCTAAAAAGTGGGCTTTAACTATTTATAATTACATCAACAAACAGGAGAGATAAGTGATTAAATTAGAATTGTCTTTAGAAGATACAAACGCTTTACTTGCAAATTTAGGTACATTACCTTATCAGAATGTATTTTCTCTGATTAAACAAATTCAAGAACAAGGTGCTCCACAAGCTGAAGCAATTATTAAAGCTCGTGAAGAAGCTGAAAAAACTGAAGAAACAGAAACAGAATAAAGGAATGATTCTATGTCTCAGCAACAAATACACGATGTTGATAACCGTTTAAGCACGCACGAAGAAATATGTGCTTTAAGATATGAGGCAATAGGCGCAAGACTAAAAAGATTAGAAAGTATTTTAATGGCATCTGCGGGTGCCATTATTCTTTTATTACTTAGCATTGTTTTAAAGTAAGGATAAATAATGGATTTGTCAAAACTAACGAGCATGATGTTTCCTGTAATTATTTCAGCTATTGCTTGGATGCTATCATCGCTATCAGGTATGCAAGCTGATCTTATAGATATTAAATCAAAGATGCCTGCACTTATAACTGCCCAAGGTGTGCCTACAGATAGTCCAATATCAGCAGAAGCAAGGGCTAAACTTAAAGAAGAACTTAGAAGTCAAATGGGTGAACTTAATGTTCGCATCCGTATTTTAGAAGAACACGACATGCAAAGGAAAGGCAAATAATGTTATCCATACTCTCAGGTTTATTAGGTATATTTTCATCAGGCTTACCTAACCTACTTTCATTTTTTCAAAATAAAGCAGATCAAAAGCATGAGCAAACCATGGCTAAAATGGCTATGGAACAACAAATTGCTATGGCTGAAAAAGGCTTTCAATCCCAAGAAAAGATTGAGGAATTACGTCTTCATCAAGTAGAAGCTGAAACATACGCACAAGAAAGAACAGCTTTATATGACCATGACAAGACTCTTATGGATAAAGCTTCACAACCTGTTGTAGATTTAAACGCAAAAGTACGTCCTTATGTAGCATTTACCTTTGTCGGATTGCTTGTATTTACAGACGTAGCAGGGTTAGCTTGGGCTATTTGGACAGGTGTTGACTTTAGCATAGCTATGACTGAAGTATTTTCAGACCAAGAAATGGCCATTGTTTCAAGCATAATTGGCTTTTATTTTGGGTCTCGCCAATGGGAAAAGTTTAGTGGCAAATGAAAGTTTCAAACGAAGCTCTAAAAATGATCAAACACCATGAGGGTGTAAGGTTAAGGCCATATCAAGACTGTATTGGGCTATACACAGTAGGCGTCGGTCACCTTATTGGAAACGGAAAAACTCTTCCCTCAGAATGGAATAGATCGTTTACAATCCAAGAAATTGATCAAATATTAAGACAAGATTTAGCGAGGTTTGAAAAGGGTGTTACACGATTATGTCCCGTTTCTCTTACACAAAGTCAGTTCGATAGCTTGTGTAGCTTTGCTTTTAATTGTGGTCTTGGGAGACTACAGGCGTCAACCCTCCGTCAAAAGGTTTTGCGCGGAGATATTAAAGGCGCCGCTGACGAGTTTCTTAAATATACAAAAGCGGGTGGCAAAGTATTTAAAGGCCTAGTAACGCGTCGTAATGACGAGCGTGCTTTATTTTTAAAGGGTATAGAATGACAACAGCAGTAGCAATGACCTATGATAGCTTGGTTGAAAACATTCAATCATACCTCGAGCGTACAGACACAGCTACGCTAGAAAAGATCCCTCTCTTTATTATGTTAGCAGAGCAAGTCATTGCGTCTGAAATTAAGTTTTTAGGCAATCTTAATGTAGCTAACTCAACTTTTACAACAGCACAAAACACGATACAAAAGCCTGCTCGTTGGCACAAAACCGTATCTATGAACATTACTGTAGCAGGTGAACGTCAACCTGTCTTACTGCGCAAGTATGAATATCTAAGAGAGTATTGGCCTGATGATACACAAACAGGTATACCTAAATTCTATTGCGATTATAACTACGATAATTGGTTAGTTGCTCCTACCCCTGCATCAAACTACAGCTTCGAGGTCTTATACTACGAACGCGTACAGCCATTAGATTCTACAAACCAAACTAATTGGTTCACTATCTATGCTCCACAAGCCATGCTTTATGGATCATTGCTACAAGCTATGCCATTCCTTAAAAATGATGAGCGTACACCTATGTGGCAACAACAATATACAGCTATTATGAATACGCTTAAAACAGAAAACACTCAACGAATTGGAGACAGACAGGCAACTGTTCTTGATACTTAATTATGACTATATACACCTCCCCCTTTACAGGAGACGTTATACAACCTACCGATGTAAGTTACGCATCGTATTCAATCTCTGCTGATTTAACGCTTGTATGGCCCATTAATGGAAATACATCTACTAACGTAGCCGCTCGTATTATGGACATCACACCATCAACAAGTGGTTTGTCTGTATTTATGCCTCCCGCAAATCAAGTATCAGTAGGTCAAGACGCATTTATTAAGAACCCAAGCGCTTTTGTATTAACTATTAAAAGTTCTACAGGAGCTACATTAGGTACTATTACAGCGGGTGGAACAAGATACTTTTACATTACTAGCAATTCTACTGCTTCAGGTACATGGTCAAACATTGCATTAGGTATTGGTACATCATCTCCTGACGCAACAACGTTAGCAGGATTTGGTTTGGAAGCCGAAGGAGCAACACTTAATCAAACAGCTCCCGTATCAAGCGTTACCGCAGGATATACATTCTTAGATACAGACAGAAGTCAAACAAAGGTTTGGAGTGGTGGAACAGGATCTGCTACATTACCCGCGGCTTCTACATTAGGTAATAATTGGTTTTGTTTCTTTAAAAATAATGGTACAGGCACACTTACTATATCGACCTCAGGAATTAATACAATTGACCTTGCCTCATCTAAAGCATTTCAACCTAACGAGTCATGTATTATAATTTGTGACGGTTCAGACTTTGTGACTGTAGGTTATGGTGTAAGCACAAGATTCTTATTCTCATCAATTACTAAAGAAGTTACCGCAGGTTCTTATTCACTATCTGCTACTGAAGCAACGTCTCTCATTCAAGAATATGTTGGTACTTTATCAAACAACGTTACTATTACCTACCCTCCTGTTGTTGCTTTTTATATTGTAAGTAACCAAGTTACTCCAAACGGTTTTTCATTAACTATTACAACGGGTGTAGCAGGCGGAGCTAATGCAACAATAGCCTCAGGAAATCAATCAACGCTTATTTGTGATGGTGTTAATTTTTATAACGCTAATACAGTTCAAGCAGGTGCATCTGTCAATTCTTTAGCTAATGGAAGCGCAGGATCACCATCACTTTATTTTGCATCAGAACCTACAACAGGCGTTTATCGAGCAGGTGCAGGCGCGTGGAACGTTTCTATATTAGGCACTAATCGATTTGAGGTAAATGCAACAGGTATTACTGTCAATGGAACAGGGGTATTCAGCGGAGGGGTTCTTGGCGGGATCTTTACCTAATGACAAAAAAGGTTTTTGCCCTAGACACCCAACCTGGCATTCAACGAGACGGTACTGTGTTTGACAGATCTGTTTATACGAGTGGTCAGTGGGTTAGATTTCAACGCGGTCGTCCTAGAAAAATACTAGGCTATCGTGAAATTACTAATAATTTTGCAGGTCCTTCTCGTGGTATCTATTTAGACCCACAAGGTACTTTTAATAGGGTTTTTAGCGGATATAACAATGGGGTTCAAGGCTTACTCATCAATAATCTTGGCGTTGGTACAGGTGTCGTTGATTTTACTCTTTCAGACTTCACCGCAAATGATGCTAACCTTTGGCAATTTGATTCTACATTTGATGCTCAGGGTAGCGGTGATCAAACACTTCTTGCGCACCCTGGTTTAAATTTAAACGACATAGCAAGTGAAATAAATACACCCGTACTAGGCGGAGACATCACGGGGAATTCTTTAACTGCTATTGGCGTATTTACAGCGGTAGGTGGTATTACAAACGGATCTCCTATATTTACATTAGCCTCTACTAATGCCTTAATAGGTGCAGGACAAACAGTAACAGGTACAGGTATTCCCTCAAACACAACTGTAGTATCAGTTGTAAGTTTAACTGTAACTTTATCTAACAACGCGACAGCCACAAATCCAAATGCTACATTAACCTTTGACAACCAAATTGATGTTTCAGGTGGGGTTGTGGTATTACATCCATACACGTTTGTATATGGTAACAACGGATTAATTAAAAATAATTCAGCAGGAAATATAGATGATTGGGTGTCTGCCGACGCAAACGAAACTAACGTAGCTTCTACAAAAATAGTAAAAGGTCTTCCACTTCGAGGTGGTTCTAATGCTCCTTCAGGTTTGTTTTGGGCTCTTGATTCGCTTATACGCGTAAGCTACACACCAACTAATATTGGTATACCAAATAGCGGTGATTATGGTGCAACGCTTTATTGGCGTTATGACATTATCTCATCTCAAACGTCTATTCTTTCATCACAATCAGTTATTGAATACGACGGTATTTACTATTGGTGTGGTGTTGATCGATTCTTATTATATAACGGTGTTGTAAAAGAAATTCCAAACACCATGAATCAAAACTATTTCTTTGATAATTTAAATTATGCTCAAAGACAAAAAGTTTACGCAACAAAAGTTCCTCGTTTTGGTGAAGTATGGTGGTTCTATCCAAGAGGAGACTCTGAAGAATGTAATGATGTAATCATTTATAACATTCGAGAAAATTGTTGGTACGACGCAGGTGAAGCTTTAGGTACAAGAAGATCAGCAGGTTACTTCTCCCAAGTTTTCCATTATCCAATTAATATGAATTGGGACATTAATACAACGGGAGCTATTACAAGCCATCCAACAATTAGTAATGCAGGGTCAGGTTACACAAACGGAACTTATTATAATGTTGCTTTAACGGGTAGCGTTACAGGAACAGGCGCTTCAGCTGATGTTGTTGTAGCAGGTGGAATTGTCACAACTGTTACTATGTTTAACAAAGGGTCAGGCTATGCAGTTAATGATGCTTTAACGCAAGAAATTGCAGTAGTCACAGGTTCTGTAAGTGGTACTGTTATGACAGTTACCGCTATAACCTCAGGTACATTATATGTAGGTCAGTATGTCACAGGAGCGGGCATTAGCGCGGGAACTAGAATCTCAGCATTCAGCTCAGGTAATGGTGGAGTTGGTACCTATATTGTAGATCTTTCATCCACAGCAACAGGAAGCATTACAATTACTTCTAAATTTATACCTGCGGGAGCTAACTTTACTATTACATTGGCTGCTGACGATTTACAAAATTTAGTTAGCTTATATCAAAACGAAATTGGTGCTGATGCAATTGTAAATAATGAACCCCTTGCCTTACAAAGCAATTTTGAAACAAACAATTTAGGTTGGGTAACGGGTGGTCCTGCACAAGCTTCAGCCGAAGGTGCTAACTATTGGTTAAGACTCGAGCGTGTTGAACCTGACTTTATACAAAGCGGTGAAATGAATTTATATGTTACAGGTCGACCTTTTGCTCAGTCTGAAGACGAGACTACAGGTCCTTATGTATTTGATCAAAACACGGGTAAGATTGACATGCGTGAACAGCGCAGAGAGTTAAGATTAAAGTTTGAGAGTAATGTTGTAGGTGGTGATTATCAATTAGGTTATCTATTGCTAAGCGCTGATATTGGTGATGTGAGACCGTATTAATGCCTATATCATTAGTATATGATCCAAGGTATCATACATTTCAGTCATGGGCTTCATTGATGTGCGAAGCTTATTCAGGACAGCAATTACAGATACCATCTGATAATGAAGATGAATGGAAATCATGGGCGGTAGGATTAAACGCTATTGATATTTTTACAAACAACGCAATACCTGATCCTTATCAATTTGAAAATTGGCAAGATTGGGCAGCAATGGTTGTAAACGTAGTTAATCAAAGGACGGAAGAATAATGCCAAAGAGTGAAAAACCAAAAAAAGAATATAAACCTGACCCAAAGAAAAATTCTTTACATGGGTCGGGAACTATGACAACCCAAGAAGTTGTAAAGCGCAGTCTTGAACGTATGGATCCAAGTGCTGATTGGGAAAATGTATATTCTCATGTATACGCGGCTATTAAATCAGATAAGTTTAGAGCACTTCGACATGGCGATACTATTTTATTTTTTCAAGTACAGAGCCCTATAGCGTCTCAAGCTCACTTATTTTCAGCCGACCCACAAGAAAAGTTTTTAGAAGCGTTAAGGGAGTTTGGAAAATCATTAAAATTAGCAGGATACAAAAAACTTACGGGTATTGTAAGAAATGCGTCTTTATTGCGTTTAATTAGAAAAGCAAACTCTATTAAGTTTGAAGTAAATGATTCTCCAATCAGGGCTTATGGTGATTCAGGGGAAGTTCTTGGATATAAACTTGAGATTGGAATTACATAATGTGTGGATTTGTAGGTGACATAATTGGTGGTGTAGTAGATGTAATTGGTAGCGTTGCAGAAGTTATTATTGATAATGCTTTGCCAATTATTGAAACCCTTGCATTAACAGCT
>Ga0209087_1000525_pt1 | contig 24087 bp, 43 predicted proteins | sample S_130805_EF_Meta_FD_187321 | JGI IMG/M metagenome (GOLD analysis project Ga0209087, IMG submission 187321) | Freshwater microbial communities from Lake Simoncouche, Canada to study carbon cycling - S_130805_EF_MetaG (SPAdes) (version 2) | ecosystem: Environmental > Aquatic > Freshwater > Lake ... | reverse complement strand
ACAAGTAACTGCCGATACTCAAATGACACAAATTAGATTTAATGCTGATGTAAACCCAGCAGATGGTGCCTGGGTAGCAGATGTCAGTGTTACTGGTCCTATTCCAAATGGTGCTCGTTTTAATACTAGATCAAGCACTAATGGAACAATTACTCCTATTACTGATACAAATTCTGGATCTGGATTTAATGGAACTATTAGTCAAGGTGCACCATTTACACCTACGCCAGATCCTTCAACAGCAGCAATTCAAACAGCAATTGATACGGCTAATGCACAAATTGCTACATTAAACTCAGCAATTACAACAGTTGTTGCAACAAATACAGCAAATACAAATACAGTAATTGCTCCTATTGCAACAGTTTCACAAAATACTGTGACTGCATTAGCAACAGCAAACACAACATTAACTGCAAAAGTAGCAGATCTTGCAATTGTTTCTACAGCAGTAGAAAAAGTAACTACTGCACCTGCAATAATTTCAGAGGCACAAACAGTAATTAGTGCAATTCCAACACCACCTCCACCACCCGCTCCTGCACCTGAACCTGCACCAGATACATCAGTGCAAGATGCTGCAAACGCAGCAGCAGCAGAAGCAGCAAAGGAGGCTGCCATCGCAGCACAAGCAGCAGCGGAGGCTGCATCACAGGCAGCAGCAGAAGCCCAAGCAGCCCAGGCTGCAGCAGAGGCTCAAGCACAAGCAGACGCTCAAGCAGCAATAGATGCTTCTAATGCACAGGCTGCAGCAGAAGAACAAGCAGCGTTAGATGCACAGGCACAAGCAGACGCTCAAGCAGCACAAGAGGCTGCTGAAGCACAAGCCCAACAGGATGCACAAGCCCAAGCAGATGCAGAGGCTGCTCAGGCAGAGGCAGAGGCACAAGCAGAAGCAGATGCACAGGCACAAGCAGATGCTGAGCAAGCAGCAGTAGAAGCAGAACAAGCAGCATTAGATCAAGGTACAGAAGAAGCGGTAAACAATACTGTTGATGATGCCTTAGCAGATGGCAAACTAGATTCAACAGAAGTGGCAGATATTGCAGATGTTATGGCAGCAGATGGAGAAATTGATGCAAAAGAAACTAATCAATTAATTAATGCATTAGCATCAGATGGCAAAGTTTCAGTAGCAGATCAACAGTCTGTATTAGATGCACTTGCATCAGATGGTGAAGTGTCAAAAGAAGATGTTGCAGCAATTGTTGCATTGGCAAGTTCAGACGGCAAATTATCTCAGGCAGAAAAAGAAATTGTTGCTGATGCACTAATTCAATCAGTTCCAGAAGGTGAAAACCTAACTAAAGAACAGGTAGCCGAGGCTGGAATTAAATTAGCAGACTTACCACCAGATACACCAGTAGATGTTCGTACATCTGAAAATGGTGAAGCAGTTGTTATTACAGCAGAAGTTGCTGTACAAGTAGAATTGATATCAGATCCAGCAGCATTTGCAGCAGAATTATTTAATGATCCAGGAGCAGCATTAGCAGCACTTGGAAGTATTGGAGCAGATATGACTCCAGGTGAAAGAGAAGAAGCAACCAAGATGGTTGTTGCAACAGTTATTGCTTCAGGTGCTGCATTAAATGCAGTAGGTGCAGCAGCAAACTCCATCGGAGGATCAACAGGGGGATCTCGCTCAGGCGGAGGTAATTCTGGTGGATCAGGTGGCGGAGGAGCCTCTGGCGATTCCAAGGGAATAAGGAGAAGAAGACCATGATAAAGAAAATAATGCAAGATATGATAGATCAACTTTGGACACTTCTAGGTATGTTTATTGCCTGGGTAGTCCTTGATGGTTCAGCAAAGACGATAGTGGGGTATGCAATTATATGTACATTAATTGCATGGGCAATCACATATCCGATTAGAAATAGAGATGATGAATAATGGCAACTAAAAAAATAGTAGAACCCCCAAAAAATGATCACCCACAGAAAGCATTAACAAATATACTTATGAGAATTTTGGCGGTATTTGCAGCATCAGGACTATCAGTCTTGGGAGCAGGAGCCGTAGTAGGAATTGAAACTGTACAGGCAGTAATGCTTGCAGGACTCTTAGGCGTAGCAACAGTTATCGAAAGACTAGCAAGGGCTTTTTTGGACGATGGAAGGCTATCATTAACAGAGATAAATGATGCCTTTAAGTCTGTAGACAAAAAGGCTAATTAGTCATTATTGACCTTGTTTGACAGCCCTTTCTAGAGGTGATATACTTATAATATAACCTCTCTGGAAAGGGCCTTTAACTGTGACCTGTATTGCCGTTGTAAAACATGAAGACAAGATTTATATGGCAGGTGATCGAGGGGCCTCAGATGATGGAACAATCCTAGCACTTGATGCACCAAAAGTTTGGAAGATAGGTCCCTATCTTATTGGATATGCAGGATCTATGGACGGAGAAAGAATCCGCTACAACTTTAAACCATCTGCCCCAATACTAAAAGATACTGACAAGCACATGCAAACAAAGTTTATTAAAGAACTAAAAGAATTCTATAATGAGTTTTGGGTTGACACATCCAAAGATGGCGACCTTGGTTTAATTATTGCAATTCGTGGAAACATCTATGAACATAGTTCTGCTGATATGTCTTTATCTAAGTACACACTTCCATACCTTGCTATGGGGTCTGGAGCAGAGTATGCTTATGGGGTTTTATATGCAACAGACAAGCAAAAAAATGCAAGAAATAGAGTTATGCAAGCAGTAAATGCAGCAATTAAATTTAACCCATCTTGCATGGGTCCAGTTGACATTGTCAGTCTTTAGGAGTATACTTTTAATATGAACCACTTGCACGAAGATCTATCACCTGAAGAACAAGAATTTGGTATCTGGCTTGAAAACGGTATTGAAAGAGGATGGGTAACACCTCCTTATTGCAATACCCATGATGGCGGGTACGAATATATGGATGAAGAAGAAGTTGAAGAATGGGACCAAGGCGGAGACCCATGTTGTCATGTCTTAAGACTGATGATTTCTTAATAGAAACGGAATAACATGAAGAAAGCACTACTAGCACTACTATCAGCAGTACTATTGATTACTATAGTACAACCAGCACAAGCAGAAGATCAAAGAGTATTAGCAATTATTGACTCTGCAATTAACTCAAATAATTTTCCATCAATCATTCAAGAAGCATGCTTTACAGCAAATGATGAATTTGCTTTAAATGTTGGTGGCTCTGTTTTATGTCCAAACGGTAAGATCTCTATGGAAGGTAAAGGAGCAGCAGGAAATACGGTTTGGCCAGTAATGCCTGGAAATGGAGTCATACCTGCAGTTTACCATGGAGATACAATGGTTAAGGCTGCACTAACAGTTAATCCTAATCTTAAGATTGTGTTTGTAAGAATTTCTAATCTAGATAAGACTGGTGGTATTAACGCATTTTCTAACCGTACAATTGAGTTAGCCCTTGATTGGGTATCAAAGAATGCAACAAAATATAGCATTGATGCTGTATCAGTTAGCCAGTCTTCAGTAAACCCACTGGTCCTTGATAGATGTTTAAATGACACTGTCACGATTAATGCCATTGCATCTTTGACCTCTAACAATGTACCAGTCTTTGTTGCAACAGGAAATGATAAACGTAAAGATGTAGTGGGGTTCCCATCATGTGTTGCTGGAGCAATTGGTGTTGGTGCAACAGGGGTGAGTGATGGAAAAGTAGGTTTAGAAAAAGCAACAAACACAGGTCCTGGACTTGATATGGTTGCTTCTGGAAAAGTAAGTGTTGCAAAATATGGCCAGTCGGCACTATATGATACTGCTGGTACTTCTGTAGCAACTGTGGTTTCGGCAGCCTCATATGTAAACCGTAACACCTTTAAAACTTTTGGAGAGTATCTAGCCTCTCTTCCAAAGATTTTAATTGGCACTGTAACATACACTAGTAACTAAAGTATAGTCCTGGGTATGACATAAACTGCCTGTTTTGCCCTATAACTCAGTTGGTAGAGTGCCGAACTGTTAATTCGGATGTCCCTGGATCGAGGCCAGGTGGGGCAGCGACTTAGTGTATAATTGTTATATCAAAACAATTAAGTTAGGAATTTATGCGAAATATAATAAATAAAAAATATAATATTTCAGGGTCTGAATGGTGGCTAAATTCTGCAAATTTATCTTTACCAGAAATATCAATGCATTCAAGACTTCCAAATAAATGGTCTAGATATGACTCAAAAGAAAATTTAAAAATTAAAAGTATTCTAAAGCCAGTAAATAATTATGTTATTAATTTTTATCCAAAACCTAAAATTACAAATATAACTAATAATATAGTTACTTTTAGACAAAAAACTCATGCAGAGATTTGGGTTGAAGAATTTGATGATGGTACGCTTTATGCTTTAGACAAATGCCATCAAAGACAGTTTTATCCATCTTTAAATAATTTAGAAAACAAAGAATGTTTTGACCCAACATATAAATTTTATATTCCTTGGTTTATAAATAAAAATGTTAGTTTTAAAATAAATGGAGTAGAAGATGAATACGCTCCCTTTTACATAAAAGAACAAACCTTTACTGCAAACTACTTAGAAGATTCTGCCTATTATGCTTTTTCAGATTTTGTTGATTTTAAAATTAAAAATACTGGGGCATATTATTTAAAAGAAAAGTATGGTATTATTAGTAAGAATACTGCAATGTACGATATGTCTGTTATTTTAGATGACAAAGAAATATCACAACTAAAGGATTATTATGGACAAAAATGATTTAGAGTTAATATTTATTCCACATCATGATCAAGATGTTGCTGATTTTTTATCTCCAGAGCCATCCTATAAAACAATACCACAGTGGTATAGAGATCTGGCAAAGCATGTTACAACTAATGATTTAAAATCTTTATGCCCTGTAAATGATAGAGGTGCAGATGGCTCTAATGTTTCTACAAAACTTTGTTTGCCATTTCAAGATGCTATGTCACTTGGCTATATGTATTTACTAGAAGATGATTTAGAGGTAACACTTGATGTCTCTGGAAAGCCATCCCTATCTTGGAAAAAGAATTTTATGATGATGGATACAAGAGAGCATGTTGACATGGCAATTCCAAAAGACGTTCACCCTATACATTTTGGTGTTAAGATGCAATGGTATTATGAAACACCAAAAGACTATTCTTTGTTTATGACAATGCCAATAAATAGGCCAGATTTGCCATTTTGGACTCCATCTGCTATAGTTGATTCTGATATCTGGGGACTACCTCCATTTGTACCATTTTTTATAAAAAGAAATTTTGAAGGGGTTATACCAATGGGAACTCCTATATGTCAAATGATCCCAATTAAAAGAGAGCCTTGGAATTTAATAGTTGATGATTCCTCTGATGCACAAGAAAAACATCATTCAATAGCAGAAAATAGAAGGTCTGATATAACAGCACACTATAGAAAATTTGCATGGAGAAAAAAAGAATATGCAAAGTACAGTAAAGAAAAAATAAACAATAAGGGAGATAAATAATGTTAAACGCAAGTGGAACTATGTTACAAAGTAACAAAGAGCACAAGTTTTTTGAAAAGCACCTAGACAATAATTTAGATGAACTTGCTAGGTTTTTAGAAGCCAAGTATAAGTTAATTACAGAAGCGCAACTGCGTGGCGTTAGCACAATGGAAAATGATGAAGGAATTTGGTTAGAGTCTGGAAGTTTATCAACTGTAAAGTGGAGAGAATATAATGTCTTTCAACTTTATCATCCATCTTTGCACAAGTTATATTCTGAATTAGCAAAACTAGTCAAAGAGGCTTGCTCTTATTATGGAATAGATTTTGACAAACAAAAATACTATGTTCAGGGATGGTTTAATATTAATGAAGCAGGTAATGGAAAACTAAACTGGCATGACCATGGCGCACCAGGGGCTCCTAATTTCCACGGATACTATTGCGTAAAGGCTGAGCCATCAAGTACATATTATAGACTTTTTGGTGATCCAAAAAGAGAGGTTGAAAACAAAAATATTGATAACAGAATGATTGTTTCGGAAATGGGACACCCACACGCACAAGGCGATTGGGATTGGCCTGGATCTAGAATTACAGTTGCTTACGACATTCAGCCTCTAAGTTCGTTACTTCTTGGTGGCGATCATACAATCCAGCAGCACTGGATACCATTGCTATAAAATGAAAAACATATTGGTTTATTTTTACGGTTATAAAAGTAAGTTGTTGCCAGATGCCGTTGATCAACTTATGAGAAATCAAAGTGGTCAAAATAAAATAGATGTTGTTGTTTTTGATCAAAGAAATATTTCTAGACCAGAAAAATTTGTTGATGTTAATTACAATCATATTTTTTGGGGTGACTTAACGTCTAGGTTTAAGTATATGAACTTTTTTAAAAAGAGAAAAAACTTTGATTTTTTTATGTATGTTGATGGTGCAAAAATGTTTCAAAAAGATTGGGACATTGAGTTATTAAAATATCAAGATCAATCAAAAACAATTTTATCAGGTAGCCATAATGTTATTTTTAATAAAGATAATTATAAATTTTATCCAGAGTATAAAAAGATAGAGATAACAAAAGAAACAAAGGTAAATTGGGTATCTAAAGATTTTTTCTTTATGAACTTTGATCTATTTAGAACTTTGCCAGACATATCAATATTTAAATACTATGGGGTTGAGGAATACCTTTCATTGTTTGCAGCACATGAGGGTATATCTGTTTTAGCAATTCCAACTAATTTTGTAGTTGATAATGAGCCTAGTATATTAAAAAATGATTTTATTCCATTTTCTTTATATCATAACTATTCAAAAATTATAGATTGTTTTAAATCAAAAAATGAGTCTATTCCTGGCGTTAAAGAACTTATGAAATTAATAGAATATGATTTTACCAGTTTAGAGTATTTTCCATATAATATAAATGATGTAGAGTATGAGTTTCTTTCAAATCTAGACAAACTTTCTGAGCAAAGATTTCATGAAGTGGCGAACAGGATATACTCATGATAACAAAACCTGTAGTAATTAAAAATTTTATTACTCCTAAAGATGCACAGACTCTTGTAGATGAAATTAATAATCCATCAGAGGTAAATCCATACCCAGAATACTATAAAACTAGGTATGGTGGAACAGCGTATCCTTATAATAAGATAGTTTTAAATATTCAAAAAAAATATTCTTTACTATCTAATGATGTGCATCAAAGACTTAACCCAAAAGAAACAAAAAAAATAAATACATTTAAATCTTTTGGATCAGTTTGGACAGCAGGAAGCCATGCAGATGCTCATATTGATGATCAGTCTCCAGAAGAGTTTATAGAATACAGTACGGTAATTTATTTAGATGATAACTTTGTCGGGGGAGATTTATATTTTCCAGGATTTGACTTTACTTATAAACCAAAAAAATATGATGGTATATTTTTTCTAAGCGATGGATATTTATGGAGACATGGAATATCTACTATAGAAAGCGGGTCTAGATCAACCCTGCTCTATATGCATACAACCCAGACAGAACATCCAAAAGGGTATATAATTGTTGATCCAGACATTAACTAAGGAGATTAAAGAATATAATGAAAAAAATAATAAAAAAAATTAAGACATATTTTATATTAAGAAAAATAAAAAAAAATAATAATCAAGATAGATACATATACTAATGATAAAAAAAATAAAATTTTATTTTTGGATGAGGAAAAATAAAAAAGCCCTTAAAAAGAGAAAGTTTACCTACTAATGACAATACAAAAATTTTCTATATCTGAAAACTATTCACCTTCAGCAATGTATAGGTGTGACAAGTTTACTAAAGATCATGATGGAAAGCATGTCTTGTTTATTGGAGATTCATTTGCTTGTGGCGATGGACTAGAAAAAGAAGATACATGGTGCTATAAAGTTTATAATAAAATAAATAAAAAAGAAAAAGTTAGTGGTTACTATAATTTAGGAATGTCTGGCGCTTCAATCAGCGAATGTATTGATCAATTTTTTAAATATTGTGGCTCTTATAGAAATCCAGATGTGGTGTTTTTTATAACTACAGAATTTGATAGAGACTTGAGGTATGTAAACCAACATCATCAAGACTTGTTTATTCATAGAATGTATTACTATTTAAATCAATACTGTGCATCTAATAATATTAAACTATATTCTTTTAGTTGGCTAAAATCTGCTGGAATAGTTAAAGAGACTCCAAAAAGATATACTTGGCTTATGAATGGAATACAATCTTTAAGACCTCTTTGGACTGAGCAGGTAAGTACTCAAGAATCTTTGTATGATCTAGATTTATTAAATGATTTTGAATCTTTTTATGATTACACAACAGAAGAAATGTTAGATTCTGTATATAAGTTTGACAAAAACAGCAACACAAAAGAAAAATCTATATGGGCAAGTGATGGGGTTCACCCAGGAACATCTTTTCATGAATTTTATGCAGATTTTATATATACAAAGTATTGGGAAAATAAATGAAGATCCTAGGAATAAATGAAACTTCACATGATGCTTCTGTCTCTTTAATTGAAGACGGAAAAATATTATTTGCTGGGCATGCAGAAAGATATAGCAAGCAAAAAAATGACTGGTATGTGAATGATAGTTTAATAAAAGATGCTTTACAGTATGGGACACCAGATTACATAGCCTACTATGAAAAGCCCCTTCTAAAGGCCTCCAGGCTGGCTTTAAGGGGTGGATCTGGGGAATGGAAGCCAAGGTTTGAACTTCCTGATATTCCAAGAAAATCTTTTAGCCATCACTATTCTCATGCAGCAGCAGGATACTACACCAGTGACTTTAATGATGCCGTGATTGTGGTCCTAGATGCTATTGGAGAATACAATACTTCTACAATTTGGACAGGTGAAGGAAATAAAATTAAGTTAAAATACAAGCAAAACTATCCAGTCAGTTTTGGATTATTTTATTCAGCCTTCACGCAGTTGATTGGACTTATGCCAAACCAAGAAGAATATATTATGATGGGTATGGCAGCATACGGAGACTGGACAAAGCATTACAAAAAGGTAGATGAATATTTTCCACATTACGATCAACAAAAATATAACTTTCATAAAGGCATTACAGACTGGGGCTGGGTTTCAGAAGAAGATAAATTTGACATAGCAGCGTCAGTACAAATGGTATACGAGCAAAGGCTTAACGATTTTATGCGTATGGCACAAAGAATGACTGGTAAAAAGAATTTGGTTTTTATGGGTGGATGTGCGCTAAACTCTTCTGCAAATACTTTACTTTGGAAGATATTTGATATGATTTGGATCATGCCTAACCCTGGAGATGCTGGAAGTTCTTTGGGAGCAGCAGCAGCACTATACGGAAAGCATCTTGATTGGAAGACTCCTTACCTGGGTTACGACCTTGGAGGAAAATATCCTGTTCAGAAAATTGTCGACGGCATATTAAAAGATGGAATCGTAGCAGTAGCAACAGGTAGGGCAGAGTATGGTCCAAGAGCGCTAGGCAATAGAAGTATCTTTGCTGACCCAAGAGATCCACTTATTAAAGACAAAGTTAATCTAATTAAGCAGAGAGAACTCTTTAGGCCCTTTGCTCCTGTAGTTTTGGCAGACCACGCACATAAATGGTTTGATATGGACTTTGAAAGCCCTTATATGCAGTACACAGTGAAGTGTTTACAGCCTAATAAGATCCCCTCTGTAGTGCATGCAGATGGCACATCAAGGGTTCAGACAGTTACAAGAGAACAGCACTCAGGGTTATATAGGGTTTTAAATAAATTTTATTTGCAGACTGGAGTTCCCATTCTTCTTAATACCAGCCTTAACATTAAAGGCCAACCATTACTAAATGACGAACTAGATATCCAAGCATGGGAAAAAACCTATAACTTTACAATTACACGCTAATCTGCTATAATTAATAGATAACCTATAGGAGGATATATTCATGGCAACAAAAGGATCAGTAGAGGCAATCATTGAGGTTGCAAAGAAAGAAGTGGGCACAATTGAAGGCCCTAAAGATAATGAAACAAAGTATGGTGCATGGACAGGCGCAAACTTCCTTCCTTGGTGTCAGTCATTTGTTTCTTGGTGTGCATTTACATCAGGTCTAGATGCAAAGAAGTATCCAAAGTCTGCAGCAACAATTGCTGCATCAGATTGGTTTAAGAAAAATAATCGTTGGGCAGATGCCCGTAATGATGATCCAACTCCAGGAGACTGGATCTATTTTGATTTCCCAGATGATGGTGTAAATCGTATTTCACATGTAGGCCTATGTGTTAAGAACAATGGTGATGGAACAATTCAAGTTATTGAAGGAAATACATCTGGAACTGCAAAGGGAGACCAGCGCAATGGCGGAATGTGTGTAGAGAAGACTCGTGGCTATGTAAAAAATAATAAGAAGAAGTTGATCAATGCTGTTGTTGGTTGGGGTCGTCCAGTATATGTTGGAGAAGAAGATGCTCCATTGTTAAGCAAGGTTAAGTAATGGAATCAACAAAAAGAACTTTACTTAAAACAGTAAGTTGGGAAACCTTTCACCTTGCTGGAGTTGCTGGAGTAATTTATTTATTTACTGGTGAGTGGGAGTATGCAAGTCTTGGTGCTCTTCTTTACATTGGTTGGGAAGCACTTGGATATTTTTTACACGAAAGAGTCTGGGCTAAATTTGGAAAGGGGATTAAGTAATGCGTATTAAGATTATTCGTTTTGTTGTAAAAGCACTTGGTTATGAATGGGGCGGGGATTTTCTCAACGCACCAATCTGGACAGTAAAAGCAAAAAAGAAAAAGTAACAAATGGCTTTGTACGAATACGACTGCATGCCATGTGCACAAAGATATACCAAAGAAAGATCTATCAATGATAACGATCCTGGATATAAATGTGATATTTGTAATACTTCTTTAGTTCGTGTTTACTCTAATGTAGGAGCAGTTTTTAACGGTAGTGGATTTTATTCCACAGATAGTAGGAAAAAATGATAACAAGAATTCCAGAAGGACAGATCTGTCAACAGTTTGATGCAAAAATGAATTTACCTCCAGATCTTTTGAGAAACCAAGGTGTTACTCAGAATGCAAACACTTCTTGCTTAGTGCAAGCATTTGTTTATGTAGAGGGCAAACATGGTAAAAAATTTCTATGTGATTACCACTACTATTATGAACTCTATATGAATAGACAGGGCTATTCAGCCCCTAACAGTTCTTGGGAACAAATTCAGCAATTCATTATAGATGAAACAGAAAAAGTAAAAGAAACATTTGCCAAAAATGTTACAACTACGGAAACGGTTGGGCATAAATGCTCACTAATTAATTCATTCAATAAGAGACATGGGTGTACTGCTGATGCTTTTGTAAAAGTTAATCCTATTAAACTAGTTCCTGGAAAAATAAATTTCACTGTATTTCAAGATAAAAATGATATCACAAAAGATATTTTTTACTGTAACTTTCACTTTAGACGAGAGTCTAATAGATACCACAATAACGGTATTAGATACGAAGACTATCACAAAGTTTTAGATGAAAGGTATAGAATGACATTTACACTTGCAGAAGAAGCAGAAAGACTTACTTATGTATAGACCAATATTGACATTCTGTCTATATTAGGATATAATTAAATATGTTAAAAACAATACAAGAAATAGGCGGTATACTATGAAGACAATGATTGAAGAAGAAGTACAAACAAAAGAATGGATTCTATCCCCATTAGATAGATGTGATTCATGTGCTGCTGAAGCCTTAGTTCAAGTAACTGGATTGCCTGGAGACTTATTGTTTTGTGGTCACCATTACAACAAGATAATGGATGATGCTGAAGGATATAAGAAAATGATGTCTTTTGCTCTTACTGTTCTTGATGAACGAGAAAAACTAGTTAAGGGTTAAAAATGATTAGCAAAATAAATGAGGAATTTAATTATAAATTTCAAGGCAATTTTGATGTATCAAAAATAGCAAACCTACTTTCAACATATTCTGATGAGTGGTTTGCAAATAAAGACAGACAAACAATTTATCAAGTACACAAAGAAACCAATTCTATATTTATTTATGATCATTCAAATACTTGGTCCGTTGGAGATAGATATAATTTAAAAATAAATAATAGCCAGTTGTCTATGATTGAACTTGTTTCTCCTATTGTCAAGAGTCTTGAGTCAATTCACAACGGCAAGATTGGAAAATGTTTATTTATTAAACTTCCTGCACATAAAAAGGTTCAAGAACATGTGGACGATATGGACTACTTGGGAGCCGTAAGGCGTCATCACCTTGCAATAACAACAAATGAAGATGTTTTTTTCTTTGTCAACAAAGAAAAAAAGCACATGAAAGTTGGAGACTGTTGGGAAATAAATAATAGTCTTATTCATAGCGTAGAAAACAACGGAGATATTGAGCGCATACATTTGATGCTTGATATTCTACCTAACAAGTTTATTAAAGGAGAAAAATGATTATACAGATTATAGGCCTTCCAGGATCTGGAAAAACAGAACTGGCCAAGGCACTCAAAGAACGAATCAACGCTATTCATCTTAATGCAGATGAAGTTCGTGCAACAGTCAATTCAGATCTAGGCTTTGCACCAGAAGATAGACTTGAGCAGGCTCGTCGTATGGGAGAAATGGCAAGACTAATTGCTAAGCAAGGTGTTGCTCCAGTAATCGTAGATTTTGTATGTCCTACTGGTTTGACTCGTACCGCTTTTGGTAAGCCAGATATTCTTATTTTTATGGATACTATTGTTGAAGGTAGATTTGAAGACACCAATAAAATGTTTGAGCGACCAACTGAGTTTGATGCAACATTTGAAGACCATAGATTAGACGCCGAACAAAAAGCAACAGTAATAATTAAGTATTTTAATTTACACGATTGGTCAGCACCCACAACACTTATGCTGGGTAGGTACCAGCCTTGGCACGAAGGCCACCATGCCCTTTATAAAGAGGCAGGAAAGAGAACAGATCAGGTACTTCTTGGTGTCCGCAATACATACAATACAAGCGAGAAAGATCCACTTAAGTTTGATCAGGTAAAAGAATATATTGCCAAGGATGAATTTATGGATGGAGCATTGGTATTAAGATTGCCTAATATTACCAACATTGTATATGGTCGTGACGTAGGATATAAAATTGAACAAGTAGATTTGGGGGCAGACATTCATGCTATTAGCGCTACGCAAAAACGTAAAGAGATGGGTATCTAAAGTAAAAAAAGTTTTGTCATGGTTGGCTTTAGGAGCAGGGCAATGAACGTAACTAAACAAAGATCAGCATTAAAGGCTATCACTTGGCGTATAATTGGCACGGCAGATACTTTTGTTTTATCATATTTTATAACACATAAAGCAATAACTGCTGCATCAATTGCAGGGTTTGAAGTACTAACAAAGACAATCCTTTATTACTTCCATGAGCGTGGTTGGAATAAAGTTAAATGGGGGAGAAAATAATGTATGAATACTATGTAAGAAAAGTAGAGAATGTAGTAGATGGAGATACCATCGATGTTCTTATTGATTTAGGGTTTGATATTTTATTTCAATCCCGTGTTAGACTGGCTGGTATTGATACCCCTGAGTCTCGTACAAAGGATCTTGTTGAGAAGGCACTTGGTCTTGAAGCCAAGGAATACCTAAAGAAGGCTTTTAAGGATGCTAAGTCTGTTGTGATCAAGACTGAAAAGATGGATTCATCTGAAAAGTATGGGCGCATATTAGGGTGGGTCTATGTAGATGGAAACACAGTATCTCTTAACGACATGATGATCAATGATGGTTATGCATGGGGATACCTTGGAGACACTAAGGTTAAAGACTTTGGAGCACTTGCTAAAGCAAGAAAAAAGTCGGGTAAGTAATGGTAGATTTTAAAATTAAGGTAATAGAAGATTTTATAACTTTAGAAGATGCTGACATACTTGTAAATTATATAAAAAATAACTGTTCAGACAAAACAAAATTTTCTATCTCGCTAACACATATAGTTAATAATAAAATAAGGTATGAATCACGCATACCAGAACAGAGTAAATTTTCAAATCATCTAGAAATTTTACATTTATTAAAAAAATACTCTGATAAGTTTTTGTTAGAAACTAATCTTTTTTTTAAGGATGATGAAAACATATACTTATCAGAACTGTGGATGACTATGTTAGGGCCAGATAGTGCCCTTGATCCGCATATAGATAACCATAAAAATTCAGAGCATTTATTTAGAAGCGGTGTTATTTATTTAAATGAAGATTTTGATGGAGGATATTTAAATTTTCCAGATAAAGATTTTATAATTAAACCAAAAAAGTTAAGCCTTATTATTTTTGACTCTAAAGAATTACACGAAATAACAAAAGTTTTATCTGGTTTAAGAATAGCGATGCCTATTTGGGCAACAAATATAAAAGAAAAAGAAGTGTCCTATGACCTTTGAAGATGATAAAATACAAAGTCTTATAGATCTTGGTGCTCTTAAGTTTGTTGGTAGTGACTTGGAAACTGGAGAAGCCCTTTATAAGCCTACAGATAGGCTTAAAAAGTTAGACTCTAAACTTAGCGAAGACCTATCTTTATATTTTTCAGAAGTGACTTTAAAACTTTGGGAAAAAGGTTTTATTGATATGAATGTAACAGATAAAGATCCATTAGTAAAACTAGGACCAAAATCTTTCAGTGCTATGGATATAAAGTCTTTGCCCAAAGAGGAGAGAATAGTTATGGAAGAGATAGTCAAAGCCCTTTCTAATAAAAACTGATATACTTTAAATCTAGGAGTACTAATGAATAATTTCTATGGGGCTATGGCAATAACAGTAACTATCTTAATACTTTTCTATGTTTATTTGTTAAGGAATAAAGCAATCCCTAACAATCGGTCTATTATAAGCCAGTCAATGCTGTTATATAGGTATAATAGTCTAAATAAAAAACCAAGAAGACTAAAACCTAAAACACAATCAACGATTCAACATGATAAAACCAACATAAGGGTTATTATTCTTGACAATAACGCATACTGGATTAAAGATAATATGTTTTATAAAGCGCCTTTAGTAAACGAACTTATTGATAAAGAGTCTGCAGAGCAAGTTGACACGATGGGTATGGATAAGGTACAATTAGATAAGATGCTGTTTATAATGGATAGACTAAGAGAAGGGATTGGCGATGATAGTAGGGGTCCAAGGGACGAGTAGTTTTGATAACTATAATGTCTTTATAAGATCAATGGGCGTTGCTCTTTCTGAGTTATTAGAAGAAGATAAAACCTTTCACATATATTCTGCAGGTCCAAACAACATTAACATGATGGCTATGGAGTTTTCAAACTTATCTGAAAAAGGAATGAAGTTAAGAGGAAAGTCTATCAAGTTTATTAAGGTTACTCCTCAATGGCTAGAAGAAAATATTTTAGAACTAAATCATTTTGCTTTTTTGTCTAATCCAAAAGAGCCAGTGTCAAAAATGGTTCATATATCAAAACTAAATAATATCAACACCAATGTGTACAATTTTTAAACAGTGTTGACAAATACAGTCAGATCTGTTAAAATTAAGTATGCTTTAAATGTGCTTTAGCACACGAATAGAATGGAAACACAATGAAAATAGTTAATTCTTTAGAGGCTATGGAATCTATAGTCATCAAGAATCGGCAACTGTCTTGGGACGGTTGGACAGTGGTTGAGACTTTTCCTTCAGACAAAGCCTACTACTCAAAGTTTGGCATTTATAAAAATGGAAAATGGCAAATGAAAAAAAGTTTTATTCCTTCTAGCCAAGGGTGGGAAATTCCTGATAAGTATGTGATCTAAATGAATAAATACATGTGGAAAGATAGCGCTGTTTGTTTAGATTATGACACAAATTTGTTTTTTGAAAAATATGAAGATGATGAATTGTTAAGACCAGCAATTGATGCTCTTTGTTCTTCTTGTCCAGTCAGGAAAGAATGTTTTTCTGTTGGAATTTCGGGCAAAGAATGGGGAGTCTGGGGTGGTGTATACTTAGAGAATGGTGAAATATCAAAAGAGTTTGCTAGTCACAAGACAAAGAACGACTGGGGAATGACATGGCAGTCATTAACAATGGAGTAATATGTATACAGATAAGATGAAAATGGCCTTTAGATCATTAAGTTGTCCCAAGGGATTTTCTTTGCAGGTAATAGATAATGATCATTTTATTACAGTGAAAGCAAAAGAAAAAGATTTTATGTCTTTAGAAACAGTTGAACTTAAAAAGCAGGCTGTAGAGTATATGATCCGTGTAAAAAAGGCTTTGGAAGATAACGGGGCAATTGTCTTGTTGGTTAGAGAGGGTGGGAAAGAATAATGGACCTAGAAAAATTTAGAAAGCACATTGATTTAGAAAAAGATGAAATTTATTTAAATAATGTTAATAAATTAGGAAGTTTTGCAAAAAACGTATATGTTATAGATAATTTTTTATCTGATGAGGAGCACAAGACATTATCTAATTTTGTAAACAATGATAATCAAGTTTCTTGGATTAAAGAGCCATGGGGTACAGAAAGAACCACTAAAGACTCAATTCCAAAAGATATTATGAAACTTTTGGAAAAAATATTTCAAACTGGAAGATTAAACTGTATAGATTATTATGATATAGAAGTAGACAATAATTTTATAGGAGAATATCTTTTAACAAAGTGGAGTATTGGGGACGTAATGAATCCCCATGTTGATACAGACTCTCAAAAACATCAACATATTGTGTGCATGTACTATATTAATGATAAATATGATGGAGGGGAACTTGTGTTTCCAGATTATAATTTAAAAATTAAACCTAAATCGAATAGTTTGATTATGTTTCCTGGTAACGAAAACTATCTTCACGGAGTCCTTGAAGTTTCAAAAGGTTTTAGATATACTTTTGGTATGAGGTTTGCTTTTTCAGGCTCTAAATTTTTAGGACCAACAGGTATTAGGGAGTGGGCGGAAAAAAACTATGGTTAAGTTAATCCTTATATGTATTCTGTTTTTCTTGACATTGTTTTTTTTATCCCTATATGTTTTACAGAAAAGAGCCAACACAAAACTTATTGCTAAAACTATAGAAAATTTGTTGCTTTCGCAATTTAGCATGAACACAAATAAAACAGAAAAAGATAAGTCTAACGAAGATTTTTTAAAATTTGTTTCAGATTCACGAGACTGGGCCTATCAATATATTGAAGAAGTCCAGGAGACATTAAATAAGTTTATTACTGATCTTGAGCCTGAGATTAACTACTTTAAAGAGTATGGAGACCTTGGATCCATGGCACCAAATTACTACTCCATGAAAAAAATTATGGGGGCCTACGAAGAATTAAAGAAACTTCTCCCAGAAGAGTATGGTAAAATAGATACATGATTGAAAACCTTTCTGAAAAAGATGAAATTTATTTAAAGAATGTTGAAAAAATAGGAAACTCTCCAGAAAACATAAAGGTTATGGAGAACGTACTATCTGAAGAAGAACACGCAATCTTGCTTGATTACGTAAGGAACCGTAAGTTGTGGATTCTTGAGCCCTGGGATGCCTACTCTGTTGCGATGGATCAGTTACCAGTTGATATTTTTAATATGTTACAAAGAGTATTTACAATTGTTTACGAAAATGCTACAAAGGCTTATGGAGTAGATATTAATTATTTTGAAAAAAAGAATATTTCACTTCTCAAATTTGAAGAAAATCTTGTTTTGATGCCACATGTAGATACCGAATCTGCCGAATCAAATCATATTGCTTCAATATATTATCTTAATGATGATTTTACTGGTGGCGAATTGTGTTTCCCAGAATTTAATATAAATATTAAACCAAAACCAAACAGTTTAGTATTTTTCCCTGGTAATGAAAACTATTTACATGAGGTTAAAAAAATTTCCAGTGGAAATCGATATAGTTCATCAATGTGGTTTCAGTTTGCTGGTTCAACTTTTACTAAAAAAGCAGAATGGTACAATAAAGAATGACAAAAATTACATCAGAAAACTCTGTAGATAATATACAAACTGTAGAAGATGTATTGTCTAAAGAGGAACATGAAAAATTACTTGACTATGTAGTTAATGTTGATGGGTGGCAAAAACAGCCTTGGGGTGTAAAGTTTTTTAATTCTGAAAAAGGATTATCTTCGGAGATCTCTGACCTGTTAGACAAGGCTATTCGAATTGCTTGGCAAAAATGTATAGATAAATATAATGTAAAACTTCGTGTTTTTGAAAAATCAGAAGTTCATTTAGTTAAATTTGAAAAAGATTATTCAATGAACAAACATGTAGACACGGCAGGAGATTTTGCAGTTATTTATTATATTAATGATAACTACGATGGAGGAGAGATAAATTTTCCATGGCATAATTTAACAGTTAAGCCAAAGGCTAATAGTTTTATTTTATTCCCTAGCAACAACCATTATTTGCATGAAGTGTTAGTAAATAGTTCAGATAGATACTCATCGCCTTTGTGGTTTAATATTGAAGGTACTTCTTATCGTGGAAATATAAATGAGACAGAAGGAACCGCTAGGACTGTTCAATATTAAAATGAAAGATATTATGCTATCAATAATAACAGGTTTTGGATGTGGTGTAGTATTTGCTGCATTCAAATTGCCAGTACCAGCACCACCAGTTTTTGCGGGAGTCGCAGGAATTATTGGTTTATGGATTGGCTTCACAATACTAACAAACGTAATATCCTAGGAGGAAAATTATGAATAACACACAACTAAAAGCAATGCTTGCATCGTATGGACGATCAGTACTTGGTGCTGCAATTGCGCTTTACGCTTCTGGAGTGACAGATCCAAAGACACTTGCTTATTCATTGCTTGGAGCCATCGTGCCCGTAGCAATCAGAGCAGTTAACCCTAATGACAAGGCATTTGGTAAGTTGCCATCTGTTGAAGAGGTAGATTTAGCAGTTAAGACTGCTAAGGTAGTCAAGAAGACTGCAAAGAAGGCTCCTGTCAAGAAGGCAGCAGCAAAGAAGTAATTCTTTAGATTAGCAGGCTAGGGTAGTTGACTAGCCTGTTTTTCTATGCTATAATATCTATACCTGCCTAAATGGGGGGAATTAAATTATTCGCTTGAAAGGGGAATAACATGGTAACACAATTCGCTATGGATCTTTTCAATGATCCTTTTTTTATTGGCTTTAACAGAGACCTAGCCCGTCTAAATAGTGCACACAAAATAAACTCTCAATCATATCCTCCGTATGATCTTCTTAAATTAGATGAAGACACATATAGGCTATCACTTGCTATTGCAGGGTTTACTAAGGAAGATATTGATGTTTCAGTAGACAACGGAACATTAATTATCAAGGGTGAGATTGTTGAAGTGACAGATGCAGAGGTAGTCCATAAAGGTATCGCAGGAAGAAAGTTTGTAAGATCTTTTGCACTGGGAGAGTACATGGAAGTAACATCTGCAGAACTTAAGGACGGCATGCTACATGTTAATGTAGTTCGTGTTGTTCCTGAAGAAAAAAAGCCTAAATCTATTAAAATTCAGTAGTATAATGGATACTATTCCGCTATAAGACCTTAAGAAAGTTTTACCAACGGATGCTCCAATGAGTGGAGAGTTGGCAGGAGTTGAATCTTCGTGGCCGATAGACCTGAGCAGTCGTCTCTAAACTGCTCATTTATCATGAATTTCTTTTAATATATATTTCGTGAAATCCAAGATCATTCAATACAATAGCATTGACAGACCAATTTTTGTTAAAATGTAAAAACTCATTTACGCTTTGATATATTCCTACATGCGTGTCATAAAAAATAGCATCATAATTTATGTAAGAAGTAAACCCTACAACCCCACCAATATTAACTATTTGAGGACAATGTTTTAGTAAATTTCTTATTAAAAGCCTTCCTGACATTGCATCAAAAAGAATAAGGTCATATTTCTTATCTAAAGTAAAGAAAGCATCTCTTGCATCGCCCTTTATGATCTTTATATCAGGATGATAGGAGAACTTGTCCTTTATGTATTCTTCATGTGTCATTAAACTATTTTTTGGAGCAAGTCCTCCTGGATGTCTAACTCCAGAAGCGTTATCATATAAATCTAGAAGATCTGCACTTTTAGCCTTCGTTGTGTCTATAAACATTTGAGCACTTTCCCCATAGGCAACACCTACCTCTAAATATGATATATTTTTACTTAATGTTTTTGCATATTCATATTTTGAATTGAACAGTTTTGCACCATTTAACTGATTTTGAGATATGGGTATTGCTCGCTCAACTTTTTCTTCATCGTATACCTTTTCTTCGTTATACCCAATAGGTTCCACTATTTCTTTACCAGTGGACCATTTTTTATTTATCATACCAACAAGTATACCATTGACACCATATAATCTAGGAGTACAATAGATATGTCCCCCACAGGACCTTAGAGATGGCATAGTTACCCATTGTATAGAGACCGTGGCGCAAGTCAGGTGAATTGCCTGTGTGGGGACCTAATATTTTCACGGTATAATGATAACAATGACTGACAAAGAGTTAGACCATTATAATAAGCAAGAGTATAAAAAGATGCTTGCTAAGATAAAAGAAGATTCTGGCTGTGCGGACTGTGGTGTTGGTAACCACATAATACTAGACTTTGATCATATAAGAGACAAGAAATATAATGTGTCCAGAATGATCCACGATGGTTTTTCATGGAGGGCTATTAAAAAAGAGATAGAAAAGTGTGAAGTGGTTTGCGCTAACTGTCATAGGATCAGGACATATAATAGGCTAAACGGCATGATATAATGATTAGATGGAAGAACTCGTCAACCTGCTAAAGGTCCTACTTGCAGATAACATTACCCTTAAACTTAAGGCTCATGGTTATCATTGGAATGTAGAAGGAGATGATTTTCTTCAGTACCATGAATTATTTGAAAATATTTACACAGACTACGATGAAGCAACAGATACATATGCAGAGTGGCTTCGTAAGTTAGATGCCTATGCACCATTTAAACTATCAAGATTTATTGTATTAAATGAAGTTGGAGAGCCTGATGTTACTTCAGATCCAATGATGATGTCTGCAGATTTACTTATGGCTAATGATATGGTTCTTGCAAAACTTACAGATGCTGTTGATCTTGCTACACAAAATAGACAACATGCAATTGCAAACTTTTTTGCAGAACGCATGGATATGCATCAGAGATGGCATTGGATGCTATCTGCATCACTTAAAGAAGTAGGTATGGACTAATGTCTGACACACCAATGGATGTTTCCTACAATGCAACAGTAACTAATCCAACACCAGCAAACCCATCATCTAATATTAATCCAGGGGTAGGTATGAAGAAACCACAATACATGTTAAATCAATCAAGACCAACAGGGCCTGGAATACATAATAAGCCTGGTGTAAGAATTTGGTCTGGTTCTGCATTTGCAATTGGTAAATCAATTACTGCAGAAATTACTGCACCATCTATAAAAGAAGGCGATTTTGTTATGGGTTCAACATCAGAGGGTGTTGTTCATGGTGTAGTTGAACACATAATGACAGAGGGTGGAGTTTACGGAACACCTGGAACAGAGTATGCAATTCAGTCTATGCCACCAGAAAATCCAGCAATGGCTGTTAGAATTTACAAAGAAGAAAATGGTACATGGAAGCCAACAGCATACAGTATTGGAATGATGTATAAAGATGCAGAAGTTGTTGATATTAATAATCATAGTATGGAGGAAGAAAGTATGGATTCAGAATTAGGCATGGCAATGTTTGATGCCCAGATTGGTAAAGCAGATGACTCAATTATGCCAACAAATACTTACCAAGGCAAAGAGTATGACGGCTGCGGATGCCCAACATGCAAAGAACTAAATGTAAATTGTGAAAACTGTCCTGTTTGTCAAGCAAATGAAATGAAAAGTGATTGTTGTGCTGATCTAAATAAGCAAGCACCTTGTTGGGATGGCTATGTACAAAGAGGTATGAAGCCAGGAGCAAATGGTAAGCCAGTTCCTAACTGTGTACCTGCTGCAAAAGCAGAGTCAATACTGTTTGCAGCAAAAGATTATACAAAGCAAACAAGAACAGATAGGTTATTTAGATAATGCCAAAGAAAAAAGCAACAGCATTTAATCCAGTACAGATCAAAGATGGATGGATTGTTAGATTATATAAAGATGGTCGAATTAAGTCTAAGATCGCACCATACGAACCAAAGCATCCTAAAAAGTAAAGTACCCCTGGCAAGAATCGAACTTGCGACGCATGGCTTAGAAGTCCATCGTTCTGTCCACTGAACTACAGAGGTTTGTGTAGGCTCGTAGCCATATTTCTATTATACATTAATTCAACAGTTTTGTAAAGTTACAAATAAGACTAAATTATAATTTTCTTTTCTAAAAGTTTGTTGTAGTAATAATAACATAAGTCAAGATCAAAATCATCTAATATATCTTCTTTATAGTTTGGTGAAGACTTGCTTGATTCTAAAAAGTGTTTATTTCTAGGAACAATTTCACTATTAAAATAAATATATTTGTTTTTATCTATCTTTAATAACTCTAATATTTTTTTAATTACAGTTTCTGGATATTTTATAAGATCATTAAAATCTATGACATAGTCTGCATGTTCACATAAGAAAGCATACATTAGCACATATTCTGTTATTTTTTCTCTAATTAAAATATTTTTATTATCGTTTGGATAATTATAACCAAGTTGCGCTAGATAAGAAGTAATACTGTTAATTGGATCTCTTGCTATTGTTATTATTATTCGTTGTTTATTTTTGTTTTTATCAAACAGTTGTTCCAAAAAATGTGATTGAGTAAAATGAATTTTTTCTATTTCATAAAGATTATCATCAAAAAAATGCATACCACTTCTAGGATATGTAAGTAAGTGAGGTACAACTTTATTTATCATATAATAATTATACACTAACACAGTTTGTGTATCTCCAACGGGATTCGAACCCGTGTTGCCACCGTGAAAGGGTGGAGTCCTAGGCCACTAGACCATGGAGACTTGGAGCGGATGATCAGAATCGAACTGACCCCTTCTGCTTGGAAGGCAGAGGCACTACCAATATGCAACATCCGCATTGTACACCAGGCAGGACTTGAACCTACGATAGCCGAATTATGAGTTCGGTGCCTTAACCAACTTGGCTACTGGTGCTAGACCTTATTTAATAAGTAAGCCAAGGAATATGCCAAGCAAAAAACATAAAATTCCAACAGTAGAATAGTAGTATGTTTTCATATGTTCTTTAATAATGTGACTCTTTAATTCTTTTGATAAGTTGTTTAACTCTTCTTGATCTACCAATTATATATCTCCTAAATATTTTGAGATGCTTTAAACATAGACTGACCAATAATTTTTGATCTTAAAGCAGCCTGCTGTCTTTCAAATTTAGATAAAGATGGTTTTGCTTTGATTCTTTTTTTATTTTTGTTTGCTCTTTTAATCTTATGCTGAGATACTTTGTCGTTAGACTTTTTCATTTTGATCCCTGGTTTTCTGCTACATTGTCACAAGGACATATGATTGATTCTGGAAGTTCGTGAACCTTGGTTACAATCGTAATCATAGTCTCACACTCAACACACTTGTAAATTTTCTTAACTCGTTTGCTCATAAACTAATCATATCATATTTGAGGGCACATGTCAAGACTTGTTTCCATCCCAGTCACCAATCTTAGTAGTGGGAATACCGTTATCTTCCCATAGCCTGATTACATTTGGGTTGTCGTCTACAGCATGAAAAACATCCCAATGTTCTGTAATCTTATCAAGCATATCTTTTTTAGCCTCATAGTCTGGCCTGTTATCATCATCTGCTCTCATAAAAAGAGCATGCGACCTTAGATTATTTCTTTCAAGCCATAGAGATGTTAGTCCACGATATTTTTCTTTACGGGATGTAACAATAAGAACCGCAAACTTATCTGCTACTGCATCATTTAACATTTCAACTACTTCTATGTTTGGCAAGGCATTTATAGAAGCCTCATGAAAAGCCTCGTAG
>Ga0209087_1000523_pt1 | contig 24129 bp, 25 predicted proteins | sample S_130805_EF_Meta_FD_187321 | JGI IMG/M metagenome (GOLD analysis project Ga0209087, IMG submission 187321) | Freshwater microbial communities from Lake Simoncouche, Canada to study carbon cycling - S_130805_EF_MetaG (SPAdes) (version 2) | ecosystem: Environmental > Aquatic > Freshwater > Lake ... | reverse complement strand
GTCGATCATCACCCCGCCCACGGGGAGTGTGCCGATGCCGGAGCCGCAGGCGCTTGCGCTGTTCCTCCTCGGTCTCGCTTCGTTCGGCCTGCTCCGTCGCCGCGGCGGCTGAGCGCGCCGCTCAGCCGAGCGCCTCGCCCTCCAGGGTGATGCGGTGCATCAGGCGCCGCTCGCCATGGTAGTCGTTCACGGCCAGGTGCCAGGTCGCACGGTTGTCCCAGAAGGCGATCGAGCCCGGCCGCCACTGGAAGCGCATCTGGTATTCCGGCCGCTGCGCGTGGCGGTAGAGGTAGTCGAGCAGGGGCCTGCTCTCCTCCTCGGTCCAGCCCTCGAAGCGCGTGGTGAAGCCGGGGTTAACGTAGAGCGCCGTCTTGCCGCTGCGGGGGTGTTTCAGTCCCACCGGATGCACCGCGTCCTGCGTCGCGGCCGCGCTGTTGCCGAGCCGGCCATCCCCCTGCTGCTCGCGCTGCGCGCCGGCGCCGAAGACATGGCGCGAGGAATGCACCGCGCGCATCGTCGACAGCGTCGCGCGCATCCCCTCCGACAGCCCTTCCCAGGCCGCGACCATCGAGGCGAAGAGCGTATCGCCGCCCTGCTCCGGCAACTCGCGCGCCAGCAGGATCGAGCCGAGGGCGGGCACCTGGTCGTAGCTGTGGTCGGTATGCCAGCCGCCGCCGATGTTCTTCGTCTGCTCGGGCTCCTTGCGGACTTCCGCGATCTGCGGATGGCCGGCGACGGGCTTGAAGAAGCGGTTGATGTTGATCGGCGCGAAGCGCTCGGCGAAGGCGACGTGCTGCTCGGGCCTAATCTGCTGGTCGCGGAAGAACACCACGCCGCGATCGAACAGGGTCTCGCGGATGGTCGCGACCTCGGCCTCCTCCAGCGGCACGGCGAGGTCGAGGCCGAGGATCTCGGCGCCGACGGCGGGACCGGTCGGCACCACCTCGATGCGGCTGTTGCGCATGGCGTTCTCCCTGTTGCGTTGCGGCATGGCCGGCTTGCGACGCCGGCAGCACATGCCTAGCCTTCTGTCCAACAAGCTTGAGGAAACCCGATGTCCGAGGCAATCGCCGAAACGCGCCCGCTGCCCATGCCGCCGGGCCCGATCGCCGGCCCGAGCGCCTGGCATGGCCGCGACATGGCCGGGCGCAGCGACTGGACGGTGCAGCTGACGCCGACGGATCTCGCCGAGCTCGATGCCGCCATCGCCGCGCATGTCGCGGGCGGGAAGGCAATGGGCGAGATCACCGCCGAGAGCTTCCGCCTGCCGACGCTCGGCCCGAAGCTGCGCGCGGTGCTGCGCGAGCTGCAGGAGGGCAGGGGCTTCGTGCTGCTGCGCGGCTTCGACGTCGCCCGCCGCAGCATCGAGGAGGCGGCGATCGGCTATCTCGGCGTCGGCGCGCATCTCGGCAGCTTCCGCAGCCAGAACGCCAAGGGCCATCTGCTCGGCCACGTGAAGGATCTCGGCTTCGACATCAAGGACCCGAAGGTCCGCTACTACCAGACCAACCGGCAGCTCGATTATCACACCGACAGCTGCGACATCGTCGGCCTGCTCTGCCTGAAGACCGCGAAGTCGGGCGGGGCGAGCCGCATCTGCTCCTCGACCACCATCTACAACGAGCTGCTGCGGCGCCGGCCCGATCTCTGCGCGGTGCTGTTCCAGCCCATGCCGACCGATCGCCGCGGCGAGATCCCGCTGGGCATGCAGCCCTGGTTCGAGATTCCCGTCTTCAACTGGTTCGACGGCCAGCTCTCCTGCATCTACTCCGGCCAGTATCTGCGTTCCTGCCAGGTGAACCACCCGACGGCGCGGCGGCTTTCCGCGGCCGAGCTCGAGGCGCTGGATGTGATGGACGCGCTGACCAACGAGCCCGAGCTGGGCATGTCCATGGAGTTCCGCCCGGGCGACATGCAGTTCGTCCACAACCATAGCTGCCTGCACAGCCGCACCGATTTCGAGGACTGGGAAGAACCCGAGAAGCGCCGCCATCTGCTGCGGCTCTGGCTGGCACCGCGCAACGCCCGCGCGCTGCCGGCGGTCTGGGCGCAGCGCTACGGCAGCGTCGCGCCGGGCGATCGCGGCGGCATCGTGGTCAAGGACACGGTGCTGCGCTTCACCCTGGACGCGGCCTGAGCCACATGCGCGTCGCACGGCGCGCGGTGCTGGCCGCCGCGCTTGCGCCGACCGCGGCGCGGGCGCAGGAGCGCTACCCGGATCGCCCGGTGCGCATCGTCGTGCCCTACCTGGCGGGCGGCATCCTCGATGCGCTGGCGCGGATGCTGGGCGAGAAGCTGCAGCGCAGCCTCGGCCAGCCCTTCGTGGTCGAAAATCGCGGCGGCGCCGGCGGCAATATCGGCACCGCGCTGGTCGCCCGCGCCAAGGGCGACCCCTACACGCTGCTGATGGGCTCCTCCGGCCCGCTGTCGATCAACCCCGCACTCGGCCAGACGCTGCCCTACGACCCGATCGCCGACTTCACGCCGATCGGGCTGATGGCGGCGACGCCCCTGGTGCTGGCGATGAATGCCGCCTCGCCGCTGCGCAGCCTCGCCGAGTTCGTCGCCTGGGCGCGCGAGCGCCGAACCCCGTGCTCTACGGCACGCCCGGCGTCGGCACGCCGCAGCACATGGCCTGCGAGATGCTGCGGCTGCGCGGTGGCTTCGCCGCGACCCAGGTGCCCTACAACGGCTCGGCGCCGGTGATCACCGCGCTGCTGGCCGGCGATGTCGGCTTCGTCATCGAGAACCAGGCGCTGGTGCTGCCGCAGGTGCAGGGCGGCGGACTGCGCGCGCTGGCGGTGACCAGCCCCGAGCGCAGCGCGCAACTGCCCGATGTCCCGACGCTGCACGAGGCCGGCATGGCCGGCTATGAGACCCGCGGCTGGTACGGGCTGCTAGGCCCCGCCGGCACGCCGCCCGAGGTGGTGGCACTGCTGAACCGGGGGCTGCGCGAGGCGGTGGTGATGCCGGATGTCGCGGCGCGGTTGGCGAGCTTCGGCTCGCCCCAGGTCGCCGGCACCCCGGAGGCCTTCGGCGCGATGATCGCCGCCGACATCGCGCGCTGGCGCCGCGTCGCGGCCGAGGCGCGCATCCGGCTGGAGGGCTGAGCGATGCGGCGCCGCGCCCTGCTCGGCCTGCTCGCCGCGCCGGCGATCGCCCGCGCGCAAGACACCTGGCCGCAGGATCGCGTCACCTTCATCACCTCGCTGCCGGCCGGCTCCTCGGTCGACATCACGACCCGGCTCTTCGCCGAGCGCCTCGCGCAGTACTGGGGCAGGCCGGTCGTCATCGACAACCGCGGCGGCGGCAACGGCGTCATCGCCTGCCAGGTGGTGGCGCGGGCGAAGCCCGACGGCCTCACGCTGCTCTCGACCAGCGCCATGACCCATGCCGCGAACCCCTGGCTGATCGACCGGCTGCCCTACGATCCCGTGGCCGATTTCGAGGCGGTGACGCGCTTCGGCAATTCGCCCTTCGTCGTCATGGCGAACCGGGCGCTCGGCACGCCGACACTCGCCGCGCTGATCGACCGCCTCAAGGCCGAGCCCGGCCGGCACAATTTCGGCTGGGGCGCGGTGCCGGCGCGGGTCGCGGCCGAACTCTTCTGCAAGGCCGCCGGCGTGCAGGCGACCCAGGTCGGCTATCGCGGCAACCAGGCGGCATTCCCTGATCTGCTCGAGGGCCGGCTTTCCTTCCAGGTGATCGACGTGGTGGGTGGGAAGCCCCTGGTCGATCGCGGCGAGGTGACGGCGCTGGCGCTCTCGGAACACCGCCGCCACCCCGCGCTGCCCGCCGTGCCGACCAGTATCGAGGCCGGGCTGCCGGAGTTCCGCTTCACCACCTGGTCCGGCGTCTATGCCCCGCGCGGCACGCCGGCGGCCATCGTCTCGAAGATCCAGGCCGATTTCGCCCGCGCCTTCGCCGAACCGGCGCTCGCCGCCCGCTTCGCCGAAATGGGCGGCGCGCCGGAGCCACCGGCGCCGCCGGCCGAGTTCGCCGCCTTCACCCGCGCCGAGATCCCCCGCTGGGGCGAGATCATCCGTGGCGCCGGCATGCGTCTCGACTAGACTGCAGCGAGGAGGATCAAAGCCATGTCCGACAGCATCCACGCCCGCCACAACGGCCCGCGCATCAAGCACAAGGTCGAGGCCGGCGAGTACGAGACCATCACCGTCGACAAGCTGACGCCGATCATCGGCGCCGAGATCGGCGGCGTGGACCTGGCGAAGCCCAGCAACCGGCAGATGGACGAGATCCACCGCGCGCTCGCCGAGAACCTCGTCATCTTCTTCCGCGACCAGCATCTGACGCAGGACCAGCACCTCGATTTCGGCCGCCGCTTCGGCCCGCTGCACCTGCACCCGGCGGCGCCGCACGAGCCCGGGCACCCGGAACTCATGATCATCCGCGCCGACAAGGACAGCCCGCGCGCCAATGGCGAGGGCTGGCATTCCGACGTCTCCTGCGACGAGGAGCCGCCGCTCGGCTCCATCCTCTACGTCAAGGAATGCCCGCCGCGCGGCGGCGACACGCTGTTCGCCAACATGTACGCCGCCTATGACGCGCTGTCGGACCGCATGAAGGCCTATCTGGAAGGCCTGCGCGCCGTGCATGACGGCGAGGACAACTACCGCGGCACCTATGCGAATTTCGGCATCAAGGACAAGCCCGTCTACCCGCGCGCCGTGCATCCGGTGATCCGCACCCATCCGGTCACCGGCAAGAAGGCGCTGTTCGTGAACAAGGGCTTCACCCGCCGCATCCTCGACATCCCGGCCGACGAGAGTGCCGCGATCCTCGCCTATCTCTACGAGCACGCGGCCAATCCGCTGTTCCAGTGCCGCTTCCGCTGGCAGGCCAACAGCATCGCCTTCTGGGACAATCGCTGCGCCCAGCACCGCGCGATGTGGGACTACTGGCCGCACACCCGCTACGGCAACCGCGTCACCGTCAAGGGTGATCGGCCGGTCTGAAGGCCGCCGCCGCGATCGCCTGCAACTCGTACTCGACCGCCCCGGCAAGCCCGGGGCGGTCCTCCAGCATCGCCATCAGCGCAAGCACCAGCCGCCAGCGCTGCACCAGCGCGGCATAGGCCCGCTCCTGGAGCTGCCGGCCGAGTTCAGTCACCCGCACCGTCTCGCCCAGGCTGAGCCAGCCGAGCTCGGCGGCCCGCCGCGCCGTGTTGCGGATGGTCATCGGCGTCACCCGGGTCCGCTCGGCCTGGCGCGCGACGAGTTCGGCCAGCGGCTGCGGCCCGTCCAGCAGCAGGTCGAGCAGCAGGGTGCGGAAGCAGCGGCGATGCACCTCATCCGTCATCGGCGTCCCAAGCGGGCCGGCGGCGCAGAGCTGCATGGTGGCGACCAGGCGGTGAAAGGCGCGCGCCGCGCCCTCCTTCAGCGCCGGCACCGGGTGCCCGAGGGCGACGGCGAAGCTCTCGGCATGCTCGCGGTCGCGCTGCTCGAGGCACGCCACCACCGCGGGCGATAGCTCGAGCCGATGCCCGTCCCGGCGATGGCCCGGCTGGGCGAGCAGGTCGCCGGTCGCGATGGCGCGCTGCAAGTGCAGCCGGACCATGCGGTCCGACAGGCCGCTCTGCTGCGCCAGGCTCGCGGTCGAGACCGGCCGGGCGGCGCCGTTCAGCCAGTCGCTGTGCAGCGCGATGCAGAGCAGCAGCTGGAACTGGCGGAATTCGCGCACCCAGAACCGACTGTGGCGGTCCGGCCGCGACATCCGGCGCTGCCGCGGGTCGCGCAGCAGGACCCGGATTGCAGGCATATCGACGCTGATCGGCGGCGGCTCCTCCGCCAGGGCGTGGCCCTCCAGGCAGGCCGCCCAATGCAACCCGAGGATGCGCTGCACCAGCTCCGCCACCGCTACCGGGGGCGCAAGGGGCAGATCGATGGCGAGGCAGGCGACCATGAAGCGGCACCTAACCGCGACCGCGCCCCGGCTGTCCAGGGATTGCCGCGATCCGCGGCCCGCCTCAGGCGGTCGCGAGCACCACCACCCCGCCGCAGATCAGCGCGAGCGCGACCAGCTTCTGCGCCGTGATCGGTTCGGCGAAGACGAAGTGGCCGAGCAGCACCACCACGACATAGCTCGCGGCGGTGCAGGGCAGGGCGACGCTGACCGGGATCTTCCGGAGCGCGATCATGTAGAGCAGCGACGCCCCGCCATAGAGCACGAGGCCGATGATGCTGTGCGGCCGCAACAGCTGGGTGAGGAAGCCGCCATCGCCGGTCGCGCCCGACTTCAGCAGAACCTGGCCGCAGATGGCGGTTACGATGGCCGCGGCCAGCGCGAGCCAGTAGGGCATCATGCGCGCGGCCCCTGGTCGCGCTCGGCCGTGGCGCCGGCGCGGATCACCTCGCGCACGACCCCTTGTGGCTTGCCATTGGCCGAGAGGAAGGCGCGGCCGACATATTCCCCGAGCACGCCGAGGATCAGGAACTGCACGCCCGCCAGCAGCAGCGTCGCCACCATGGTCGAGGCCCAGCCGGTCGGCGTGCCGGTCAGCAGCCATTCGAGCGTGACCAGCAGCGCCCCGAGCACGCCCAGGATGCCCATCGCGATACCAACCAGGATCGCGAGGCGCAGCGGGATGACCGAGAAGCTGGTGGCGAGGTTCAGCCAGAGCAGCACCAGCCGCCGCAGCGTGTAGTTCGACCGGCCCTCGGCGCGCGCCAGGTGCAGCACCTCGATACTGTCGATCCGCTGCGTCACCTGCATGATCAGCCCGTCCACATAGGGGTAGGGGCCGCGATACCGGGTGATCTCGGCGACGACCATCGCCGACATGCAGCGGAAGGACGACAGGTAGAGCCCCTTCGGCTTGTCGAGCAGCTGGTCGGCGACCTTGTTGGCGAAGCGGCTGCCGAGGTTGCGCCAGCCCTCGTGCTCCTTGCGCGCATAGCGGGTGTAGACCACGTCCCAGTTGCCGAGCCGGGCATGGTCATAGAGCTTGATGACCTCCTCCGGCGGGTTCTGCAGGTCGTCGTCCATGGTGATGACGTAGGCGCCGCGGGCCTGCCGGAGCCCCGACATGACCGCGTTGTGCTCGCCGAAATTCCGGGCGTGCTCCAGGTAGGTCAGCGGGACGGTCGCGCGCGCGGCAAGCGCCCTGCAGACCTCGCCGGAATTGTCCGGGCTGCCGTCGTTGACCAGCACGATCTCGATCCCGCCCTCGGGCCGCAGTGCCGACAGCGCCTCGACCAGCCGGCCGACGGTTGCCGCCCCGCGATAGACCGGCACCACGATGGAAAGCCCGACCGCCGGGCGGCCCGGGTCGCCATCGGTCATCGGCAGGTCGGCCACGGGCAGGCCGGGGGAGCGGCTCTGGTACACGGCAGGGGTCCTTGGATCGGGGCCGGCGGTCATGGCCGGATCGCGGTGGCGAGGATGGAGCCGCCGGCGGGAAAGCCGGCGCCGATCCGGGCCAGCTTCCGTTCCGCCTCGGTAGCCGCGTGCAATGTGCGGTCGAGCCATGGCGAAAACGGGGCGACATCCGAGCCATGGTCGGGCGCGCGCGCCACCAGCTTGCGATGCAGCACCATCAGCGGCAGCAGCAGGCTGTTCCAGTAGCGCGGCCGGATCCGCGCGAGCCCGGCCGCTTCCAGCAGCGCCGAAGCCTCCCCGGCGGTGAAGCGGCGGGCATTGTGGACCCGGGCGTCATGCGCCGAGCGCAGCCACTCGAAGGCCGGCAGGTTCAGCACCAGCAGGCCGCCGGGCCGCAGTACCCGCGCCATCTCGCCGAGTGCCCGCCGCGGATCGACCGCGGCATGGCCGAGCACGTCGCAGGAGATCACGACGCCGAACCGGCCATCCGGGAATGGCAGGTCGTTGACCGAACCGACCGCGACCGGCACGCCGGATTTCGCTGCCGCCCGCGCCGCCGCCTCCGGGTTGTATTCCACGCCGATCGCCGGGAGGTCCGGCCGGGCGGCGCGCAGCCGGGCCAGGAACCCGCCGGTGCCGCAACCGGCATCGAGCAGCGGGGCGCCGCTGCCCGGCGCCTCGGCGACGGCATCGAGCACCCGGGCATGCAGGGCGCGATACCACCACATGCCCTGCTCGGCGGCATCCATCAGGTCGTATTCGACGGGGTCCACGCCGCCTTCTGGCACTTCGGGCCGGCCCTGAACAGGGCGCCCTCCAGGGGGCAATCCGAGCGGCAAGCTATCGCCGCTATCAGTCGGTAATGGGATTGCGGCCCTGCTTCCGGGCGTTCATGGAACTCCACGCCCGCCATGCCGCGACCCGATCCCGCCCCGCCACCCCCGCTCGCCGAGGGGTTCCTCGCTGCCGAGCCCGAAGGGGTCGGCGCCGGTGTCGGTGCGGTCGCGCGGCTGCGCTGGCTGAAGCTGGCGGCGCTGGCGCCGACCCTGCTGCTGCTGGCAACCGTACTGGCGCCACCCCTGAACCACGACGTCGCCGCCGTGCTGAACTTCGCCGAGCGGATGGTCGCCGGCGACCGGCTCTATGCCGACCTGATCGACGTCAACCCGCCGCTCGTGTTCCTGCTGGACCTGCCGGCGGCGGCAATCGGCGCCTGGACGCCGCTTGATGCGGTGCAGGCGCTGCTGCTCTGCCTGGTGGGCTTCGGGGCCTATGCCGCCTGGCTGACCTGGCGGCTGCTGCCGGGCCGCGACCGCGCGCCGATCGAGAGCGCCTGCCTCGGCTTCGGCCTGCCGGTGCTGATGCTGGGCGCCGGCTATGATTTCGGCCAGCGCGAGCACCTGATGGCGATGGCGGCGATGCCCTACCTGGCGCTCGCCGCCCGCCGCGCCGAGGGGCTGCCGACCGGGCGCTGGCTCATGCTCGGCGCGGTGCTGCCGGCGGCGCTCGGCTTCGCGCTGAAGCCGCATTTCCTGGCCGTCCCCTTGCTGGTCGAGGCGGTCGTGCTGGCCAGGCGGGGCCCGGCGCGCGCGCTGCGCGACCCGGTGCCCTGGGCGATGGCCGGCATCTGGCTCGGCTATGTGCTGCTGGTGGCGCTCGCCTTCCCGGATTATCTCGGCCAGGTGATCCCGCTGGTCTGGGCCTATTACCTCGACCAGGGCGGCTTCGCCTGGTGGCAGGTGATCCTGACTGAGCGGCTCGGCACCGCGCTGATGCTGCTGCTGCCGCTGGCGGTGGTGGCGCTGGTCCGTCCGCTCGGCACGCTGCCGCTGGTGATCGCCGCGGCCGCCATCGGCGCCACCATGGCGGCGGTGGTGCAGCACAAGGGCTGGACCTACCACGCCCTGCCGGTGCGGCTGTTCGCCGGGCTGCTCGCCGTGGTGCTGGCGGCGCGCTGGCTCGACCGGACGCTGGCCGGCCCGCGCGCCCTCCGCCTGGCGCCGGCCGCCGCCGTGGTCGCCGCCGGCGGCCTGTTCCTGCACAACCTGGCAGGCAGCGAGGCGCCCTGGCGGCAGATCACCTGGTCCTGGTCGCGCGGCGGCGAGGTCACGGCCCTGCTCAAGCGCGAGGCCTATGGCGAGCGGCTGCTGGTGCTCTCGCCGGACCTCTTCCCGGTCTACCCGGCGCTGAACTACGCCCGCGCGCAATCGACGCTGCGCACGATGAACCTCTGGCTGCTGCAGGGCGTCTACCGCGAATGCCCGCGCGACGAGGCCGGCCAGCCGCGCTTCCGCGAGACCTGGGAGATGGCGCGCGCCGAGTTCTTCGTCTACCGCACCGTCGCCGAGGATTTCGCCCGCGCCCCGCCGGCCGCGATCCTGGTCGCGCACGACCCGGGCATGGTGGCCTGCGGGCGCGAGTTCGACGTGCTCGGCTATTTCCGCCGCCACCCGGCCTTCGCCGAGACGCTCGAGCGCTACCGGCCGGCGGCGGAGATCGAGGGCTATCGCCTGCTGCGGCGCGAGGATTGATGAAGGCACTCGCGGGCTTCCGGGCGCGCCCGACGGGCGAAGAGGCGCTGCGCGGCCTCGGCTTCATCCTGGCGGGCTACTGCGTCGTCTCCTGCGCCGATGCCGCGGTGAAATGGGCGCTGCCCGAGGTCGGGCCGGCGGTCGCGATGCTCTGGCGCGGCGCGGTCGGGGTCAGCGTCGTGGTGCTGCTGGTGACGCTGAACCACGGCTCGCTCGCCGCCTTCCGCGGCGTCAACCGGCGGCTGCTCACGATCCGCAGCTTCGCCCACTGCTTCGTCTCCTGCGCCTTCTATCTGGCCTGGATGCAGGGCATCGGGCTGGCCGACAGCTATGCGATCGCCGCCGCCTGCCCGCTGCTGATGACGCTGTTCGCGATCCCGCTGCTCGGCGAGCAGGTCGGCTGGCGGCGCTGGTGCAGCACCTTCGTCGGCTTCTGCGGCGTGATGTTCATGCTGCAGCCGGGCGGCGAGCTCTGGCGCTGGGAGACCGCGCTGCTGCTGGCCGCCGTCGGGCTGATGGCGCTGACCCGGGTCTGGACCCGCATCCTGACGCGCACCGATACGCCGGACGCGATCGCCTTGTGGCTGCTGGCCGCGCATATCCCGATGGGCTTCGCGTTGCTGCCGATCTCGGCGCTCTGGCCGGGCGAGAGCCTGCCGCCGCTGATCCCGGGTTGGGCGGCCATGGCCGCGCTCGCGCTGTTCGGCGCCGCCAATGCGCTCGCCCACATGTGCTTCGGCCGCGGCTTCGCGCTGGCGCCGGTCAACGTCATCGCGCCGATGGAGTATTCCCCGCTGCTGTTCGGCGTCGTCATCGGCTACCTGATCTGGGGCGAGGTGCCGGCCTGGACCACGCTCGGCGGCGCCGCGGTGGTGATCGCGGCGGGGCTCTACAACGTCCATCGCGAGCGAGTCAGGCGGATGGCGGAGAAGGCCGCGTTGGCCGACTAATGCCGCTCCGCCACGACCCGCGCCGCGGCGCGCTCTGCATGCTCGCGGCCTACGCGCTGTTCACGGTCATGAGCGCCATGGTCAAGCACCTGGCCGACACCATGCCGGTGCTCGAGATGATGTTCTTCCGCAGCGCCTTCGCCCTGCCGGTGGTGTTGCTGATCGCGCACAGGGGCGGCGGCATCGTGCTGCGGACGCGCCGGCTCGGCGGCCATGCGCTGCGCGCCTGCACCGGCATTTCGGCGCAGAGCCTCGGCTTCTTCTCCCTCACCCTGCTGCCGCTCGCCGAGCAATCGGCGCTGGGATACACCCAGCCGCTCTTCGTCACCCTGCTGGCGATCCCCTTCCTCGGTGAGCGCGTCGGCGCGGCGCGCTGGGCGGCGGTGCTGGCAGGCTTCGCCGGCGTGCTGATCATCGCGGTGGGGCAGGGCGCCAGCTTCGGCGCGCCGGCCCTGGGGATCGCGGCCGGCATCGCGCAGGGCATGTTCTCGGCGGTGACGACCATGCTGGTCCGCCAGCTTTCCTCCACCGAGAGCTCATCGACCATCACGATCTGGCAGTCGATCCTGATGGCGGCCTTCGCCGCCGCGACCCTGCCCTTCGTCTGGGTGACGCCGAGCTGGGGCACGCTCGGCCTGCTGATCCTGATGGGGCTCGTCGGCGGTGCCGCGCAATGGCTGCTGACCGAGGCCTGGGCGAGCGCGCAGGTCTCGGCCATCGCGCCCTATTCCTATGCCGGGCTGCTCTGGGCGGCGCTGCTCGGCTGGCTGGTCTGGGGCGACGTGCCGGGGCCGGCGATGGGACTGGGCGCGCTGTTGATCGTGGGCGCCGGCCTCGCCATCCTGCGCACCGAGCGCGGGGGGAAGGGCAAGGTCTGATGGCGATACCGTTCCTGAAGGACGATCCGCTCGCGCATGGCGCGGTCGAGGAGATCGCGCCGCTGGTCCGCCGGGTGGTCTGCAACAACCCCTCGGCCTTCACCTTCCGCGGCACCAACACCTACCTGATCGGCCGCGGCAGGGTCGCCGTGCTCGACCCCGGGCCGGTCGATGCCGCGCACCTGGCGGCGATCCTGGCGGCGACCGCTGGCGAGACCATCGACAAGGTCATCGCCAGCCACACCCACCGCGACCACTCGCCGGGTGCCGCGCCGCTGGTCGCCGCGACCGGCGCCACGACCTATGGCTTCGGCCCGCACGTCACGCCGCCCGAGGCGGGCGGCGAGGGCGGCGACCACGGCTTCCGCCCCGATGTTACGGTGCCCGATGGCGGCGTGATCGCCGGCGAGGGCTGGCGGCTCGAGGCGCTGCACACGCCCGGCCACTGCGCCAACCACCTCTGCTTCGCGCTCGCGGGCACCGGCATCCTGTTCAGCGCCGACCACGTGATGTCCTGGTCGACCAGCGTGGTCAGCCCGCCCGATGGCGACATGACCGACTACATGAACAGCCTCAAGCGCGTGATGGCGCGCGACGACACCATGCTGCTGCCCGGGCACGGGCCGAAGATCACCGCGCCGAAGCCCTTCCTGGCCGCCCTCGCCGCGCACCGCGAGGAGCGCGAGGCGCGGGTGGTGGCGGCCCTGAAGAAGGCCGGCGAGGCGACGGCGGAAGGCCTGGTCGGCCCGGTCTATGGCCCGCTCGACCCGCGGCTGGTCGGACCGGCGGGCCGCAGCCTGCTCTCGCACCTGATCAAGCTCGAGCGCGAGGGCGTGGTGGTGCGAAAGAACCAGAACTGGAGTTGCCCATAGTCAGGCTAAACGTTGCCAAGCCGCTTAATGCTAGGATAGGGTGGGCCTCGCAAAAACTCGAAACCCTGACGAAGAGATATCGCAGACGGAGCAAACCAATGCGCAGATCGGGGACGTATGATCGAGGACAAGTCAATGGCTTGGGATAAGAGGCATGTATCTTCACTGACAATCCAGAGGTGTCTCCAAGTTTTTCCCTACTTTTTCATGTTCTTATTATCGACGAAAGCGGCGCAAGCACAGATTGATATTGCGGCTAGGCTCAATCAGCTGCAGGCGCGCGTCGAAGCGCTTGAACAACGGTCGAGAATTTCCCGTGTCTACCAGGCGACGTGGACTGATTTGCGGGTGAATACGCAGGGAACGACCGCAGTCGGAAGTCTGATCCTCCCTATACGCAACGAGGACCGACCGTCTCCCGGCAAAACGGTCATGTACTTCTTCGAATTTTATACGTTTGGAATTTCAACTGCGCCACCAAGTCACCGTGGTCTCTATGCAATGGTTGTTCGAATTAACGACGAAATTTGTGGCCAAGAAACCGATTCACTTTATGCTGGACCAGGCCCTACTGGCAGTGCGGGGAGTATAACTTGTATCAAGGTTATTCATCAAGGTCAGGAGCAAATTAGGGCGGAGGCTCAGGTCACTTTCGGGTGGCCTGGTGATACTCCTACGCTGCGTGGTCGCTATACTGTAGTAGTCATTGATTAAAATGAAGTCTTTTCGTGCACCATGGGTCGTCGAGGCTCTGATTGCTCTTCTGGGCGTATTCATACTGATCGGCCAAGTGAGAATTGCGGAGAGACAAAACGAAATTGTCGAGATTGAATCTCGATCAGCAAAAATCGAACAAGAGAACAATCTGCGCACCCGTATTGGAACATTGACAGGGATCGCAAGAAATCTTGAGAAGATCGAGGAGATTTATCGGTCGGCGACTCAAGCCTCATCAGTCGAATTCCTCCCGTACTTTGATGGAAAACTAGATAGCCAGCTATTACAGTATCTAATCATAAATGCGGTAAACAAAATTAGAAACGATCCGTCATACCACAAATCCCAACTCATCGAATTTTATCATATTGGATCGTATTTTATGGAAAAATACGATCAAATGTATGATTTTTTAGCGACATATGGACACATTGAGGAAGGAGACGATAAACGTGATCAGAATCTCCACTCAGTCATGATCAATTTCATGAGGCAGGCAGTACAAGAGTGTCGCCTTGACGTGGCGGTCGTCAATGCAAAATCCGAACTAATTGTTCAACCATTGTCGGTGGGCGCAACTTCGCCGCCTTACAGCTCCGCAGTAGAGCGTTCTACGTATAGAGTCATGAGAGCATTTGCTGACATTCCAGGGAAGCTCGGTACCGAAATCTTAACCGAGGCCAGAACTGATCGGGATGGCCCAATCGATGCTAAATTGGAGAAAGCGGCTCGTGAGGCAGCAACGAATTTGATAAAAGAGTTATCAAGCTTCCGGCGATCGCTTATGAACGACGCCACATCAATGAGAGACGTATTGGCTGCACTGAATCTTCACACAAACCAGCAAAGAGAAGTTTTGTGGAAAGTACGAGAGGGGTGTTTATTTGAGATTGCTAGAATTGGGGTCCAGCTAGAAGAGTTAACTGGCAGTTTTCCGTTTCCCCGTTTCGGGGTTGTTCCCGCACCGGTGCCTGACTCATTGCGTCGACAAGACTAGTGGAATGATTGAGCTCATGAGAACAGATTGCGGTATTATTACTATATATTCCGATTGAAGGCGAAATCTTAGGGATATGATGTCAGACACTTGTCTTCCTTAGAGAGTTGGCAGTGTACATCAGCATCACCATCCCGCCGCAGGCCATCGCCATGATCGCTGCCGGCGGCCCCCAGGCATCTGCCAGCGCGCCGATCGCCAGCACGCCGATCGGCGACATGCCGATGCAGGTCGCGACCAGCCCGAGCACCCGCGAGCGCGCATCGGCGGGCGCCATCGTCACCGGCAGCGCAGTCTGCAGCGCGGCAAACACCGCGGTGCCGCAGCCGCCCAGCATCAGCAGCGCCACCGCGAGCCAGAGCGTCGGCATCTGCGCCACCAGCACCAGGCAGCCGAGGAAGAGCACCGCGCCGCCGAGCATCAGCCATGGGCTGAGCGGCAGCCCGCGTCGCGCCGCCATGGCGAGGCCCATCAGCAGCGCACCGGCCGGCTCCGCCGCGCTCAGCAGGCCGATCTCCGCGGGGCTCGCATCGAAGGCCTGTACGCCGAAGGCCGGCGCGACGGTCGTGAAGCAGAAGCCGAAGATGTTCAGCGCGATGGTGATGATGATCACCGCCAGCAGCGCCGGCATCCGCCGCACCAGCGCGATCGCATCCGCCATGTCGGCGAGCAGCGCGCGCGGCCGGAACCGCCCCGGCACCTGCGTGACGCGCACGCGCGACAGAAGGATGAAGGTCACCGCATAGCTGGCGGCCGCCAGCGCGAAGGCAGCCGGCAGGCCGAGCGCCTGGTAGATCAGCCCGCCCAGGATCGGCCCCGCCATGCGCGTGGAGTTGTTGGTCAGGCTGTCGAAGGCGACCGCGGTGACGACGTCGCGCTCGCCCGCGACCTCGGTCAGCATGCGCCGGCGCGACGCCATCTCGCCGGTCCAGACCAGGCCGGCGAGGAAGCCCGCCACGCCCAGGTGCCAGGGCTGCAGCACGCCGGCCAGCGCGAGCGAGAGGATCACGAGCGCGCTCGCGCACATCAGCGCCTGGCCGCACATCAGGAGCCGCCGGCGATCCAGCACCTCGGCCAAGGCACCCGCCAGCGCGCCGGCGAGGAACAGCGGCAGCGCCCGCATCAGCGCGACCAGCGAGACGGCGAGCGCCGAATGGGTCACCTCGAAGGTGAAGATCGCCGCGACCAGGATCTCCACCCAGCGCATGGCATTGGCGAAGCCGCCGACCAGCCAGAGCCGGCGGAAATCGGGAATCCCGAGCAATCGGCGCAGCGGGTGCGCGGTCTTGTTGGTGGCTGGCATCCTCGGGGGCGAGCCTCGCCCGAGGTTCACGCGCTGTCGAGGGGATGGCATGCTGTCGCCCCGAACCGCCGGCGCGGTCTGTCGGCCGGCCAATCAATCGCAGGGAGGAACCGCAGATGCCCTACGCACAAGCCCAAGGCGCGAAGCTCTACTACGAGGATGTCGGCCACGGCACGCCGATCCTCTTCATCCACGAATTCGGCGCCGATCACCGCGAGTGGCGCGACCAGGTGCAGTTCTTCGCGCGCGAATACCGCTGCATCAGCTATTCCGCGCGCGGCTACCCGCCGTCGGAGGTGCCGACCGACCCCAAGCTCTACGGCCAGGATTTCGCGGTCGGCGATGCGGTCGCGGTGCTGAAGCATCTCGGCATCGCCCGCGCCCATATCGTCGGGCTGTCGATGGGCGGCTTCGCCACGCTGCTGTTCGGCATCCGGCATCCGGAGATGGCGATCAGCCTGGTCCCGGCCGGCGCCGGCTCGGGCTCGCCGCGGCAGGACATCGCGGAGTTCCGCAAGGCCAACCGCGAGCGCAGCGAGATCCTGATCCGGCAGGGCTGGGCCGGCCAGATGGCCGAGGAGACCGGCCACAGCCCGACCCGCATCCAGCTCAAGAAGAAGGACCCGATGGGCTGGGCCGCCTACATGCAGCGGCTCGCCGAGCATTCCGGCCCCGGCACCGGGCTGACGATGCGGCACTTCCAGGGCGAGCGCGATTCGATCCTCGACTGGGAGGCCGACCTCCGGAAGATGACGGTGCCGACCCTGCTCGTCCTCGGCGACGAGGACTGGCCCTGCATCGAGACCAATGTCTGGCTGAAGACGGTGCTGCCGAATTGCGGGTTGTGGATGTGCCCGCGCACCGGCCACGCCATCAATCTGGAAGAACCCGCCGCCTTCAACCGCGAGGTGCAGGCCTTCTTCTCGACCGTCGAGCGCGGCCGCTGGACGCTCGGCTGATCACAGCCCCGCGGCGATCTCCTCGCGCAGGAGTTCCAGCTCGAGCCACTCCTCCTCGGCCGCGACCAGCGCGGCCTGCTTCTCGACCAGCGCCGCGGTGAAGCGCTCGAACCGCGCGCGGTCGCGGGCATAGAGGTCGGGCGCGGCGAGCGCCTGCTGCAGCGTGGCGATCTCCTGCTCGAGTTTCGCCAGGGTGGCGGGCAGCGTCTCCAGCGCATGCTGCTGCCGGAAGGTCAGCTTGCGCTTCGGATCGACCGCGACGGCCGTCGGCTTCGTCGCCGCCTCGCGCGCCGGCGTCGCCTCCAGGCGCTTCGCCTCCACCCCGCGCCCGCGCTGCGCCACCATGTCGCTGTAGCCGCCGGCATATTCCTGCCAGCGGCCATCGCCCTCGGCGACGATCACGCTGGTGCAGACGCGATCGAGGAAGTCGCGGTCGTGGCTGACCACCAGCACCGTGCCGGCATAGTCGCCGAGCAGCTCCTCCAGCAGGTCGAGCGTCTCGAGGTCGAGGTCGTTGGTCGGCTCGTCCAGCACCAGCAGGTTCGACGGCCGCGCCAGCGCCCGCGCCAGCATCAGCCGCGCCCGCTCGCCGCCCGAGAGCACACTCACCGTCGTCCGCGCCTGGTCCGGCACGAAGAGGAACTCCTTGAGGTAGCCGATCACATGCCGCCGCTCGCCGCCGACCTCGACCGTGTCGCCGCGCCCGCCGGTCAGCGTCGCCTGCACCGAGAGCGTGGGGTCGAGGCTTTCGCGGGTCTGGTCCAGCGTCACCATCGCCAGCCCGGTGCCCAGCCGCACCTGGCCCGCATCCGGCGCCAGCACGCCGATCAGCAGGTTGAGCAGCGTCGTCTTGCCCGCGCCATTGGGTCCCACGATGCCGAGCCGGTCGCGCCGCATAACGCGCGTCGAGAAGCCGCGCACCACCGGCGCGCCGCCATAGCCCTTCGTCACCTCCTCGAGCTGCGCGACCAGCGTGCCGCCGCCCTCGGCCTCGGTCGCGGCCATGCGCACGCTGCCGACCGCCCCGAGCGCCTCGCGCCGGCGCTGCCGAAGCGCGGCGAGTTCGCCCACGCGCCGCATGTTGCGCTTGCGCCGGGCGGTGACGCCGTAGCGCATCCAGTGCTCTTCCCGGACGATCTTGCGGTCGAGCTTGTGGGCCTCGCGCTCCTCCTCCTCGAGCACCTGGTCGCGCCATTCCTCGAATCTCGAAAAACCCTGCTCGAGCCGGCGCGTGGTGCCGCGATCCAGCCAGACCATCGCGCGCGACAGCCGCTCGAGGAACCGCCGGTCATGGCTGATCGTCACCAGCGCGCCGCGGAACTGCGCAAGCTCGGCCTCGAGCCAGGCGATCGCCGGCAGGTCGAGGTGGTTGGTCGGCTCGTCCAGCAGCAGGATGTCGGGCTGGGGCGCCAGCGCGCGGACCAGCGCGGCGCGGCGCGACTCGCCGCCCGAGAGCCGCCCCGGCGCCTCCTCGCCGCTCAGGCCAAGCTGTTCCAGCAGCCAGCGCGCGCGATGCGGGTCATCGGCCGGGCCTAGCCCCGCCACGACATGCTCCCAGACCGTCGCGGCGCTGCCGAAATCCGGCTCCTGCGGCAGCGACCGCAGCGTCGCGCCCGGCTGGACGAAGCGCGTGCCCGCCTCCGGCTCCAGCGTGCCGGCCGCGATCCGCAGCAGCGTCGATTTCCCCGAGCCGTTGCGCCCGACCAGCGCCACCCGCTCGCCGGCGCCGACGGACAGCGTCGCCCCGGTCAGCAGCGGCGTCGTGCCGAGGTTCAGGTGGATGTCGGTCAGCAGGAGAAGCGGCGGGGCCATGCGGGTGGGAGAGGGGCCGTCGCGCCCCTCGCGTCAAGCCTTGCCGCGCTTGCGCGACCGCTTCGGCTTCGGCGCATCCGCGGATCCCTCCACGACCGGCGGCCGCGGCGCCGCCGCCCAGACCCGCTGCCAGATATCGGCTGGCAGCAGCACGAAGGCATCGCGCCCCTGGCGGGTCAGCACTACCGGGCCGCGCAGCAGGGCATCGAGCAGGCTCGGCAGCGAGGTCTCGAAGGCCCCGGCATCGACCCTCGGATAGCCCTCGAGTCCCGGCGCCATCTCGGCAAGCCCGCCGGTGCGGATCGCGTCATCCGCCTCGTCGTTCCAGCGCCGCACGGCGCCTAGTTGCCGAGGGTCACCACCTGGATGCGGCGGTTGCGCGGCTCCGGCACCTGCGGCGGCGTCGCCACCAGCGGCTGGGATGACCCGAAGCCGACCACCACCAGCCGGCGCGGATCGACGCCCCAGGCGCGCACCAGGTAGTTGCGCACCGCGACCGCCCGCTGCTCGGAGAGCGCCATGTTGGCATCGGCGTCGCCGACCGAGTCGGTATGGCCCTCGATTCGGAAGCGGTAGCCGGCGAGATCGGGCGAGGCGAGCGCCTCGCCAACCGGCGACAGCAGGCGCTCGGAGTCGGCGCTCAGGCTGGCCGAGCCCGGCGCAAAGGTGAGCGGCAGGGCGATCGCGGCCTGCGCGGCGCTGCCGCGGGGTCGCAGCGCCTCGACCGTCGGGCGCGGCACGCTCCAGGCGACGGCGCGCGGCGCCACTGCCGCGCCGCCCGGCCAGACCGGCGCCGGCAGCAGGTTGTCGGAGCGCGGGATGCCGGCACCCTGGCCGAGGCTGCGGCTGGCCGTGCCGGCCTGTGCCACCGGCTTGAGCTTGGTGATGATGGCCTGGCCGCCGGCGTCGCTCTGCGCGACGGCGGGCCCGCCGAGCAGCAGGCCCGCGAGCCATGCGGCACCGACGAGAGGTAAGCGCAGCGTCACGGCAGGATCTCCAGGCCAGGGGCGGGCGACAGGGCGGGCGACAGGGGCGGGCGACCGGGATGAGAGGGCTGCGTCATCGGCCGAGATTGACCACCTGCACGCGCCGGTTCAGCGGCTCGGGGATGCCGGCCGGGGCAAGCACGAGGGGCTGGCTCGCGCCCAGCCCGATGATGTCGAACTGGCGCGGATCCATTGCGAAGCGGCTGATCAGGTAATCCCGCACCGCCGCGGCGCGGTCGCTCGACAGCGAGACGTTCTGCTCCTGCGCGCCGGGGCCGTCGGTATGGCCCTCGATCCGGTAACGGTAGCCGGCCAGCACCGGCGAGACCAGCGCCCGGCCAAGCTGGTCGAGGGTGCGCTCGGCGCCCGGCGTCAGCGCGGCCGAGCCGGGCCGGAACAGCACGTAGAGATTGGCCGCCGAGACGCCGGGCGGGGCATTGGCCTGCTGCAGCAGCGGCGACAGCCCGCCGAGCGCGTTCGGCCGGATGGCGCGGGAGGTGCCGGTGCCGGGCCGCAGCTGGTCGATCAGCTGCTCGGCCGTGATGTCGTGCGCCGGCTGCGCCCGCGCGACGGCGGGCAGCGGGGCGCCGAGGGCGAGGGCGACGGCCAGGCGAAGAGAAAGCGCTGTGCTCATGTCCGTACGGGATGCGTTCCGAAATGACGTAGCGACAGCATCATGGCGATGCGGGTCCGTGCATTGAGATGCCACAAACCGCGCCCGCTGCGGATGCCGTTTCGACCAGTTTAGACCGATCTCACCAAGTCGTGAAACCGTTTCCCCGCCGGTGGCCCCGGCCGGCGGCGCCTCAGAACGCCGCATGCAGCCGGAAGGCGACCACCGGCACCGGCCCGCGATCGCGGTTGTAGGCCGGATTCTTCACCAGTTGCCAGCCGAGCGCGGCGAACAGGCCGGGTGCCAGTCGCATGTCGTAATAACTCTCCAGCACCATCTCCGGCGCGTAGTTCAGCGCCCCGTCGCCGGTGATGAAGCCGATCCCGCCGGCCTCCAGGAAGCGCTGGTGGGCGGCCGAGATGCCGCCGAGGTTGAAGCCCATCGCCAGCGTGTCGCCCGGCCGGCCCCAGCGCAGCCCATTGGCCGAGACGCCGGCCGAGACCGACCAGTCCATCTCGGTGAACATCCAGTTCTGCTCGCGGCCATTGTTCCAGCCCAGCCGGGCGAAGACGCCGAAGGTGGTGTTCAACTGCTGCTCGGCGTTCAGCGCGACCATGTATTTCGAGCGATAGCTGCGCTTGTAGTTGTCGTAGGGCAGGCCGGCCAGCACCGCCGTCGTCAGGTCGTTCCAGCGCGAGGACCGCACATGCGAGACGCCGCCGAGCACCCGCAGCATCCCCGGCTGGCTGCCGAGGAACCAGGCCCGCTCGCCCTGCAGCAGGTATTGCAGGCCCTTGAGGTACCTGGTGTCGAGCGCCAGGCTGTTGGCGTCCTTGGCCACCCGGAAGACGCCGCCGCGCAGCGCATAGGTGCCGTTCTCCCATTCCAGCACCGCGCCCTCGGTGAAGCCCCGCGCATCGGCGACGAAGTCGAAGGCGCCGGTCGCGACCAGCCCCCAGGACATGAACTGGGTGCGCGCGTCATGGGCGTAGCGGTTGTCGTCGAAGAAATCCCAGGCCGAGATCTTGCCGGTGGTGATGGTGATGCGCTCGGTCGCCAGCGGGCCGGTGAAGCGCATCGGGTCGGGGTCGGTGCCCTGCGCATCGTAGGAGATGTCGATGGTCTGGCGGATGAAGGCGCGCGACAGCCACACGACCGGATCGGTGGTGCCGAGCCGGAAGGCCTCGCCATTCGGGAAGCCGGCGACGCCGAGCGAGTTCGAGAAGCCGTAGCCGCGGGTGACCGTCGGCACCGCCACGAACTCGGCATTCTGCCAGAGCCGGCGTCCCACCACGAGGTCGAGGCTCTCGGTGTTCCGGCTGCTGGCCTTCGGCGTGATGCTGTTCTGGCCCTCGTAGAGGCTCCTGATCCAGGGCTTCGACTGGCTGATGATTGTCGCCTGGCCGCGCAGGAACCAGCCCTGCTCCTCGAGCCGGGCGAGCCAATCCTCGGCGCCCTCGATCATGGCATCGAGGTTGGGCTGGTAGATCGGCGCCGCCACGCTGCGCTGCGCCGCCGCCTCGCCGGGGGGGAGCAGCCCGGCGGCGAGGGCGAGCAGGCCGGCGGCGGCGCGCCGGCGAAGGGCAGGGGGCAGGTGCATCAGGTGGTCCGGTCGCGCTGTAGACCGCCCCCGGCGGGCATTGCAGCCGGCGACTCGCCACTGTCATTCGATTGTCACGAAAATGTCTCAGAAGGCCGCCCGCGCCCGCAGCCAGCCGATCGCGATCGGCCCGCGATCCTGGTTGTAGTTCGGGTTGGCGATCAGCTGCGCGCCGACGCCGAAATTCACGCCGGGCCAGAGCGCGAAGTCGTAGTAGCTCTCGACCACCAGCTCGGGCCGGTAGTTCAGCCTTCCGTCGCCGATGATGAAGCCGTAGCCGCCGGCTTCGATGAAGCGGCGCTGCGGCGCATGCAGCCCGCCGAGATTGAAGGCGAGCCCCGCCGTGTCGTCGAACCTGCCCCAGCGCCAGCCATTGACCGCGACCCCGCCCGAGACCGACCAGTCCATCTCGATGAAGTGGAAATTCTGCGACTTGCCGTCATTCCACCCGACCCGGCCGAATACGCCCCAGGTGTCGTTCAGTTGCTGGTCGAAATTCACCGCGAGCATCGCCTTGGTGCGATAGGCCCGCAGGTTCTGGACATCCTCCTGGCCCGCCTGCACCGCCCGTGTGAGCGGGCCGTAGAGCGCCGAGTTGGTGCGCGAGGCGCCAGCGATGAAGCGGATCGCGCCCGGGAAGCGGCCGAGCCAGGTGAAGCGGTCGACCTCGCCCAGCAGCTGCCAGCCCTTCCAGAAATACTGGTCGAGGAAGTCCGAGCCCTGGCTGCGCGCCACCTGGAAGCCGCCGAGCCGGGTCGCCCAGACCCCGTTCTCCCATTCCACGACGAAGCCCTGGGTATAGCCCGCGGCATCCGAGGCGAAGTCGAAGGCGCCGGCGCCGACCAGCGCATAGTTCAGGAATTGCAGCCGCGGCTCGTGCGCGAAGGCATTGGCGTCGAAGAAATCCCAGACCGCGAGCTTGCCGGCGGTGATGGTGATGCGCTCGCGCGCCAGAGGGCCGGTGAAGCGCATCGGGTCGACGTCGGTGCCGAAGGCGTCGTAGGAGATGTCGATCGTCTGGCGGACGAAGAGCCGGGTGATGTTCCAGTCCCACTGCTTGGTGCCGCCGTGGAAGCTCTCGGTATTGGCCAGGGCGCCGAGACCCGTATTGTCCGAGAAGCCGAAGCCGCGGGTCGGCGAGGGCACCGCGATGATCTCGGCATTGTGCCAGAGCCGGCGGCCCAGCACGATGTCGACGGTCTGCATCGCGGTGTGGTCGGGTGGCGGGGCCATGCTGTTCTGGCCGCGATAGGGCGAGCGGAAGCGCGGGTGCATCAGGAAGGTGTTGGTCATCTGGCCGCGCAGCAGCCAGCCCTGCTGCTCCATGCGGTCGAGCCACTCCTCGGCGCCCTCGATCAGGGCGTCGACATTGCGGTCGTAGATCGGCCCGGCGACGCCCTTCTGCGCCAGCGCCGGCCGCGACCAGGCGAGGACTGCCAGGCTCAAGAGCAGGATCGCGAGAACGGATCGGGGCAGGCCGGCCGGCATCGCGCCCGCCTTGGCCGGCCAAGGCCGGCCGGGCAATCCCGCCGGCGCAAATGCCTTCAAAGCTTCACGTAACGATTAGAGATTTGACCCGCCGGCCGTGCTCACCGATCCTGCGCCAACCCGGGAGAGACCGCATGTCCGACCGCCCCTTTGGTCCCGCCGATCTCGAGATCCTGCGGCAATGGGATACGCCGACGATCTGCAACGCGCTCGAGCTCGTCGTGCCGACCCGGCGCGGCCGCGGCTTCACCATCAAGCCCTTCACGGTCGCCGACGCCGCGCTGCCGCCGATCTGCGGCGTCGCCCGCACCGGCCAGATCCGCGCCGCGGCGCCCTCCGGCCGGACGCGGGAGGAGGATCGCGAGGCGCGCGCGGGCTGGTACGAATACGTCGCCGATGCCGAACTGCCGACCATCGTCGTCATGGAGGATCTGGACGAGGAGCCCGGCTTCGGCGCCTTCTGGGGCGAGGTCAACACCGCCATCCACAAGGGGCTCGGCTGCCTCGGCTGCGTCACCTCCGGCAGCTTCCGCGACCGCGACGCGCTGGCGCCCGGCTTCCAGATCATCGGCGGCTCGGTCGGCCCGAGCCATGCCTTCGTGCACCTGGTCGATTTCGGCCGCGACGTGCTGGTGCACGGCATGGCCTGCGCGCATGACAACGTGGTGCATGCCGACCGCCACGGCGCGGTGGTGATCCCGAGCCATGCGGTGCGCCAGCTGCCGGCCGCGGTCGATCTCTGCATGCGGCGCGAATCGGTGGTGCTGCAGATGGCGCGCCGGCCGGACTTCTCGATCGAGAAGCTGCGCGACGCGCTGTCCCAGGCGGACGAGATCCACTGACGGTCCGCTCCCGACCCTCCGACCGCAGGCAGGCGGCGAAGCGGGCGGGGCGGCCAGGCCTGGCGCCGCCGGCCCGGTTCAGCCCCGCCGCTGCCGGGCGAGGCCGAGCCCGAGCAGCCCAAGACCGAGCAGCGCCGTGCTCATCGGCTCCGGCACCGCGGTGATCTCGATCGTCCGGTCGATGCCGCTCGCGGCGTGCTGGACGTTCAGATAGACGACATGCGGCCGGAACGGGTCGAAGTA